>OGRP01000002.1_pt1 | contig 380133 bp, 326 predicted proteins | sample 1553531 | NCBI WGS metagenome assembly OGRP01 (sample SAMEA2580045, study PRJEB22360) | human gut metagenome | biome: human gut; feature: human-associated habitat; material: faeces | place: Denmark | collected 2008/2010 | reverse complement strand
AACGGACAGTCTGGAAATGGCGGCTTCAGAAAGGATAATGACCAGAACCGTGGAGGATTTAACGGAGGTCAGAGAAGAAATAATGACAGAAGAGATTCTGCACCTAAGGAAGAGTTTGATTTTTCAGCTAAGCCAGATTCAAGAAGACATGATTCAAGAATAGACAGCAAGAAGAATGACAGAAAGAGAGATAATGAGGCTAAGGAAAATCTTAAGTTCGCTAACAGCAGATTTGATAAGAAGCCTATGACAAAGCCTGAGAAGAAGGAAAATGAAGAAGAGACAATCAAGCAGCTTGTTCTTCCAGATACTCTTACTATCAAGGAACTTGCAGATAAGATGAAGGTAGCTCCTGCAGCACTTGTTAAGAAGCTGTTCTTACAGGGTAAGGTTGTTACTATTAACGAAGAGATAGATTACGATGCAGCAGAAGAGATTGCTCTCGAGTTCAACTGCATATGTGAGCATGAAGAGAAGGTTGATGTTATTGCAGAACTTCTTAAGGAAGATGAAGAACCAGAGGATAAGCTTGTTCCAAGACCACCAGTTGTCTGCGTTATGGGACACGTTGATCATGGTAAGACTTCATTACTTGATGCAATCAGAGAAACTCATGTGACAGCTAAGGAGTCAGGCGGAATCACACAGAAGATAGGTGCTTACCAGGTAAATGTAAATGGTAATCTTATTACATTCCTTGATACTCCGGGTCATGAAGCATTTACAGCTATGAGAATGCGTGGTGCTCAGGCTACAGATATTGCTATTCTTGTTGTAGCTGCAGATGATGGTGTAATGCCACAGACAATTGAAGCTATTAACCATGCAAAGGCAGCAGGTGTTGAGATTATTGTTGCTGTCAATAAGATTGATAAGCCTAATGCTAATATCGAGAAGGTTAAGCAGGAGCTTACTGAGTATGGTCTTATTGCAGAAGACTGGGGCGGTTCTACTACATTTGTTCCAGTATCAGCACATACTAAGCAGGGTATTGATGAGCTTCTTGATATGATTCTTCTTACAGCAGAGGTTAATGAACTTAAGGCTAACCCTGACAGAAAGGCAAGAGGTATTGTTATTGAGGCTGAGCTTGATAAGGGACGTGGTCCTGTAGCATCTATCCTTGTACAGAAGGGTACTCTTCATGTGGGAGATGCTGTATCAGCAGGTTCTTGCTATGGTAAGATAAGAGCCATGATTGATGATAAGGGTAACAGAGTAAAGGTTGCCGGACCATCTACTCCGGTTGAGATTCTTGGTCTTAATGATGTTCCTAATGCAGGTGAAATCATTATGGCTGCTGATTCAGAGAAGGAAGCAAGAAGTACAGCAGAGACATTTATCAGCGAGGGAAGAAAGAAGCTTCTTGATGATACTAAGCATAAGGTATCTCTTGATGCACTCTTTGAACAGATTCAGGCTGGTAATATGAAGGAACTTAATATTATCATCAAGGCTGATGTACAGGGTTCTGTTGAGGCTGTTAAGTCAAGTCTTGTAAGACTTTCTAATGATGAGGTTGTTGTTAAGGTAATTCATGGTGGTGTTGGTAATGTTAATGAATCCGATGTAGTACTTGCATCAGCTTCTAATGCTATCATCATTGCATTTAACGTTAAGCCTGATAATCAGGCAAGAATTGTTGCAGAGAGAGAAAAGGTAGATTTAAGACTTTACAGCGTTATCTACAATGCTATTGAAGATGTTGAGGCAGCCCTTAAGGGTATGCTTGAGCCTATCTATGAAGAAAAGATTATCGGTCATGCAAGAATCATGCAGATATTCAAGGCTTCAGGAGTTGGTAATATTGCCGGCTGTATCGTTGAAGAGGGAAGAATTACAAGAGATTCTGTTGTCCGTATAACAAGAGGAAGTGAGAAGGTTTATGAAGGACCTATCGCATCTCTTAAGCACTTCAAGGATGAGGTTAAGGAAATCAAGGCAGGTACTGAGTGTGGTATGGTATTTGAAAAGTTCAATGATATCCAGCCAGAGGATATGATTGAAGCACATATCATGGTTGAAGTGCCAAGATAGGATTTAGTTTTTATTTGGAGAATATATGCGTAAAAATAGTGTGAAGAATACCCGTATTAACGGCGAGGTATTGAAAGAATTAAGTAATATAATCAGAAGTGAGATTAAAGACCCTAGAATCAACCCTATGACTTCGGTTGTAGCGGTTGAGGTCGCTCCTGACCTTAAGACATGTAAGGCATATATAAGTGTTCTTGGTGATGAAAAATCACAGAAGGATACCATTACAGGTCTTAAGAGTGCAGAAGGATATATAAGAAGACAGCTTGCAAGAACTGTCAATTTAAGAAATACTCCTGAAATAAGATTCATTCTTGATCAGTCAATTGAGTATGGTATTAATATGTCTAAGCTTATTGATGAAGTTACAGAACATGATAATAAGATGCACGTTGAGGTTGAAGACGAGACAGAATAAAGAGGTTAGTCATGAATATTATTGAAGAAATCGGACATGCAAAGGTTATAGGTATCACAGGACATATCCGTCCTGATGGTGACTGTGTTGGTTCAACATTAGGTTTATATAATTATATCAGGAAGAATCTTCCTGAGTGCGAGGTTACTGTTTATCTTGAAAAGCCGTCAGATGAATTTAATTATCTATCTGGTATTAATGATATTAAGCATGAGGCCGAGGATAAGCATTTTGATTTATTCGTAGTACTTGACTGCAGTTCAATGGATAGAATTGAACCATTTATGAGCTGCTTTGAAAATGCTGATAAGACTATCTGCATAGATCATCATATAAGCAATAATTCATTTGCTGATGTTAATTATGTAGAGCCACAGTCAAGTTCGGCATGTGAAGTTCTCTATACAACATTTGACGAGGATAAGGTCGATAAAAATGTTGCAGAGTGCATATATACAGGAATAATCCATGATACAGGTGTGTTTAAGTACAGCTGTACATCAAGAAGGACAATGGATATAGCTGGAAAGATGATGGAGATGGGAATTGATTATTCTGACATTATCGATAACAGCTTTTATAAGAAGAGTTATATCCAGAACCAGATTCTTGGAAGAGCTTTGCTTGAAAGTGTGTTGTTTTATGATGGCAGATGTATATTTTCAAGTGTATCTATTGAAGAAATGAATTTCTATGGTGTCACTGGCAAAGAACTTGGTGGAATTATTGAGCAGTTACGCTTAACAGACGGAGTTGAAGTGGCTATATTCCTTTATGAAACAGATAAGGACGAATACAAAGTAAGTCTTCGTTCAAAGAAAATGATTGATGTTGCAAGAATTGCCACAGCATTTGGCGGTGGAGGACATGTGAGGGCAGCAGGATTCTCTGCTAAGGGCAATGTCCACAGTATCGTTAATAAGATTGGCGAAATGATTGAGCAGCAGTATAATGAGGATAATGCATGAATGGTGTTTTAAATGTATATAAGGAGCAGGGATTTACATCTCATGATGTAGTTGCAAAGCTTCGAGGAATACTTAAAACTAAAAAAATTGGTCACACAGGCACACTTGACCCTGATGCGGTCGGGGTGCTTCCTGTGTGTATCGGTAAGGCTACAAAGCTGTGTGACCTTATAACTGACTGGGGAAAGACTTATGAGGCTGTAATGCTTCTTGGCACAACGACAGATACTCTTGATATATCAGGGAAAATTGTTGCCCAGTCAGAGGTTAATGTGAGTGAAGTGGATGTCCTTAAAGCATGTAATGAATTCATAGGTGAGTATGAGCAGATACCGCCTATGTATTCAGCTTTAAAGTATAATGGACAGAAGCTTTATGAGCTTGCAAGAAAAGGTATTGAGATTGAAAGAAAACCAAGAACTGTCCATATTAATACATTAAGGGTGAATGATATCAATCTTTCGGATAAACAGAAAACAGTTACTATTACTGTTGACTGCTCGAAGGGGACTTATATCAGGTCATTATGTGATGATATAGGTAAGAAGCTTGGGTGTGGAGCATGTATGATGAAGCTTACAAGAACGCGGGTAGGTGAATTCATGCTTGATGATACACTTACACTTAACCAGATATCGGCTCTTGTGTTAAAGGGTGAAATAGAAGACAGGATAACTGGCATAGATAAGATATTCAGTGATTATCAGGAGATAACATTTGCAGAAGAATACAGCCGGTATCTTCACAATGGCAATAAGCTGTCAAGAGAACAGATACCTGCAGATGTCGCAATCAATGATAACGAGAAATACAGAGTGTATGATTCTGATAAATGCTTTATCGGCGTATATGAATTTCGAGATGAAGTGCTTTATCCGGTTAAGATATTTTACGAAGACAACAAGTAAAGGGGCGTGATCATCTTTGGAATACATTCATGGAACAGATGATTTTCAATTAAATAAGAAAAGTGCAGTTACATTAGGAAAGTTCGATGGAATTCATACAGGACATCAGAAGCTTATTGAGATTGTAAGGAAGAAAGCGGATGAGGAGAATCTGCTTGCAGTTTTGTTTACATTTGACAGCCTGCCGCTTTCAATATGTCCACAGAAGTATCAGCATTTTATATCTACAAGCAGTGAAAGACGCAGACTGTGTGAGAATTTTGGTATAGATGTTGAGATTGAATATCCGTTTACGGAAGAATTCATGAATATGGAGCCTGAAGATTTTATATGCAGGATTCTTATTGATAAACTGCATGCAAAGTATGTTGTTGTAGGTACTGATTACCGTTTTGGAAAAGACAGGGCAGGTGATGCAGCAATGCTTGTGGAAGCAGGAGAAGAACTTGGATTTACAACTATTATTGTTGAAAAGGAAAAATATCAGGATAAGGAAATCAGCAGTACATATATAAGAGAAGAATTAAAGGTTGGCCATATGGAAACGGTAAATGTTCTTCTTAACAGACCGTTTAATGTTACAGGTGTGGTTTCGATAGGAAACCAGCTTGGACGGAAGCTTGATTTCCCTACTATTAACATATATCCGACGGAGTATAAGCTCCTGCCACCTAATGGAGTATATGCTACCCAGACGACTATTGATGGTGAAAAATTCTACGGGGTTACTAACTTAGGAACTAAGCCTACAGTAAGTGATGCACCGGAGATAAGTGTTGAGACATTTCTTTTTGATTTTGACAAGGATGTGTATGGCAAGAAGGTTGATGTTGAATTCATACATTTTATAAGACCAGAGATGAAGTTTGAAGATGTAGAAGGGTTGAAGAGACAGATTGCGGCAGATTCGGATTTTGCAAGAAATATGTTTCTTATTGGATAATTAATACTTGCAAAGGTTTAATGCCTGTGTTACAATAATCGAGTATGAGCCGTCACCCAGCTGTAGGACACTCCGACCTGAAGCTTAGTGGCAGGAGATTAATATTTAGGAGGATTTAGACATGATATCTAAGGAAAAGAAAGCAGAAATCATTGCTACTTATGGAAGAAAGCCAGGAGACACAGGTTCTCCAGAAGTTCAGGTAGCTATCTTAACAGAAAGAATCGCTGAGTTAACAGAACATCTTAAGGTTAACCAGAAGGATCACCACTCAAGAAGAGGTCTTCTTAAGATGGTTGGTAAGAGAAGAGCTTTACTTGCATATCTTAAGGATACAGATATTGAATCTTACAGAAATCTTATTGAGCGTTTAGGCTTAAGAAAGTAATTAATCAGGGCGGAGTGTATAACTCCGCCCTATTGCGTTGTTAATGGCAGAAGGGATACCCCGAGACCACTGAAATGTATATCATGGTGGTAGTCTATGGTGTGTTTTTCAGTTGTTTCGGACCTTCTGTTAAATATATATTTTTTATGGAAGGAGTTCATATGTTTAAACAGTATGAAATGGAACTCGCCGGAAGAACTTTAAGAGTTGATATCGGCAGAGTGTGTGCACAGGCTAACGGTGCTGCATTAATGCATTATGGTGATACTGTTGTTCTTTCAACAGCAACAGCATCTAAAGAACCAAGAGAAGGAATTGATTTCTTCCCATTAAGCGTTGAATATGAAGAGAAGATGTATGCCGCAGGAAAGATTCCTGGTGGATTTAACAAGAGAGAGGGTAAGGCATCTGAGAATGCTATCCTTACATCAAGAGTTATCGACAGACCTATGAGACCATTATTCCCTAAGGACTATCGTAACGATGTTACTCTTAATAACATGGTTATGTCAGTTGATGAGAATTGCAGACCAGAATTACTTGCTATGATTGGTTCTGCTATTGCAACATCTATTTCTGATATTCCATTTGACGGTCCATGTGCTACAACACAGATTGGTATGATTGATGGAGAATTTATCGTTAACCCATCTCAGGCACAGTGGCAGGATGGAGATCTTCAGCTTACAGTTGCTTCAACTAAGCAGAAGGTTATCATGATTGAAGCAGGAGCTAATGAGATTCCAGAAGACAAGATGATTGAGGCTATATATAAGGCTCATGATATCAACCAGACAATCATTGCATTTATTGATAAGATTGTTGCTGAGGTTGGCAAGGAAAAGCATTCTTATGTAAGCTGTGCTGTTCCTGCAGAGATGTTTGAGGCTATGAAGCAGGTTGTATCTCCAGAAGAGATGGAAGTTGCTGTATTCACAGATGACAAGCAGACAAGAGAGAAGAATATTGATGCTGTAACTGAGAAGATGAAGGAAGCATTTGCAGATAATGAGGAATGGCTTGCAGTTCTTGGAGAAGCTGTTTACCAGTACCAGAAGAAGACTGTTCGTAAGATGATCTTAAAGGATCACAAGAGACCGGACGGAAGAGCCATTAACCAGATCAGACCACTTGCAGCTGAGGTTGATATCATTCCTAGAGTTCATGGTTCTGCAATGTTTACAAGAGGACAGACACAGATCTGTGATGTTGTTACTCTTGCACCTTTATCAGAGGCACAGAAGGTTGATGGTCTTGATGAGAATGTAACTACTAAGAGATACATACATCACTATAATTTCCCTTCATACTCTGTAGGTGAGACTAAGCCATCAAGAGGACCAGGACGTCGTGAAATCGGACATGGAGCATTAGCTGAGAAGGCACTTGTTCCTGTTCTTCCATCAGAGGAAGAGTTCCCATATGCAATCCGTGCCGTTTCTGAGACATTTGAATCTAATGGTTCTACATCAATGGCTTCAACATGTGCATCTTGTATGTCACTTATGGCAGCAGGTGTTCCTATTAAGAGAATGGTAGCCGGTATTTCATGTGGTCTTGTTACAGGCGAGACAGATGATGATTATATTGTACTTACTGATATCCAGGGACTTGAAGATTTCTTTGGAGATATGGATTTCAAGGTAACAGGTACAACAGAAGGTATTACTGCTATCCAGATGGATATTAAGATTCACGGTCTTACAAGACCAATCGTTGAAGAGGCTATAAGAAGAACAAGAGAAGCAAGACTTTTCATCATGGATACATGTATGAAGCCTGCTATTGCTGAGCCTAGAAAGACTGTTGGTGAGTATGCACCTAAGATTATCCAGACATCTATTGACCCTGCTAAGATTGGCGAAGTAGTTGGACAGCGTGGTAAGACAATCAACGCAATCATTGATGAGTGCGGTGTCAAGATTGATATTACTGATGATGGATTCGTTTCTGTATGTGGTGTTGAGCAGGCAGGAATGGATAAGGCTATGAAGTATATCAAGACTATTGTAGAAGACTTCGAAGAAGGCAAGATATATGAAGGTAAGGTTGTAAGCATTAAGGAATTCGGTGCATTCGTAGAGTTTGCTCCTGGCAAGGAAGGAATGGTTCACATTTCTAAGATTTCTAATGAGAGAATCAACCATGTTGAAGATGTTCTTACACTTGGCGATCATGTAAAGTGCAAGTGCATGGGTAAGGATAAGATGGGAAGAATCAGCTTCTCAATTAAAGATGCAATGTAATAATGTAATTGGCATGAGAACATGCCAATTACATACGGGTTTGAATAGATTGTATCTGTTCAAACCCGGCAATATAGAAGCATGAGTTATATTTGGTTATAGAAAAGAGGATACGATTATGGTAGATCAGAATTGTGCATATTGTGTAGAGGGTGACCTCGTAGCTAAGTTTGGTATTAAGATATGTGAGCTTGAGACATCAAAGGTATATCTGTTCAAGGAGCAGAGTCATCCTGGAAGATGTATCGTAGCACATAAGAAGCATGTTGGTGATATGAACGAGTTAACTGCAGAAGAGAGAGCTGCTTACTTTGAGGATGTTGCAAGAGTAGCAAGAGCTATCATGGCTGCTTTCCACCCAGATAAGGTTAACTATGGTGCATATGGTGATACAGGTCATCACCTTCATTTCCATCTCTGCCCTAAGTATAAGGACGAGTTTGAATGGGGTGGCGTATTCCTTATGAACCCAGATAAGAAGTATCTTACAGATGCTGAATATGCAGAGATGATTGAGAAGATTAAAGCTAATATGTAACTGTTCAGAGCCAGGCAGAATTTCATAAATCAGATTAGAAATGCTTGCATTTCTATATCTGATTTTGAAATTCTATCTGGCGGATACGCCACACCTCCAAAATGCGAAGCATTTTGGAGGCTGGCTCTGAATAGTTACAACAATAATTTGAAATGAGGTATTTTTATGTCAGGACATTCAAAATTTGCGAATATTGCGCATAAGAAGGCAGCCAATGATGCAGCTAAGGGTAAAATCTTTACAAGACTTGGTAAGGAGCTTATGATAGCTGTTAAAGAAGGCGGTCCGGATGTTAATAATAATAGTAAGTTAAGACAGGTTGTTGCTAAGTGTAAAGCAGCTAATATGCCTAATGATACAATTGACAGAGCTATTAAGAAGGCTGCAAGTAATGATATGTCTAACTACGAATCAGTTACATATGAAGGATATGGTCCTAACGGAACAGCTATTATCGTAGAGGCTCTTACTGATAACAGAAACAGAGCAGCTTCTAATATCCGTAGTGCATTCACTAAGGGTGGCGGTAATGTTGGTACTCCAGGCTGTGTATCATTCATGTTTGATAACAAGGGACAGATGATTGTAGACAAGGAAGAATATACCGGAGATGCTGATGAGCTTATGATGTTAGCTCTTGATGCTGGTGCAGATGATTTCAATGAAGAAGAGGATTGTTATGAAATCCTTACTTCACCAGAGGAGTTTGATGCTGTTAATCAGGCATTAGCTGATGCCGGAGTAACATTTGCTTCAGCAGAGGTTACTATGATTCCACAGACAACTGTAGACCTTACATCTGAGGATGATATTAAGAAGATGAACAGAATCTTAGGACTCTTAGATGAAGATGATGATGTTCAGAATGTATATCATAACTGGAATGAACCAGAAGATGATGAAGAATAATTAATCATGAAAGAAGATTCTCATGCAAGTTTGGTATGAGAGTCTTTTTTTATTGTTGTAAATGTGTTATGATTATATCATTAATTGCGTGTAATGGAGAATAACTATGCTTTTACAGGACATACCCGAGGATAATAACCTGGTAATTGAATTAAGTATGAATGGACAGAAATATGAGTTTCCATCGAAGGTTATCAGAAAAGTTAACCAAAGCGTATTGGTTGAGCCAATAAGAATTAATGGAAAGATATTAAGTTTCAATTCTTCAGGTGGTGGTATTACGGTAAGTGTATATATGATAAGGGACAGTAAGCCACCAATGTTATGGAAGGGCGTTGCGGTTAATTCAATAAGAGAAGATAATGGAACATTTTATAAGATTACAGCTAATGGAGAAGGCTTTGAAGTTAACAGACGAGGGGCTTTCAGGCTGTTTATAGGTATCTCGGGAGTTGCACAGTTAGGGACTAACCGTAAGGCAGTTGATGTTATTGTTAAAGATGTGAGTGAGAGTGGATTCTCTTTTGTTGGCATGGAGGATATGGACAATGTCATTAATATGCCGGTAAGACTTGTATTTGCTGACTTTAATCAGAATTACAGTCTTATGGGGATTATTGTGAGGAAGGTTGTTATCGGTGAGAACAAGATAGTATACGGATGCAGGTTAGGCGTGCGTAATGCTAACCTTGAACAGTATATAAGCCAGAAGCAGAGACAGATGTTATCAATGAACCATGGCAATTCTGCATTTCAGAATAAGGAGATACTGGAGAAAGCTCTTAAGGAACCGGGCAGGACAGACAGGACAGCACAGGAACAAGAACCGGATGATAAGAATTATAAGAAAAAGCAGATTAAGAATGACGGAACATATAAAGAAAGAGATATTAATAAAGTTGGTAAAACTGAACGAAGAGATATATTCAGAGATACACTTGAAAGAAAGAAGGTATGATTATGAAACCTACTTTAAGGCAGATTGAGGAAAGAGAAAAGCAGAAAAAGGAAAAGCGCCAGATTGATACGCTGATTAAATATGACCGTGCCAAGATATGTCCAAAGTGTGGGGAACTTATGCGTTATGCATTTGGAGAAGTGTTTAAGTGTGACAACTGTGGAGCAGAGGAACTGACATCTTTTGGCAAGGTGAGAAAATATATAGAAGACCATGGCCCTTCTAATGCAGCTAATATATCAGATGGAACAGGGGTTCCTGTATCAACAATTAACAGATATCTGCGAGAGGGAAGAATAGAGATTCCTGACGGTTCAGACAGTTATATCAAATGTGAGGACTGTGGAGCAGAGATAAGATACGGAAGATATTGTCCGGCATGTGCAGCAAAGCATAACAAAGGTCAGAATGTCGGTATATTTAATTCTGAAGCAGGAGAAGTTCCAAAGCATAAGAGAGATGCATATGGTAAGATGCATACTCTTGATGTAATGGAAAAGACAAGGAATAAAAGATAAGAACAATATAATAATGAAAGAACAGTAACAGCCCGTTGGTTAAGAGATTAACCAGCGGGCTTTTTCTATAGATACATATAATAAGGATAAATAAGGAGAATAAAATGAAGAAAATGTTTATTACAGAGAGAAGCATAGAAGGAACAGAATGATGAGCTTTCAGGGAAGAATGATGAACTTTCAATAAAGAATAATGAGTTACAATCAGAAGCTGAAAGGTTAAAGAAGTTATTAGCAGAACAGAATAAGTAGTAAAAAAGCCGTTACCACAAATATTGTGGTAGCGGCTTTTGTCTTTTTAGGTATTAATTAAAGATCAAATCCAAAGTATCTTACAGCATTGTTGTATGAGATACCTTCAACAATCTTCTTCAATGCCTTCTCATCTGCTGGGTATTCACCATTCTCTACCCATCCACCGATAAGTTCGCACATGATTCTTCTGAAGTACTCATGTCTTGTGTAAGAGAGGAAGCTTCTTGAATCTGTAAGCATTCCGATGAAGTTACCAAGAAGACTTAAGTTAGCAAGGCTTGTCATCTGGTTAGTCATACCAACCTTATGATCGTTGAACCACCAAGCTGAACCCTGCTGAATCTTGCCAACAGCCTTAGAATCCTGGAAGCATCCGATAACTGTTCCGATAGCAGCGTTAACTGAAGGGTTAAGTGAGTAAATGATTGTCTTAGGAAGCTCATCTGTAGCATTAAGTGCGTTAAGGAACTGAGCCATCTCAGCAGAGCAGTCATATGTGTTGATGCAGTCAAATCCAGTATCTGGACCTAACTGGTCATAACGGAATCTGTTATTATCACGGATTGTACCATAATGTAACTGCATTACCCAGTTACGCTTGTTGTATTCTTTACCTACAGATACCATGAATGCTGTCTTGAACTTGTTCATCTCTTCTGTAGTGATAGCAGAACCAGAAAATCTCTTAGCAAAGATTGCTTCGATTTCTTCTTCTGTGTATGGCTTGTACATTACATACTCAAGAGCGTGATCTGATACTGAGCATCCCATAGAAGCAAAGAAATCCATACGGTTTCTAAGAGCATCTATTAATGAAGCGAATGAATTAACTTTAATTCCGCTTACATTAGATAATGTCTCAAGGTAATCAAGATATTCTGGCTTTTCGATGTTCATAGCCTTGTCAGGTCTCCATGCAGGAAGTACCTGTACGTCAAATGTCTTATCATCCTTAAGAACCTGATGCCACTCAAGTGAGTCAACAGGATCATCTGTTGTACAAACTAATGTAACATTTGACTGCTTGATAAGGTTACGAACTGACATAGAATCTTCCTGAAGCTTTGCATTACAGAGATTCCATACTTCCTCAGCTGTGTCGCCGTTGAGAATACCGTTGTATCCGAAGTATCTCTGAAGTTCAAGGTGGCTCCAGTGATAAAGTGGGTTACCGATAGCCATCTCAAGAGTCTCAGCCCATTTCTGGAACTTCTCGCGGTCAGAAGCATCACCTGTGATGTACTTCTCATCAACACCGTTAGTTCTCATCTGACGCCACTTGTAATGGTCGCCACCAAGCCATACCTGTGTGATGTTCTCAAACTTTCTGTCTTCAGCGATTTCTCTAGGGTTGATATGGCAGTGATAGTCAAGTATTGGCATCTTAGCTGCATAATCGTGGAATAAATGCTGAGCTGTTGGAGTTGAAAGTAAAAAGTCTTTGTCCATGAACTGTTTCATGATTCATAATCCTCCTGTGAATTAAAATATTGTTGTGTTGCGTTTTATTATATCAGCGGCGATGATACTGTGATTGTCAGCATCTTCACCGGATAAAACCTTCATTAGCACGCTTACCGCGCATGAGGATAGTTCCTCAACCTTACTGTCAATAGAGGTAAGCTCAGGTTCTGTACATAATGAAAGAACAGAGTTATTGTATCCAATAACCTCTAAATCCTCAGGAATTCTGATTCCGTGTGTATGTGCAAACTTGACAGCACCGGCAGCGATAGAGTCATCAGATGTCATAACGGCATCAAACTTCATACCTTTATCATATAGATATGTAAGATAATCCCTGGCATGAGAAATGTTCTTACCACACAGATGATGGAATTCATCAGGGAGAGTAATACCGGCTTCATTAATTGCTTTAAGATAGCCGTGGTACTTATTCATGCCACTGTATGAAGTACTCGTATATAAGTAAACTATATTACGATGTGAATTATTTATCAAGAGTTTTGTCGCATTGTATACAGCTTCTTCATCATTGCACATTACTGAATAAATGTTGGCAGCGTCCAGATATCCGTTGACCAGAACTATAGGAACATCTTTAGCTGCATTAATAATGTAGTCGTTATTATGCTCACTGGTATTTTCTACAAACTGTGAACCTGCAAGAATAATTCCGTCAACTCTTTTACTCAAAAGAAGCTCGAGATAATTCTTCTTATTATTATAATCTTTACCTGTGCAACAAAGAATAGAGTCGTAGTTGTATTTGCGAAGCTCCTGTTCAAGATAGTAAACAGCGTTGGCAAGGTATATATCAGATGAATCTATGCACATAATGCCAATTGTCTTCATAGTATTAAGACCTAATCCTCTTGCAAATACATTAGGAGTGTAGTCTAATTCTTTCATTGCATTAATAACTTTGTCCCTTGTCTTTTCAGAAACCCTGGTGTTGCCGTTAAGAACCCTTGAAACTGTTGCTATGGATACACCAGCTTTTTTAGAAACATCATATATATTAATATTCATGTGCGACCTCATCTCTTGACGAATGTAAATGTATCGCTTAACAAAAATTGATAAAAAATGAATAAATGTAAGCGCTTACATATTGATAAATGAATTATACAATGGTATTATTATAAAAACAAGTGTAATGTAAGAATTTTTTAAAAAGAAGAAAAATGTATTGACTTAGAGCATTTTTAAGTATATTTTATTTATGAAAGCGCTTACATGCACTTATTTACATACCATTTACTGGTTAATAATTAGGGACCGTTATCGTAAAACGGATTATTCCCAATGAAAAAAGGAGATTTAAGATGCAGAGATTAAACAAGAGTATTACACATGCAGTTGACAGACCTGTTAAGGTTATGCAGTTCGGTGAAGGTAACTTCCTTAGAGCATTCGTTGATTATATCTTCGATGTAACTAATGAGAAGACAGATTTCAACGGTGGTGTTGTTATCGTTAAGCCTATCGAGTTCGGTACACTTGAGAGATTCCATGATCAGGAATGCCAGTACACACTTCAGTTAAGAGGTTTTGTTGATGGAGAGCCTAAGGAAATCACACGTCAGATTACATCAGTAGTAGATGCAGTTGCAGCTATTGAGGATTATGACAAGTACATTGAGTATGGTACAAGCGAGACTCTTAGATTCATCGTTTCTAATACAACAGAGGCTGGTATCGTATTTGACGAGACAGATAACGATCCTAATGCACGTCCTCCTAAGACATACCCAGGAAAGCTTACACAGCTCCTTTACAAGAGATATCAGAAGTTCAACGGAGCAGCTGATAAGGGACTTATCTTACTTCCATGTGAGCTTATCGCTGATAATGGTATTGAATTAAAGAAGTGCATCATGAAGTTTATCGAGCTTTGGGGACTTGAAGATGGATTCAAGGATTGGGTTAACAATTACTGCTCATTCTGCCCAACACTCGTAGATAGAATTGTTCCAGGATATCCAAGAGAAGACGCAGCTAAGCTTTGCGAGGAATGGGGATATGAGGATCAGCTTATCGACAGAGCTGAAGTATTCGGTCTCTGGGTTGTAGAGAGTGATTCTAACCTTCCACTTGAGCAGCTTGAGAAGGAACTTCCATTTAAGGAAGCTGGACTTAATGTAGTATTTACTAAGGATCATCATCCATACAAGGAAAGAAAGGTTAGAATCCTTAACGGATCTCATACATCATTTGTATTAGCTTCATTCCTTGCTGGTAACGATAATGTAGAGAATTCTATGAAGGATCCTGTAATCAGAAAGTACATGGAAGAGACACTTTACAACGAAGTTATTCCTACACTTTCACTTTCTAAGGAAGATTGCGAAGAGTTCGCTAAGGCTGTTATCGACAGATTCCTTAACCCATTCGTAGATCATAGATTATTAAGCATTTCACTTAACTCAGTATCTAAGTGGGAAGCTAGATGTTTACCTTCATTCTTAGGATATGTTAAGAAGTTTAACAAGCTTCCTAAGTACCTTACATTCTCTATCGCAGCACTTATGAGCTTCTATACATCACAGACAGAAGCTGAGTTCAACGGCGGTATTGTATTAAAGGGTAACAGAAACGGTGAAGAGTACAATATTATAGATGATAAGGCTGTTCTTGATTTCTTCAGAGATAATTCAGGAAAGTCTGCTAAGGAATTCACACATGCTTACTTAAGCAATACTAAGTTCTTTGGTGGCGAGGATCTTTCTAAGGTTCTTAACCTTGAAGAAGTTATTACTGAGTACATCACAGATATCAGAGAAAGAGGTATGAGAGCAGTAGTTAATGATTTAGCTGACTAATTAATAGCTCTTTGAATGATTATAGAGCGGATGTTTTTATATTCATCCGCTCTTATTTAATATAATAATCAAATTGAATTGGAGGATATATGCAGGATTTTATCAAGATTAATAAAGATGATAATGTTGCTGTAGCATTAAAGCCTATTGCTAAAGGCACAACTCTTAATGTTGCAGGAATTGATGTGACAACTGTAGAAGATATTCCACAGGGACACAAGTTTGTAATTAAGGCTATCAAGAATGGTGATCCAGTTATCAAATATGGTTTCAGAATCGGATTTGCACAGGCTGATATTCCAGTTGGAGCATGGGTTCATACTCATAACTTAAAGACTGGTCTCGGTGAATTACTTGAATATACATATGAACCAGAGGGACATAAGGATGTTGAGCCTACAGAGCCAGCTTATTTCGATGGATATATGAGAGAGAACGGCAAGGTTGGTGTCCGTAACGAAGTATGGATTGTTCCTACAGTTGGATGCGTTAACTCAATTGCAAGAGCAATTGAAACAACAGCAAGAGCTAACAAGCCAGAAGGAGTAGATGAAGTAGTTGCATTTACTCATCCATATGGATGTTCACAGACAACAGAAGATCAGGAGAATACAAGAAAGATTCTTGCTGATTTAATTAATCATCCTAATGCAGGTGCAGTTCTTGTACTTGGTCTTGGATGTGAGAACAGCCGTATTGAAGTTCTTAAGGATTATATCGGAGAGGTTAATCCAGACAGAGTTAAGTTCCTTCAGGTTCAGGATGTTGAGAACGAGCAGGAAGAAGCAGAGAAGCTTATGAACGAGCTTATGGCTTATGCTGCTACATTTAAGCGTGAAAAGGTTAATGCCAAGGAACTTATCATTGGTATGAAGTGTGGTGGTTCTGATGGATTATCAGGTATCACAGCTAATCCAACAGTTGGTCTTTTCTCAGATATGCTTGTATCTAAGGGTGGTACAACTATTCTTACAGAAGTTCCAGAGATGTTTGGTGCTGAAACAATTCTTATGAATAGATGTGCTAACAAGGAACTTTTCGAGAAGACAGTTCATCTTATTAATGACTTTAAGGAATACTTCATTAAGAATGGTCAGGAGATTTACGAGAATCCTTCTCCAGGAAACAAGGATGGCGGTATTACAACTCTTGAAGACAAGTCTTTAGGATGTACACAGAAGTCAGGAAGCTCATTAGTAAAGGGTGTTCTTGCATATGCAGAGCCAGTTAATACTAAGGGACTTAATCTTCTCAGCGCACCTGGTAATGACCTTGTTGCTGCTACAGCTTGTGCAGCTTCAGGTGCACAGATGGTTCTTTTCACAACTGGACGTGGAACACCATTTGCATCACCGGTTCCTACAGTTAAGATTGCAACTAACTCAAGACTTGCAGGAAATAAGGGTAACTGGATTGACTTTAATGCAGGAAGAATTGTTACAGATGATCTTCCACTTGAAGATGCAGCTAAGGAGCTCTTCCAGCTCGTATTAGATGTTGCTTCTGGTAAGAAGGTTAAGGCCGAGATAGCAGGATTCCATGATCTTGCAATCTTTAAGCAGGGTGTAACATTATAATTAATACAATAATATAAAAGATGGGGACTGTATGTGCAGTCCCCATTTTTTATATACAAGCCTGAAAATAGAATGTACCGTCTTTGGTAAAAAATGCATATATGCCGTTATATTTTTCTATTACTGAAATTATGCTGCGGACACCAATGCCATGGTCAGGTTCATCAGTAACAGGAATCTGGTTGTGGAATCGGGGTTCCTTAAAGTATGTATTGGCTATATTGATGCATATTTTGTTATTTTTTTCAAACAACTTAATTGTTATAAGACGCTTATTGTCTTTTGAGACAGCGTTATCACACTGCTTTATACAGGAATTTATTGCATTTTCTAAAGCATTTGCAAGGAGACTGCACAAATCAGTAATTCTGTAACTTGAAAAATTAGTGGCAGTTACTGATATCTGTGTGGAAATGTCTGCGTCATGGGCTTTATTTATATATGAAGATAATATTAGGTTAATTGCTTCGTTGCTGCAGTATCTTGTTATTCTTGTGTTATCCAGATTATTATTAATTTCATTTATATATTCAAGAGCTTGCTGCGTATTGTTACCAGCAAGGCAGCTTTGTATGAAATTCATATGGTGTCTTAAGTCATGTCTGTATATCGCGGCCTGTTTCTGATAATCTGTAAGCTGAGATATTTCTTTTTCAGCCTGAGCTGCAGCTGCGGAAAGTATGATGTTTTCACGCTCTGCTGTATTTTTTTTGTTGGACATACTGAGTGTCATTATTGACAAGAAAAAATATAATACAACAATAAAACTGTCCATGAATTCAATTATTACGGCTTTGCCGGTATATAGAAGGTTAGTATATACGGTTAGAGCATATTCAAGTATATAATATGTAAGAGGGAGAAGGAAAAACATGGAAATAATGTTTTTTGATTCTTCTTTGAGCTTTATTATGTAAGGCGAAATGTATTTAATTACCACAATCAGAAGCGGAATAGTGATTACAATTGTTACAACATCTGAAATTACAGGGATTTCAGGAAATATATATTTTGCCAGGGTTCCAAACCATTTTCTGGGTGTACACATCAGATAAGCGGACATAACGGCAATAAATGATATATATATATTCTGGTGACATATATATCTGATAATAAGAATTAAAGGAATATGTATCAGTACAGGATAACATTTAAAAAGGACATTTTCGCCTAAAAGCACGTAGAATAATGCCTGAAATAGAACAAATAATACAGTAGTAAGTATAAAAAGGCGCTTATTGTCCTCCCATTGTATTCCGGCAAAATAGAAAGATACAATAATTCCGAATATTAAAACAAAACCATAATTAATAAGGTTTAGTACTGAGACTATGTCTGTCATTAAATTCTCCTCCAAATGTATATTATAGATTATTCTTCCATCTGGAAGTCCAGATATTGTTTCTTTATGTCCGAAACGCGTCTTTGTGCAACCGGGATAGTTTTGCTGTTAGTTAATTCAATCCTGACTGCATCTATTGTCTTGATGTAATTCATATTAACAATGAAAGAACGGTGTGGCAGTGCAAATTCTTTATGTGTCATAAGTGTATCACATAAAGATGAGAATACGTCTGTCGACATTACCTGCTCGTTGTTTGAAAGGTATAGTATTACTTTCCGGTTAAGAGCTTCAGCGTACATAATATCTGATAAGTATATTTTATGTATACCTGAATTATTCTTTATAATATATGTATCATTGCGTTCTTTATGAAATGTATCAAGGATATCATCCAGCGTATCATATAAAGCTTCTTTAATTATAGGTTTAAGAAGATAATTAAATGCTTTGACTGTGTAGCTTTCTACAGCAAATTCAGGTGATGATGTCAGAAAGATTACAGGTGAAAATCTGTCAAAGGCACGGATTTCTCTTGCCAGATTAATGCCGTCCATTACTGGCATAATTATATCGAGAAAATATATGTCATATTTCTCAAATTCAGCAGTTGATGCCAGTTCAACACTGCTTGTGAAACATTTTATAAAAAATTTCTGACCTTTATCACAGGCGTATATTTCTAACAGCTCTCTGATTCTGTTTAATTCAACTTCATTATCGTCACATATAGCAATTTTCATAGTATTTTCCTCATTAAAGCTTAGTATGTAAATTATCTCTTGATTAATTATATATTGCAAGAGACTAAATTTCTATATATAAATCTAATCGTTCATGTCAAAAAAATTGTAATTCACGCAGATAACCTCACAAATGTCTTTTAATCAGGTATTATAACTACAATATATAGCAGACGGAAAACTAAATATCAGTATATGTGGTTATAACATAAAGGAGGCGTTCGGATGAAGAGGTTTTTGAGTATACTTTTATGTTCTGCAATTCTTGCTGCAGCTATACCGGGCATGTATTACGCAGAAGGGAATCAGTCATCATATGATGAGCTGTCCCAGTTAAAGGAGATTGATTATCAGCTTAACGGTGGTCATTATGTCAGTGGCTATAATGCACCAGACAAATATCCGGCAGGGCAATTACCGGATAAGGATGATATTGTCAATCAGGGGTATGAGTTTGGAGGATGGTATGATAATAAAGAGCTGACAGGTAGTCCTGTAACGGAGATTTCAGAAGAGAATTACACAGGAGTTGTAGTTCTTTATGCAAAATGGATTGAACGTTATTATTACATTGACATACCTGAAAGCGTAGATGCTGATAAGACGAATCTTACAGTATCGGGACATGCAGGCGGACTGTATGAGAAAGATAAAGTAAGTGTATCTGTTTATTCTAAGAATGAATGGAATCTTCTGAATGGAGATGTAAAGCTTGGATATGAATTATATAATGAAGAGAATAAACTGTCTCTTACTAATAATTCAGTAATAACAGAGCTTACAGCAACAGGCAGTGACAAGACAAGAAAATATATGACAAGATTACAGGAAATTCCTAAATATGCAGGAATATATACAGATAATCTTACTTTTGATATTTCATTTGAAACAACAAAATATAACATTAAGTATGAAACTAATGGCGGAACACTTTATACTGATGATGATGAACAGGGGCGTGCAGCAGAGCTTGATAATTCGGTATATGAGGCGGGAACAAAGCTTTCAGATCTTCCGGTTCCGGGCAAGGCAGGCTCGACATTTTTGGGATGGTGTTATGATGCGGACTGTACAGATTATGTTGCCAGTACAGACAGACTTTTAAGTGATGTTGTATTATATGCATCATGGGTTGACGGTCAGGAGCTTAAGACAGTCAGTATAGATACATACGCAAGAAGTTATGATGTTGATGCAAATGATTTTACAATTACGGTAACTGATAAGAGCGGAAGGTTAACTAAAGAAGAAGTAAAGAATAAAGTATCAGTTAAGAATGTAAGCGATTCTTCTGAGAATACTTCAATAGATATTACAGCCGGAAGTGTATTAGATGATGGAGCGTATACATTTATAATAAAATGCAATGGCACATGGCAGGAAGGCTGTGGCTACCGTCTTGAACTTTCAGATGACAGGCTGTATTTCACAGGCTATGACCAGACAATAAGAGAATATGATTTTACAGTTTATAAGCCGGATGTAACTAATGTGAATCTTAGGGATGACATTAAGTACATAAAGTCAGGAAGCTTAAGTAATCTCTATGTTAACGGAGAGAAGGCTGATAGAATATCTGTGACGGTAATGACTGTAGGACAGGATGGTACAATAAGTCAGGAAGCTGTTAAAACTACAGGAAGCTTTACATATTCGGACAGTAAACTTAATGCAGGAGATAAGATTGCAGTATATGACGGAGATGTTGTGCCACAGTTAGATGGCAGTGTTATATCTGATGATGATGTTTCGTTCTTTGAGATTACATCAGCTAAGGGAAATGAATATTCCTACAGGGGTATGGCAGCAGAGGAGATACTCTTTGTTCCTGATGTTCTTCCTGTTAATGTAGCTGATGATAAGGATAATAATCCTGATAATGACAGCATAACAATTACAAAGAATAAAATGTCATATGGCAGTGACAGTCTTGGAGCAGGACTTGGACTTGATGAAGATACAACAGTTGATACAGGCGATTATCTTGCTCTGTATGCAACAGGAAATGATGATATACAGTATGCTGTTATAACAAATGTTTCAACTAATAATGCTGATTATGTAATCACATATAAGAATGTGACATGGGATGAAGTTCAGGCAGCCATGGATGTATATCAGACTGATAATGTGAGTGGTGAAAGTATATTACAGAATCAGGATATCAGTGGCATTGAACAGAGCGTTGAGCAGCAGGCTGTTGACAGTGGATTTGCACAGAGTGTTGTAGATGAGGTTGCACAGGCTGTTGTAAGAACGAATTCTTATCAGGAACTTCAGGAATATCTGTCTGATACTATGGATGCCAATATCAGCATTGTGCCGCAGGATATAACTTATCTTCCAGATAAGGCTCAGGGCAATGTTGCATTATATAGCAGCAAGAAACCAGAAGTAAAGCTTGAGCATGTAAGAGCTAACCTTTCAACTGATTTAAAACATTTTGAGAATGTAAGTGGATTAAGACTTGCTCTTGATATTGGTGTAGAGATTTCATTCTCTAATATGAAGGTAATTGTATCAGCAACATTTGAGCAGGAAGTTAAGATTAATATTAATGTAAGTGGTAAGGCTATATGGAAAGTATGGGGCATATTCCCATATATTGATGACTACCGTGTTGCGGTTTCATTAGATCTGTATGATTACACTGGAATTAATTTTAATGTTAATGTAAGAACTGCTGAAGAAGATGATGATGACGAAAGTTCTTCTAAACTTGATGAAGTGATTAATAGAATAGCAGAAGAGCTTAAGAATATGATGGAAATCGGAACTACTTATATATCTGACAAGTCGGATTTATCTACAAGGCTTGAAGATATGAAGGATTCTGATGATGACAGCGAGATATCTGTTGCGAAGAGTCTTGCTGAAAGATATTCTGATATGCTTGATGATGAGGCTGACTGGGTTGAATTATACAGTAAGTCGTTAACAGAGTCACATGTAAGGGTTATTGGAATTATTGATATTGAGTTTAAGGTTGAATTCGTTGTTTCTGCTAATGTTAATATATCAATGGGTATGACTTACTGGTATAAGAATGCCAAGAGATATGTTTACAGCATTATGGTATTTGACAGAAAGGTTACAAGTGATTCCATTGATTTAAGCGAAGAACAGTATGAGTTCTCGGTATATGCAATAGGAACAATAGGAATACGGGCAGGAATAAGACTGAGCGTGGCTGTAGGCCTTATATCAACAAAACTTGCAAGTGTTGGATTTACAGCAGAGGTTGGTGGATATGCCCAGGTATGGGGATATCTGTACTATCAGTTGAAATATGCAGCTTCGCAGGGCAGAACAGCAAGCTCAATGGGAGCTATATACATGGAAATAGGCATGTATATGGAGGTTAATTTTCTGGCACAGGCACTTTCTGGAACGTTTAGTTATAATCCTACACTTTTTGAGAAGCAATGGCCGTTGTATAGTGTTGGTGTGGTTGAAAATGTGTGCGATTATGCATATGGTCAGGATTCTGTTAAAGATATCAAGATGAAGAGAGATGTTAAGACTGTAAGACTTCCTGATACATATTTTGAAATGCAGTATCTTGATATGAAAGAAGGTCTTGACGATAATAATGAGTATTTTACTAAGGTTTATGATGACAGTGACAGATATTTTTCTATAACAATGACTAATCCGGCGTTCTCATATGATCCTGAAACTAATATAGTTGAGGTTAATCCTGGTAGTGAACCTCAGCAGGATGGTGAGATGATAATAACATGGAAGAGTCAGAAGGGTTCTTTTAATACTAAGCCGATAACAAGAAAGATATCTCTGCACTGGGATAATTTAAGAGATGGATATTATATAGCATTCCAGACTAACGGCGGTTCAGTTGTAGATGCTATAATATCTAAGTACAATAAAGAAATTACAAAGCCTGAAGATCCTGTTAAACAGGGCTATACATTTGCAGGCTGGTATACAGATGAAGCACTTACAAAGAAATATACTATTCCGTCAGTAATGCCTAATGAGGACAGAATTGTATATGCGAAGTGGGAAGCAGCTGATATGACTTATAATGTTGTTGATTATGTGGAAGGAACGGATGGTGTGTATACAGCAGCTTCTTCAAAGCAGGAGACAGCTAAGACTGATACAGAGATATCACCAAAGCCTGACATAAGAAACGGATTTATGACTCCGGCAGCTTTATCACAGAGAGTAAGTGCTGATGGAAGCACAACAATTAATTATTATTATGCAAGAAATAAATATAATATTAAGTTTGTTTCAGAAGGCAGTGTTGTTTCAGAAGGAAGATACACATATGGAACTCTTATGCCGACACCGGTTGCATATAGGGCAGGATATGTATTTGAAGGCTGGGAACCAGCTGTCACACAGACAGTTCCTGCAAATGATACAACTTATACAGCGGTATGGAAAGAAGCAGATGACGTTGTATACACAACAAAATATTATCTTGAAAATGAATCAGGAGAATATGAACTTGATAAGACCAGAATTAATAAAGGAACAACAGGACAGAATGTAACTGCAGATAAGGAACAGTATGACAACAGGCTTTATCATCTTACAGATGATCTGCCATCTGGTACTGTTGCGGCAGATGGAAGTCTTATATTCCGGGTGCATTATGATAGAAATACATACAGCATATCATTTAATTCTATGGGAGGAACTGTAAGTACTGAAAAGAAAACAGCCAGATGGGGAAGCAATGTTATTGCACCGGTTCCTGTAAGAGCAGGATATGCATTTGCAGGCTGGTATGTTGACAGAGCGTGTACAGAAGCATTTGACGGTACAATGCCGGCATATGATATTACTTTATATGCAAAGTGGGATGCAGATAAGGTTAATTATACTGTTGAACATCTTGTTGAAAAGCTTGATGGTTCATATGAATTGTATGACAGACAGGCATTTACATCTGATACTGACAGCCAGGTAACGCCAGAAGTTAAGCATATGGAAGGATTCAGTTCACCAGAGACAGAAACTGCCATTGTAAAAGGAGATGGTTCGACTGTTATAAGATATTTCTACAAGAGAAATGTACACAGATTTGTTCTCAAGCTGAATAATGGACAGCAGGATGTTGAATACGATTATAAATATGGCACTAAGATTAATATTATTAATCCGGAAAGAACTGGTTATACATTTACAGGATGGAATGAAGATGTTGCAGGTACAATGCCAGACAGAGATGTCACTTATACTGCAAGCTGGAAGATAAACCAGTACACAATCAGTTTTAATACAGATGGTGGTAGTGAAATTGCTTCTATAACACAGAATTATAATACTGAGGTTAGTTTTAATGAGATTCCGGTAAAGAAGGGATATACATTCACAGGCTGGGATAAAGCTGTTCCAGATGTAATGCCTGCTGGCAATATTGTTGTAACAGCACAGTGGAAGAAAGATGTATATACTATAAGTTATAATCTTGATGGAGGAAAGGCTGACAATCCTGAAACATATGAGGTTGATACTAGCGTTATAACTCTTAAGAGACCACAGCGTACAGGTTATACATTTATAGGCTGGAGCGGAGCTGGTATAGATGGAACGGCTATGGATCCAGTAATTACAACAGGTTCTACAGGTAACAGAAGTTACACAGCAAACTGGAAGGAAAACAGTTATGTTATCCGGTTTATTCCATATGGTGATGGAACAACTGGTTCTATGCAGGATATGCAGCTTATGTATACAGATAAAGCAGCATTAAGTGCTAATCAGTTTAGGAGAACAGGTTATACATTTGCAGGATGGACAAAAAAGGCAGGAGCAGACAAGTTATATGATGATAATGAAATTATCAGTGGACTTGGAACAGCAGATAATGAAATAATTACCTTGTATCCAGCTTGGACTGCTAATGAGTATACAGTACATTTTGATACAAAGGATGGAGATGCAATAAACGACCTTGTATTTACATATGACAAGAAATACGAACTTCCAAAGACTTCAAGATATGGATATACATTCCTTGGCTGGTGTGTAGAAGATGGCGGCACGGTTACATATAAACCGGGAGCTTCTGCTGATAATCTTGCGGGTGAAGGAACGGTTACATTATATGCAAGCTGGAGTCTTAATAAGACATTTACTTACAGCCACCCATATTCATATCGTGTAACTGATGATTCAAAGGAAGAACCAGTCAAGCTGCATTTCTTCATAGATGGAGCATCAGGAACTTCAACAAGTGGTTATACAAGAACTAATTCCATCTATATGGAAGGTATATCTCTGAATGAGATAAAGAAGCATTGCAATACGATGACTGTAACAATCAGTTATTATATTAAAATGGTAGATGACGGATATGCAGAGGTAGACACTACATATAGAAAAGATTCTAACAAGTCATGGAATGGATGGCATGGAGAGAAGCTTGATCTTAAGAAGAAAAATAAACAGACGATCACGCACACATACAGCATAGGATGCAAAGATATAGATGCTATATGCTACAGATTTGATGCAAGTGGTTCATTTTCTGATAAATATGATTTGAGCAATATTAAGGTCAGTGTAAGGTTTGATTAATTAGTAATTCGTACAGACTGGTTTTATGACCAGTCTGTACGGAATGTCAGGAGGGATTGGAATGAAGATTTCAAAAAACAAAATTATGATAATAGCAATAATAGTACTGTGCGTAGCAGTTGCTGTTCTGGCTGCAGTGCTTGTTATCAGAAAAGATAAGAATAAAGATAATGATGATAAATTTACACCAACGATTGATTCTGATTCTGGTGAAATTGGTACAGGAAGTAATTACAGTGGCGGACAGCAGGGAATAAGGATACCAGGATATCCATCTATAACTGTAGATGCAGGAAAAGATAATGTTACAATGAATCTGTTTAACCCTGAAGGAAATCCATGCTACTTTACATTTGAAATTGTTTTATCTGATACGGGCGAGACTATATACAAGTCAGATATGGTTGAACCTGGAAAAGCTATAACTAATGTAAAACTGCAGCATCCGCTTGCAGCAGGAGAACATAATGCTGTTATTAAGATTAGCACAGCATCGCTTACAGATGGAAAGACAATGAATGGTGCTAATGTTGAGACAGTTTTAGTTGCAAAATAAATAAACAGTCATTAATGGATGAAAGAATGGAGGCTATTATGAGGAAATTGACAGCTATGGCATTGAGTATGATGTTTATATTGGGAAGTGTTATTCCTGTAGGAGCTGAAGAGACACAGATAAGACAGACAAAAATATCTGTATCAATTGATCCGGTCTATACAGTGACTATTCCGGCAAATACAACAATTGAAAGAGGAGAACAGTCTGTTAAGCTTGGAAGTGTTTCTCTTGATAATGCAAGATTAGAGCCAGACAAGACTGTAAATGTATCTGTAAGTGCAAGTGGAAAACTTAAGAACAGTAAAAATGAGAGTAAAACAATTGCGTATAAGATTATGGATGGTAACAAAGAATTCAGTATAGCTACATATGCAGAGAGTGGAAACAGTACAAATCTGACACTTTCAATAGATAAGTCTGAATGGGATAAAGCATATGCGGGTTCATATTCAGATACACTTGTGTTTACAATCTCTTACAGATAGTGAAGCGGAAGATTTATATATTATTAAATGAAAAAGAGTTGTCCGGTTTCCCAGGCAACTCTTTATTTGGTCTGAATCCAAATATGAATTAAATTAATTATCTCTGAACTCTTGCGCCAGCACCACCAACGATACCTTCAACTTCCTTAAGAGAAGCCATTGTTGTATCACCAGGAGTTGTCATAGCTAATGCACCGTGAGCTGCACCGTAGTTAACAGCCTTCTCAGCATCTTCAAATGTCATAAGACCATATACAAGACCTGAAGCGAATGAATCTCCGCCACCAACTCTATCCATGATCTCAAGTCCATCATACTGAGCAGCCTTGTAGATTTCTCCATCAGCCCAGCAGATTGCTGACCAGTCATTAACTGTAGCTGTCTTAACCTGACGAAGTGTTGTAGCAACAGCCTTGAAGTTAGGGTATGTAGCAGCAGCTTCGTTGATCATCTTCTTATAACCATCAAGGTTAAGAGTCTTAAGGTTCTCATCGTTACCTTCGATTTCGAAACCAAGGCATGCTGTGAAGTCTTCTTCGTTACCAATCATAACGTCAACATACTTAGCAACTTCCTTATTAACTTCCTGAGCCTTAGCTAAACCGCCGATAGCTTCCCACATAGATGGTCTGTAGTTAAGATCGTAAGATACAATTGTACCGTACTTCTTAGCTGCCTTACAAGCTGCAATAACAGTCTCGCAAGCCTGCTCAGAAAGAGCAGCGTAGATACCGCCTGTATGTAACCAACGAACACCTAAACCACCATCGCTCTTGTTCTTGAAGATGTAATCAAAATCGAAATCTTCTGGAGTAGCCTGAGAAATAGCTGTGTTAGCTCTATCAGAGCAACCCTTAGCACCACGGATACCAAATCCTCTTTCTGTGAAGTTGAGACCGTTTCTGCAAAGACGTCCGATACCATCTGTCTTCTTCCAGCAGATAAGTGATGTATCAACGCCACCCTGCTCGATGAAGTCCTTCATAAGAAGACCTACTTCGTTATCAGCAAATGATGTGATAACAGCAGTTCTCATACCGAAGCACTTGTGAAGACCACGGATAACGTTATATTCTCCGCCACCTTCCCATGCTCTAAAGCTTCTTGCTGTACGGATTCTGCCTTCACCTGGATCAAGACGAAGCATAACTTCACCTAATGATACAGCGTCAAAAGTACACTCTTCAGCTGGTCTTAAATTTAATTTCATTTTTTAGATACCTCCAAAAATATTTTATTGCTACAATATTTTAACATAATAATCTGATTAATTCCATCATTTTACCCAAACTTTTATATGTTTTATAAGAAATATGATAAATTGCAACAGCAGTTGACAACAATAGCGAAAAATATTGTATGCAGGCATATTGAAAAAAGTATGTATAAGATGTAATATTAATAAATAAAGATTTCGATATAATATAATAGTTATTATTTGATTTTAATATAAGCACAGATATACTTATGTAAAGCGAGGGTTATATATATGAAGAATGTTAAAAAAATAAGACAGCTGACAATGCGTCTTAAAATGCAATGGAAGATTCTTATAGGTGTGCTTGTTTCTGGTGTTGCATGCGGTGGAGTACTTATATTTGCTAACGCTGACTCAAGTGTTTCTCTTTCTCTGACACCGGCACAGTCAAGTGTAATACAGGGATCTACATCTACAGTTATTCATGCCAATCTTTCAGGTACTGATGATGAATTTTATGACGCGAGCAATCCTTCGAACAATGGTATTGCAAGTCCTGTAAGACTTGAATGGACAATATCGGATGAAGATTATGATGTTGTAAAGTTTGTTAATCCAAGTTCAGGCGGAGATGCTTATCTGCAGACTGTATCAGGAACAACTAATCCTACAGTATATGGTAACAGGGCAGGAGCAGCTACAATAACAGCAGCATATCATTCTAAGAAGTTTTCAGATACAGGAGCTGTTGTATATGATAATGTACTTGCTACATCAACAGCAGCAGTATATGTTCCTATTAATGTTAATGTTGAAAGGAAAAGAGGTAATACTGTTCTTGAAGAGGCAGATCTTCTGAAAGAAGGAGATTTAATTACCATAACAGCCAATACCTGTGAGAGTAATAAGCTTTTTATTGAAACATCTAATGATTCAACAGGTGAGGTTAGTTCAGATGGAATCGTAGAGATGTATTATAGGGATTCTTCTAAAGTAGTACTTAAGGTTATTGGCGGTGGTTCAACTGTTATTACGGCAAGAACTGCAGACGGAAGCGGAATTAATCCTCTTACATATACATTTACAGTAAGGGCAGAGGTTAAGTTTAAGGAGAGTATATCTAATTCACAGGGACATTTTATAACACATCTTCCTAGCGATGCATCTAACAGATATATGGTTCTTTCAGATAAGGATTATGAAGCATTTACATATGAGGACATTCCTTCTAATGTAGTTAATCCTGTTAAGTCTAACGTAATATATAAGACAGATAATTCAAATGTAGCATCAGTTGCAGTTGGAACGGTATGTGGAGTACATGCAGGAGTTACAAAGGTGAGTGCAGGACTTACTACTATTGATGTTGGAGGCAATGAATCGTGGTTTACAAGAGATGCTGTTAATGTTGTAGTTCCATTTAAGAAGATGGGAAATGAAGTGAGCAATATGAATGTTGGTGATGAACTTCAGTTGTCAACATCAGCAATTGAATCAGAAGTAACATGGTCAACTTCTGATAACAAGGTACTTCAGGTGGATTCTGCAACTGGTCTTGTTAAGGCAGTTGGCGCGGGTACAGCTACAATATATGCAACAAGAGTACAGGATGAATTATACACAGTGTATAATATGCCATATCAGCTGGCATATAAGATTACAGTTATAGATGGTTTTGGTCTTAGTACAGTAAGCACAACAGTTAATATTGGAAGTTCAATAGACATTAAGGCTCTTGTTACTAATCAGCCAAGTAAATCACAGATTACATATACTGTAACTAATCAGGCTAATGAAGCAGGAGTTATACCTACATATGATCTTATAGAGGTAAGGCAGTCAGATGATGGTGCTGTATTTACAGTAACAGGTGTTGCGTCGGGTGTGACACATCTTACTGTTTCACAGAATATTAATGGAGTTATTAAGTCTGAGACTTGTGTAATATATGTTACCACTCCTGTAGGAGATGTAAGTATTAATCCTTCTTCAATATCAATTGACAGAGGAAGCACTGGAACAGTACAGGTATTATTCAATCCGGCAGGACCTACTAACAGCAATGTTTTATGGTCATCATCAGATACAACGGTAGCTACGGTAACAGGAGACAGTTACACAGCTACTATTAAGGGATTATCTGGTGGTAATGCAACGATTACAGTAATAACTGAAGACGGACTTAAGGTTGCAACCTGTGATGTCTATGTAAGAGAGCCAGTAACAGGAGTTACACTTAACGCGACAACAGTTGAGTCTACTATGGCAATTGGAAAGTATCAGCTTGTAGCAACTGTAAAGCCATCAGGAGACGGTGTGAACAGAAATGTTACATGGTCATCCTCAGATGAATCAGTTGCAACAGTTGATGAGAATGGCCTTGTAACATATATTAAGCCAGGATACTGTACAATTGTCTGCAAAACAGAAGATGGTGCATTTATTGCAACATGTAATTTTATTATAAGCATACCAGTTGAGACTATTAAACTTGATTATAAAGATGAGATTATGTCAATTGGACAGACATTAAGAATCACAGCAGAAGTTCTCCCTATAACGGCTACGAACAGGACTGTAAGTTGGGAATCATCTAATACTAATGTATGTATAGTTGATTCTAATGGTCTGGTTGAAGCTGTCGGAACAGGTAGTGCGACAATACTTTGTAAGTCACTTGATGGTGGTGTTACAGCAATGTGTAATATATATGTTAAGCAGCCTGTTACATCAATTGTCCTTAATACGACAGATATTACAGTGAGAAAAGGACAGGTGTTCTGGCTTAATGCCACATGTCTTCCAGAGAATGCAGATAATAAGCTTGTTACATGGGAAAGCCGTGATGAAAACGTATGTAAAGTAGAAAGCGATGGTAAAGTTACAGCTACAGGTGCAGGAACAACATCTATAATATGTACTAATGTTGACACGGGACTTACAGCATATTGTATTGTTACTGTTACACAGCCTGTAACAGGAATAACACTTAATTCTGATTATCAGGAATTATGGGTTGGAGCAAAATATGCTATTATACCTTCAATTGAGCCGATAGATGCAGAGAATAAGAAAGTCACATATCTTTCAAGTGATACATCAGTTGCAACAGTTGATGAAAATGGTGTAGTAACAGCCTTAAAGGGTGGTAACTGTGTAATTGAAGTTACAACAGATGAGTGTCATCTCACAGCAGCTTGTACAATTGTTGTTAAGGAATATGTTTCAACTATTACATTGAGTGAAAATAATAAATTCATGAATGTGGGTGCAACAGGAAAGCTTATTGCAACGGTTGGCACAGATACAGCAACTAATAAGAATATAGTGTGGTCATCATCAGATAACAGTATATGTTCAGTAGATCAGGAAGGTAATCTTAGTGCTGAATCAGTTGGTAATGCTGTTATTACAGCTACAGCAGCAGATGGAAGCGGAGTTACAGATTCATGTATCATAAGAGTTGTTAATCCGGTTACGGGAATAGAAGTTGTGCCGGATTCATTGAGATTGTTTGTTGGAGATTCACAGAAACTTGGTGTTAACGTATATCCGGATAATGCAACAATTAAAGATGTTGTATGGAAATCAGCTAATGAATCAATCGCAGTGGTTGATGAGGATGGCGAGGTGTTTGCTATCAGTTCCGGTAAAGTTAAGATTACAGCAACATCTCAGGATGGTAATAATATCAAAGGAATCTGCTGGGTTTATGTAACTCCAAGAGTTAATATATCCTCACTTAGAATTAATTCAAAAGAAATATATATGCTTACAGGCAGAACAAGACAGTTATCGGTAATAGTAAGGCCGGCTGTTAATAATGATTCATATGAATGGTACTCATCAGATACAGGAATAGTTACGGTTGATGGTAATGGTGTTATTACAACTGTAGGTCCTGGTGAAGCAGAGGTTTATGTCATAAGTGATGGTGCAGGTGTTGAATCAAGCTGTATAGTTCATTCACTTGCAATAAGCAGGTCTAATATTACTCTTGAGCAGTATGACAGATATACATTAGATGTAATAGGAACAGATAGTAAAATTACATGGAGAAGCAGTAATCCAAGGGTATGTACAGTTTCTTCTTCAGGAGAAGTTATTGGACGAAAAGCAGGAATAGCAACAATAACAGCTGTTGTTAATAATAAGACATTAAGCTGCACAGTAAGAGTTACAAGCATAAGATAATTCAGGTAATGAAAAAAATTATGACCATCAGTGTTGTACTGATGGTCATAATTTTTTGGACAAAAAAAGGAGATGCGGTCAAACATCTCCTTTTTCAAAATATGAGGGGGAGATAGAAAGAATTCTCTTTGCTATCTAATATAGAATATACATGATAAATGTGAGCAAAATGTGTACAATTAGTTAAACAAAAATAAAAATCATAAAATGTATTTTATTGATTAATATTCTCTAATATGTTAATATCAAAATGTTATTTAAGTGTATGGAGGTCTATATATGCCAGACGATTTTAATAAGAATACAAGCATAGAAGACGAAATTGAAAAGTCGTTGCAGAAAATGGTAGAAGAAGAAACTACAGTTGCCAAAGCTTATGTAGGAAAGGCTGATGATTATAAAGCAGAGCAGCCATCAGATATTAATGATGGAAGGACGAGAGTTGTTCCTAAGATAACAGATGAAATTCTTAAGGAACAGCAGGTAATTAATAAATCATCTCAACCAACACAAGAAGAATTAACTGATAGAGATATTTTACTTGATGATGATGACGATGAAGAACCAGAAGATGAAGATAAAGAGATTTTGAAAGACACCACTAAGAAACCACTGGATAAGAAGACAAAGCTTATTATAGCAGGGGTTGCTGCGGGAGTTGCATTAGTTTTAATTATAATAATTATAGTTGCTGTATCACTTAACAAGAAGAGTAAGAATAATTATAATTATTATTATCAGACAGGAATGAAACTGTACGAAGAGGGTAATTATGGTGATGCATCATCATATCTTAGCAAGGCTTCTAAAGAAAATGAGGGAAAGAAGAATCTGAACCTTAAGTATACATTGTATAGATGCTATGAAAGCTCAGGAAATGAGGATGAAGCTGTTAATGTGCTGAAGGATATACTTTCATATGATGAGAATTATGAAGATGCGGTTAAAGCTCTTGCAGATATTTATTATAAGAAAGAGGATGTAGATAATTTAACAAAGCTTATAAGAAAGTATCAGGATGGGAAATGCAGCAATGCAGTTAAGAATTATATTGTAAAAGAACCATCAGCTTCTAAAGAGCCGGGTTCGTATGATGATGATGTTGAACTTAAATTTACATGTGATTCTGGTTGTGTTGTTTATTATACAACTGATGGAAAAGAACCTGATATTAAGAGTACATTATATGATGGAACAGCAATTAAGTTAGAAACAGGCACAACTAAGATAAAAGCAGTTTCTGTTAATTCTATTGGGGTATATAGTAAAGTGGTTGAATTTGAATATGTTGTTGAATATGGTGCTCCTGCAGCACCAGATGTAACTCCTGCGTCAGGAAAATATTCAGATGGAGAGAAGATTAAGATTAATAATATCCCTGATAAATGTAAGGCATATTATACAACAGATGGTACAACGCCTACATCTTCATCAACAGAGTATACAGGTGAATTCGATATGCCAACTGGTAATACTGTAATCGCATTTGTAATAATTAACGATCATGAGCAGAGCAGTACAGTAGTTAAGAGAAATTATAATGTTGAAGTAAAGAATACATATACATACAGCCAGGCTGAAAGCCAGCTGAAAAATGTCCTTATATCAAAGAAGGTGCTTAAGTCAGACAGCAAAGCTTCAGATGGTTCAGGTGTTAATTTTGTCTATATTTCAAAGACAAAGGTTGGCAACATTGAAATGTATATTATCAGATATGATGTAATAAAGGGTGGTTCTACAACAACTGCTGGATTATATGGCGTTGATACATCAAGCGGTAAGGTGTATACTGTTACAGGTACAGAAGGCAGTTATTCTGCCAAAGAATACTAAAGGTTGATTGTGCGTAATGCACTTCATAATATTACTTTTTGAAAGGAGAATTGTAATGTATAAAATTCTTAAGGCTGAGAAGTTAGCAGAGAAGATCTTCCTTATGGATGTTGAAGCTCCTAGAGTTGCTAAACATTGTGAACCTGGCCAGTTCGTTATTGTAAAGATGGATGATTTGGGCGAAAGAATTCCACTTACTATTTGTGATTATGACAGAGAAGCAGGAACTATAACAATAGTTGTTCAGATAGTTGGAGCGTCTACTGAGAAGATGTCACATCTTAAAGCAGGAGATGCATTTGAAGATTTTGTTGGACCTCTTGGATGTCCATCAGAGCTTATCAGCAAGGATATTGAAGAACTCAAAAAGATGAATATTGTATTCATTGCCGGAGGTCTTGGAACAGCACCTGTATATCCACAGGTTAAATGGATGCATGAGCATGGTGTAGATGTTGATGTTATCGTTGGTGCTAAGAATAAGGAACTTATAATCTTAGAGGAAGAGATGAAGGCTGTTGCTGGTAATCTTTACATAACAACTGATGATGGAAGCTATGTAAGAAAAGGTATGGGTACAGATGTGCTTAAGGATCTTGTTGCAGAAGGAAAACATTATGATTTATGTGTAGCAATCGGACCTATGATTATGATGAAATTCGTCTGTCTTCTTACTAAGGAATTTGGAATTCCTACAATTGTCAGCATGAATCCGATTATGGTTGATGGAACTGGTATGTGTGGTGCATGTCGTCTTAAGGTTGGCGATGAGATTAAGTTTGCATGTGTTGACGGACCTGAATTTGACGGTCATCTTGTTGACTTTGACCAGGCTATGAAGAGAAGTGCTATGTACAGAACTGAAGAGGGAAGAGCAATGCTCAAGCTTCAGGAAGGCGATACACATCACGGCGGTTGTGGACAGTGTAATTAGAAAGGATGGGTTTCAAAATGGACGTAATGAAGAAAGTGCCAGTCAGAGAGCAGGCTCCTGACGTAAGAAATAAGAATTTTGATGAAGTATGTCTTGGATATAACAAGGAAGAAGCTATGGAAGAGGCAACAAGATGCCTTAACTGTAAGAATGCAAGATGCGTTCAGGGCTGTCCTGTATCTATCGATATCCCAGCATTTATTCATCAGGTAAAAGAAGGAAATATTGAGGAAGCATATAAGATTATTGGTAAGTCAAGTGCACTTCCTGCTGTATGTGGCCGTGTATGTCCACAGGAGACACAGTGTGAAGGTCAGTGTATCAGAGGAATCAAGGGTGAATCAGTATCAATTGGTAAGCTTGAAAGATTTGTTGCTGACTGGGCAAGAGAGAATAATGTTGAGCCAGAGAAGCCAACAGAGAAGAAAGGCAAGAAAGTTGCTGTTATCGGTTCAGGTCCTTCAGGACTTACATGTGCCGGAGACCTTGCAAAAATGGGATATGACGTAACTATATTCGAGGCTTTACATGAGGCTGGTGGTGTATTAGTATATGGTATTCCTGAATTCCGTCTTCCTAAGTCAACAGTAGTTGCCCACGAAGTTGAGAATGTTAAGAAGTTAGGTGTTAAGATTGAGACTAACGTTGTTATTGGTAAGTCAATGACAATTGACCAGTTACTTGAAGATGAAGGCTTTGATGCAGTATTCATAGGTTCTGGTGCAGGTCTTCCAAGATTCATGGGTATTCCGGGCGAGAATGCTAACGAAGTATTCTCAGCTAATGAGTACCTTACAAGAAGTAATCTTATGAAAGCTTTCAAGGATGAGTATGATACTCCAATAGCAAGATTTAAGAAGGTTGCTATCGTTGGTGGTGGTAATGTTGCTATGGATGCTGCAAGAACAGCATTAAGACTTGGAGCAGAAACTCATATCGTATACAGAAGAAGTGAGGAGGAGCTTCCAGCAAGAGCTGAGGAAGTACATCACGCTAAGGAAGAAGGAATTATATTTGACCTTCTTACTAATCCGACAGAGATTCTTACAGATGACAAGGGTAATGTTACAGGTATGAAGTGTATTAAGATGGAACTTGGTGAACCTGATGCTTCAGGAAGAAGAAAGCCTGTAGAGATTCCTGGTTCAGAGTTTGTTATGGAATTAGATGCAGTTATCATGTCACTTGGTACTTCACCTAACCCACTTATATCTTCAACAACTAAGGGGCTTGACATCAACAAGAGAAAATGTATCGTAGCAGAAGAAGAAACTGGTAAAACATCTAAGGAAGGTGTATATGCCGGTGGAGATGCTGTTACAGGTGCAGCTACAGTTATTCTTGCCATGGGAGCAGGAAAGGCTGGAGCTAAGGGAATTGATGAATTCCTTTCTAACAACTAATCAGAATATAGTAAACCCGCTGTGTCTGTTAATTACACAGCGGGTTTTATTGATTATAAGAATTAATTAAACATTTTTTCAACGAACTGTTCTGAAAAATTCTCGGCTTCTTCATCTGAGAGTTCAGTAAATTGTACGGTTAACTGTTCTTTAACATAAGCTGTACGGTTAAAATATTTCATTTCTTCCTGAATATCTCCAGTGTAAGAATTCTCAATATCTTCTTTAGTTATGTTGTCTTCCAGCCAGTTAAGTACATCGGCGGCTTTCTTATCCTCAGTTTCAGCCTTGGCTTTAATTTTGTTAGAGTATTTCAAAGACCAGACACCGATTGCAATGAATCCGATAAATAACAGACCAAGAACAATATTAATAAAAAGGAATGAAGGTGCATCTTTAGTTATTATCTTAATGATACCGATATCATTAAGAATCATAAGAATGATTCCGATTCCTCCACATACAAAGAATGTGATGGCAGAAGATAAGTTATCCTTGTACTTGTCAGTGCTGCTTTCATACAGGCTTCCACCTGTAAGAAGAGAGTCATTCCCGTTATTATCCTGAATGTTGTCATTAGTTATGTCAGTTGCGTTTTCAGACATAATATTCCTCCTTGTTATAGAACTTAACCATAAGTCCTTTATTGTTCAGATATTATAAAATATAATTGTGAAAAAATAAAGAACATCTGGATTAATGTGGTAAAATACGAAAGAAAGATATTACAGATTAGTAAGATTAAGGAGATTGATATGAAAACACTTATAGTGACAGGGGGAAGTCTTGATATAAGCTGGGCAAAGGATTTTGTCAGGACAATAAATGCTGAATACATAATTGCAGCTGACAGTGGCCTTAAATATATTGATGAACTCGGACTTGTGCCGGATATGATACTGGGGGATTATGACTCAGTAGAAGATGGACTGCTTGATAAGTATAAAAGTATAGATATTAAGACTTATCCTAAAGAAAAGGATTATACAGATACGCATATTGCTATTATAAATGCATTGAAAGCCGGAGCGTCAGTCATATATATACTTGGGGCGACAGGTACAAGGATGGATCACACATTTACCAATATATGCAATATGAAGGCTGCACTTGACAGTGGCGTACCATGTTTTATATGTGACAGTCACAATAAAATATATCTTATAAATGACAAGATGGGAGAAGTGAAAGTGTCCAAAACAGGACAGTATGGTGATTATGTATCATTTGTTCCACTATCTGAAGAAACAATTATAAGTCTTGCAGGGTTTAAATATGTGCTTGATGATTATATACTTCATCAGGGTTTAAGCATATGCCAGAGTAATGAAATTAAAGAAAATGTGGCGGTTATAAATATAAAAAAAGGATTTGTGATTGTATTTGAAACAAAGGACTAAAAATACTTGTAATTATTGGCAGATTGTAATAAAATTAACAAAGAGTTGCGCAATAGCAACGTAAAAAACAAGGGAGGTCTCGTAATGAGTAATACAACACAGGCATTATCAAGGATTGAAGCAATACTTGATGATAGCAGCTTTGTTGAAATCGGTGCTGGTGTGACTGCCAGATCTACAGATTTTAACATTCAGGAAAAGAAGGCTCCATCCGATGGTGTTATTACAGGATACGGAGTTATTAATGGTAATCTTGTGTATGTATACAGCCAGGATGCAACTGTTCTTAATGGTTCTATCGGTGAGATGCATGCTAAGAAGATTTCAGCACTTTATGATTATGCTATGAAGATGGGAGCTCCTGTGATAGGTCTTATTGACTGCGCAGGTTTAAGACTTCAGGAAGCAACAGATGCTCTTGAAGGTTTCGGTACAATTTATAAGAAGATGTCTATTGCATCAGGTGTTATTCCACAGATTACAGCAGTTTACGGTAACTGTGGCGGTGGACTTGCAATTCTTTCTTCATTATCTGATTTTACATTTATGGAAGATAGCAAGGCCAAGCTTTTTGTTAACAGCCCTAATGCATTAGATGGTAATAATGAATCAAAGCTTGACTCAGCGTCAGCTAAGTTCCAGGCAGAAGCAGGAGTTGTTGATTTTACAGGAGATGAGGAGACTATTGCTAATGGTGTAAGACAGTTAGTTTCTATGCTTCCTGCTAACAACGAAGAGGATGCTGCAGTTTCTGCAACAACAGATGATCTTAACAGAGCATGCCCTGATATGGCAGCAGAGATTGCTGATCCTGCATTAGCTCTTTCAGATATTGCTGATGATAATGTATTTGTTGAAGTTAAGGCTTCATATGCTAAAGAAATGGTTACAGGATTTATTCAGGTAGATGGAATTACTATTGGTGCTGTAGCTAACAGAACAGCTCTTTATGATGAAGAGGGTGAAGTGGCTGAAAAGTTTGAACCGGTTCTTACAGTTAAGGGCGCTTACAAGGCAGAGGATTTTGTTAATTTCTGTAATGCATTTGAGATTCCTGTACTTACACTTACTAATGTTAAGGGATTCGAAGCTACAGTGGCAGCTGAGAAGGGAATTGCAATTGCAAGTGCCAAGCTTACATATGCATTTGCTAACGCAGATGTACCTAAGGTTAATGTTATTACAGGTGAGGCTTATGGAAGCGCATATGTTTCTATGAACTCTAAGTCTTTAGGTGCAGACCTTGTCTACGCATGGCCAACAGCTTCTATCGGAATGATGGATTCACAGCTTGCAGCAAAGATTATGTATGCTGATGAGATAGCAGCCGCTTCTGATGTGGCAGCAACTGTTTCAGAGAAAGCAGCTGAATATGCTAAGTTACAGTCAAGTGTTGAGTCAGCAGCAGCAAGAGGTTATGTTGATGCTGTTATTGACCCGGAGAATACAAGACAGTATGTAGCCGCTGCATTTGAAATGTTATTTTCAAAGAGAGAGGTTCGTCCTGATAAGAAGCATGGAACAGTTTAATTAAGAGGTGACAATATGAAGAAGACTAATTTGAAAAGATTCTTATTGTTATTCTGCATGTTAGCCTGCGTATTCAGTATGACAGCCTGTGGTAATGCACAGATTGATACTAATACAGCTAAAGAATCCATTAAAGATAACGAGGTTGCTTATGTTGAGAATTACCTCAAGGACTGGGCAAAGGATATGATTCTTTACCTTGACAGCAATCAGGGTGAAGCAGGAACAGATGCTCTTATTGCAGATGCAGAAGCAGGAATAACCCTTAATGATGTTAACAGTAAGATGTATATTGTTAATCAGCAGGGAATGAATGTTAAAACAATAGGATTATACAATAGCTGGAACAGCACTAAAGATGAACTTGGTGAACTCAAAGAGTCTGTTGATGTTAACAACATTAATGTAAAGGTCAGTGATGAAACAAGTGAATTATGTACTATTTCAGTTAAACTTAAATTCGAAAAGAGAGTATGTACATTCGAATTCGTAATCAATACAGATTACACACTTGAAAGTGGAGCTATTAATCCATCATACACAACAGGTGAGAAGATGGGTAAGGCCGGAATGAATACACTTATTGGTATGGGAACTGTATTTGTAGTTCTTATATTCATTTCATTCATTATTTCTCTGTTCAAGTATATAAGCGTATATGAGAACAGAAAGAAAGAACAGAAAGAAGACACAGCTTCTGTTGGTGTTGATAATGCTATAGCACAGATTGTTTCTAATGAAGAAGAAAATGTTGAGGACGATCTTGAACTTATTGCAGTTATTACTGCAGCAATTGCAGCATCAGAAGGAACATCTACGGATGGTCTTGTTGTCCGCTCAATTAGAAAGGTTAATAATAGGAGGAAATAATCATGAAGAACTATACAATTACAGTTAATGGTAACGTATATGATGTTACTGTAGAAGAAGGAACAGGCAGTGCAGCTCCAGCAGCTAAGGCAGCCGCTCCTAAAGCAGCTCCAAAGGCTGCACCTAAGGCAGCAGCACCAGCAGGTGCTCAGGGAGCAGTTAAAGTTAACGCTCCAATGCCAGGAAAGATTCTTAAGGTTAATGCAACAGCAGGTGCTGCTGTAAAGAAGGGCGATGTATTGGTTGTCCTTGAAGCTATGAAGATGGAGAATGAAATCTGTGCTCCTCAGGATGGCACAATTGCAACTGTTGAGTGTGCAGCTGGTGATTCTGTAGAGTCAGGTAAGGTATTAGTTTCATTAAATTAATTATGATACTGATATAAAGTGACTTACGGAGGTATAAGATGAGTTATATTATAACAACTTTAGGAAACCTCGTTCACCAGAGTGCATTCTTCGGACTTACATGGGGTAATTACCTTATGGTTCTGGTTGCGTTTGTTTTCCTTTATCTTGCAATTAAAAAAGGATATGAACCTCTGCTCTTAGTACCTATTTCTTTTGGTATGCTTCTTGTAAACCTTTATCCTGACATTATGTTAGCAATAGAGGATTCAAGTAACGGTGTAGGTGGTTTGTTACATTATTTCTATTTACTTGATGAATGGAGTATTTTACCATCACTTATTTTCTTAGGTGTTGGTGCTATGACTGATTTTGGTCCATTGATTGCTAACCCGGCAAGTTTCCTGCTTGGTGCAGCAGCACAGTTTGGTATCTTTGCAGCATATCTTATGGCTATTCTTATGGGATTCCCAGATAAGGCAGCAGCAGCTATATCAATTATTGGTGGTGCAGATGGTCCTACTTCAATATTCCTTGCAGGTAAGCTTGGTCAGACTAAATATATGGGACCTATTGCAGTAGCAGCATATTCATATATGTCACTGGTTCCTATTATCCAGCCACCAATTATGAAGCTTTTAACAACTAAGAAGGAAAGAGAAGTTAAGATGGAACAGTTAAGACCTGTTTCTAAGCTTGAGAAGATTCTTTTCCCTATAGTAGTTACTGTAGTAGTAGTACTTATTCTTCCTACAACAGCACCACTTGTTGGTATGCTCATGTTAGGTAACCTTTTCAAGGAAAGTGGAGTTGTTAAGCAGCTTGCAGAGACAGCTTCTAATGCACTTATGTACATAGTTGTTATTATCCTTGGAACATCAGTTGGTGCTACAACAAGTGCAGAAGCATTTCTTAACCTTGATACATTAAAGATTGTTGCATTAGGACTTATTGCATTCGCATTTGGTACTGCAGCAGGTGTGTTATTTGGTAAGATTATGTGTCTTGTTACACATGGTAAGGTTAATCCGCTTATTGGTTCAGCAGGTGTATCTGCGGTTCCTATGGCAGCCAGAGTTTCGCAGAAGGTTGGTTCTGAGGCAGATCCTTCTAACTTCCTTCTGATGCATGCTATGGGACCTAACGTTGCCGGTGTTATTGGTACAGCGGTTGCAGCCGGTACATTTATGGCCATGTTTGGCGTTATGTAAAAGGAGGATATTATGGCAGAACAGGTTAAAAAACCTTTAAAGATTACTGAGACAGTATTGCGTGATGCACATCAGTCTCTTATAGCTACAAGAATGACAACAGAGCAGATGCTTCCTATCGTAGATAAGATGGATAAGGTTGGTTATCATTCAGTAGAGTGCTGGGGAGGAGCTACATTTGATGCTTCACTCAGATTCCTTAAGGAAGATCCATGGGAAAGACTTCGTAAGCTTAGAGATGGATTCAAGAATACTAAGCTTCAGATGCTTTTCAGAGGACAGAATATATTAGGTTACAATCATTACGCAGATGATGTAGTTGAGTACTTTGTTCAGAAGTCAATTGCTAACGGTATTGATATTATCCGTATTTTCGATTGCTTTAATGATTTAAGAAACTTAGAGACAGCTGTTAAGGCTGCCAAGAAGGAAAAAGGACATGCTCAGATTGCTCTTTCTTATACATTAGGTGATGCTTATACACTTGATTACTGGAAAGAGACAGCTAAGAGAATTGAAGACATGGGTGCAGATTCTATCTGTATCAAGGATATGGCTGGACTTTTGCTTCCATACAAGGCTACAGAGCTTGTACAGGCATTAAAGGATGGTTCATCTCTTCCTATTCAGATGCATACACATTATACATCTGGTGTAGCTTCAATGACATACTTAAAAGCAGTAGAAGCAGGTGCTGATATTATTGATACAGCTATGTCACCATTCTCAATGGGAACATCACAGCCAGCTACAGAGGTTATGGTAGAGACATTTAAGGGTACACAGTATGATACAGGACTTGACCAGAATCTTCTTGCTGAGATAGCTGATTACTTCCAGCCAATGCGTGAGGAAGCATTAAAGAGCGGACTTATGAATACTAAGGTTCTTGGAGTTAATATTAAGACATTACTTTATCAGGTTCCAGGTGGAATGCTTTCTAACCTTGTATCACAGCTTAAGGAAGCTGGTGCAGAGGACAAGTACAGAGAAGTATTAGAGGAAATCCCAAGAGTTCGTAAAGATTATGGTGAACCACCTCTTGTTACTCCTTCATCACAGATTGTTGGTACTCAGGCTGTTCTTAATGTATTACAGGGTGAGAGATACAAGATGATTACTAAGGAATCTAAGAAGGTTCTTGCTGGTGAATTTGGTCAGACAATCAAGCCATTCAATCCAGAAGTTCAGAAGAAGGCTATCGGTGATACAAAGCCTATTACATGCCGTCCAGCTGACTTGATTGAACCACAGCTTGAGAAATTCAAGAATGATCCAATTGTACAGCAGTACAAGCAGCAGGATGAGGATGTGCTTTCATATGCATTATTCCCACAGGTTGCGACAGAGTTCTTCAAGTATAGAGAAGCTCAGCAGACAAAGGTTGATCCTACAAAGGCAGATACAGCTAATAAGGCTTATCCAGTCTAATAATTAATATAATAGACCGTCATGTGCGCAAAAGCGTATGTGGCGGTCTTTTTTTGCAGGCAGCAAGCCTGCAATCCAGAATGTTTCTCTTGATATAAATTCATTTTGCATGTAAAATTAAACAGTATAATTAAGCAAAAGGAGCACGATTGTGATTAAGTTAGAACGATTTGAAGTCATGAATATGAATAATGCCATCAGAGGTGCAAGAAATCCATTGAACAGCTGGGCAAGAATGGACAGTTACTTTGATGAGGAAGGAAAATTTGTTTTTGGTCCTAATGATCTTGACCTTGCCAAGAGATTATGTAAGGCAGGCTCAGACCACAGAAAGTTCATAAGACAGATATTTGTTACAGTCGATATAACAGCACCACTTTACTGGTGGAAGGAATACGATACATATAAGGTTGGAACAGTTGCCAATTCAACAAGTACAATGCACAAGATTCACAGCAAGCCTTTTGAGATGTCTGATTTCAGTACAGACCATATGACTGATGCCACACTTGATATGATGCAGAAGAATATTGATTTTCTGGAAGGAATCAGAACACAGTTTGTAGAGACTAAGGACAAAGCATTATGGTACAGCATGATACAGCTTCTCCCTGAAAGTTATAACCAGATGAGAACATGTACTCTCAATTATGAGAATCTTGTTGGAATATATTATTCTAGAAAGGGTCATAAGCTTGCAGAGTGGCATACCTTCTGTGACTGGGTAAAAGAACTGCCATATTTTGAAGAGCTTTTTATAGATAATGAATGATTTAGAACAACATACAGATATATTAAGTCTCATAAGAGTGAGAATGTCAGGACTTAGCAAGGGACATAAAAGAATAGCAGAGTATATTCTGGCTAATTATGAAAAATGTGCATTCCTTACTGCGGCAAAGCTGGGAGAAGTTGTTGGAGTAAGTGAGTCTACGGCAGTGAGATTTCCGGCAGCATTGGGGTTTTCAGGGTACCCGGAGTTCCAGAAAGCGTTAGAAGACATTTTGCAAGAAAAAATTCACTCATTCGACAGAATAGATGTACTTAATTCACACATGACAACCAATATGGTCGTGAATAATGTTATGTCAATGGATGCAAGAAAGATAGAGCATACATTAAAGTCATTTGATACAGCATCGTTTGATATGGCTGTTGAGGATATAATGGCTGCAGAAAGCGTGTATATAATTGGAGCGAGGTCGTGCGAACCACTAGCAGAATTCTTTGGGTATTATCTTAGGTTGGTCAAGAAAAATGTACAGGTGGTAAAGACTGGCAATACCAACGAATTATTTGAACAGATGATGTACATAGGTGAAGGTGATGTTGCAATAGGTATCAGCTTTCCCAGATATTCAATGCGAACGCTTAAAGCAATGGAATTTGCCAATAACAGGAAGGCGAGAGTTATTGCCATAACAGATTCAGTACACTCACCAATGAATATGTATTCATCATGTAACCTGTTTGCAAGAAGTGATATGGCGTCAATAGTTGATTCACTTGTTGCACCAATGAGTCTTATTAATGCTTTAATAGTATCAATATGCCTTAAGAATAGTGAACAGGTAGTAGAGAATATTGAGAAGATTAACACGTTTGTTGATAATTTCGAGTATTCAGGCAATGATGAGATTAATATGTTAGATGAAAATGTTGTCAATGAATTAAGAAAATGTATGGATAATGCAGCTATTGATGATGAAAAGTAAGAGAGAGCGATAATGAGCAATGTTATAATAATTGGCGGTGGAGCAGCAGGAATGATGGCTGCAATAACTGCTGCCAGAAACAATAATAAAGTTACACTTATTGAAAAGAATGAAAAGCTTGGAAAGAAGCTTTTTATTACAGGAAAGGGCAGATGTAATTTTACCAATGCCGGGGATGAAGAAGATATATTTAACAGCATAGTTACCAATAAAAAGTTCATGTACAGCAGTTTAAGAGGATTTTCTAACTATGACTGTATGGGATTTTTTGATGAGCTGGGACTTAAATTCAAGATTGAGCGAGGTAACAGGGTATTCCCGGAGTCAGACCACTCGTCTGATGTTATAGGTGCGCTTTCAAGGCAGATGAAAAAACTTGGCGTAAATGTGCTTCTTAATACACAGGTTGTAGCTGTGAATGAGGAAAATGGCGAATTTGCAGGTGTTGTTGTAAAAGATGCATCAGGACAGAAGGAGATTAAAGGTGATGCGTGCGTTATTGCAACAGGCGGTAATTCATATTCATCCACAGGCTCTACAGGGGATGGTTACAGATTTGCTAAAAGTCTGGGACACAGCGTTACACCAATACTTCCGGCACTTGTACCTCTTAATGTAAGAGAAGAGTGGGAAGAACTTCTTATGGGACTAAGCCTTAAGAATATAGAGGTTACATTTTACGATGGAGATAAGAAGGTATTTACTGATTTTGGAGAAATGCTTTTTACACATTTTGGTGTGAGCGGTCCTGTAATATTAAGCGCAAGCAGCGTTATTACTGGAATAGTTAAGGAAAGACCTGTAAGATTAAGCATAGATTTAAAACCTGCAATTACTGATGAACAGCTTGATGAGAGAATATTAAGGGATTTCTCAAAGGAACAGAACAAGGCGTTTAAGAATTCATTAGATGAGCTGCTTCCTAAGAAGCTTATTCCTGTGATTGTAATGCAGTCGGGAATTAAGCCTGAAAAGAAGGTTAATGAGGTTACAAGGGAAGAAAGACAGAGACTTGTGAAGCTTCTTAAGAATTTTGACATGACAGTAACTTCTACGAGAGGTTTTAATGAAGCGATAATTACACAGGGTGGGGTTAATGTTAAAGAGATTAATCCTTCGACAATGGAATCAAAGCTTGTCAAGAATATATATTTTGCAGGAGAGGTTATAGATGTTGATGCAGTGACCGGAGGATTTAATTTACAGGTAGCATGGTCAACAGCATACGCTGCTGCAAGTCATATACAATAATTTATTTAAAGGAGCAGAGAAAATGAGTGCAATAGCAATCGATGGACCTGCAGGAGCAGGAAAAAGTACAATAGCAAAGCTTTTAGCAAAGCAGTTAGGATATGTGTATGTTGATACAGGTGCAATGTACAGGGCAATGGCTGTATATTTTTCACAGAACGACATTAATCCAGATGATGAGAATGCAATTAATGGTGCTGTAGATAATATTGATATTAGTATTGAGTACAAAGACGGCGTACAGCAGGTGATACTTAATGGTGAAAATGTGACATCACTTTTAAGAACAGAAGAAACAGGAAAGATGGCATCAAAGACATCTAAGTATGCAGCAGTAAGGACTAAGCTGGTTGCACTTCAGAGAGGACTTGCAAAGAAAACAGATGTTATCATGGATGGAAGAGATATAGGAACAACAGTACTCCCAGATGCATTTGCAAAGATATATCTTACTGCAAGTTCTGATGCGAGAGCTAAGAGAAGATATGATGAACTTAAGGAAAAAGGTGAAAACTGTAGTTTTGATGCTATCAAGGAAGATATTGAAAAAAGAGACTATGAAGATATGCACAGAGCAATATCTCCTTTAAAACAGGCGGATGATGCTGTGCTTGTTGATACATCAGATATGAATATAGAACAGGTTGTAGCTGCTTTAAGTAAGATAATAGATGAAAAGAAGGCGGGCAGATAATTGAAAGAAGTAATACTTGCAAAGTCAGCAGGCTTCTGTTTTGGTGTTCAGAGGGCAATGGATACTGTGTATGCTGAGGCAGACAAGAAAAATGTATATACTTATGGTCCGATAATTCATAATACTGAGGTTGTCAATGAACTTGAGAGCAAGGGTGTAAAGGCTGTTAATGATATATCTGAGATTCCAGAACCTGAAAAGTCAACTGTTATAATTAGATCTCATGGAGTATCAAAGGCAGTATATGAATCAATAAAGAACAGCGGGGCAAAGATTGTGGATGCAACATGTCCGTTTGTATTAAAGATTCACAAGATTGTAAAGGATGCAAGTGCTGAAGGTGACCAGATTGTAATTATTGGCAATGAGAAGCATCCTGAAGTTGAAGGCATTATGGGGTGGTCAGAGACACCTGTACATGTTGTTGATACGGTTGAAAAAGCTGAAAAGTTGAAACTTGACAAGAGTAAAAATGTGCGTGTTGTATCCCAGACGACATTTAATTACAAGAAATTTCAAGATTTAGTTGAAATTATAAAGAAAAAAGAGTACAATATTTGCATTAGTAATACGATATGTAATGCAACTGAGGAGCGTCAGAACGAGGCAAGACGGATTGCTCGAAGAGCTGATGCTATGATTGTTATAGGGGACAGCAGTAGTTCAAACACTCGTAAACTGTATGAAATTTGCAAGACGGAATGTCAGGAAACCTTTTACATTCAGACTCTTAGCGGCCTTGAGCTTGATAAGCTCGAATCATCAGACTGCATAGGTATTACAGCCGGGGCATCAACCCCAAACAATATCATTGAGGAGGTTTATACTAATGTCAGAAGAAAGCTTTGCACAGATGTTAGATAACGAAGAATGGAAGGAAATCCGTACAGGAGAGGTGGTAGACGGAAGAGTTATTGCAGTTAAGCCAGATAGAATTGTACTTAATATAGGTGGCAAATCTGATGGAATCATTACTCGTTCAGAGTATACATCAGCTCCTGATGTGGATCTTACTACTGTAGTCTCAGTTGGAGATGAGATGAAGGCTAAGGTTCTTAAATCAAACGATGGTGAGGGACAGGTTGCTCTTACATATAGAAAGCTTGTTGCAGATAATGGCAATAAGAAACTTGAAGATGCATTTAATAATCAGGAGCCAATTACAGGTGTAGCTAAGAACATCAAGGGTGGTCTTGAGGTTATCGTTGATGAAGCAAGAGTATTTATTCCTGCAAGCCTTATTTCAGATACATTTGTTAAGGATTTATCTGTATATAACGGTAAGGAAGTTACATTTGTTATCACTGAATATGATCCTAAGAACAGAAAGATTATCGGTGATTGCAAGCAGCTTATTGTTGCAGCTAAGAAGGCAGCAGCAGAGGCAGTTCTTTCTAAGATTAAGGAAGGCGATACAATCGAAGGAACAGTTAAGAATGTTACAGATTTCGGTGCATTCATTGACTTAGGCGGTGTAGATGGTCTTCTTCACATCTCAGAGATGTCTTGGGGAAGAACAGAGAATCCTAAGAAGGTTTACAAGATTGGTGATTCAGTTAAGTGCTTTATCAAAGAGATTAACGGAGATAAGATTGCACTTTCAGTTAAGTATCCAGACCTTAATCCATGGAATAACGCAGCAGAGAAGTATGCTGTAGGTAATGTTGTTAAGGGAACAGTTGCAAGAATGACAGATTTCGGTGCATTCGTCCAGTTAGAAGATGGCATCGATGCATTACTTCATGTTTCACAGATTTCAAGAGATCGTATTGAAAAGCCATCTGACGCACTTTCAATCGGTCAGGAAATTGAAGCTAAGGTTGTTGACCTTAACGAAGCTGATAAGAAGATCAGCTTAAGCATTAAGGCATTACTTAACGACAACGAAGCTCAGGAAGAAGTTCCAGCAACAGAAGAGTAATTAAAGATGTTAAAAGGGCTGTTCTCACAGCCCTTTTTTTAAACATATTTTTTAAATGAAAGATAAATACGGCCTTTTTTGGTTTCTCTACCGCACCCCTGATAGATGAATTTGCCTGTTCCGCGGATGACAAGTATATCATTAGCTTTTAACTGATAGCTGTTGTTTTCCATCTGACGGCTGTTAATGAATATTTTTCTTGCCCTGAATAATTCTACTGCCTGACTTCGGCTTAGCTTTGTGAGGCTGGCAACGGCAGCGTCAATCCGTTCACTTGCAGATAAAACTTCAATATCTTCAAGCTCAGGTGAACATTCGATATCGTTAATATCAGTCTTTGTACACTGGATATGTGTATGCTTTACTGTAGACAGGTTGTCAATTATGAAATCAGCAATATGTGAAACACAGTAAAGATAGGCGTCCTTGCCTTTTATATTTATGTCTCCAAGCATTTCTCTTTTAATTCCAAGATTCATAAGAGCACCAAGGTAATCTCTGTGTGACAGTGATTCAGCATATTTTTCTATAAGAGGAGATATCTTTATAAGAGTTATAGGAAATTCTTCTTCATAGCCAAGAGTTTCGTAAGAACCAAACTGTATCATCTGTCTTTCACATGCATCATTGCCACCGTATGTTTTAAAAGCTACGAAATTAAGTGCGTTTCTCATCTGTGAGAATACTGACTGCTCATTGATATCCAGGAAATTGGTATAAGTATATATATTCTGGCGGAAGGAACGATTGGCTGCGTCCATTATTTTATTTTTTAAAAGCGATTCATTATCCATTAGTTTATAAATAATCCTTTCAGGTTTTTTGAAAATATGATAGAATTATAACAGAATTAAGAATAATTTACATAACATTTGTTTCGTGGAACGATGTAGAAAAGAGGAATTATGATTAAAGATTATGAGGATTTTAAGAAATTTATCCTAAGTCTTACAACTATTGACCTTAATGCATATAAGGAAAAACAGATGAAGAGGCGTATAGATACACTTATTGCAAGACATAAGTATGATGGTTACGATAGTTATTGTAAGGCAATAAAGGAAGATACAGGGTTAAGAGAAGAATTTGTTAATTATATTACGATTAATGTATCTGAATTTTATAGAAATCCGAATCTGTGGAAGACACTGGAGGATGTTATACTGCCGGATCTGATAAGTAAGTTCGGTCCAAGACTTAAGGTATGGAGTGCGGCATGTTCTACTGGTGATGAACCATATTCACTGGCTATGGTGCTTGCAAAGAAAGTACCTATGAGGGATATTAAGATTATTGCGACAGATCTTGATGAACAGGTTCTTGAGAAGGCTAAAGATGGTGTATATGGTGAAAACAGCATAAAGGGACTTCCTAAGGAATTTCAGGATAAGTACTTTGAAAAGATGGGCGACAGGTTTTATAAAATATCTGATGATATAAAAAGATGTGTTGAGTTTAAGAAGAGTAATCTTCTAAAAGATCCATATCCAACAGGCTGTCATCTTATTGTGTGCAGGAATGTTCTTATATATTTTACAGAAGAAGCCAAGAAAGATGTATATGAGAAGTTTAATAAATCTTTAGTTACTGATGGGTGTTTGTTTGTAGGTAATACTGAACAGATAATCGGTTATAGGGATATGGGATACAGCTATGACCATCTTTTCTTCTACAGAAAGACTAATTAATAAAATGCGTAACCGGAATAATATCAGTCTGGTTACGCATTTTTAATTATGAAAATATATGATTTATAACGGAATGTATATATTTTTCTGTGTTATCAGTGCTTTTTAACAGTATATCATCTGCGTTGCAGTATTTTTCCGGGTCAGAATAATCTTTTTTAAATATGTTTAAATCACAATTATCATAGAGCGGAAGAAAGATGCCCGTCTTTTTGGTGTAACAGTTAGAAGCAGAGCATTTGACACGGTTATTACTGTCTACATATTGTGCAATGCTTTTGTGAATTGCTTCGTCTTCTGATGTCAGATAATAATAATTCTTATAGTCTTTAAAAAAATATTTCAAAGTATCTGATATAATCGGGATTACAAGAGTTAATGTAAGGTTCTTAATCAGAATATGTATATTGTCAATACATATATGTCTGTCCACGGGTACGCCTACGGGCAGAGAACATTCAGCAATCAGCCGAAGGCTCACATTTCCATCGGAATCAGTATCTTTATCAATGACAGCATTGTCAACAGTGTAAGAATTCATAATTATTGCATAATAGGAAACAAGTGGAAGCAGACTTAGCATTCCTTCTATATCGTCATGGTTGTGAAGAAGGAGAAGTTTCCTGTATTCGTTATGTGCTGTATCAGAAGGTTTTGCTGCAAATTTCCTGTATATATCAATAAGTTCACCGCCTGAATACATATCTTCACGTTGTATTCCAAGAAATTGTTCAATAGTTTTCTGCTTATAGTCAGAAAGTGACAGAATAGATTTACATTTTCTTGCAGTTTTATATAAGTCAAGGCTTTCAAGATGCGAAAGGTCAAGTGTAACATTAAGATGTGCAGCACGCTCAGTAATAAAAGGAATATCGAAGGCATCCCCATTAAAATGTATTAATGTATGAAAATCTTTTAAAAAATCATTAAATGCAGATAAAATATAAGCTTCATCGGAATCGGATTCTGCAAGCCACTGTAAATAATGTGTTATTCCGTTACGGAAATATACAGCGCCTATGAGATATACTATGTTATAATTTCTTGAAAATCCTGTGGTTTCTATATCAAAAAAGCAGATGCTGTCAGTATCCGGACATATTGCTTTAAGCATTGCGGTGTCTGCGTTTGTGTGCAGGGTATCATTAATAGTTATCATAAAAAATCCTCGTTTTAGGTTTGATTAGACAAACCGATTGTTAAAAAAGTACTCATTTTCTCTTATTATATAGGAATATATACACAAAAAAAAGTAGATTTTTGCTATTTATTGAGATAAAATACTATTTAATAAAAACTTTATAAGGAGAAATATGTCATGGGAAAGTGTACATTTAAAGGTGGATGTCATCCTTATGACGGTAAAGAGTTTTCTAAGGATAAACCAATCAAAGAACTCTTTCCAGCCGTAGGAGAGATGGTGTTCCCGCTTTCACAGCACATCGGCGCACCTGCTAAGCCAGTTGTTGCCAAGGGCGACTATGTCCTTGCAGGCCAGCTGATAGCCGAGGCAGGTGGATTTGTTTCTGCGAACATTCATTCATCTGTATCAGGTACTGTTAAAGCTATTGAGCCAAGAACATTGGCTACAGGCGGTAAGTGCAATTCTATCATTATCGAGAATGATGGCGAATTCAAAGAAGTTGAATATACACCTATGAAGTTCGAGGATCTTACTAAGGACGTTATCTTAGAAAGAATCAAGGCTGCTGGTGTTGTAGGTATGGGAGGAGCTGGTTTCCCAACTAATGTTAAGCTCTCTCCAAAGAATCCTGAAGCCATAGATTACATTATCGTTAATGGAGCAGAGTGTGAGCCTTATCTTACATCTGATTACAGAAGATTATTAGAAGAATCAGACAAGGTTGTTATGGGTCTTAAGATTGCTCTTAAGATATTTGACCATGCTAAGGGAATTATCGGTATTGAAGATAATAAGCCTGAGGCAATAAGAATCATGCAGGAAGCTACAGCTTCTGAGCCTGATATTGAAGTTAAGCCATTAAAGACTAAGTATCCACAGGGGGGAGAGCGTAGTCTTATATATGCAACAACAGGAAGAGCTATTAATTCAAGCATGCTTCCAGCTGATGCAGGCTGTATCGTACATAATGTTGATACAATATTCTCAATCTATCTTTCAGTTATAGAAGGTAAGCCTCTTACTAAGAGAATATGTACTGTAACAGGCGACGGAGTTAAAGAGCCTGGCAACTTCTATGTATGGTTAGGAACTAATTACAGACAGCTTCTTGACGCTGCCGGTGGTCCTGTAGGAGAACCTGAGAAATATATTTCCGGTGGTCCTATGATGGGATTTGCCATGTACAGTCTTGACGTACCTGTTGTTAAGGGAAGTTCATCACTTCTTGTATTCCAGAAGGATATCGTATCTAAGACCACATCTTCTGCATGTATAAGATGTGGTAAATGTGGTGAGGCATGTCCGGAACACCTTCTTCCAGCAAAGCTTGCCGGTTTTGCATCACGTAATGATGAAGAAGGCTTTACTAAGTTCGATGGTATGGAATGTGTAATGTGCGGAAGCTGTTCATATGTCTGTCCAGCCAAGAGACCATTAACACAGCAGATTAAGGCTATGAGAAGTACAGTACTTGCTAACAGAAGAAAGAAGTAGAAAGGTGGGCAATCAAAGTGAGTGAGATTTTTAACGTATCGACTAATCCTCATGTGCGAAGCGGGAATACTACTCAGACAATAATGAGAGATGTTCTTATTGCTTTAACTCCTGCCAGCATATTTGGTATAGTTAATTTTGGCCTCGATGCACTGCTTCGTATAGTAATCGGTATTGTTACTTGTGTAGCATGTGAGGCATTATATCAGTATTTCATGCATAAGAAAGTTACTGTTACAGATTTAAGTGCAGCAGTAACAGGTCTTCTTATTGCATTAAATATTCCATCAACATTAAATGTTGGTTTTGAAATCGTAGGATGTGTATTTGCAATTATCGTAGTTAAGCAGCTTTTTGGAGGACTTGGACAGAACTTCATGAACCCTGCTCTTGCAGCAAGATGTTTCCTTCTTATTGCATATACAGGTCCGATGACTAATTTTGTTACATCTAACGGATTTTTAGACGCATATTCAGGAGCAACACCTCTTGCACTACTTAAGCCTGGTGCAGAATCAACAGGCGTTGTTTCATTAGCTAAGATGTTTATTGGTACAACAGGTGGTGTTATCGGTGAGACTTCAGCAATCTGCCTTCTTTTAGGTGGTATCTACCTCCTTGCAAGAAAGGTTATTAACTGGAGAATACCTGTAATATATGTAGGTGTATTTGCAGCGCTTATATTCCTTTTTGCACCAGGACATCATTTCGATGTAATCTACATGCTTGAGGAAGTATGTGGTGGTGGACTTTTACTTGGTGCCATCTTCATGGCGACAGATTATGTAACTTCACCAATTACACCTAATGGTAAAATTGTATTTGGCTGCTGCTTAGGTCTTCTTACATTCATTTTCAGAATGTATGGTGGTTCAGCAGAAGGCGTTTCATATGCAATTATCTTCTGTAACCTCTTAGTTCCTCTTATTGAGAGAGTAACAGTTCCTAAGTCATTTGGTAAGAAGAAGCCAGAGAAGAAAGCAAAGGAGGCTGCATAAGATGAAGAAAATAGTTAAAGATGCATTAGTTTTATTTGCTATAACACTTGTAGCCGGAATTCTTCTTGGTGTTGTATATCAGATAACACTTGATCCTATTGCAAAGGCTAATGAGAATGCTAAGGAAAAGGCTTACAAAGCAGTTCTTGCAGAAGCAGACAGCTTTGAGACAATAGATGCCCTTCCTTCTGATGATGATATTAATGCTTCATCAGACATTGACTTCTCTAAGGATAAGGTCAATGAAGTTGCTATAGGAAAGAAAGGCAGCGAGACAGCAGGTTATGTTGTAACAGTTACAGATAGTGACGGTTACGGCGGAGATATCAAGTTTACAGTTGGTATTTCAACAGATGGAAAGGTACTTGGAGTATCATTCCTTTCAATCAGCGAAACTGCTGGTCTTGGTATGAGAGCTAAACAGGATCCATCATTTACATCACAGTTTACAGCTAAGTCTGATGCAGTTGCATCATTTTCAGTAGTAACAGATGGTTCAGCATCAGAAAGCAATGCTAATGTTGATGCAATCGGTGGTTCTACAATTACTTCTAAATCAGTCACAAAGGGTGTAAATTATGCGCTTGCAGTTTACAAGCTTGTGGCAGGAAACTAGGGAGGTGCGGACTTTGAATAAATGTATAGAAAGACTTTATAATGGTATTATTAAAGAGAATCCTACCCTGGTACTTACACTTGGTATGTGTCCTACACTTGCGGTTACTACATCAGCAATCAATGGTATAGGTATGGGACTTTCTTCTACAGTAGTACTTGCATTATCAAACCTTATGATTTCATTACTTCGTAAGGCTATTCCAGATGGTGTAAGAATGCCAGCGTTCATCGTTGTCGTTGCATCATTTGTTACAATGGTACAGTTCCTTATGCAGGGCTTCCTGCCAAGTCTGTACGACTCACTTGGAATATATATTCCTCTTATAGTTGTTAACTGTATTATCCTTGGACGTGCGGAAGCCTATGCTTCTAAGAATCCTCCAATTCCTTCATTCTTTGATGGAATAGGTATGGGACTTGGATTCACAATTGCTATCACAATCCTTGGAGCAATAAGAGAGCTTATCGGTGGCGGTACAATTTTCTCAGATGGTACTAACGCATTATTTGATCTCTCAACAATCGGTTACACACCAGCAAGTATCTTTATCCTTGCACCAGGAGCGTTCTTTGTTCTTGCATTCATGATTGCAATTATGAACAGAATTAAGAGAAAGAAAGGCATGAAGCCTGCAGAAGTTCCTGACTACACAGAAGAGATAGAAGAAGCTAAGGCTGAGGCTAAGAATAACTAAGGGAGGTAAATATGGGATATTTTTCACAGTTATTATTGATAGCTGTAAGTACAGCAATTGTCAATAATGTAGTTTTAAGCCAGTTCCTCGGTTTGTGTCCTTTCCTTGGAGTTTCTAAGAAGATAAACACAGCAGCAGGAATGGGTGGCGCTGTTATCGGCGTTATCACTATTTCATCAGCTGTCTGCAGTCTTATATATGACTGTATACTTACACCGCTTAAGCTTACATATCTGAATACAATTGTATTCATCCTTGTAATTGCGGCACTTGTTCAGTTTGTTGAAATGTTTTTAAAGAAGACATCACCATCTCTTTATGAAGCACTTGGTGTATACCTTCCACTTATTACAACTAATTGTGCAGTACTTGGTATTGCACTTACTAACGTACAGAACTATAACACAGCAGCAGGACTTAATATTGGTCAGAAGCTTTTAGATTCTGTAGTCAGTGGATTAGGAACAGCTGTTGGTTTTACAATAGCAATCATAATCATGGCTGGTATACGTGAAAGAAACGAATTCAATGATGTTCCGGAAAGCTTTAAGGGAATGCCTATTGTATTACTTACTGCAGGACTTATGGCTATCGCATTCTTTGGATTTTCAGGTATTATTTAAGAGGAGGACGACAAGATGTCAGGTATAATTATTGCTGCAGTTGTTGTAAGCTGCACTGGTCTTCTTCTCGGACTTTTCCTCGGAGTAATGGGTAAGAAGTTCTATGTTGAAGTAGATCAGAAAGAGATAGATGTAAGAGCAGAGCTTCCTGGAAACAACTGTGGTGGTTGTGGATATGCAGGATGTGATGCACTTGCTAAGGCAATTGCCGCAGGAGAAGCTCCAGCTAACGCATGTCCAGTTGGTGGCGCACCGGTTGCAGCAAAGATTGGTGCAATCATGGGTGAGGAAGTTGGAGAATCAGTAAGAATGACAGCATTTGTTAAATGTGCTGGTGACTGCGACAAAGCAAAAGAAAATTATGTGTACTCAGGTGCAATGGATTGTACAGCAATGAACGTCGTTCCTAACGGCGGTTCTAAGGCATGTACATACGGATGTATGGGATATGGTTCGTGTGTTAAGGCATGTCCTTTTGATGCAATTCATATTGTTAATGGTATTGCTGTAGTAGATAAGGGCAAATGTAAAGCATGTGGTAAATGTGTTGCTGTATGTCCAAGACACCTTATTGAAATCATACCATACAAGAGTAACTATACAGTTAACTGTTCATCTAACGATAAGGGTAAAGATGTTATGTCAGCATGCTCTGTTGGATGTATTGGATGTATGTTATGTACAAAGCAGTGTGAGTTCGGTGCTATTACAGTAGAAAACAATATTGCACATATTGATTATTCAAAGTGTACAGGTTGTGGAAAGTGTGCTGAGAAGTGCCCTAAGAAGATAATACATCTTCATTGATAATTTAATCACAATAAGTTATAATAAGAAACTGCCGTAGGCTTATGCTTATGGCAGTTTCCTAGTTTAAGAAAAGAGAAGATACACCTATGGCAGAGATGAAATCGAAGTTACAAGATTTTTATAAAAGACTTGATTCCAGAAAATCAACATATTTTCTGGCTTATTCAGTTATTTTTGCAATCCTTGCTATAGGTGTGTTTTCTTTTTATTTTTTCACTAGAAAGACATTCATATGGGAGGTTGATGGCTGGGAACAGCATTATAAGTCACTCATATATTATTCACAGTATTTAAGGGATTTCTTTAAAAATATATTTATCAATCATCAGTTTGTAATACCACAGTGGGATTTTGCAATAGGTGAGGGAAGTGATGTTATAGGAACATTTCACTATTATGTGATAGGCGACCCATTTACATTCTTATGTTTCCTGTTTCCAGCAAAGTACATGTATATATTCTATGAAGCAATGATTCTTTTAAGAATATATCTGTCAGGTATAGCATTTTCACTGCTGTGTTTTTATACAGGACATAAGAAAAGATATGTCCTTCCAGGAGCAGTAGCTTATGCATTCTGCTACTGGGCAATATACAATGCGGTAAGACATCCGTTCTTTCTTAACCCGCTTCTGTATTATCCGCTGCTTATATTGGGTGTTGAGAAGATAATCAGAGAGAAGAAAATGTGGCTCTTTACAATAACAGTAGCTGTTGCTGCAATGAGTAATTTTTATTTCTTCTACATGCTTGTGTTCACAACAATTATATATGTTATTGTAAGATTCATATTCTGTTATGGAAAGAATGTAAAAATGTGGGGCAAAGGAATATTAAGACTTGCAGTTTCATCGGTTACAGGACTGTGTATGGCGGCAATAGTGTTTCTGCCTGTGCTTCACGTTTTCTTAAGTGACAGCAGATTTAATACACCTAATAAAATGGGACTGGTATATCCTTTTTCATACTATGCAAAGCTTCCGGGACTTTTTATCGTTGAGGGTGATAACTTCTGGACATGCATGGGATTTGCAGTGCCGGTGTTACTTGCAGTGCTTTTAATGTTTAAGAGCAGACGTAAGTACACAATGCTTAAGACTTATTTTATTATAAGTGCTGTGATGATATGTATACCGTTCTTCGGACAGGCAATGAACGGATTTTCATATATGTGTAACAGGTGGATATATTCATTTGCATTATTATGTGCATATATACTTGTGTGCATGATGCCGCGTCTTATAACACTGGAAAGAAAAGAAATCCGCTTTATTGGAATTGCACTTACAATATATTTTGTGGTATGTATGTGCGTAAAGTATTCAAGAAATGGCAAGCTTATAAGTGCAGTTACAATTGGAGTAATATTGCTAATTGGACTTAGCATAAAGAATGTTAATGAATATAACAGATGCATGATGGTGACAGTAGCGGTTATGCTGGCGGCATTAGCTAATGGTATATGGAAAAATGCTTCATTTGGGGAAAATTATGCGGCACAGTGCATAAGCGTTAAAATGGCACAGGAAGATGTGTTTGGAAGCGAGAAGGAGCTTATAAGTAAAGATGCTGAAGATACAGATTTTATCAGATATTCAGGCTCTGGACTTTCGTACAATATGAACTGCATAACAGGAATATCATCCTCTAATCTGTACTGGACACTTACTAATCCGTATGTATCGAAGTTCAGATATGATTGTGCAATCAGGCTTGATACGCTGCTTCCGCACAAATACACAGGCTATGATGACAGGTCATCTCTTATAGCATTGTCATCTGCCTCAAAGTATCTGGTGAGTAAGACCGGCGGACTTGTTCCATATGGATTTGCTTATGAATCAGAAAATGATGATTATGTAATGTATAATAACGATAATGCGCTTCCGTTAGGATTTACTTATGACAAGGCTGTTAATAAGAATGAATGGGAGGGCTTAAGTGCAGTTGATAAGCAGAAAGCAATGCTTCAGGCTGTTGTTATTGACAGGAGTGGGAAGGATACCAGGGAGGCGCTTCCTGACAGGGTATCTGTTAAAGATTTAAGTTATGACAGCCAGATTAAAGATTATACAATGAATTATGATGCCAAAGAAGTACAGTGTACTGACAATACATTTGCAGTAACTAAGGCAGGTGCCAGGGTAACATTTAACTTTACAGGCAGTGGCGCAGGTGAGACTTACTTTAATATTAATGGGCTTGATTATGAAGGCGCAGCACAGTTCCAGCTGTATTTTGGAAAGAAAAAGTTTGACCCGTTAGACTTATACTCTAAGTCAGACTGGAAAGAGCTTTCACATAATGAAAAGAAGAAGATATTTAAGAATTTCATATACTGGACACAGTCTACAAGCAGTGTTAAGCTTGGGATTACGACTGATACAGGAGTAACCAAGTCAATGAATTACTTTACATCTGATTACAGCTATTACAGTAACCAGCATGATTTCAGTGTGAATATGGGCTATTCGGAAGAAAATGTTACATCAGTTACAGTGACTTTCCAGAAGATTGGCGTGTATTCTTATGATGATATACAGATTGTATGCCAGCCAATGGACAGTTACACTGACGAGATTAATACACTTAAAGAAAATGTATTAACAGATGTAGAGCTTGGAAATAATAAGGTTACAGGTCAGATAACACTTGACCGTAATAAATATCTGTGTCTTACAATCCCTTATTCAAAGGGCTGGAAGGTATATGTAGACGGGGAAAGACAAAAGCTATATAATGCTAATGGTCAGTATATGGCTGTATATCTTACGAGTGGAACGCATAATGTAACACTTAAGTATTCTACGCCGCTTCTTAAAGAGGGAGCGTTGGTGTCACTTGCAGGTGTGGCCATCTTTGCCATGCAGCTTGTAATTAATAAGAGAAAGAAGAGGGAATAATAATGTACAGAGAAGTTGCGAAACTTATTATATATGGTAATCATGAGGACACTATTCTTATGAAAATGTCCGATATTTTCAAAAAATTTGATAGGGATGAGGAGACTCCTGACAAGCTTATAAGTGATATATATGAGCAGATTAAGAGAATATTGGAGGTTGCCACAGATTATGGCTTTGATAAGAATTTATGGCATAATTACCTTACATTCTATCTTATAACTAATGAGAATCCATTCAGCCTTACATGTGAAAAGGTAGGTGCTAATGATGGAAGCGTTAATGAATTTGCTAAGAACGACTTCAAGGTGTTTATGAATCTGTTTAATTATGATTTCAGACCTATTGAGGCTGCACTTGGAATCAACTGTTTTTCACTTATATCTGATTACAAGGCAATTGTTAAGAAAGAGCTTATGTACAATAAGAATGTAAGTGAGAAGGTACAGGCTTTAAGCCTTAAGCTTGAGACAGCAAAGGACGAGAATGAGTTCTTTAATTATGTTACTGATTTCTATAAAGCATATGGTGTAGGAATGTTCGGGCTTAATAAGGCATTCAGGGTAATAGGCGGTGATAATGGCGTTACATTTACACCAATTAACAATATGGATAAGGTTATGTTAGATGACCTTATAGGTTATGAAATCCAGAAGAAGAAGCTTGTGGAGAATACAGAGGCCTTTGTTCAGGGAAGAAAAGCTAATAATGCGCTTCTTTTTGGTGACAGTGGAACAGGTAAGTCAACTTCTATCAAGGCTATTGTCAATGAATATTATGACCAGGGTCTTAGAATGATAGAGATATACAAACATCAGTTCAAGGATTTATCTAATGTTATAGCAAGCATTAAGAACAGAAATTACAAGTTCATAATATATATGGATGATTTATCTTTCGAGGAATTCGAGATTGAATACAAGTTCTTAAAGGCTGTAATTGAAGGTGGTGTTGAGACTAAGCCTGATAATATTCTTATCTATGCAACATCTAACAGAAGACATCTTATCAAGGAAACATGGAATGACAGAAATGATATGGAAAGCAATAACGGCCTTCACAGATCTGATACTATTGAGGAGAAGCTTTCATTAGTGAACAGATTTGGATGCCAGATAAGCTACTCTAAGCCATCACAGAAAGAATTCTTTGATATTGTTATTGGCCTTGCAAGGAAGAATAATGTTAAGATGACAGATGAAGAGCTTATGGCAGAGGCTAACAAGTGGGAACTTTCACATGGTGGAATATCAGGAAGAACAGCACAGCAGTTTATCAATTACTGTCTTGGGGGTAGAGAATGATTTCATACATTAAAGGTGAGCTTTCCGAAATTCTGCCTGATGTAATCGTTGTGGAAGCCAATGGAATCGGATATAATATATATGTTCCGGGTTCAGTTCTTGGTGAGCTTCCATCAGTTGGCAGTGAGGTTAAGATATATACATATATGAATGTCAAGGAAGATGAATGCAGTCTGTTCGGATTCCTTACAAGAGATGATTTAAGCATGTTTAAAATGCTTATATGTGTCAATGGTATTGGCCCTAAGGCAGCGCTTGGTGCATTATCTAATATCACAGCAGATGATTTAAGATTTGCAGTTCTTGCTGATGATGTGGCAGCAATCAAGGCACTTCCTGGTATCGGACCTAAGACAGCACAGAAGATTATAATTGAGCTTAAGGATAAGTTAAAGCTTGATGAAGTATTTGAATCAGCACTTTCTAAGAATAAAAAGGCAGACAATAACAGTAATGTAAGTAATGTCATGATGATAAGAAATGACGCTGTTGAGGCACTTGTATCACTTGGATATTCAAGCAAAGATGCACTTGTTGCTGTCAAGGAAGTGGAAGATATAGAGAATAAGGATTCTGAGACGGTTCTTAAGGAAGCGTTAAAGAAGCTGGCTAAATTCTAGAACAGAATAGTATTTGAGAAATGAGGGGCTATATGGAAAAGAGGATTATATCAACACAGATAACTGAAGAAGATTATGGTATTGAGAATTCCTTAAGACCATTATTTCTTGATGACTATGTTGGACAGAATAAGGTTAAGAGTAATCTTAAAGTATATATTGAGGCAGCAAAGGAAAGAGGAGAGGCACTTGACCATGTGCTTTTCTATGGACCTCCGGGACTTGGAAAGACAACTCTGGCAGGAATTATTGCTAATGAAATGGGGGTTAATATCAAGGTTACATCCGGTCCTGCAATCGAGAAGCCGGGAGATATGGCAGCTATACTTAACAACTTGAGTGAGGGTGATATTCTCTTTGTTGATGAGATTCACAGACTTAACAGACAGGTTGAAGAAGTGCTGTATCCGGCAATGGAGGATTATAAGATTGATATTATGATTGGAAAGGGTGCAACAGCAAGGTCTATAAGACTTGATCTGCCACAGTTCACTCTGATAGGTGCAACAACAAGAGCGGGACTTTTATCAGCACCTTTAAGAGACAGATTCGGTGTTGTAAGCCATATGGAATTCTATACAGTTCCGGAGCTTGAGAAAATCATTATCCGTTCAGCCAATGTGCTTAATGTTGATATTGACTCAGACGGAGCACATGAGCTTGCAAGAAGATCCAGAGGAACACCGAGACTTGCCAACAGACTTTTAAAGAGAGTGCGAGATTTTGCACAGGTTAAATATAACGGACATATCAATAAGGATGTTGCTGATTATGCACTTAATCTGTTAGATGTTGACAGAGATGGATTGGATCGTAACGATCGTGTTATACTTACTACAATAGTTGATAAGTTTGATGGCGGACCTGTCGGTATTGAGACACTGGCAGCTTCAATAGGCGAGGATTCAGGAACTCTTGAAGATGTTTATGAGCCATATCTTATACAGAACGGGTATATTAACAGAACTCCAAGAGGAAGAGTTGCAACTAAAGCAGCTTATGATAATCTTGGCAGGCCATTCAAACAAAAATAACATAAAATATTCTAAAGAATGTGTTTTATGAGTTGAATAGTAAGTGTATTTATTATATACTTAATATGTTTATTTCTACATATATGGAGGGGACTTATGTCATCAAAGAATACAGCAGAAGTAATTCTTGGAGGTAAGGTAATCAAGCTTGGTGGATATGAAAGCGAGGAGTATCTTCAGAGAGTTGCATCATACATTAATAACAAGATAACTGAATTTAATAAAGAAGAGAGTTACAGACGAATGTCAGCAGAGCTCAGAACTGATATGATGTATCTTAATATTGCAGATGATTACTTCAAGGCTAAGAAGATGGCAGACAGTCTTTCATTAGATATTGAGAACAAGGATAAGGAAATATACGACCTTAAGCATGAACTTATTGCAGCACAGATTAAGGCAGAAAGTTCAGCAAAAGAGATTAAGGAATTAAAGAGTGAGATTAACAAGTATCAGAAGAATATTGTCAAGTTAGAGACAGAACTGAATGACTCTAAGAAGTGATTTACATAAGATTATCTGGTATTAATAATAACGGCTGTTGCAAATGCATTTGCAGCAGCCATTTAATTTAAAGGCGGTTACAACTATGAATGTTGATAAGAGAAAAACACAGGTGGAGGTTTTAGCACCAGCAGGTTCACTTGATATTATGAAAGCTGTTGTGGCGGCAGGGGCAGATGCCATATACCTGGGAGGCAATATGTTTGGAGCAAGGGCATTTGCCAATAATTTTAATGATGAAGAGCTTATCTGTGCTATTGAATATGCACATTTATTCGGTAGAAAGGTTTACCTGACAGTTAATACTCTTCTTAAGTCAAGAGAGATAGAGAACAGTCTTATAGAATATCTTATACCATTCTATGAGGCAGGTCTTGATGCAGTGATTGTACAGGATATGGGTGTGTTTAACCTTATAAGAAAACATTTTCCTGATATGGATATACATGCAAGCACACAGATGACACAGACCGGAGTGTATGGCAGCAGGCTTTTAAAGGAACTTGGTGCAACAAGAATAGTCACTTCAAGAGAGATGAATCTGCAGGAAATAAAGCAGCTTCATGAGAGATTAGATGTGGAGATAGAAAGCTTTGTGCATGGAGCATTATGTTACTGTTATTCGGGACAATGCCTGCTTTCAAGCTTTAACGGAGGAAGAAGCGGCAACAGGGGAAGGTGTGCCCAGCCGTGCAGGATGCCTTATGATGTGTATGATAACGGTGAAAAGATTAATAACAGAAACAACAGTTACGCATTAAGCCCTAAGGATATGTGTGCATTACAGATACTTCCTGATGTTATAGAAAGTGGAGTGTATTCTCTGAAAATTGAAGGCCGTATGAAGAATGTCACATATGCGGCTATGGTAACGCATATTTACCGTAAATATGTTGATATGTATCTTGAGAGAGGACGAAAAGGCTTCAAGGTAGATAAGAAGGATATTGATGACCTTTCAGATATATATAACAGAGGTGCATTTACTACAGGCTATTATGACAGCGTCAAGGGAAAGAAGATGATGTCACTGGGGCGTCCTAACCATATGGGAACGGAGTGCCTTAAGGTAGTATCTAACAAGGCAGGAAGAATTACATTTAAGGCATTAAAGAATGTGAACAGAGGCGATGTCTTTGAGATTGATAAAGAGCATTCATTTGAGAGCGGAGCTGATGTGGCAGCAGGACAGACCTTGGTTGTTAATCTTCCTAAGAAATACCCGCTGTATGAGGGAAGAATTGTCAACAGAATGAATAATGCTAAGATTAAGGCATATGTAGCGGACAATTATGTCGGAATAACACCTAAGCTTCATGTAGATATGAGGTTTGTTGTAAGAAAGAATGAAAATATATCACTTACAGTAATGTATGATGGAATTGAAAAGACATGTACAGGAGAGATAGTTACCGAAGCACAGAGCCGTCCGGCCTCAGAGGAGGAACTGGTTAAGAATTTAAAGAAAACCGGCGATACATGTTTTGTGGTGGAAGATGCAGAAGTGCAGCTTGATGATGGTGTGTTTGTGCCTGTCGGCTGGATTAAGGAATTAAGAAGAAATGTACTTGAACAGCTTGAGACACATTTAAAGCACAGTCTTGTAAGAACTTATAATAAGCCTGAATGTGCAGAGCCTGACGATAGGGAGAATACTGATGATAATAATTATCAGGTAAGAAAAGCTGCATACCTTCATGATATAGCGCAGGTAAAGAAAGCAGCATCAGTTTCAGGTGTTGAAAGCATTTATCTTGATTATAAGATGTTTTATATGAATGATGAGAATTCATTAAAAGAGGCTGTAAAGCACTGTCAGTCACATGGAATATATGTATATATGTTCCTTCCACATATTCTTAAGGCAGAGAAATATGATAAGTTTAAGTGCTTGTGTGAGAAGGCTTCTGACTGTGGCATAGACAGGTTTGTATGCCGTAATATTGAGCAGATTGGTTTTCTTGGAAGTGACAACTGGAAGAAATTATCTGACAAGGTGCATATTATTACAGACAGCAGCATATATATATTTAATACATTTGCAAAAGATGAATTAAGAAGGCTGTGCAGTAATGCCGGGGTTATTCTTGACAGAATGACACTGCCGCTTGAACTTACAGATAAGGAGATGAAGCCTGTAATTGGAAGTGACACGGAACTTGTAGTATATGGGAATGTGCCTCTTATGGTATCTGAACAGTGTGTGAGAAGAACTTACGGAAGATGTGACGGAAGCTGGGGCAGCATTAATATTACAGGGCCGAAGGGCAGCTCTTATACGGTGGAAAGTATGTGTGAATTCTGTTATTCTGTAATGAATGGAGAAAAACTCAATCTTACAAAAGAAAATCCCGAAGAATGCGGTGTGTGTGTAATTCGTTATGAATTTGACGAAAGTGAAGCAGATGATATACAATTAGTTATGACTGATGGAGTGAGTGGTGGTACTACAGGACATTTTCATCAGGCAATCGACTAAGATTAAGTGACTTGAATAAAGGAGATTGCTATGCAGTCAGTTTTTATTGAACTTACAAAATACATATTTGCTTTTCTGATGGCGTTTTATGTTCTTTCTGCTTACAGAGGAGCAATAATCCATAAGGAAGAAAAGAGAAAAGGAATATATATCCAGCAGTATATTATAATATTTGCGATACATTTTCTTGGATATTATGTGTTGTATCTTATGAAGGGTGAGACTAGATATATAGGCTTTTATTTTGTGCAACTTATATATCTTATAATATTCATAGCATTTTATTATATATTGTATCCAAAGGCGTCAAGGCTTCTTGTTAATAATATGTGCATGCTGATGTCAGTTGGCTTTATTATGATAGCAAGGCTTAATTTTGACAAATGTGTTAAACAGTTTGTTATTGCTGTACTTGGAACGGTTATTATGTTTCTTGTTCCATGGCTTTTAAAAACTGTTAAGAGTTTCAGAAACTTTGGATGGATATATTGCATTTCGGGACTTGTGCTTTTGTGTGCTGTTTTATTAGGAAATAAGGTGTATGGAGCCAATCTTACATTAAGCATAGGAGCATTTTCTGTACAGCCGGCAGAGTTTGTTAAGATTTTGTATGTTATGTTTGTTGCTTCGATGTTTAATAAGTCAACAACATTTAAACAGACATGTATTGTTACAGTATTTGCAGCACTTCATGTTATTATACTTGTGCTTTCAACGGACCTTGGTGCGGCACTTATATTTTTTGTAGTATATATCGCAATGCTTTATATAGCAACAAGAAAGCTTTCATATGCCGGGGCAGGGCTGCTTGCCGGAGCGGGTGCATCTGTTATTGCATATAAGCTTTTTGCACATGTGAGGGCGAGAGTTATTGTATGGCGTAATCCGTGGGAATATATTGATACTAGCGGGTATCAGATATGTCAGTCACTTTTTGCAATTGGTATGGGATCATGGTTTGGATATGGATTATGTCAGGGTATGCCTGATAAGATACCTGTAGCAGAGAAAGATTTTATGTTTTCTGCTATATCTGAAGAATTTGGACTTATATTTTCAATAGCTCTATTCTTAGTGTGCCTTAATAATCTTATTCTTATGATGAATATAGCTTCAAGATGTAAGACACTTTTTTATCGTCTTGTAGCTGTAGGACTTGGGGTTACATATGGGGTTCAGGTGTTCTTAACTGTGGGAGGTGCAATTAAGTTTATACCGATGACAGGTGTTACACTTCCTTTTGTAAGTTACGGTGGAAGCTCTATATTAAGCTCGCTTATAATGTTTGCTCTTATTAATGGAATGTACAATATGAGACAGGATGAAGGTGACAGGAAAGATGGCAGAAAACAAAAAACAGGACAGACGAAGAAAAAAACAAAACATACAAAGTGATATAGTTGATAATGAAAAGAAGAATCTGCGAAATAAAGAGACTAATATAATTGCATTCTTTTTTGTAGGACTTTTTCTTGCAACTATTGTGTATCTGTGTATATTTAATGTAAAAGATGCAGGAACAATTGTGAATAATCCTTACAATAAAAGAGTAGACAATCAGGAAAGCAAGGTTGTAAGAGGTGATATATTAGCAGATGACGGAGATGTACTTGCAACAACGCTTACGGATGAGGATGGTAATGAAACACGTTATTATCCTTATGATAATCTGTTCTGTCATTCGGTTGGATTTACTTCTCTTACAGGGATGAAGACAGGAATAGAACAGTCTCAGAATTATTTTCTTTTAAGTGAGACAGATAATGTGCTTGATCAGATTGGTAATGACCTGTCTGGAGGAAAAGCAAAGGGGCATAATGTTACAACAACACTTAATGTTGAACTTACTAAAGCGGCATATAAAGCACTTGGTAATAATAAAGGTGCAGTTATAGCGATGGAACCTGCTACGGGTAAGATTCTTGCAATGGTATCGAATCCATCATTTGATGCAAATGCAGTAAATACCGATTATGATGAGTGGATTACTTACGATAGTGCGGATTCGGTGCTTTTAAACAGGGCAACGCAAGGGCTATATCCACCTGGTTCAACATTCAAGATAATTACTGCTCTTGCATATATAAGGCAGAATCAGAATGATTATTATAATTATTCATATAATTGCGATGGACAGGCATATATATCTGGTGGAACTACTATTGCATGCTTTGATCATACGGCACATGGATATCAGGATTTAAGAAAAGCATTTGCTAATTCATGTAATTCTGCATTTTCTACGATTGGAGCAGGACTTAATAAGACATCTTTCATGAATCTGTGCAGTACATTATTATTTAATTCTAATCTTCCTGTAGGGTTTGAGTATTCTAAGAGTACAATGGCTGTAACACAGGATTCTTCGATAAGTGAGATGCAGGAGACTGGTATTGGTCAGGGAAGGACGATGATGACACCGCTTCACAATATGATGATAGCGGCTAGTGTTGCTAATGATGGCGTTATGATGACTCCTTATATTGTTGACAGTATAAGTGACAGTGAGGGAAGAACGGTTGTTAAGAATAAGCCAACAGAGGCAGGAACTGTGATGTCAGCAGAAGAGGCAGAATACCTTACAGAATGCATGAGAGAGGTAATAACTTCTGGTACAGGAAATTCTATGAAATATTCATCATATGAAGCAGCAGGAAAGACCGGTTCGGCACAGTATGATGACTCTGACAGATATCATAGCTGGTTTACGGGCTTTGCACCTTATGATAATCCCCAGATAGCAGTATGTGTGATTCTGGAAGGGGGGTATTCTGGAGTGTCAAGTGCACAGGTAGTAGCAAAAACTGTGTTTGATACATATTTCGGCTATTGATATTGAAGTCGTGAGAATGTATAATATTGTTTAGTGATTAATTGCATGATTATGAGGAATGATGATGAATACTGTTAACTATATCACTCCGTCAGATGGTGACATATATCTTGTTAATAACCAGACATATGTTAATTCTGGTGGGACTGATTTTGATAAAATATATAATAATATTACTGTGGATGATTCTCTTGAGAATATTTTTGCCGGAGCAGCAAAAGAATTTGGAATCAATGAGAATTTTCTTAAAGCTGTAGCACAGGCAGAATCAGGGTTTGATCCGGATGCTGTATCGTATTGCGGAGCACAGGGAATAATGCAGCTTATGCCATATACGGCAGAAAGCTATGGTGTTACGGATCCTTTTGATGCCAGACAGAATGTATATGCCGGTGCACAGATGTTATCAGAGCTGTTAGACAGTTATGATGGTAATGCTACGCTTGCTCTTGCAGCATATAATGCTGGCAGTGGTTCAGTACAGAAGTATGGAGGAGTGCCTCCGTATGAAGAAACGCTTAATTATATCAGCAAGATTAATGATATATTAGGTGGTGCACTTGCTAATGACTCAACAACCGTTGATGGTGCATATGCTACAGATTTTACTGCAGCTTCTGATGTGAATGCTCCTGATACAATTACAGGGAATTATGCCAGTAAACATACAGCGACTGAAAGGACAGGAAGCAGTTATAAGGAACAGGATAACAGTTCGCTTATAAGTTATGAGGAGTATCTGTATGTATGTGAAACATATAAGGATATCCTTGCTAAATTATTTTCGGCAATATCTGCAGATAAAGGTGACAATTTAGCTGCAGAATTGTATAATATAGTCACAGGAACCGGTTCAGAAAGAATTGGTGTAACAGGAACGGATATTATTAATAATAGCAGTGATGAACAGCAGTACATAAAGACTGGAACATATTATGGACAGATAGAGGCAAATGTTCAGCTTATTAACAGAATGCCTTATGATAATGTATATAAGAATGATCCACAGTCAGTATATCAGGCACAGGCATCTATGATAAGTCCACTTGTTATTAAGCTTTTGGAACAGTAATCCGGACTAACAGGAAAGAGGGGAATGATATGAGTGGTAGCCGAATTAAAGTGACATTGTACAACAGAACATTTAAAGAGATTGATATGTCAGATTTTACAAGAATAACAGAAGGGATTTTTTCTAACAGAGATGATATTGTAGAGGTTGCATTTCCGGAAGGGGTAGAGGTAATAGCACCTAATGCTTTTGAAAACTGCAGGAGACTTGAGAAAGTTGAGTTTCCAAAGTCCCTTAAATCAATTGAAAATGAAGCGTTCATTAATTGCCTTAGTCTTAAAGAAGCGGACTATGGAAAGAATGTAACAGTTGCACCTGATGCATTTAAGGGATGTATTAATTTATAATTTCATTAATTGATAAGAAGCCTTTAGTGGCTTCTTATTTTTTGCAGACATATCATACTAAAAACTTGACAAATATTTCTGCATAATATAGGATTTCTTACAGTGGCCTGACTATGCGTTGGTGCTGTATACGTGGGCTTGCGAAAGATTTTTAGAAATTCAGCACAGAAACGAGGAAGATAATGAGTAAGAAAAAGACATTTGTTACACTTGAACAGCTTAAGGAAATCGACAAAACATATCCGACTCCTTATCATCTCTATGATGAGAAGGGAATCAGAGAGAACGCTAAGAGATTAAAGGAAGCATTCTCATGGAATAAAGGTTATAGAGAGTATTTTGCTGTGAAGGCTACTCCTAATCCATATATTTTAAAGATATTAAAGGATTATGGCTGCGGTGTTGACTGTGCATCTATGGCAGAGCTTATGATGGGCTATGCTCTTGATTATAAGCCGGAAGAGATTATGTTCTCATCTAATGATACTCCAGCAGAAGAGTATGCATATGCTAATGAGATAGGTGCTACTATCAATCTTGATGATATTACTCATATTGAGTTTCTTGATAAGATATTAGACGGTAAGTTTCCTGAAACAATGAGCTGCCGTTACAATCCGGGCGGATATTTCCAGCTTGGAACATCTATTATGGATAATCCAGGTGATGCCAAATATGGTATGACACATGATCAGATTATTGAAGCATTTAAGATATTAAAGAGCAAGGGGGTTAAGCATTTTGGTATTCATTCATTCCTTGCAAGTAATACAGTATCTAATGAATATTATCCAACACTTGCTAAGATTTTATTCGAGCTTGCAGTTGAGTTAAGAGACAAAACAGGTGCAGATATTAAATTCGTAAATCTTTCAGGCGGTGTTGGTGTTGCTTACAAGCCAGATCAGGAGCCTAACGATATTGCAGTTATCGGTGAAGGAGTACACAAGGTATATGATGAGGTTCTTGGTGCGGCCGGAATGGGTGATGTTGCAATCTATACAGAGCTTGGAAGATTTATGCTTGCTCCATATGGCTGTCTTGTAACTAAGGCAATTCATGAGAAGCATATCTATAAGGAATACATCGGAGTTGATGCATGTGCATCTAACCTTATGCGTCCGGCGATCTATGGTGCATATCATCATATTACTGTTGCGGGTAAAGAGGATGCACCTTGCGACAACAAGTATGATGTCACAGGTTCTTTATGTGAGAACAGTGATAAGTTCGCAATTGACAGAATGCTTCCTAAGATTGATATGGGTGATTATCTTATTATCCATGATACAGGAGCACATGGTTTTTCTATGGGATACCAGTATAATGGAAAATTAAGATCAGCAGAGCTTCTTCTTAAGGAAGATGGCAGTGTTCAGATGATCAGACGAGCAGAGACAATAAAGGATTACTATGCTACATTTGATTTCTGTGATGCGTTGGATAAGTTGAATTTAAAATAAACGAGGTTTGATATATTGAAGAATTTAGGTTATATAGCAGGCGAAATTACAAAGGGAAAGAATCTTTCAGAAAATCTTTTAAAGTATGGTAATGGAATGTGTTCCATGTATAATGGGCTTGGATTTATCAAAATGTCCATGAATTATTATACTGTACTTGATATTGCAAGAGATTTACAGAATGATAAAGACCTTCTTAACATGATTAACAGACTTAATGAGCTTGTGGAGCGTTTCGTGGAGAATGATGAATGTGATGATTATGAGGCATTCAACGAACTCAATTCATTCCGTGAACAGATTATTGAGATTATGGAAGTTATAACAGCTTATGTTGACAGATTAAGAATATATGAGCATGTACTTAACAGAGTTGAGTACAGATTTAACGAAGGTGAACTGGATTACGACTACTATAATACCTACATGACTAATGAGATTATGCATTATATATTGTCTGACAAGGATAATGTTGTTATTAATGGCAAGATTTCAGAGATAGTAGGACAGCTTCCTGTAAGAATGTTAAAGGACAGATTCTTTGAGCATATCAGAGATGCATTTACACTGTATCATGGTGCTGGAAAGGATTCGATAGATGATTTCTATTACACCTTAAGCACAAGTGCGATGCTCTCAGGTGAGGCGGGATTTGATAAGTTCCCGGATGTCTATGATATATATAACACACTTGCAGGGGCTGATTACAGAAATATTGATAAAGACGAATATGTAAGACTCAAAGGAGCACTTGATATTGCAACTGAGAAGATGACAGATTATGCTGATGTATATGTACTTCTTACACAGGTTGTTAATGATGCACTCACAGTTGTCCTTACAAGAAGAAATACACTTGACAGAATAGAAGAGATAGAGAATGCCAAGAATGTTTTAAGTAAGACGAGAAATGCTTATGTTACAGGTGAAAGATTTGAAGATATTTCAGAAGATTTTGCTGCATTTGAAGGAAAACAGGAAAGAATTCTCGAGGCAGTATCATCTGGTGATTATGCAATAGAATACAGCCTTGCTAACTTTGTGGATGAGCTTAAGGAATATGAGCTTTTATCTGCATATAATGCTTTGTCTAAAACACTTAAGTTACAGTCAGGCAGTGATTTTGTTAAACTTGAATCAGAGGTATTTGCTGAGATCCCTGATAATTCTTATGCTGATGAGACGGCAGAAAAGCTTATTATGGAACTTGACGACAGTTTTAAAAACATGAATGTAATGGTTAAGAGAGCTGTTATGGCATCAGTGCTTTCAAGTCTTCCGGTATTCTTTAACAATACGGAAGAGATACAGGCTTATATTAATAATTCTCTTATGCAGTGCAATGATGATGCAGAGCAGAAGGCAGTTGTTGAGATTATTAAGACAATGATAAGTGATAACTAATGCAAATGTGCTGATGTGCATATGAGAAGTTTAAGTTTTTTGGGGGATGTTAAGTTGAAGTGGTATAGATATCTTTATCTTGGGGATAACGCAAGAAAAGCAAAATACAAAACATTTGGTCTTATCAGAAAGAACAGATTTACCATAGATACTTATATTGTTGCAATTTCTGTCAATCCTGATAATATTCTTGATGTTTATTCAGCTAATATGCTGAAACAGCCGCATTTTAAGAATAAATCATACAGAGATAAAGTGTATGTTGTAGGACTTGCGAAGGGCAGGGATGAGGCACTTGAACTGGTAAGATGCATAGTTGACGACACATATTCCCATACAGGAGGCGTTGATGTCGCTGGTTATCTTAGGTTTGGCACAGAATTAAGGAAGGGCAGCTGACATGCTGCTGGAAAGGTGGGGCTATGCTGCATGTTTTATTGCTTATACTTAAGATAACAGGCATAGTTATCGCGTGTATTTTAGGACTTGTAATAATTGTTGTGGCAGCAGTTCTTTTTGTGCCGGTAAGATATAAGGCTGATGCTGATTATCATGGTAAGTTCAAGGCACATGCGAAATTGTCATGGCTTGGAATATTAAGGGTGCTTGTTTCGTATGATGAAGAACTTGCAATTAAAGCCAAGGCACTTTTTATTACAATTTACAGTAATAATCAAAAAAAAGAAAAAACTTCAAAACATAGGACATCAAAGAAGAAAAAAACAAAACACTCAGAAGAAAATATTTTTTCTGTAAACGACGATGAAGCCAAGAAACTTACGGAAAATGAGGAAAAACCACAGATTAAGATGGCTGAGGCTGTGAGTGATACTAAAGAAGATACACAGGCTGTTAAAAATAATGTGGAAGATATTAAAGAGTCTGCAGAGAGTCTTAAAGAGACTGTATCAGAAGATGAATCTAAGACGACACAGAATAAGAACTTCTTTGATAAAGTTAAGGATAAATGCTTTGTAATATATACAAAGATTAAAGAGATAATAAACCTTGTAAAGGATACAGTAAAAAAGGTTTCCGGAGCGGCTGACAAGCTTAAAGGAAAAGTGAAGAAGGCAAAAGAATTTGTGACAGATGAGGATAATAAGGCACTTTTTCATTTTTTTGTGGAACAGTTAAAGACACTTATTAAGGTTATTAGACCTAAGAAATACAGAATTAATGCAAGACTTGGATTTGAAGACCCGGCGACAATGGGCAAAGTGCTTGCTTATATATCAATCTTTTATGGTATGTCAGGAGTTGACCTTTCTTTAGAACCGGTATTTGGTGAGAATATTAAAGAGGGCAGTATATTCCTGAAAGGAAATATATGTATATTTTCAGTGCTTGTGATAGCGTTAAGAGTGTATAGAAATGAACAGTTTAAAAAGTTTATTTCCAGATAGAGAAGGTTATGTTATAATGTTAACAGTACTTCATAAAACAAGGAGGGATTTTATGGCAGAGAATAATTTTGATTCAACAGTTGCATCACTTTTTAAGGGGATGGATGCATTTATATCAGCTAAGACTGTTGTTGGTGATGCGGTTACGGTTAAGGATACAATTATCCTTCCGCTTGTTGATGTTTCGTTTGGAGTTGGAGCAGGAGCGTTTGCAGGGGATAAGAAGAATAATGCCGGTGGTGGAATGACCGGAAAGGTTACACCGAGCGCGGTTTTAGTTATTCAGAATGGTGCAACCAAGCTTGTTAATATTAAGAATCAGGATACTGTAACTAAGATTCTTGATATGATTCCAGATGTTATTGATAAATTCAAGGGTAAGGATGAAAATGTTGTAACTGATGCAGATATTGATGCAGCTATTGAAGATGCAGCAGAGTAGTTTTTCATAAACATATGTAATGTGCATATTATATAACATACTTATTAAGGAAGTATATATATGTGCAGACTGCTTGGATTTATATTCTTCTGGATTGCTGTTGGAATGATAATAACACTGTTTATAATGGATAATGTATTCTTGTGCGTATGCATAATAATTACATTGATTGTTGTGGGTTATAACATGTTCTGCCAGTAATCAGAACAATATGTTGTGCTTTTGAGAGAATTTTGAAGAAAATTCTTGAAAAATGTGTTGCAAAATATTTTTTTATCTGATACAATAATTTCTGTTGTGGGTAAATTACCCAATACCGGTAAGGAGGTGTTATTGAAATGGCTAAGTGTGCAATTTGCGAAAAAGGTCCTCACTTTGGTAATGCAGTGAGTCATTCTCATAGAAGATCTAATAAAGTTTGGAATGCTAATGTTAAGTCTGTTAAAGTAAAGGTTAACGGAAATGCTAAGAAGATGTATGTTTGTACTTCATGCTTACGTTCTGGTTTAGTTGAGCGTGCATAATCTATGAGCTTTAAAGTTAATACCAGTATATTAAGGTGAATTGCGCAAAACGCGATTCACTTTATTTTTTGGACATTCATTTGATAATCAAAGTTTAATAAAGAATTCGAAAATGTGTTTATTTTTCTGTAGAAAGATAGTATAATATTTGTGCTATTTATATACATATTTTTATGTAAAGTTTGACTGCGCGAAACTTGCATCCGTATTACGGGTGTTAACAAATACAAGACGCAGTATTGGAGGACTATCTATGAAGGGAACTTTGGAGAATAAACTTGGAAAAGTTTCGATTGATTCGGAAGTTATTGCACAGTACGCAGGTTCTACAGCAGTTGAGTGCTTTGGAATTGTGGGTATGGCTGCTGTCAGCATGAAAGACGGACTTGTTAAGCTTCTTAAAGGAGACAGCCTTACAAGAGGAATCAGTGTGGTTATAGATGAGAATAATCTTATTGAGATTGATTTTCATGTTATTATATCTTATGGTGTAAGCATTGCTGCAGTAGCAGATAATCTTATTGAGAATGTTAAGTATAAAGTGTCAGAATTTACCGGCCTTGAGATTAAGAAAATCAACATATATGTTGAAGGCGTAAGAGTAATTGATTAATTGAAATATTGTTATAATGCTTAATTGCAGAATGGAGGATAATCGTGGCAACTAATACAATAGATGCAGTACTTGTGCAGAAGATGTTTCTTGCAGGAGCTAAAAACCTTGAGTCTAAGAAAGAATGGATTAATGACCTTAATGTTTTCCCTGTTCCAGATGGTGATACAGGTACTAACATGACTCTTACTATTATGTCAGCAGCTAAGGAAGTAAGTTCTATTGCTAACCCTAATATGGAGAATCTTTCTAAGGCTATATCATCAGGCTCGTTAAGAGGTGCAAGAGGTAACTCAGGCGTTATCTTATCACAGCTCTTAAGAGGCTTTACAAAAGAGATGAAGGGCGTTTCTGAGATTACTGTTGAGACACTTGCACTTGCAACAAGCAGAGCTACAGAGACAGCATATAAGGCAGTTATGAAGCCAAAGGAAGGAACAATCCTTACAGTTGCTAAGGGTATTTCTGATAAGGCTGCTGAGATTGCATCACAGACAGATGATATTGAAGAGGCTATGCGTATAATTATTGAACATGCTGAATATGTACTTTCTAAGACACCTGATATGCTTCCTGTCCTTAAAGAAGCGGGAGTTGTGGATTCAGGCGGACAGGGACTTGTTGTTGTTCTTAAGGGAATGTATGATGCACTTACAGGAAAGGTTACAGATTTTTCTATAACAGAGAGTAAGCCATCCACCGAACAGACAGTTCCAGGCTCAGGAAAGGGAGCTGCTGTAGAGAATGTAGATATAAAGTTCGGTTATTGCACCGAGTTCATAATTATGCTTGATAAGGAATTTGATGAGAAGACTGAAGCAGACTTCAAAGCATTCCTTACATCGATAGGTGATTCTATAGTATGTGTTGCTCTTGATGATATTGTTAAGGTTCATGTGCATACTAACCATCCAGGTCAGGCATTTGAGAAGGCCTTGGAATATGGTCAGCTTACTAAGATGAAGGTCGATAATATGCGAGAGGAGCATAACCAGAAGGTTGTTGCACAGTCAGAACTGCAGGCGGCAGCAGCTAAGCAGGCTATGGAGAAAAATTCTGAAGCTGAACAGAAAAAAGCTGAGCCAGCTAAGGATTTTGGATTTATCACAATTGCACCGGGAAGCGGAATCGCAGAGATTTTTAAGGGACTTGGTGTTGATGAAGTTATTGAAGGCGGCCAGACAATGAACCCTTCGACAGAGGATATCCTTAATGCAGCAGATAAGATTAACGCCAAGACAATATATGTTCTTCCTAATAACAGCAATATTATTCTTGCAGCTAACCAGGCAGCATCAATTGTTGAAGACAAGGAACTTATTGTTATCCCTACTAAGACAGTACCACAGGGAATTACAGCTATGATTAACTTTGAGACAACACGCAGTGCTAAGGATAATGGCGATGCGATGACAGACAGTCTTTCAACAGTTAAGTCTGGACAGCTTACTTATGCTGTAAGAGATACATCAATTGATGGCAAGGAGATTAAGAAGGATAATTATCTTGGATTAGGTGATAAGGGACTTGCTGCAGTTGGTACTGATATGGATGAGACTCTTCTTGAGATGATTGAGTCGATGATGTCGGATGAAGCTGAACTTATAAGTGTTTACTATGGAGCTGATATTGAAGAAGCTGCTGCCGAGGCAGTTGTTTCTAAGATTGAAGAAAAGTTCCCTGATGTAGATGTTGAACTTCAGTTTGGTGGACAGCCGGTTTATTATTATATTGTATCTGTTGAGTAAGAATTATGAATATAACAGAATTAAAGGGAATCGGCGCTAAGACAGCTGAGAATTTTAACAGGCTTTCGGTATACACAGTATCGGATCTCGTGGGGTTATACCCACGGGATTACGATGTATACCATGAGCCTGTTTTTGTTAAAGATATAAGCCATGAATCAGAGCATACAGAGGTAGCTGTTGAAGGACAGGTATGCAAAAGCCCGGATATATATGGGAGCGGCAGGCTTAAGATATTAACTGTGACTATAAAGGATTATAATGGCGACTCCATAAAATGCAGCTGGTATAATATGCCATTTTTAAAGAATACATTAAGGCTTGGAACAAGATATGTATTCAGGGGAAGGCTGGTTAATAAAAGAGGCTGGTTATTAGAACAGCCGAAAATGTATACACTTGCCCAGTACAAGGAACTTCAGGGAACACTGCAGCCAATATATCCTCTGACTAAAGGTCTTACTAACAATACTGTTACTAAGGCAGTTGCACAGGCACTTGAAAAATACAGCGCGGGACTTGAAAAGGAATATATACCTGATTATATAAGAAAGAGATATTCGCTTGCTGAGCATAATTTCAGTGTTGTTAATATACATTTTCCTAAGACAATGGAAGAATATGTTCAGGCGAGACACAGACTTGCGTTTGAAGAGTTTTTTTTATTCACGCTAGCAACTCTTTCATTAAAGAGTGCAAATGAACGCATACCGAACAGCTATGTAATACCAGAAAGCAAAGAAAAGGATCAATTCCTTGAAAGCCTGTCATATTCACTTACTAATGCACAGTTAAGAACTGTGTCAGAGGTTGCACAAGATATGTCAGGTGAACACCTGTGTAGCCGTCTGATACAGGGGGATGTAGGCTCAGGAAAGACAGTTGTTGCAACAATTGCACTTATCAATACGGTTATTGCAGGATATCAGGGAGCATTGATGGCACCAACAGAGGTTCTTGCAAGACAGCATTATGAATCGTTTGTTAAAGGCTTTGAAAAGGCGGGACTTGATATCAGAGTTGAACTTCTTGTTGGTTCAATGACAGCGAAACAGAAAAAGGAAGCATATGCAAGGATTGCAGATGGAACTGCCGGAATAATAGTAGGAACGCATGCGTTGATACAGGAAAAGGTTGAATATAAAGAGCTGGCACTTGTTATAACAGATGAGCAGCACAGATTCGGAGTAAACCAGCGCCGTGACTTTTCACAGAAAGGGAAAAGCCCGCATATTCTTGTAATGAGTGCAACGCCAATACCAAGAACTCTGGCAATTATACTGTACGGTGACCTTGATATATCAATAATTGATGAGATGCCTGCGAACAGACTTCCTATAAAGAATTGTGTTGTGGATGAAAGCTACAGACCGAAGGCGTATGCATTTATACACAATCAGGTTGCTTCCGGCAGACAATGCTATGTAATATGTCCAATGGTTGAGGACAGTGAGGCTGTAGAGGCTGAAAATGTTGTTGATTACACGGCAATGCTTAAGAAAGAACTTCCGGATATAAGGATAGAATATCTTCATGGCAAGATGCGTCCATCGTTAAAGAATGAGGTGATGGAAAGATTTGCAGCACATGAAACGGATGTGCTGGTATCAACTACAGTTATCGAGGTTGGTGTAAATGTGCCTAACAGCACTGTTATGATGGTAGAGAATTCGGAAAGATTTGGACTTGCACAGCTTCATCAGTTAAGAGGCCGTGTTGGGCGAGGAGAATATCAGTCATATTGTATATTTGTTACAGGCAATAAGTCAGAGAAGATAAGAAAAAGATTGGAAATTCTTAATAAATCCAACGATGGATTCAAGATAGCTGAGGAAGATTTAAGACTGCGTGGACCGGGAGATTTCTTCGGGGTAAGGCAGAGCGGTGATTTTGATTTCGGAATAGCAGATGTATTTACTGATGCAAAGACATTAAAGGAAGCGTCAGATGCAGCGAAAGATATGCTAAAGAAAGATCCTGAGTTAAAGCTTGAGAATAATGTATATCTAAAGCAGAAGGTTGCAGAGTATACGATTAAATGTTTAGAAAAGATTAATCTGTAAAGGAGATGTATGCACATGAGACAGATGGAATTCACAATGAGCAGACCTAATCTTGTCAAGCCAGGAGATGAGGTAGATATTACGGAGGGTAAGCTTCCTAGCAGTTATTATTATACGATAGAGCCGGCAGTTGCAATGTCAGGAAACTATTCAACACCTGACAGGTTAAAGTCAAGACATGGAATTGTTAAAGAGGTTGGAGAGACAAGCAGGGGTTATTATGTGCTTGCGGAATTTGATGAATAATTGCGACTATTCGGAATTAAGCAAAATTACAATTAAATGCAGAATAAAAATTATGCTTTTCACATATATTTTTTACAAGTATATGCGGAAGGCATAATTTTTTATGTACCGCTTTAATTACAGGGAGGAAAGTATGTCAGACAGAAAGGAAAATATAAACTTTAATCTGTACGAGGATATAAAGAAACGCACTAATGGGGAGATATATCTTGGTGTGGTAGGTCCTGTACGGACAGGAAAGTCGACATTTGTAAAAAGATTTATGGATCTATGTGTAATTCCTGAGATTGCAGATGCTAACGAGAAACAACGCACAATCGACGAACTGCCACAGAGTAGTGCAGGAAGTACGATTATGACTACTGAACCTAAGTTTATACCTGGTGAGAGTGCAGCAATCTGCATGGCTGATGATATTAAGATTAAAGTGCGTGCAATTGACTGTGTTGGATTTATGGTTGATGGCGCAATGGGAGCAGAGGAGAATGGCAAAGAGAGAATGGTTAATACTCCATGGTCAAAAGAACCGGTTCCATTTTCAATGGCAGCACAGATTGGTACTGAAAAGGTGATAGAGGAGCATTCTACTATTGGAATCGTTATTACAACAGATGGCTCATTTACAGGAATAGAACGGGATAATTATGTCAACGCGGAGCAGATGGCTATAGATAAGCTGAAAAAGATTTCAAAACCGTTTGTTGTGATATTAAACTGTGTGAAGCCTTATGCTAAAGAATCTGTGCAGCTTGCAGAAGCTATGAAAGAAAAATATGGTGTAAATGTCTATGCTCTTAATTGTGACCAGCTAAGAAAAGAAGATGTTGACAGGGTTATATCAGGTGTGCTTAAAGAATTTCCGGTATCACAGCTTGATTTTTATGCACCTGCATGGGTTGAAGTACTTGAGTCATCACACTGGCTTAAGATGCATATAGTAGATGCGGCAATTTCGATTCTTGATAATATAAATGTTATGAAAGATGCGTATCTTGAGTTGAATAATACATGCGAATACATAGAAAAGATTGATGTGAAAAATGTTGATATGTCAACAGGGAGGGTTGAAATTGAATTTAAGCTTTCGAAAGATCTGTATTATAAAATATTAAGTGAACTTACAGGAACGCAGATTAATAATGAGCATGAGCTTATAGATATGATTAAATCTCTTTCAGACAAGAAGAATGAACTGGGAAGTTTTGGTGATGCGATAAGCGAAGTTAATCTTAATGGCTTCGGAGTTGTTACACCTTCAAAAGAAAATATACAACTGGATGAGCCAGTAGTAATTAAGAATGGCAATAAATATGGAGTTAAGATAAAAGCTAAAGTTCCGTCTATTAACCTGCTTAAGACAGAAATAATGGTTGAAATTGCCCCGATTGTTGGAAATAGGAATCAGGCAGAAGATCTGATTGAATATATAAAAGGAAATATGAAAGATAATCCGGACGGAATCTGGGATACCAATATATTTGGAAAGACAATAGAACAGATTGTATCAGACGGAATATATGAAAAAACACATAATATGACAACTGAGAGCATGGGAAAGATTGGCGATACAATTGAAAAAGTAATGAATGAGAATTCAGGACTTGTGTGTCTTATTGTGTAAAAAATACTTTATTTAACTGAAAAGTTATGATAATATAAATTCAATTATAATTGAACGACAAGAGGTTTGCAATGGAAAAGAAAGGAACTGGAGCTGAACATGTAAGTTACAGACATAATGTGTTCAGAAACAAAATGCTTGGCTTTGAAAAAATATTATTTATCATAATGGTATCGGTTAATATCTTATATATTATAGTGTCATTTGCTGATAAGAATCTGCCGGCTATAATGACAGAAGATATAATAAGATTAATATCCGTTACGGCGGTCCAGATTATAAGCTGCTGTTCATTCAGAATAATTAATTTCAGAGATAATTTTTCTAATGAAACTAAAAACAGTATGTGTTGTATATCACTGGTAGGGCTGTTTGCTGCTGAGGAACTTTTATTTTATTTTTGTGAACCCTTGTGGGTTGGAACAGCAGTTGTAATGGTGATAAGTTCATTTTTTAATGACAGAAAGACCATTTTTGTTATATATGCTACATCAATAGCTGTATGGATTGCATCAGCATTTATGTATAATTACGGTGTCACCAGTGCAGTGAAGGCACTTGATGTAAGAGATTTTACAGCTACATTTTTACTGATAAGCTGTGTATTTGCAATATCGGTTATATTGTATAATTTCAATAAGCTGCAGGTGGAAGATGTTGTTGAATATTATGATGGCGAGAAAAAGCTTCAGGAGAAGCTTTCAACAGATTATCTGACACAGCTTCATACAAGGTTTTCTATATATGAGAACATCAAGCAGGCAATGCATGATTATTACTTTTCAGGGAAAGATGTATGTGTTGCGATGCTTGACATTGACTTCTTTAAGAAGGTTAATGACACATATGGTCATGACAAAGGTGATATGGTATTAAGGACATTATCACGGGTTATAAGCCAGTACACTGATGATACGATTCATGCAGGCAGATACGGGGGAGAGGAGTTTCTGATTCTTTTTTCAGGATATACGAGAAAGCAGGCAGGAAAGATACTGGAAGGAATGCTTACTAATTTTAGAAATCAGGAGTATGATTTCTTGCCTGAAGATGTTATAATAACATTCAGTGCAGGCTTTACATATCTTGATAATAAAAATATGGATGTGGAAGGCTTCATAAAATGTGCAGATGAAGCACTTTATTATTCTAAAGAGCATGGAAGGAACCAGATAACGTACTATAATGATCTGAAATTACGAGACATGCAGGTTAACAGATAACCAAGGAGGATTTATATTAGATGAACAAGAAAGTTGAAGATTATGTAAGAAGTATACCTGATTTCCCAGAACCGGGGATTATATTCAGGGATGTTACAAGTGTTATCCAGAGTCCTGAGGGATTAAAGCTTGCAATAGACGGTCTTACAGATCTTATAGGGGATACAGAATTTGATGTTGTAGTAGGACCAGAATCAAGAGGGTTTATATTTGGCGTTCCTGTTGCATATAATACCGGTAAGGGATTTGTTCCTGTAAGAAAGAAGGGTAAACTTCCGTGTGAGACTATATCAGCAGATTATGAACTTGAATATGGTACAGCTACTATAGAGATGCATAAGGATGCGATTACTCCGGGACAGAAGGTTATTATTGTTGATGATCTGATTGCTACAGGTGGAACAACAGAAGCTATTATCAAGCTTGTAGAAGAGCTTGGAGGAGAAGTAGTGAAAGTTCTTTTTCTTATGGAGCTTGAAGGCCTTAAAGGAAGAGATAAGATTGCAGGATATGATGTTGAGTCAGTAATTAAATACCCAGGTAAATAATTATTCGGGCTGCTTTATTATATAAAGCAGCCTTTTTAAGATTGATGACAGGAGGCAGATATGGGGACACCACATAATGAAGCACAGACAGGAGATATAGCAAAGACAGTTCTTATGCCGGGAGATCCTTTAAGGGCAAAGTATATAGCAGATAATTATCTTACAGATGTAATCTGCTTTAATACGGTCCGCAATATGTCAGGATTCACAGGAATTTATAACGGATGCAGGGTATCTGTTATGGGAAGTGGTATGGGAATGCCTTCAATGGGAATATATTCATATGAATTATATAATGTATATGATGTGGATAATATTATAAGGATTGGTTCAGCGGGAGCATTTGATGATGACCTTAATCTTATGGATATTGTACTTGGAATGGGCTCATGCACTGATTCTAACTTTGCGGCACAGTACAATCTTCCGGGCATATATGCGCCGATAGCTGATTTTACGCTTTTAAAGACTGCATATGATGTTGCAGAAGAAAAACATTTTTCGGTTAAAGTTGGCAATGTACTGGCATCAGATGTGTTTTATAATGATGATACAACAGTTAATGACAGATGGAAGAAGATGGGTGTGCTTGCAGTTGATATGGAGTCAGCAGCGTTGTATATGACTGCTGCCAGATGCAGAAAACATGCACTTACTATTCTTACAATAAGTGACCATCTCTACAGGGGTGAGAAGCTGTCAGCACAGGAGAGACAGACAGGATTTACTAATATGATGGAGACAGCTCTTGAAACTGCAGTCAGATTGCAGAATAACAGGCAGATGGAGGATTTATGACAGATACAGATTTAGAGATTATTGTTTTTGTACTGCTGGCTGTTGCAATCGGCGTGTATGTATGTGTAAGCAGCAGTATTAAGCGGAAGAAGGCAGCGGAGAATGCCATAAAGAAAGCGTGGGGCAAACGTGTTGTATACAAGGGAACAGATGAGAGCTTTGAATATATATCGCATTATGCCAAAGGTAATCCGAGTGAATCTATGATTGATGATATAACATGGAATGATCTTGGCATGGATGAAGTATTTAAATGTATTAATAATACTAATTCATCTGTTGGACAGGAATATCTATATAAGATGTTAAGAGAACCGGTTGCAGATGCAGAAAAGCTTCACGAACTGGACAGGCTTGCAGATGAATTCACAGCTAATGAAAAAGAAAGAATCACAATTCAGAAGATATTTATGAATATGGGAAAAAGCCGTAAGATTGCAGTTACAGATTATATCGGTTATATAATGGATATAGAGCAGGGAAGTAATATTGTGCATTATCTTGCGTGGGTATTTCTTATTGCTTCAATACTTGTTACGGTTCTTGTAACTCCGGTGCTTGGAATATGGCTTATAATTGCATCGGTAGCATTTTCAATAATTACTTATTACAAGTATAAGGCTAAGATTGAGAATTATTTCAAATGTATTAATGTTATTGTGAAAATGGCATCGGCATCTGAAGATATATGTGAAAGCAATATAAGTTTTCTTGAACCAGAGTGTAACAGGCTTAAAGAGATATTAAAGAGCTTTTCTAAAGTAACAAAAGGCTCATGGATGATTGAATCAGGCAATGTTGATGGTTCAATCGGAGAGGTTGTACTTGATTATCTAAGAATGATAACGCACATGGATATTGTGAAGTTTAATAAGATGACAAAGCTTATAACTGCCAAAAGTGAGGATGCATATAACCTTGTAGATACACTTGGATTCATAGAGACATCAATTGCTGTTGCATCATTCAGGGAAAGCCTGCCATTTTACTGTAAGCCTGAATTTGTGGAAAATACTAATAACCTTAGTGTGAAAGAAGTGTATCATCCGCTTATAGATAATCCTGTGTGTAATTCAATAACAACTAAAGGAAATGTTCTTCTTACAGGTTCTAATGCTTCAGGTAAATCAACATTTTTAAAGACAATAGCAATCAACAGTATTCTGGCACAGACTATAGGAACAAGTCTTTCCAAAGAATACATTGCTCCAGTATATAGGATATATTCTTCAATGGCATTAAGGGATGACCTTGCTAATTCGGACAGTTACTATATTGTTGAGATTAAGTCATTAAAGAGAATTCTTGATGCAGTTGGTAAAAAAGGCAGAACGGTTCTATGCTTTATTGATGAGGTACTTCGTGGAACTAACACTGTTGAGAGAATTGCAGCATCATCAGAGATATTAAAGAATCTTAATACAGGCAGGGCGTTGTGCTTTGCAGCAACACATGATATTGAGCTTACAACAATACTTAAGGACTGTTACAGCAACTATCATTTTCAGGAGGAAGTTACTGAGGATGAGGTTAAGTTTGATTATAAGCTGTATGCCGGACCTGCAACAACAAGGAATGCAATCAAGCTTCTTAATGTTATAGGGTATGATAAGAATATAATTAAGGGAGCAGAACAGCGTGCAATGCATTTCCTGACAGATGGAAACTGGAAATCTTGATAAATGTTGTTTCTTGTGATATTATAAATTATTGCGAAGGCTTTTATTATAATTCGTGGAGGTAATAATATGGTTGGGTTAGTCAGCGCGCTCGTGGGCGAGATAGCTTATGAAGTGGTAAGATTTGTTATAATGCTTGCGTTACTGGTACTTGCAGTATTCGTGGGTGGTAAACTCCGAAAGGCAGCAGATGCCAAGAAGGCAGCTAAGATGGCTGCATCGGAGAATAAAGAGAAAGAGATTACTGAATAATCAGGAGGAAGTTAAAGTGCAGTACAGAGGTGTGAATGAATTAAGAAGATTATACCTTGATTTCTTTGAGAGCAAGGGACATTTGAAAATGAAGAGCTTTTCTTTAGTTCCACATAATGATAACAGTCTGCTTATCATTAATTCAGGTATGGCTCCACTTAAGCCATATTTTACAGGACAGGAGATTCCACCAAGAAGAAGAGTTACAACTTGTCAGAAGTGTATAAGAACAGGTGATATCGAGAATGTAGGTAAGACAGCAAGACATGGTACATTCTTCGAGATGCTCGGTAACTTCTCATTTGGTGATTATTTCAAGGATGAAGCTATTCACTGGTCATGGGAGTTCTTAACAGAGACTGTAGGACTTGATCCAGACAGATTATATCCATCCATATATCAGGATGATGATGAAGCATTTAATATATGGAATAAGGAAATCGGTATTGCACCTGAAAGAATATTCAGATTTGGTAAGGAGGATAACTTCTGGGAGCATGGCGCTGGTCCTTGCGGTCCATGTTCTGAGATATATTATGACCGTGGTGAGAAATATGGCTGTGGTAAGCCAGGCTGTACAGTAGGCTGTGACTGTGACAGATATATGGAAGTATGGAACAATGTATTCTCACAGTTTAACAATGACGGACATGGCAATTACACAGACCTTATCCAGAAGAACATTGATACAGGTATGGGACTTGAAAGACTTGCAGTTGTTGTGCAGGATGTTGATTCTATATTTGATGTTGATACATTACAGGCACTTCGCAACAAGGTTTGTGAGATGGCTGGAGTTAAGTATAAGGAAGATGAGAAGCAGGATGTCTCTATCCGTGTTATCACAGACCATATCCGTTCAGTAACATTTATGGTAAGTGATGGAATTATGCCATCTAACGAAGGAAGAGGATATGTCTTAAGAAGACTTTTAAGAAGAGCTGCAAGACATGGAAGACTTCTAGGTATTGAAGGAAAGTTCTTATCTAAGCTTTGTGAAACTGTAATTGAAGGCTCTAAGGATGGTTATCCTGAATTAGAGGAAAAGAGAACATTTATTACTAAGGTTATCTCTGAAGAAGAAGATAAGTTTAATAAGACTATCGACCAGGGATTAAGCATCCTTAATGATATGGAAGCTGAACTTGCTTCTAAGGGTGAGAATGTATTATCAGGAGCAGACGCATTTAAGCTCTATGATACTTACGGATTCCCTATTGATCTTACTAAGGAAATCCTTGAAGAGAAGAATATTACAATTGATGAAGCTGGATTTAATGCAGCTATGGAAGAGCAGAGAGTTAAGGCAAGAAATGCACGTAAGGTAACTAACTATATGGGTGCTGATGCAACTGTATATGATGAGATTGACCCTGCTATAACAAGCACATTTGTCGGATATGACAAGCTTACTAATGAATCTGAGATTACAGTTCTTACAACAGAGGAAGAAGTTGTTGACGCTTTATCTGAGGGTGATAAGGGAACTGTTATTGTAGATGAAACTGTATTCTATGCTACTATGGGTGGTCAGGAAGGCGATAAGGGTGTTATTAAGACATCTGAAGGAGAATTCACTGTTGAGACTACTATCAAGTTAAAGGGTGGCAAGATTGGTCATGTCGGAACTATGACTAAGGGCATGATGAAGGTTGGAGATACTGCAACAATGGAAGTTTCCCCTGCTTACAGAGCAGATACATGCAAGAACCACAGTGCAACACACCTTCTTCAGAAGGCTTTAAGAACTGTTCTTGGTGATCATGTTGAGCAGAAGGGTTCATACGTTGATCCTGACAGATTAAGATTTGACTTTACACATTTCCAGAGCATGACTAAGGAAGAGATTGCTAAGGTTGAAGATATTGTTAATGAAAAGATTGCAGAGGCTATTCCTGTTGTTACTGATGTAATGACAATTGAGGAAGCTAAGAAGACAGGAGCTATGGCACTTTTCGGTGAGAAGTATGGCGAGAAGGTAAGAGTAGTTGCTATGGGAGACTTCTCTAAGGAATTCTGTGGTGGTACCCATGTTGCTAATACAGCTAATATCAGACTTTTCAAGATTGTATCTGAGGCAGGTGTTGCTGCAGGCGTAAGAAGAATTGAGGCTCTTACAGATAAGGGTGTTATGAAGTACTACGCTGAACTTGAGAAGACTATTGAAGAGGCAGCTAAGGCAGCCAAGGCAGAGCCCGTACAGCTTGTTAAGAAGATTGCAGCTATGAATGATGAGATTAAGTCACTTATGAGCGAGAATGAGAAGCTCAAGGCCGAGCTTGCTAATAATGCACTTGGAGATACAGCAGGAGATATCAAGGAAGTTAACGGCGTTAAGTATATCGCAACTAAGGTTGACGGTGTTGATATGAATGAATTAAGAAACCTTGGTGATAAGTTAAAGGGTGAGATTGGTTCAGGTGTTGTTGTTATCGTCAGCGCACAGGGTGCTGATAAGGTAAGCGTTATTGCAATGGCAACAGATGATGTTATTGCCAAAGGTGCTCATGCTGGTAACCTTATCAAGGCTCTTGCTCCTATTGTTGGCGGTGGCGGTGGCGGCCGTCCTAATATGGCTCAGGCTGGTGGTAAGAACCCTGCCGGTATTGATGAGCTTATTGCTAAAGTACCTGATACAATTCTTGCACAGATTGGATAATTGGGGCTTGACGATTTGCAAAAATGTGATATAATGTTTTTTGTGCGATTAGTAAATACCCTATTTATGTAGTTTGGCGCACAATTTGCAACAGAAGGGTGGTCAGGAAGTAGTATGTCAAATGTCATCGTTAAAGAAAACGAGTCTTTAGATAGCGCATTACGCAGATTCAAGAGAAACTGTGCTAAGGCAGGCATTCAGCAGGAAATTCGTAAGAGAGAACATTACGAGAAGCCAAGCGTAAGACGTAAGAAGAAGTCAGAAGCAGCTAGAAAACGTAAGTTCAACTAATAATTAATATTTTTGACATGAGAGAGCGGTGCTTAGGCATCGCTCTTTTTGGATTTATAATAAAAAATCCGGTTTTGCTGGAAAGTCTCAATTATAAACTTAACAGGATACTTAATTTTGAAGCAACAAATCACAACTATTTCAGACAACATATAACGGATATTAAAGAGAGTCTTATTAAAGAATTAGAAATAGGAAATATAATGACAGACTAAAATCATACTTTAAAGGATAACAGCATAGAATATAAAAAGATTTTGGAAGTCTGCTTATATGGTCGATTTTATCAGCAGCGGTATAAGGCTCGGACAGATGTGTGATCTTAGCAGAGATGTTGTTGCAGGACTTCCTGTTATATCAATGCTGGGTGACTGCGAGGTTTTTATAGAGAATTACAGAGGTATACTTGAGTATTCAAGCGAATATCTTAAGGTTTCTACGAAGATAGGCAATATAAGGGTAAGTGGGAGCAATCTTGTGATATACCATATGAATCAGGACGAAATCCTTCTTAGGGGACGCATTGGCAAAGTTTCTCTAAAAGGAGAGGCTGATGAAAAGGATACATAATTATATTGTTATTGAAATATCCGGATGGGAGCGGGAAAGGTTCGTTAATCTGTGCTGCAGGCGTGGGATTACATTATATAACTGCCAGTGTGTGAAAGAGACAATAAGAGCGAGAATAACAAGACAGGATTATTTCAAGACTAAGGAATTGCGAAGAAAATGTCATGTTCATATTAAAGTTTTAAAGAAACATGATATAGAGTTTCTTTTTGCAAGATACAGAAGAAATTATTCGATAATTGCTGGCTTTGCCACTGCATTTGTATTGATGTTTATTGCCAGCAGATTCGTGTGGAGTATTGAATTTGACGGAAATTACATATATACAGATGATTCAATGTGTAGGTTTCTTAAAGAGCATGGCATCAACACAGGTGATAAAGTTAAGAATATAGATACAGAAAATATAGAGAAGGCAATTAAAAATGAACTGTCGCAGGTTACATGGGTTAATGTACGGATTGAGGGAAATATTCTGAAAGTCAGTATTGATGAATCTAAAGCTGATGAGCTACACAGCACCACTAATGATGGCAATATAATATCAGGATATTCCGGTGTTATTGAATACATTATAACCAGAAGCGGAACACCGAAGGTCACTGTTGGTGACGAGGTATCAGAAGGCGACATACTTGTTGAGAATACATTGTATGTTCCTGATGATTACGAGGAGAATATACAGCAATTTCAGACGCAGGCTCAGGCGGATATTCTGATAAGAACGCAGTTGTCATGGGATAAGGAGATAAATGCGGTATATGCCGATAAAATATATACTGGACGAAAGATGACGACATATGCCATAAGCATAGATAAATATGAAATTTCTCTCGGCTTTCCACGACATTTAAAAGAGTATGACAAGGTTGTTAATGAGGGGAATATAAAGATTGGTAATCTGATTGCACTTCCTGTATCTGTACAGAAGATTACTCTTAATGAGTATAAGGAAAATGAGGCTGAGTACAGTGAGGAGGAAGCAGCGGCTATTCTTAATGAAAAAGCTGAGAGATTTATAAAACATTTGAAAGAAAATGAAGTGCAAATAAATGATTATCATGTTAATATAGAAAGAAGCGGGGATAAGTATATTGCACATGCTGATATTGATGCAACTGTTCCTGCGGATTTTGATGTTAGAAAGGTGGAGACATCTGATGAGTGAGGTAGAGAGTCTTATTAATATACCGGTAGAACACTGCTCCAATATATTTGGACAGTTTGATGAATATGCGAAGGTTATAGAGAAAACACTTAAAGTTACGATTATTGTAAGAGACAGCTCTGTGAAGGTTATAGGTGCAGAGGCAGCAGTGCAGAGAGCATCAGGAGTACTTAATTATCTGTATGAGCTGTCTAAGAGAGGCAACCAGATTACAAGACAGAATGTTGATTATTCCATTGCACAGTCATTTGAAGAAAAGGCTGATTTGCTGATTGAGATTGATTCTGATACAGTGTGCAGGACGATTGCAGGAAGGCCTATCAAGCCTAAGACATTCGGACAGAAGGAGTATGTTGATGCCATTAGGGATAAGATGATTGTGTTCGGAGTAGGACCGGCAGGAACAGGTAAGACATACCTTGCTATGGCGATGGCTATTAATGCATTTAAGAATAATGAGGTCAACAAGATTATTCTTACAAGACCTGCGATTGAGGCTGGTGAAAAGCTCGGATTCCTGCCGGGAGATTTGCAGAGTAAGGTTGATCCGTATCTTAGGCCTCTGTATGATGCACTTTTCCAGATTATGGGTGCAGAGAGCTTTAATGCTAATATGGAAAAAGGTCTTATCGAGGTTGCGCCGCTTGCATATATGAGAGGTCGTACACTTGACAATGCATTTATTATTCTTGATGAGGCACAAAATACAACACCTGCACAGATGAAGATGTTTCTTACACGAATAGGATTCGGCTCAAAGGTTGTTGTTACAGGTGATATGACACAGAAGGATCTGCCAAGGGATACCGTGTCAGGTCTTGAGGTTGCGACTAAGGTTTTATCAAAGGTTGAAGAGATAGCATTTATAAAGCTTACTAATAAAGACGTTGTAAGACATCCTCTTGTACAGAAGATTGTCAAGGCATACGAGGATTACGAGGAGAATCAGGCTAAGGCTGCCAAGAGAAGAGAAGCAAGAAAGGGAAGTCAGACAGGAAGGAGAAAAGATTGATATGACTATTAATATAGAGTACGAAGCCGAGGAAAAACTTGACTTAGATTATGAGAAGATAATTACTGATGTTGTCAATGAGGCGGTTGATTATGAAAAATGTCCTTATGAAGCAGAGGTTAATGTAACAATTGTTGACAGTGAATCTATCCACGAGATTAATAAGGAATACAGAAATATTGATTCTCCGACAGATGTACTTTCATTTCCGGGAGTTAATTATGTTACACCTTCGGATTTTGATGCAATTGAGGACGAGTTAGAAAACAATGCTGAGGATTATTTCAATCCTGATACAGGAGAGCTTCTTCTTGGAGATATTGTTCTGTGCGTTCAGAAGATTAAGGAACAGGCGGACAAGTATGGTCATTCTGAAAAAAGGGAGTTGGCATTTCTTACAGCACACAGTATGATGCATCTTTTTGGTTATGACCACATGACACCAGAAGAAAGTGCAGTTATGGAAGCAAAGCAGAATGAAGTACTTGAAAGACTTGGAATTACCCGTTAAGAGGTGACATATATGACAGATAATGAACTTGTTGCTAAAGCTAAAGAGGCACTTGAGAACTCATATTCACCGTATTCACATTTTGCAGTTGGTGCGGCACTTTTAAGTACTGATGGACAGGTATTTACAGGCTGTAATATTGAGAATTCTTCTTTCGGGGCTACTAACTGTGCAGAAAGAACTGCAATATTTAAGGCGGTCAGTGAGGGTGTAAAGGATTTTAAGGCGATTGCTATTGTATGTTCAGGAGACCAGCCTGCTTATCCGTGTGGAATATGCAGACAGGTGATGTCTGAATTTTTCAATCCTGATACAAGAATTATTGTTGAGGAAGGCGGCGGGCTTAAGACTTATACAATGAGTGAAATTCTGCCAGACAGCTTTTCGTTATAGTATAATATTGCTTATAAATGTTAATACTTCCCAGTAAGGACAACTTACAGGAGGGAGTATTGATGAATAAGAAATCATTCTGGCTTTATGTTGTGATTATGACTATGGCTGTAATAGCTGTAGTACTTGCAATATTTATACTTGTTGTAACAGATAATAAGAAGCCTTCTAATCAGCATTTTAAAGAAGAAGTAAGCTCGCAGGTGACTAAAGTAACTGAAAGTGAAGAGTACCAGTATGTGCTTAAGTACGAAAGAGAAACTTTAAGAATATACAGAAATATTGCGGATGAAGGACGAGAAGTGTTCTATGATTATGCAGATATTAACATTGATTCACTTCCGGATGATATAAGAGAAAGACTGACTAAAGGGATATATTTTGAAGGAGAAGCACAGCTGTATGATTTTCTGCAGACATATAGCAGCTAGAAAGGATATACATTTACATGGTTAAGATTATTTCGGACAGTACAAGTGATTTGACTAAGGAACTTATAGACAAGCTTGATATATCAGTTATTCCACTTCACATTCTGCTAGGCAATGATGAATACAGGGATGGAATTGATATTACGCCAGATAAGATATATGAATGGGCAGATGAGAATAAGACAACACCTAAGACATCGGCGGTGTCTATTGATGATACAATAGAGATGTTTAAATGTGTTCTTGAGAAAGACCGGGATATTGTAGCATTTGCAATATCAGAGGATATGTCAACTACAGCTAATGTGTTCAGACTTGCGGCAAGAGAGCTTGAGGCAGAGGACAGGATTCATGTAATTGACTCTGAGAATCTGTCTACAGGAATAGGACATCTTGTTGTCGAGGCTGCTGTTATGGCAGGAAAAGGCATGTCTGCAGCTGACATTGAGAAGAATATATTAGAATTAAGACCGAGAGTCAGGGCAAGCTTTGTTGTTGATACGCTTACTTACCTTCACAGAGGAGGAAGATGCAGCGGACTGGCTGCCATGGCTGGCGGTGTACTTAAACTTCATCCAAGAATTGAAGTTAATAATGGAAAGATGAGCCCTGGAAAGAAGTACAGAGGACGCATGAAGAATGTTGTACTGGATTATGTTAAGGATATGGAAGAAGACCTTAAGAAGGCTAAGAAAGACCGTGTATTCATTACACACTCTGGCTGTGATAAAGATATAGTTGATGAAGTAAAGAATTATCTTAAACAACTTGATGTGTTTGATGAAATATATGAAACAAGGGCAGGCGGCGTTATATCTTCTCATTGTGGTCCGGGAACATTAGGAGTTCTTTTTATTGCCGGAGAATAATTTCAGGAGAAATGTATGGCTAAATTTACGAAAAAAGCGATAATGGACTGTTTTCTTAATATGCTAAAGCGTAAGAATATTGACAGGGTAACGGTTACAGATATATGTGAGGAATGTGGAATTAACAGGAATACATTTTATTATTATTTCAGTGATATATATGATGTGCTTGACAGTGTTCTTATAGAAGAGACAGAAAAGAATATTGATATTACGGAAGATGCAACTTTTTATGAGACATATAGTAAGGCAGCTTCTGTTATTATTGAGTATCGTGCAGCAGTTATTCATGTGTATAATTCCAGAAACAGAGATATTATTGAGAAATATCTGCATAATACAACAGAATATCTTGTTGGACTTTTTGTTAAGAAATATTCTAAAGACCATAAGCTTACAGAAGATGACAGAGAGTATATAACAAGCTTTTACAGCTATTCAATAGTTGGAATTGTGTCAAGATGGATAGGCGATGGAATGCCGCCATATGATAAAGATCTTATTAAGCGTTTTTCTGAATCATTTGATGCAACGATTGATACAATGATTAATCTGTGTGAAGCTAATAATTAGTTATTAAAAACAGACAAAACATGTAAAGTGTTCGATTTTGGGACAAAGTACATGCTTTGCCTGTTTTTTTATTTAGAGAAAAAATGTATGCTAAATATAATAAAAAACGGCAAAAATAAATAAGAAAGCACAGAAAGGTGGAAAAGATTATGAGCAAAAAGGCGTTAAAACTAGGAGCAGCTTCTATTCTTGCACTGGGGGCAGGTGCGGCAGTTGTATCAAAAAAGAACAAAAGGAATGAGCAGAGGAAGGTAACTAAAGACATTCAGAAAAGAGCACATGAGGAGTTCCGTAATACTGAAAGAGGGAAATATACTAAGAATAGTAAGGGGATATATTACTCTAATGGTAACTATGAAGCATTTGCAAGACCGGAAAAACCAGAAGGAGTTGATGATAAATCAGCTTATATTGTAGGAAGTGGTCTTGGTGCATTAGCTGCAGCGTGCTTTCTTGTAAGAGATGGACAGATGAAGGGTGAGAATATTCACATACTTGAGGCTATGGATATTGCAGGCGGTGCATGTGATGGAATTAATGATCCTACAAGAGGTTATGTAATGCGTGGCGGACGAGAGATGGAGAATCATTTCGAATGTCTGTGGGATTTGTTCAGAAGTATTCCGTCTATTGAGACTCCGGGAGTTTCTGTACTTGATGAATATTACTGGCTTAACAAGCATGATCCTAATTATTCTCTTTGCAGGGCAACTGTAAACAGAGGTGAAGATGCACATACAGATGGCAAATTTAATTTAAGCCAGAAGGGCTGTATGGAAATAATGAAGCTGTTCTTCACTAAAGATGAGGATTTGTATGATAAGACAATTGAAGATTTCTTTGATGAGGAAGTTTTTGATTCAGATTTCTGGCTGTACTGGCGTACGATGTTCGCATTTGAAAACTGGCACAGTGCGCTTGAGATGAAACTTTATATTCAAAGATTTATCCATCATATAGGCGGACTTCCTGATTTCTCAGCATTGAAGTTTACCAAGTATAACCAGTATGAATCACTTATCTTGCCTATGCAGAAATACCTTGAAGATGCAGGTGTTGAGTTCAGGTTTAACACAAGAGTTGATAATGTAATCTTTGATTTCAGGAATGGAAAGAAGATTGCAAAGATTATTGAATGTACTGTAAAAGGTGAGACTAAGTCAATTGATCTTACTGAGAATGATTTGGTGTTCGTTACTAATGGAAGCTGTACAGAAGGTACTATATACGGTGACCATACACATGCACCTGTAGGTAATGCAGAGGTAAGAACAAGCGGTTGCTGGAGTCTGTGGAAGAATATTGCAGCACAGGATAGTTCATTTGGACACCCAGAGAAGTTCTGTGGTGATATATCAAAGTCTAACTGGGAGTCTGCAACTGTTACAACAAGCGATGAGAAGATTATTTCTTACATTAAGAAGATATGTAAGAGGGACCCAAGAACTGGAAATGTTGTTACAGGCGGAATTGTCAGCTGTAAGGATTCAAGCTGGCTTTTAAGCTGGACAATTAACAGACAGGGACAGTTTAAGGAACAGAAGAAGGATGAGGTGTGTGTATGGGTATACAGCCTGTTTACTGATGTTGATGGTGATTATATCAAGAAGCCTATGAAAGAGTGTACAGGTGAAGAGATTACAGCAGAATGGCTGTATCATCTTGGCGTTCCTGTTGAAGAGATTGATGAGCTTGCTAAGAACCACTGTAACACTACACCAACAATGATGCCATTTATTACTGCATTTTTCATGCCAAGAAGAAAAGGTGACAGACCTGATGTTATTCCTGATGGCTGCGTTAATTTTGCATTTCTTGGACAGTTTGCTGAGACTCCGAGGGACACAATATTTACGACAGAGTATTCAGTCAGAACTGCAATGGAGGCTGTATATGGACTGCTTGGCGTAGACAGAGGTGTTCCTGAGGTCTGGGGTAGTGTATATGATGTAAGAGACCTGCTTGATTCATCTGTTAAGCTTATGGATGGCAAATCTCCATTAGAGATTGATTTAGGACCGTTTAATGTTATCAAGAAGGTTGTCTTAAAGAAGATAAAAGGAACTGTTATTGAAAAAGTGCTAAAAGACCATGATGTAATTAAAGATTATATGAAATATTAGTTGAAATATTAGCTGAAATGTGTTGAAACATGAAGGGATACCAGTTAAACTTATGGCTGGTATCCCTTTTTGCAGGGAAATAATACATCAGGAGATAAAAGTGAAAAAGACTATAATATTAACTTTGTTATTGATAACAGCTCTGGTTGCAAATGGATGCGGCAATAAGAAAAATGTAACAGACATGAAAGATAAAGAAACTACTGTCTCAGCGGTACAACAGGAAACAACACAGTTAAGAACACAGGAGACAACTACTGGACTGACAATGGATTCTGAAACACAGCAGGAAGAGACAATAGAAGAAGAAAGCAAGACAGTTGTGGCAACGGAGGTTACGGATTCTTCACAGACTGTATATGAGACAGCACCACAGGCAGCAGAGCCAGATAATAACAGCTTTGCAGCGGGTTATGCAGCAGCATCACAGTATTCCCAGCTTGTAATTGTCCAGTCGAATGGAACAAATGCAACTGTAACTATGCATGAACTGCAGGATGGCGTATGGACTGAGATTTTAAGGACAGATGGATTTGTAGGTTCTAATGGAGTTGGTGAGGCGAGTGAGTTTACATCAGCTACACCACAGGGAACATTTCCGTTGTATTTTGCATTTGGAATTAATCCGGATCCGGGAACGAAAGTTCCTTATCTTCAGGTAGATGAATATGATTACTGGGTAGGAGATTCGTCTTCTCCTTTATATAATCAGTATGCAAGAGCTGATTCTGATACAGATTGGGACAAGAGCAAGTCTGAAAAAATAATTGATTATCCGACAGCTTATGGGTACTGTCTGTTTATTGGATATAACATAGAAGGTGTTCCGGGAAAAGGAAGCTGTTTTTTCTTACATTGCTCTAATGGAAGACCAACGGCAGGCTGTGTATCAGTACCAGAGTCTGATATGGCATTTATATTAAGAAATATAGGTGAGGATTGTGGGATAGTGATTGAGTAATCACTATCCCAATGCTATATCAAGAACCATCATAAGTGCAAATCCTACAGCGGCACCTATAGTTCCTATATTGCTGTGTTTGCCGTTCTGTGATTCAGGAATAAGTTCCTCTATTACAACATACATCATAGCTCCTGCTGCGAAAGAAAGCAGATAAGGAAGAACAGGCGTGATAATACCAGCAATAAGAATTGTTATGAATCCGCCGACAGGTTCAACAACACCAGAAAGCACTCCGCATATGAATGCTTTCTTCTTACTCATGCCTTCACTGCATAATGGCATTGATATAATTGCTCCTTCTGGAAAATTCTGTATTGCAATACCAATTGCAAGAGCCATTGCAGCAGTAGCAGTTATTCCTGAATCTTTCATCATTGCACCGGCGAATGCAACACCGACTGACATACCCTCAGGAATATTATGTAATGTCACAGCAAAAAGCATCATTGTAGTTTTGGATATGGAATTGGTTCTAATACCTTCCTGATTTCTGCTTTCAATATGCATATGTGGAATGACAGTATCAAGAAGCAGAAGAAAGAATATTCCTGCGAGAAAACCAACCAGTGCAGCCAGCCATTCCGGAGCACTGCTTCCTTTTGACATATCTATAGATGGTATCAGCAAAGACCATACTGATGCGGCAATCATAACTCCTGCCGCGAATCCTAAAAGCATTTTCTCAAACTTTGGGGCAATCCGTTTTTTTAAGAAGAACACCATGGCAGAGCCAAGAGATGTTCCGATAAAAGGAATTGCTAATATTATAAATTCTGACATAAAAGCTCCTTCCTATGCAAGTTAGGTATAACTAACATGGTTATTATAGCATTTAAGGGTTTATATTACAAATGTTTTATCGAAAGAGAGTGATAATATATCAAAAGTTACCTGTAACGACTTTTTAAAATAAAAGTTTCTTACAACGACTTTTTGTGATAGAATGTTTCTATATAAGTTGGAGGTGTCAGATATGGGGAATGTAGTTGATAAAGGAACCAGCTTTTTGTTTCATGTGAACAGGTATGTGGCAGGTAGTGAAACTGACATGTATAAACATGGATATGCGGAGCTTTTATATGTGTCTGATGGAAGCCTTATTGAGCATGTATGTGGGGATAAGGTGCATATAAAGAAAGGCGATGTATGCTTTATTGATTCGGGGTGTGTACATAAGGAAAGCTTTGAGGAAGATGACACATTTGTAATAAGACTCGAAGTGTCAGATGAGATTATTAATGCGGTTATAAGTAATGCTATGGCGGATAAACAGGCGGTGGATTATATTAAAGAGCTTGTTAAAGCGTTAAAGAACAGCGGATATATACATTTTGGCTATAAAGCTGATTATGATAATGAGCTTAAGGATATGCTTACTGCCCTGATAAGTGAGTGCGGTGTGGCGGATATGGCGTCTGCATATATATGTCAGGGGCTTATGCTTAGGATTCTGTGGCGGCTAGGAACAGTATATGAGTATGCACAGTCAAGATACATAAGAAAGAAAATTAACTGGCTTTTGCATCAGGAAATTACAGATTTTATTGAAGATAATATGAAAGATGTTACAATAGATATGCTTGTTGAAAGATTCGGTTATCAGGAGGATTATTTCAACAGGTTTTTAAAGGCACAGACAGGTATGACTTTCACGGAATATCTGCAGGATTGCAGATTGAACAAATCGGCCATTCTCTTAAAAGAAGATTCAATGGATGTTGATGAGATTATAAAGGAAGTCGGATATAGAAACAAAGGATATTTTTACAGGATATTTACTGAGAAATACAACATGACACCTGCAAAATTCAGAAAATATATTAAAGAAAAGGAGTTTACGATATGAGTGATATGTATAACAATCCGGTACAGAGAGGATTCTTTCCAGATCCTTCGGTAGTAAGAGTTGGAGATGACTATTATATGGCTAATTCAACATTTCAGTATTTCCCTGCAATTGCAATCAGCCATTCCAAGGATATGATTCACTGGCATGTAATTGGACATGCAATTACAGATTCAGAAGAACTTGATTTAAGAGATATTAAAGACTCACATGGCATATGGGCACCGGATATTAATTATGTTGATGGTAAATTCATTATAATGGCAACTTTAAGGCTTAACGGAGATGGCAAAAGAGATAATAATGTATTAAGACGCCAGCTTGTTGTAACATCAGATAAGCCACAAGGACCATATTCAAAGCCAGCCTGGCTTGAGGTTGATAATATTGACCCATCTTTATTTGTTGATGATGACGGTAAGAAGTATCTTCTTATAAGTCCGGGAATCAATCTTTTACCACTCAGTGATGACTGCACTAAGGTTACAGGTGAAAGTGTGTGTGTATGGCCAGGAACTGGAGAGAGATGTCCGGAAGGACCACACATTTTTAAGAAGGGTGAGTATTATTATGCAATGCTTGCGGAAGGCGGTACAGGCTATGGACATGGAATCAATGTTGCCCGTTCAAAGAATCTGTATGGACCATATGAAGAATCACCATACAATCCTGTATTAAGGCAGTTTAATCCGGATGCACCGATTCAGAGAACAGGACATGGAAATATAATTGAGACACAGGACGGAAGCTGGTGGTGCTATTATCTGTGTGGAAGACCTAATCAGGGCAACTATACAACAATAGGAAGAGAGACAGCACTTGACCCTGTTACATGGCTTTCGGACGGCTGGTTCGTGATTAATGACAGAAAAGGACCAAGCCTTACACAGAAAGCACCTGAATTACCTGAATGCACATTTGAAAAATGGACAAGAGATGATTTTGATGATGATACACTTAATCTTAACTGGGAGTTTGTAAGAAATCCTGTTAAGGGTAATTATTCTCTTACAGAAAGAAAAGGATACTTAAGGCTCTGGACAATGGACGGAACTCTTAATGAGATAAGGGCTAAGAATACTCTTGTAAGAAGAGAACAGGAATTATCGTATACAGCACATACAAAGGTTGACTTCTATCCTGAAAAGGACGGAGAACAGGCAGGTCTTACCTGTTATTACAGTACTGCGACTTATGCAAGATTGTCATTGTGTTATGAGAATGGAAGAAAATTGCAGCTTGTGATTAACAGAAACCATGGCGAAGAGCTTATCTCACAGGTGGACAATATAAAGGAGCAGAGCATATACTTAAAAGTTGTAGTTGATAAACTGACAAGAAGCTTTTTCTACAGCTATGATGGTGAACAATGGGAACCAGCAGGAGTGCTTGAAAATTGTATATATCTGTGTGATGAGGGTGTGCCTGATGACAGAAAGCGTCATACAGGAACGCTTGTTGGAATATATGCCAATAATGGTGGCTGCGGAAGCAGGATACCGGCAGATTTTGATTATTTTGAATATGAGGATTAGATTTTATGAGTTTTGATTGTGTGGTTATAGGCGGAGGTGCAGCCGGAATGATGGCTGCCATACAATGTAAAGAGAATAATATGCAGACTGTGATTATAGAACACACAGCAAAGCTTGGAACTAAGATATTAAAGACTGGCAATGGCAAATGTAATTTTTCTAATACATTTATGACTAAGGAAATGTATCAGAACAATAACGCAGATTATGCGATGGAGATTATTAACAGGTTTAATGTTGATGATACAATACATTTTTTTGAGGACTTAAGTGTATATAAGAAGGAACGTAATGGTTATCTGTATCCGAGGTCAGAGATGGCGGCTTCTGTGGTGCTGGCGCTTACTGGCAAAGTACAGGCACTTGATATTCCGGTTTTCTTTGAGACATCTGTTAAAAGAATTGACAGGGCAGGCAGCGAATATGTGTTACAGCTTGAAGGAGCGAAGACTAATACAATTAAGACTAAGACAGTGATACTTGCATGCGGTTCGGCAGCTTCACCGTCTTCTGGTTCTGATGGAAGCGGTTATAAGCTTGTTAAGAAGCTTGGAATTAAGGTTGTTAAGCCTCTTCCGGCTCTTACGGCACTTGAATCGGACAAGAAGAATATGAAGCTTGCAACGGGTGTAAGAGCATATGGTAATGTTAAGATTATGGCAGCAGGCAGAGTGGTTGCTGAGGATACTGGCGAGATTCAGTTTACTGATTATGGAATATCAGGAATCCCTGTTTTTCAGGTGAGCCGTTTTGCTGTCAGGGCGATGGAAGAAGGTCAGAGGGTTGAAGCACTTGTTGATGTGGCAGCAGATATTAAAGAAGATGACCTTTTATCAATGCTAAAATGTGCTGTTAATACAAGAAAGCATCAGTCAGTAAGCGAAAGCCTGTCAGGGTTGTTTAATAAAAAGCTTGTAATGATGATATGTAAGGATATTGGAATTGAGGGCAATTCCTCGGCTTCTGATATAGATGACGACATATGCCAGAAACTTGTCAGACATATGAAATCCCTCCGCTACCATATAACAGGATATAAGGGAAATGATTATGCACAGGTCTGTCAGGGTGGTGTCAATGTATCAGAATTGAATGATAATCTTGAATCAGTTAATAATCCTGGGATATTCTTTGCAGGGGAGCTTGTGGATATAGATGGCAAATGTGGAGGTTATAACCTTCAGTGGGCATGGAGCAGCGGCGTGGTTGCTGCTAAGTCAGTGTTTGATTATTGTAACAGACAGGAATGAGAATAATGGAAAAGAAATGTATTAAGATTAGTAATATAAAGATATCTCCTGATAAAGATACAACATTTTTAGAAGGGATTATAAGAAAAGAATTAAGACTTGGAAAAGATGCACAGATTGATTATGAAATAGCAAAAAGGTCACTTGACTGCAGACACAAGCCTCAGGTTATGCATATATACAGTGTCGAAGTGTATAAGGTGGTGCGTTCCGGCAGGGAAGAAAAGCTTGAGAATATAATTAAGAAATCAGGCTGTAAAAATGCTGTTATGTCTAAAAGGGTTATCTATAAGTTTCCTGTTAATGCGACAGAAAATGTTAATGAAGATGAAAGACCTGTAGTTATCGGGTTTGGACCAGCAGGAATATTCTGTGCTCTTGAGCTTGCCAAAGCGGGGCTTAGACCTGTTGTATATGAGCGTGGACAGGATGTTGATACAAGAACTAAGAAGGTTGCACAGTTCTGGGAGACGGGTGAGCTTGATACAGAATGTAATGTGCAGTTTGGTGAAGGCGGAGCAGGCACATTTTCTGATGGAAAGCTTAACACACAGATTTCAGATACATTTGGAAGAATAAGATATGTTCTGCAGAGTTTTGTTGAATTCGGTGCATCAGAAGAGATTCTGTACGCCAATAAGCCGCATATAGGAACAGACGTGCTTGCGATTGTAATTAAGAATATAAGACAGCATATTACCGCGCTTGGCGGTGAAGTTAATTTTGGAAGCTGTCTTAAAAAGATTGAGATTAAAGACGGAAAAGTGTGTGGCGTTGTCATAGCTGACAAAGATGGCGAGTATGCAAGAAAATGCAGTAAAGTGTGCCTTGCAATAGGTCACAGCTCAAGAGATACATTTGAATATCTTCACAGTGAGAATATAGATATGGAGCCGAAGCCTTTTGCTGTTGGAGTAAGAATAGAACATCCTCAGGAAATGATTAATTATAATGCTTATGCTGATGCTGCATATGAGCTTCCGGCGGCTGATTATAAAGTTACTTACAAGACAAAGAATACAGATAAAGAACGAGGTGTGTATTCTTTCTGCATGTGTCCAGGAGGTTATGTTGTTAATGCTTCATCAGAGAACGGCAGGACATGTGTTAATGGAATGAGTTATTCAGGCCGTGATTCCCGCAATGCTAATTCAGCAATAATTGTTACAGTCGGACCAGATGATTTCGGACATGGAGTACTTGACGGAATAAAATTTCAGAGACAGTTAGAAGCAAACGCTTATGCTGAAGGAAATGGAAAAGTTCCGGTACAGTTATTTGGCGATTTTGAAAAAAATATAACAACAACGGAATTGGGAGAGGTTGAGCCTTGCATAAAGGGTGAATATACATTTGCTAATCTTAGAAATGTATTACCTTCTTATGTGACAGATTCGGTTGTTGAAGGTGTGCATGGTTTTTCAAGATTTATACATGACTTTGACAGGAAAGATGCCGTACTTTCGGGTGTTGAGAGCAGAACATCAAGTCCTGTAAGAATAATAAGAAACGATGAACTTGTAAGTACATCAGTATGTGGATTGTATCCGTGCGGTGAAGGTGCAGGGTATGCAGGAGGCATAACATCTGCTGCAGTTGATGGTGTTAAGGTTGCGGAATATATGGCAGTAACAGCTGCTTGTATGGGATAATATGGACTTTTTAATAAAAATATAGTAAAATAGACCAGTATTTGATTTTTTTACTGGAGATATTAAAATATGGGAAATTATAGAGAGTTTATAAAAGATAAGAAAAGAATTGTTATAAAGATAGGTTCATCTTCACTTATGCATGAGCAGACAGGCAGATTAGACCTTTTAAAGATTGAAAAGCTGGTAAGGATTCTTATTGATATTAAGAATTCAGGAAAAGATGTTGTTTTAGTTTCTTCAGGCGCAATAGCTGTGGGAAGGGCTGTTATAGGACTTTGTGACAGACCTACAGAACTTCCGGTAAAACAGGCATGTGCATCCATAGGACAGGCTAAGTTAATGATGGTTTACCAGAAGATATTTGCAGAATATGGTGCAGTTGCATCACAGGTTCTTCTTACCAAGAATACAATAGTTAATGATGTTAACAGAACTAACGCTCAGAATACATTTAACGAAATCTTAAAACTTGGGGCAGTTCCAATCGTTAATGAGAACGATACAGTATCAACTTACGAGATTGAACAGCTACAGGCTTTTGGAGATAATGACAGACTTTCGGCAATTGTTGCTTCAATTATCGGAGCGGACCTTCTTATTCTGTTATCTGATATTGATGGTCTGTATACAGATGATCCAAACACTAATCCTAATGCAAAATTTGTTGAAACTGTATACGAGATTGATGAGAAGCTTATGGGAATGGGTAAAGATTCATCCGGCAGTAATATGGGGACTGGCGGAATGACAACCAAGCTTATTGCAGGAAAGATTGCAACACTGTCGGGGGCGGATATGATTATTACTAATGGTAATGATGTTGACAATATTATCAGGGTTATGGCAGGAGAGAATGTTGGAACATTGTTCTTAGACCACAGAGCATCTGATTTTGACCTGATGTCTCTTATAGATTAAGGCTGATTGAAGATTACTTGGACGACAACGGGAGGTCATACATGGATATTAAGCTGATGAGGAATTCGGAGAAGGGAATATTCTATTCTATTAATGACAGGCTTTTAATGCAGATAACAGATGATAATTATCAGTATCAGGGTCTTCAGGGAAAGAAATATTTTATTCTGAATGCAGCAACTAATGAAAAATTTGAAGTGGCATCGCAGATTAAGAAGTATAATTTCTGTAAGGTGAAATATGCATGCCTTGAAAGAAATTATATGTTCTTCACATCACTGGAATCAGTGACTGAAAGCCGTACACTTCTTACTGTATACAGGTTTATGTTCGATACTAATGAGAATGAGGCAGTATTCAGTATGGAGATAGATAATACTGATATATCTGATGGATTGAGATATTATATATTTGTTATGGATTCTAATTATTTTTTTGTTGAAAAGCTTGAAAAGAAAGGAAAACTGAAAGATATATTTCTCTATGATATTAATTCTGAAACAGATAATGACATGAGTGATACATTTGTGAAAAATACAGGTATATATAAGGTACTTCCAATAGGTGGAAACAATTGTGTCATAAAATTCGGGGCAGACAGACTTGTATCAGATGGAACAGGCGGTGAAGAAAAAATAGCTGTACTTAATGCTAAACAGTTTGTTTCTGAGATATCGTTTAACGGTCAGATGATAACTATGGAAGAACTTGATGTGTCAGATGAATCGACTACATTTCCATATATAAAAGCAGGTTCTGGAAAGATTATTTATTCGAAATATAATTTTAATAGTCAGTCAGAAGAAATCATTATATATGATGCTATAACAAAGGTTAAGCAGGTAAGACTTAATAATAATGTTGAACATGCAATGGATTTAAGTTTTACTTATATTATCAATGATATCCCATATTTACTTAAAAAAGTGGATAAAAGTACATGCTTTGTTAATCTTAATACACAGAAGCCAGAATACAGGCTTCATTCTGATATGAAATTCAGATATATGAAAAATGATATTGTTGTTATAACCCGTATGAGACATCGATTTTTCTTTATTAAGAAAGCTTCTGAATATATTGAAGCATATAGAATTTTGGATCTTCATCATCCTGTGCTTTCTACAAAGGCTGTGTATAACAGTTGTGCAGAAAGCGGAGATGATTTGATTATATTTACTAATTAGTGACAGAGGTTTGTATGGTTACAGAGAAAACATTAGAAAGAATTAACGAGCTTTATCATAAATCTAAAGCAGAGGGACTTACAGATGCAGAACTTGCTGAACAGAAGGAGTTAAGAGCTGATTATGTTAAAGCTTTCAGAGAAAACTTAAGAGGACAATTAGAATCTATTAAGATTAAGAATCCTGATGGTTCTTTAATAGATGTCAAGGCAAGACATGATGAGAAGATGAAAAGATTGGCAGAGGAACAGGCAGAGAAAGGTAACTAGATGGATAAGAATGAAGTGCGTCAGCTTATTATGAACCGCAGACATGAATTGTCAGATGAAGATATTGAAATGCAGAGCGGACTTATAATTGACAGATTGAAAAAATCGGACATATATAAGACAGCGGAAAATGTATTTCTGTATATGAGCTATAACAGGGAAGTTGATACATATATGCTTCTTTCGCAGTGCTTTATGGATGGCAAGAAAGTATATGCTCCAAAAGTTTTATCAAAGACACAGATGGAGTTTTATTGCTTATCTGATGAGAATGATCTTGTAAGTGGTTATATGGGAATTATGGAACCGTCTGACATCTGCGATAAAGCTAAGATCAGAGATGGACTTTTTATTATGCCGGGGCTTGCGTTTGATTATGATTTTCACAGAATAGGTTATGGCGGAGGCTTTTATGACAGATATCTATCGGAAGATAATACATTTATAAAAGCGGCACTTGCTTTTGATTTCCAGCTTTTAGAGAGTATTCCTTATGAGGAACATGATTTAAAACCGGATTATATTATTACACAGACACAGTTTATAAGGAGGGAGAATTGATGGAATCACTTGAACAGATTGGAATTAAGGCTAAGAAGGCATCAAGATATCTTGCTAAGCTTGGAATAGATGAGAAGAATAAGGCACTTGAAGCGGTTGCTGATGCACTTACAGCTAATGCAGAGAGTATAATTGCAGCCAATGAAAAAGACCTTGTTAATGCCAAAGCCAACGGAATGAAGCCTGCTCTTATTGACAGACTTACGCTTGATGTTAAGAGAATCAATGCAATGGCAGATGGAATAAGAGTTCTTACAGGTCTTGAAGATCCGGTTGGCGAAGTAACAGGCATGAAGAAAAGACCTAATGGACTTGTTATCGGAACGAAGAGAGTACCTCTTGGTGTTGTTGCAATTATATATGAGTCAAGACCTAATGTTACTGCTGATGCATTCGGACTTACTTTCAAGTCTGGCAATGCCTGCATCTTAAGAGGAGGAAGTGATTCTATTAATTCTAATATTGCTATTGCAGATGTTATTGCAAATGCACTTTCTGACAACGGAATTAATCCTGATGTTATTAATCTTATAAAAGATACAGACAGAGCACTTGTTAACCAGCTTATGAAGATGAATGATTACATTGATGTAATTATTCCAAGAGGTGGAGCAGGGCTTATTAAGAATGTTGTCAACAACAGTACAGTACCTGTAATTGAAACTGGTACAGGGAACTGTCATGTATATGTTGATGAATATGCTGATATTGATATGGCTGTCAAAGTTATATATAATGCCAAGACTTCAAGAATTGGAGTATGTAATGCGTGTGAATCATTGGTTATTCACAAGGCTGTTGCAAAGCAGGCAATTCCACTTATTGTAAATGCACTTAAAGAAAAGAATGTTGAAGTGCGTGGTGATGAATATGCAATGCAGTGTGATTCAAGAATTGTTCCGGCAAGTGATGATGACTGGGGAATGGAATATCTTGATTATATTATATCTGTTAAGACTGTTGACTCTGTTGACGAAGCAATAGAACATATTAATACATATAACACAGGCCATTCAGAGTCAATAATTACTAAAGATTACAATAATGCCAACAGATTTCTTGATGAAATAGATGCTGCATGTGTATATGTAAATGCTTCCACAAGATTTTCTGATGGATTTGAATTCGGATTCGGTGCTGAGATTGGAATAAGCACACAGAAGCTTCATGCAAGAGGTCCTATGGGGCTTAAAGCACTTACAACTACTAAGTATGTTATATACGGAGAGGGACAGATAAGACAGTAAGATGTTTTATAAATATGGGGTGTTTTTATGATTAGAAGAGATTTTGATTTAGAAGAAATGAAGTATTTTCTTCATCTTGTCGGACAGAGTACAGATGATTATCTTTATATACTGGATTTAACTAATGATAAAGCTGTTTATTCAAAATCAATAACTAATGTGTTTGCACTTGATTCAGAGGAATTTTCCAATGCTATGCAGGAATTGGTTAAAGTTGTTCATCCGGACGATATTGATATGCTGATGAATGATATAGAGGATGGAATGAATGGAAGAAAGAGCAGTCATAATTTAGAGTATAGATGGAAAACTGTGGATGGAGAATATGTTGCAATAAATTGTAGAGGACAGTATATAATAAGCCATGGAGCTATTTACCTTATCGGAAGAATATCGGAGATTGGGAAACAGAGCAGATTTGATAATAATACAGGACTTTACAGGGAAATTGTTCTTGAAAATGTATATAATGAATATGCTAAAACCAGAAATGCGTCAGGTTTTCTTATGCTTGTTGGTGTAGATAATTTTAAAGAAATTAATGAAAAATATGGTGCAAAAACAGGTGATGAAGTATTGAATATTCTTACTGATTCAATAAAGAAATATATTGACACACCACTTAGAATATTCAGAATGCCTGGTGATGAATGTGCCATATTTATGCCGTATTCCATGGAAAATGATATTAATCAGGCTAAGATTCTCTATAAGAGAATAAGAAATCGTATTGACAGAGCAATTGAAATAAGAAAGTATGATATATTTTTTACAATATCAGCAGGGGTTGCTGAATTTGATACAGAGAAAGACAGTTTTAATGAGTTGTTAAAAAATGCCAAATTTGCTCTTCATGCTGCCAAACTCAATGGTAAGAACCGATGTGAAATATTTGTTGAAACTGAGTATACAGAGTATATAGAAAAACTTAGTGTTCAGGATGAATTACGCAGATGTATAAGTGAAGGCTTTGAAGGATTTGAGTTATATTTTCAGCCAATATATAATACCGACGATGACAGTTTGTCAGGAGCAGAGGCTCTTATAAGATGGAATAGCAGAAAATATGGATTTATAGGTCCTAACACATTCATACCGCTTCTAGAGGACAGTGCACTTATTATTCCACTTGGAAGATGGATAATTAATACTGCTGCTAAGGCATGCAACAGATGGATTACCAGTATTCCGGATTTTGTTATGCATATTAATTTGTCTTTTGTACAGATTGTCAAAAGTAATATAGTTAAAGATGTATTAGAGAATATCGAAAGATACAGTGCAGCTAATAATCATTATGTATTTGAAATAACAGAAACTATAGAGATGGACCAGATACCAGCTGTTCAGAACGTATTTAAAGAATTTGTAAAGAATGAATTCAGATTCGCAATTGATGATTTTGGAACAGGATATTCAAATTATGGATATATGCGTGACAGAACATTTGATATAGTTAAAGTTGACAGGTCTTTTGTAACTGATATAGATAAACTTAAAGATAATTATCTTATGGTAAGTTTTATAATTAAGATGGCACATGAGATGGGATTGCATGTGTGTATTGAGGGTGTTGAAACAAAGGAAGAACTTTCATGTGTTAAGAAACTTGGTGCAGATTATATTCAGGGATACTATTATGGTAAACCGGTATGCTTACAAGATTTTGAAGAACAGCACTTGAAAAGATTTGTATTAGGATAAGTATAGAATGGAGAATTGTAGATAATGCAGGAAGTTAATAACACCAGTGCACTTGAAGAACAGCTTTATTATATTGGAGAATGTAAGAAGTTCCTGGAAAAGAAAACAAAAGAAATAGGCAGACCGTTATATGCGTGTGTACACACATTTGGCTGCCAGATGAATGCCAGAGATTCTGAGAAGCTTCTCGGGGTACTTAAAGAGATTGGATATCTTGAGACAGAGGATGAGGATAAGTCAGATTTTGTTATATATAATACATGTACTGTAAGAGAGAATGCTAATCTTAAGGTTTATGGACGTCTCGGTCATCTTAAGAATGTCAAAAGAAAGAATCCGCATATGCTTATTGCAATGTGTGGCTGTATGATGCAGGAGCCTGATGTGGTCGAGAAGATAAGAGATTCTTATAAGTTTGTTGATATTGTTTTTGGTACATTTAATATATATGCAATGGCAAAGCTTATATATAACAGAATTACATCAGGAAGCCAGGTTATTGATATCTGGGAAAAGACAAAGGATATTGTTGAGGAGCTTCCTACAGAAAGAAAGTTCCCATTCAAATCAGGTGTTAATATTATGTACGGCTGTAATAATTTCTGTACTTACTGTATCGTGCCTTATGTACGAGGAAGAGAGATAAGCCGTGAGCCTAAGGATATCATTATGGAGATTGAAAGGCTTGTAAAGGATGGCGTCAAGGAAGTTATGCTTCTTGGACAAAATGTTGATTCTTATGGAAAGACACTTGACAATCCTGTATCATTTGCGCAGCTTCTAAGAGAGATTGATAAGATAGAGGGACTTGAAAGAATCAGATTCATGACACCTCATCCTAAGGATATTGAGGAAGAGACTCTTGAAGTTATAAGAGATTCCAAGAAAATATGTAATCATATACATTTTCCACTCCAGTCAGGAAGCTCAAGGCTTCTTAAGCTGATGAACAGAAAGTATACTAAAGAGCATTACTTAGAGCAGGTTGAGATGATAAGAAGAATACTGCCCGATGTTTCTATTACAACTGATATTATTGTTGGGTTTCCAGGAGAGACAGAGGAAGATTTCGAGGATACTATCGATGTTGTAAAGAAAGCAAAGTTTGATAGTGCATATACATTTATATATTCAAAAAGAACAGGTACGCCTGCTGCCAGAATGGAGAATCAGGTGCCTGAGGATGTTGTTAAGGACAGATTTAACAGACTGCTTGCAACTGTCAATGAAGTGTCACATGAGCATATCAGAAGATATGAGGGCATGGATATGAAAGTGCTTGTTGAGGGAAAAGATGACCATGAAGAAGGCTTTGTTACAGGCAGAATGACTAATAATATTCTTGTACATTTCGCAGGGGATGAATCACTTATCGGACAGATTGTTACAGTACATCTTGACGAATGTAAAGGATTTTACTATATGGGCAGACTTATCGAGGATTAATCAGGGAGTAATATAATGGCAGAGTATTCACCAATGATGCAGCATTATCTTGCTACTAAAGCAGAGTACAAGGACTGCATACTTTTTTACAGACTTGGAGATTTCTATGAAATGTTTTTTGATGACGCTTTAGTTGTCTCTAAGGAACTGGAACTTACATTAACAGGAAAAGACTGTGGACAAGAGGAACGTGCGCCTATGTGCGGCGTTCCTTTTCATGCGGCAGAAACTTATATTAACAGGCTTGTTTCTAATGGACACAAGGTCGCAATATGCGAGCAGATGGAAGACCCTAAGCAGGCAAAAGGCATTGTCAAAAGAGAGGTTATAAAGGTTGTAACACCGGGGACTAACTTAAACAGTCAGGCACTTGATGAAACTAAGAATAATTATCTTATGAGTATTGTTTATCTTGGAGATGTGCTTGGTGTTGCTATTGCAGATTATTCAACAGGTGACTTCTTTGTAACTGAGATTGAGACAGGTGCGGAGCTTATTGATGAAATTAATAAGTTTGTTCCGTCAGAGATAATACTTAATGAGTATTTTGCAATGAGCGGAATAGACCTTACATTTATATCAGAGAAGCTTTCCATATCAGTGTCAACACTTGAAAACTGGTATTTTGATGATGATTCCTGCAAGGCAAAGTTAAAAGAACATTTTCATGTAAATATGCTGGACGGACTTGGAATCAAGGATTATCCGGTAGGAATTGATGCTGCGGGAGCACTTCTTATATATCTTACACAGACACAGAAAAGCGATATGTCGCATATTACAAGCATTGTGCCTTACACAACAGGCAAATACATGCTTATAGACAGTTCATCAAGACGAAATCTTGAGCTTGTTGAGACTATGCGTGAAAAGCAGAAAAAAGGCTCGCTTCTGTGGGTACTTGATAAGACCAAGACTGCAATGGGAGCAAGAGCGTTAAGAAATCTCGTGCTGCAGCCGCTTATTAACAGAGACGAGATTATAAGAAGACAGGACGCTATAGAGGAGCTTTCTGATAATGCAATTGACAGGGAAGAGATTCGCGAATATCTTGGCCCTATATATGACCTTGAGCGAATCATGACTAAGATTAGTTGTAAGTCGGCTAATCCAAGGGATTTAATTGCATTTAAGAATTCCCTAGAGATGATACCTCACATTAAGAATCAGATAGGACATTTTAAGTGTGATGTATTCAGACAGTGCTTTGAGCAGATGGACGACTTAAAAGACTTATATAATCTTGTTGACACTGCAATTATAGATGATCCTCCGATTACAATGCGTGATGGCGGAATGATAAAGGACGGCTTTTCAGCAGAGGCTGATGAGCTTCGTAATGCCAAGATTAAAGGAAAAGAATGGCTTGCAGAGCTTGAAAGCAGGGAGAAAGAAAAGACAGGAATTAAGAATCTCAAAGTTAAGTATAACAAGGTATTCGGATATTACCTGGAGGTTACTAATTCATTTAAAAACCTTGTTCCTGCTGAATGGGTACGAAAGCAGACTCTTACCGGTTCTGAAAGATACACTACAGATGAGTTAAAGCATCTTGAAGATATTATTCTTGGCGCAGAGGATAAGCTGTACTCACTTGAATATGATTTATTCTGTGAAGTCAGGGAGCGCATAGCGGCAGAGGTTGTAAGAATACAGAACACTGCCAAGGCTGTTGCAATGATTGATGTGTATGCTTCACTTTCTGTTGTTGCAACACAGAATAATTTTGTAAGACCTAAGATTAATGAAAAAGGTATTATAGATATTAAGAACGGCAGACACCCTGTAGTTGAGAAGATGATTTCTAATGATATGTTCATTGCCAATGATACTTATCTTGACAATGGAATGAACAGAATTTCAATTATCACAGGTCCTAATATGGCTGGTAAATCTACATATATGAGACAGACGGCACTTATTGTGCTTATGGCACAGACAGGCTCTTTCGTTCCAGCTGATTCAGCAAATATATGTATTGTTGACCGTATATTTACACGAGTCGGAGCATCTGATGACTTAGCTTCCGGTCAGTCAACTTTCATGGTTGAGATGACAGAGGTTGCCAATATCTTAAGAAATGCAACTCCTAAGAGTCTTATAATTCTTGATGAAATAGGAAGAGGAACAAGCACATTTGACGGATTGAGTATTGCATGGGCTGTTGTTGAGTATATTGCCAATACTAAATACTTAGGAGCCAAGACACTTTTTGCAACACATTATCATGAACTTACTGAATTAGAAGGAACTCTTGACGGAGTTAATAATTACTGTATTGCTGTCAAGGAAAACGGTGATGATATCGTCTTTTTAAGAAAGATTGTAAAGGGCGGTGCTGATAAGAGTTATGGTATTCAGGTTGCCAAGCTTGCAGGAGTTCCTGATGTGGTTCTTAACAGGGCTAAGGAGCTTGTTGTGGACTTAAGTGATGCTGATATATCACAGAAAGCCAAGGATATTGCGCAGTATTCCAAGAAACTTGACAAGATGAATGACAAGTACAGAAAGGTTAATGACCTTGAAGTTAAGCAGATGTCTCTTTTTGATACTGTTAAGGATGATGATATAGTAACTGATATAATGAATCTTGATATAAGCAATATGACACCTATTGATGCACTGAATACGCTTTATAAGCTGCAGGGAAAAGCTAAGAACCGCTGGTAAAACAAGGAGAATTATATGTCAATAACACTTTTAGACCAGAATACGATTAATAAGATTGCTGCAGGAGAGGTCGTCGAAAGACCTTCTTCTGTAGTTAAAGAACTTGTTGAAAATGCTATAGATGCCGGAGCAACTGCGATTACAGTTGAGATAAAGGAAGGTGGAATTTCATTTATCAGGGTTACTGATAATGGAAGTGGTATCAATAAAGATGAGATTGAGATAGCATTTAAAAGACATGCAACAAGTAAAATTAAATCAATTGAAGATCTTATGGCTGTTTCGTCTCTGGGCTTCAGAGGTGAGGCACTAGCGAGTATAGCTGCTGTATCACAGGTTGAACTTATTACCAAGACTGCTGACAGTCTGAGTGGTGTGCGTTATACTATTGATGGCGGAGTACCTGGTGAAGTGGCAGAAATAGGCGCTCCGGAGGGAACTACATTTATTGTAAGAAATCTTTTCTACAATACTCCTGTTAGAAGAAAGTTCTTAAAGACAGCGACTACCGAGGGAGGATATATTGGTTCGCTTGTGGAATATCTGGCACTTTCGCATCCTGATATTTCGTTCAGGTTCATAAGTAATAACCAGAATAAGCTGCATACATCGGGTAATATGAATCTTAAAGATATAATATATAATGTGTATGGCAGGGATATAACTAATAATCTGTATGAAATCAGCGGCAAGTCGCAGGATATTGAGGCTTCTGGTTTTATTGGCAAGCCTATGGTTGTCCGCGGAAACAGGACATATGAGAATTATTATATCAACGGCAGATATATCAAGAGTAGTATTATAACTAAGGCTATAGAGGATGCCTATAAGGGCTTTATAATGCCACATAATTATCCGTTCAGTGCGATACATTTTAAGATTAATCCTGCAATTATTGATGTAAATGTACATCCAACCAAGATGGAACTGCGATTCTCGAACAATGAATATATATATAATTTTGTATATGATACATGTTTAAAAGCTCTTAATTCAAAAGAACTTATTGCAGAAGTTTCTGTGCCTGATCCTGTTGCAGTTAAAATGCAGGAAGAACCTGTTGTAAGAAATGTTATGCCGGATGTTAAGCTGCCAGAGAAGAATGTTTCGGATAGTATGCCATGTAAGACAGAGACAAAATCTGCAGAGTCTGCAAAAGCAGAAATTAAGTCGAAAAGACTTCCGGAGCCATTTGAAATTAAGGGTTCTCTGCAGATGGTTAAAGAAGATAAAGTAGGATATGAAGCTGTGACAAAATCTGAACCACCAAAGCAGATGAACCTTTTTGAGAATAAGCTCCTTGATGAGAACAGCCGTAACAAATACAGAATCATAGGGCAGCTGTTTGATACTTACTGGCTTATTGAATTTGAAGATAAATTCTATATGATGGATCAGCATGCGGCGCATGAGAAGGTGCTTTATGAAAGAACGATGAACAAGCTTCATAATAAGACGATTGGAACTCAGATGATTCTTCCACCGATTGTATTGTCGCTTAATATGCATGAGGAAGAAATATACAAGACTAATCAGGATATATTTAAAAGATTAGGATATGAGATAGAAGAATTCGGCGGCAATGAATATAAGGTTACAGGAATTCCAGCAGGACTTCCTAAGATGGATTACAAACAGCTCCTTATTGATGTTCTGGATGGACTTTCTGAAGAAAGTGCCAGCAAAGATCCTGATATTATTACTGAAAAGGTTGCAAGCATGTCATGTAAAGCGGCTGTAAAGGGCAATAACAGACTGTCATTTAATGAAGCGTTTGAACTGATGGATGAGCTTATGAAGGCAGAGAATCCATATAACTGTCCGCACGGCAGACCAACACTTATTATGATGAGCAGATATGAGATAGAAAAGAAATTTAAACGAATAGTATAGAGGCTGATATGAAAAAAGAACCTTTAATAATACTTACAGGTCCGACAGCAGTTGGAAAGACTGAACTTTCTATTGCACTTGCAAAGGCGGTAAATGGTGAGATAATAAGCGCCGATTCCATGCAGGTATACAGATATATGGATATCGGAACTGCCAAGATAACAAAAGAAGAGATGCAGGGGGTTAAGCATTATCTTGTTGATGAGATTGAGCCTTCAGAGGGCTTTGATGTGGCAAGATTTAAGTCTATGGCAACAAATGCAATACAAAAAATCCGTGAGAACGGTCATATTCCTGTAGTTGTTGGCGGAACCGGATTTTATATACAGGCACTTTTATATGATTCTACATTTGAAGATGATGAAAGTGACTATGAATATAGGGATTATCTTCAGGGGATTGCTGATACCAAGGGGGCAGAGGTGCTTCATGATATGTTAAAGGAAGCTGACCCTGAATCTGCAGAGGCAATTCATGCTAATAATGTCAAAAGAGTTATTCGTGCACTTGAATTTTATAAGACGACAGGCAGAAAGATATCAGAGCATAATAATGAGCAGAGAGCTAAAGAGTCGCCTTATAATTTTTGTTACTTTGTTCTTAATGATAAAAGAGAAATTTTATACGACAGAATAAACAGGCGTGTTGATATAATGTTTGACAACGGACTGCTTGATGAGGTAAAACATTTGTCGGACATGGGGCTTGTAAAGGACGATGTTGCCATGCAGGGAATCGGATATAAAGAGGTGTTCGATTATCTTGAGGGCAGATGTGACGAGGCAGGTCTTAGAGAGACGATTAAGCAGGATACAAGACATTTTGCCAAAAGACAGCTTACATGGTTTCGGAGAGAGCCGTTGGTTACATGGGTGGATTTTTCCCAGATGCGAAGAGAAGATGCACTTTCGTATATGCTTGAACAACTAAAAGAAAAGGAAATTATTTAATTATGAGAGAAATGTATAAAAATATGGGAATCTGTGATGAGGTGTATGATTATTGCGACAATATAATTAAGTCGCTTCATGACAGATTTGAAGAGATAGATAAGAATGCAGAATATAACCAGATGAAGGTTATAAAGGCGATGCAGGATGAAAAGGTTGCCGAAATGCATTTATCAGGAACAACAGGTTATGGTTATAATGATGACGGTAGAGATACTCTTGAGAAAATATATTCAGATATATTTAAGACAGAGGATGCACTTGTAAGACCACAGATTATCTGCGGAACTCATGCGTTAAATGTAGCTTTATCATCTAACTTAAGACCAGGTGATGAGCTTTTATCACCGGTTGGGAAGCCATATGATACAATGGATGAGATTATCGGTATCAGACCTTCTAAGGGAAGCCTTGCAGAATATGGAATTACATACGCACAGGTTGACCTGCTGCCAGATGGTGGTTTTGATTATGAGGGTATTAAGAATGCAATCAATGAAAGAACAAAGCTTGTAACAATTCAGCGTTCCAAGGGATATGCTTCAAGACCCACACTTTCAGTTGAAAGAATTGGCGAGCTTATAAGTTTTATCAAAAGTATCAAGCCAGATGTTATATGTATGGTTGATAACTGCTACGGTGAATTTGTTGAAAAAATTGAGCCTTCAGAGGTTGGTGCTGATATGATAGTCGGTTCACTTATAAAGAATCCTGGTGGCGGACTTGCTCCATGCGGCGGCTATATCGCAGGAAAGAAAGAATGTGTTGAACAGGCAGCTTACAGATTATCTTCACCGGGGCTTGGAAAAGAAGTCGGTGCAACACTCGGTGTAAACCAGAGCTTTTATCAGGGACTTTTCTTATCACCTGTAGTTGTTGCAGGTGCGCTTAAAGGTGCTATATTTGCTGCAAATGTATACGAAAAGGCAGGTTTTGTAGTAAGACCTGATGGAAGTGAGCCAAGATATGATATTATTCAGGCAGTTGAACTTGGAAGTGCAGACGGGCTTCTTGCTTTCTGTAAAGGAATTCAGGCTGCAGCACCTGTTGACAGCTTTGTTACACCAGAACCATGGCCGATGCCAGGATACGATTCAGACGTTATAATGGCTGCCGGAGCCTTCGTTCAAGGCTCATCAATAGAGCTTTCTGCTGATGGTCCGTTAAAAGAACCTTATTCGGTATTCTTCCAGGGGGGACTTACATGGTATCATGCAAAACTTGGAATTATGATGAGTGTTCAGAAAATGTTTGAAAAAGACCTTATAAAGCTTTGATTGAATTAATATTTGTGTTATAATGTGTTGGAGTATGGATTTTTCCGTACTCCAATTTATGGTTAAAGGATGAAAATCTATGAGTAATATTTCTAAATATAAGAACGGCTGGCTTTTATGGCTATTCATTCTGATAGGCATTGTGCTTGGCGGTCTTATTGCAGAACTTACTGCCAGTGTGCATGCACTTAGCTGGCTGTCTTATGGACAGAGTTTCGGGCTTGACAATCCGCTGGTATTAAATCTGGGAGTACTTGTAATAACATTTGCACTCCAGATTAAGATTACTATTGCCAGTATAATAGGAGTTATACTCGCAATTATTATTTACAGATTTATTTAATCTGACTGCTGTTTAATTTATGGTCTATGAGAATATAATAACAGGTGTGGAGGAAGAAAAACTGCTTCCTTACGAAAAATGTCTTGAGTATGGTGCATCATCACTTGATAATGCTGAACTTCTGGCAGCGATTATAAGAACAGGAACCAATGGTTTAAGTTCTATCCAGCTTGCAGAGAAGTTACTGGAGAATGCCGGCAATCTTAATGGTCTTTATGGTATGTCCGTTTCAGAACTTATGCAGATTAAGGGTATAGGAAAGGCAAAGGCTGTCCAGATATGCTGCATTCTTGAACTTTCAAGAAGAATTGCAAAGCAGAAGGCTAGAGAAAGACTTGACTTTTCGAATGCTGAAACTATTGCAGAATATTATATGGAAGATATGAGACATCTAAAGAGAGAACATCTGGTTCTTGTAATGCTTGATAACAGATGCCGCCTTATTAGAGATAAGGTGATGTCTGTTGGAACTTCTACTGGTTCAATGGTTTCTGTAAGGGAAATATTTAAGGAGGCACTTGACAGCAGGGCAGCTTCGATAGTTATCCTGCATAATCATCCATCAGGCAATCCATCTCCTAGCAGAGAGGATATGAAGGTTACTAAGAATATTATGGAAGCCGGCAGAATTATTGGTGTTGAGCTGTTAGATCATATTGTTATAGGAGATAATTCTTATTTCAGTTTTAAACAAATGCAATACATTAATTAACAATTAAGAAAGGAATTAAGACATGGGTAATGCATACGGAATTGATATAGGCACAAGTAATTTTAAAATGTGCTGCAGTGATAAGGATAAGATACTTAATGAAAAGAATATTATAGCTATAGCTAATAAAACAGAGATTTTAGCTTTTGGAGATGAAGCATATGAAATGTATGAGAAAGCTCCAGAGCATATTGAGGTTTCTTTCCCGGTTAAGTTTGGTGTGATAGCTGATATTGAGAATATGCAGACACTTCTTTTTAACTTCTTTAATAAGATTAATGAAGGAAAGAAGATTACCGGATCAGATTTCTATATTGCTGTACCAACAGATGTAACAGAAGTAGAGAAGAGAGCTTTTTATGAATTAGTTGTTGATTCAAAAGTAAAGGCAAAGAATGTTTATGTAGTTGATAAACCTGTTGCAGATGCTATAGGTGCAGGCCTTGATGTAACTAAGTCTAAGGGTATTATGATTGTTAATATCGGAGCAGAGACAACTGAGATTTCAGTTCTTTCTTTAGGCGGAATCGTTATAAGCAAGGCTGTTAAGATTGGTGGTAATAAGCTTGATGACTGTATTATAAGTAATGTAAGAAAGGCTTATAATCTTGTTATAGGAAGTAAAACTGCTGAAAATTTAAAGAAGCAGTTAGGAAGTGCAGTTCCTGTTTCAGAAACATTTGCACCTGGCTTTGGAAGGAATGTTTTATCAGGTCTTCCTGTAAGTGTTGATATTTCTTCCGATGTTGTATATCAGGCTATAATTGATTCATTACATTCTATTATGGATGCTATTAAGGTTATACTTGAAAGAACTCCGCCGGAACTTGCAGCTGACATAATCAAGGATGGTGTTTATTTTACAGGAGGAACTGCACAGATTAACAATCTTGAAAAGTTTATCAAAGATGAAACCAATCTTAATGTCAATATTGTTGAACATCCTGCAGAGAGCGTCGTAAGAGGTCTTATGGGAGTTGTATCTAATCCGGAATTTGCTAAGGTTGCATATACTCCTACAGAGAAAAATTTTGATTAAAGGGCAGGTTTTAAGATGAGAAAGAACATTTCTTCACTTATGACTTCGAAGAATATTCTCATAGCACTTACAGTTTTGTGCTGTTTCTTTATTGGTACGAGCTTTTTTACAGATACGCTTACCAAGCCTCTTAAAAAGTGCGTTTCAATGGTTGTGGTTCCAGTACAAAAGGGTATGAACAATATTGGATTCTGGGTTTATGATAAATACCAGACACTTCAGGAGATATCAGTTGTTCTTGATGAGAATAAGAAACTTCAGAGTCAGGTCGATGATCTTACAGAAGAGAATAACCAGTTAAAACAGGATTCTTATGAACTTAACAGACTTCGTGATTTATATGAACTAGACCAGCAGTATGCAGGTTATTCAAAAGTTGGAGCCAGGGTTATTGAAGTTACTACAGATAACTGGCATTCGTCATTCAAGATTGACAAAGGAACTGACGATGGTCTTAAAGTTAATATGAATGTTATTGCCAGTGGAGGGCTGGTAGGAATTATTTCTGAAACAGGAAGTAATTATTCTATTGTTAAGACAATTACTGAGAATAACAGCAATGTAAGCGGAATGCTTATAGATACTAATGAAACATGTATTGTTCAGGGAGATGTTGAACTGATGGATACAGGCATGATACGCGTTTCACATTTTAAAAGTGATGTTGTTGTCAGAAATGGCGATAAAGTAGTTACTTCTAATATTAGTGATAAGTATCTGCAAGGAATTCTGATTGGATATATTAAGGATGTTAAGCTGGATTCTAATAATCTTACCCAGTCAGGATATATTGTTCCTGCTGTGAATTTTAATAATTTACAGGAGGTTCTGGTTATAACACAGCTTAAAGAATAAGTGTTTAGGACAATTTATTATGAAAAGAAAGATAACAGAATTAATCATTATATTGTTTTTCTATATCATGCAGGTTTCTGCAGCAAGAGTAATATCAATTGCTAATATTTCACCAAACTGGCTTATTATTATGCCTGTATTTTTTGGCTTTTTCTGTGGTAAGAATGATGGAATGTTTGCAGGTTTTTTTGCTGGAATTATGTATGATTTGTTCTATTCCGGTTTGTTCGGATTTACAGCGCTTATTTTTATTTACATAGGATATTTTTCGGGATTTTTTAATCAGAAGTACGAGGTAAGGGAAGTTCTTATCCCTCTTGCACTTGTGATTACAGCTGATTTTGGATATGGATTCATATCATATATTGGTAATTTTCTGCTTCAGAACAGACTTAATGTTGGATTTTTTATGTCACGTTTTATACTGCCGGAGGTTGTTTATACATCTCTTGTTTCATTACTGATATATCATCCGATACATTATTTTTGTGTTATAACGGAGCAAGGAAAAGAGAGAAAGAAGAAGGGTAAGATTGATGAAAGAAGTGTTTGAGTACATTATAAGTCTTCTTAAATCCAGAATTTTTCCTATGATTCTTATATTTATTGTTCTGATTTCTGTTCTTGTTCACAGATTGTTTGTTCTTCAGATAATAAATGGAGATTCATATGTCGAAGACTTATCAAGTTCTATACAGAAAGATATGAGTGTTGCGGCTGCAAGAGGTCGTATATATGACCGTAATGGTGTACTTCTTGCATATAATGATTTGTCATATGCAGTCAAGATAAGCGACTCTGGAAGATATTCAGATAATGCAACTAAGAATGCAACAATTAATAATTCTATAAATAAAACATTACAGATTATCGAAGATCATGGAGATACATATTCTAATGATTTTCCAATTATTTATAATAACGGACAATTTACTTATAATGTTGAAGGAACGTCCCTTTTAAGATTTTTAAGGGATTCTTATGGAACTGAATCAATTGCAGCGTTAACTGATGAACAGAAAGCTACTTCAGCTGAGAATATGTTTAAACGTCTTTGTGAGACATATAGCATTAATTATGAAGAATTTGGAATAGAACATTCATTAATGATGGTAAATCTTCGAAGATATATGGCTGCCAATTCGTATAACAGATATCTTACATTTATTATTGCAAATGAGGTATCTGATGAGACAGTTGCGGCAATATTAGAAAATAGTGATGACCTTGTCGGTGTCACCGTTGAAGAACAGTATATCAGAAGATATGTTGACAGTGTATATTGTTCACAGATACTTGGCTATACAGGAACTGTATCTAACGCAGAGCTTGAAGAACTTGGTGAAGGATATGAAAGCAATGACATTGTAGGTAAATCTGGTATTGAAAAAAGCATGGAAAGTGAGTTATCTGGTGTTAAAGGTGAAAAGTCTGTATATGTTGATACTGTAGGAAGAATTACTGAAGTACTCGATGAGGAAGCACCACAGGCAGGACATGATGTATATCTTACTATTGATATTAATCTTCAGAAGGCAATATATCATGCAATAGAAGATGAAGTAACTAATATTTTTATGCAGTACTTTACGCCTGGAAGCAATAAAATAACTTATAATAGTTCAGGTGATGTTGATACTATATATATAACTGCTCAGGAAGCTTATTTTGCACTTATAGATAATAATCTTGTTTCTTTAAAAGGAATTCAGGAACAGAATACATCTAATGAAGCTGATATATACAGCCAGTTTGAAGCTAAGAAAGCTGAAACACTTTCATGGCTGAGGGAAGAACTTACATCTGGTAATACAGCTTATGGAAAGCTTTCAGAAGAACAAAAGCTGTATATATGGTATATATATGATCTTTTAAGAAGTGAGAATATATTCAGTCTTGCTAATGTTGATACAAGTGACAGTGTTTATTATGACTGGATATATGGCGATTCAACGAGCCTTTCGCAGCTTCTTACGTATGGAATATCAAAGAACTGGATTAATATGTCATCTCTTACATCTGAAAAGTATACAAGTCTTCAGGAATCATATGATGTACTTGTTGATTATGTTATATCAGCACTTGATACAGATACTGCATTTTTTAAGAAAATGTATAAATATATGATTAATGCAGGCAGCATATCAGGAAGACAGGTATGTATGTTATTATATGAGCAGGGTGTACTTGATATGAATGCAGATGATTCGAAATATCAGTCTCTCGCATCGGGAAGCATGGGGGCATATGAGTTTATGTCATATGTTATCTCTAATAAGATTATTACTGTTGGACAGCTTGCACTTAAGCCATGTTCAGGTTCTGCTGTTGTAACTAATCCGGATAATGGTGATGTTCTGGCTCTTGTTTCTTATCCAAGCTATGATAATAATAAATTATCAGGAACAGTTGATGCAAAGTATTACAGTTCACTTGTTAATGATAATGCAAGTCCTCTTCTTAACAGGGCAACGCAGTCTTTTATAGCCCCAGGTTCTACTTATAAGCCATGTACAATTATTGCAGGTATTGATAGTGGGATAATTTCTTCATCTACAACATTTAACTGCTCTGGTGTGTTTGATAAGGTTACACCATCCCCTAGATGTTGGCAGAAATGGGGACATGGAAGTGAGACACCTGTAACTGCCATAAGAGATTCATGTAATGTTTATATGTATAATGTCGGATACAATCTTGCATGTAGCAAGAATGGTTCGTATAATAGCACTTATGGTACTAACATATTAAAGAAGTATTCTGATATGCTTGGCCTTTCAACAAAGACCGGTATAGAGATAGAAGAGGGTACTCCGGGAGCATCTTCGCAGAATGCCATTGCATCTGCAATTGGTCAGGGTAACCACAGATACAGTACTCTTAATCTTGCCAGATATGTTACTACACTAGCAACATCAGGCACATGTTACAATCTTACGCTTATTGATAAGATAACTGATTATGATGGCAATGTTATTATGGAAAATCATGCTGAGGTTAATAATCAGGTGGAGCTGAGTTCTGATATATGGAATACCATTCATACAGGAATGAATCTTGCTGCTGGAACGTATTCAGCATTTTTACCATTAAAGATGCCAATTGCAGCTAAGACTGGTACTGCACAGGAAAGAACAACAGATCCTGACCATGCTACATTAATATCATATGCGCCATATGATAATCCACAATACTGTATGGCAGTGCGTATTCAGAATGGTTATGCTTCAGGTAATGCTGTAACACTAGGTTCAGAGATTTACAAAATGCTTTTTAATATTAATGATTAATATTGTTTAATGATTTACTAAAGAAATAACTAATATGAGATGAGAGGTGAATGTTTTGGATAATTCGGTAATAATCAAAGGAAGTAATAGTGGAATTACAGTATTTCTTGATAGTGAAATGGCTTTTGAGGATTTATTAGAAAGTGTTTCTGAAAAGTTCAAGAGTGCGTCAAAGTTTTTTAATAATGCTAATATGGCGATTTCTTTTGATGGAAGAGATTTATCTGCTGAAGAGGAAAAAAGAATTCTCAATGTGATATCAGATGTATCTGAGCTTAATATTGTATGTGTTCTTGATGAAAATAACAATATGAAGGAAATATATGAAGATGCTGTTAAGAAAGCTATTGCAAGTGTTGATGTATCAGAGCCGGTTGTACAGCCTGTAAATGATATGGCATCTGATCCTAAAACAGCGTGTATGTTTTATAAAGGAACGCTTCGCTCAGGTCAGGTATTTGAATCTGACGGAAGCGTTGTGGTATTAGGAGATGTCAATCCTGGAGGCAAGGTTGTTGCAAAAGGCAGCGTTATTGTACTTGGAAGTCTTAAGGGCAATATATTTGCAGGTGTAGATGGTAATGAGAATGCATTTGTTGTTGCACTTGAGATGAGTCCTATGCAGATTAAGATAGGCGAAATAATTGCCAGAAGCTCAGATGTAGGAACCAAGATAACAAAAGGCAGAAATAAAACTAAAGTTATTGAACCAAAGATTGCCTATGTATATGATCAGAATATTTATATTGAAGATTTAGAGCAGAATGCTTTAGATGACATATGTTTAGATTAATTTGTTATATTTTTAAAAAATAGTTGATTTAAGAATAAAAATCTCGCATAATTAATATATTGCGATTTATTAAGAATTATTAATGGAGGTTTAATATGAGTGAAGTTATAGTTGTAACATCAGGAAAGGGCGGAGTAGGTAAGACTACAACCACAGCTAATATTGGTACGGGCCTTGCTAAACTTGGAAAGAAGGTTGTTATGATTGACACAGATACAGGCCTTAGAAATCTTGATGTTGTATTAGGACTCGAAAACCGTATTGTATATAATCTTGTTGATGTCGTTGAAGGTAACTGCCGATTAAAGCAGGCTATGATTGCTGACAAGAGATGTCCTAATCTGTTTCTTTTACCAACAGCACAGACAAGAGATAAGTCAGCTGTGACACCTGAACAGATGATTAAGGTTATTGATGAAATTAAGAATGATCCTGAAGGATTTGACTACATAATTCTTGATTGTCCTGCAGGTATTGAGCAGGGATTCCAGAATGCAATTGCTGGTGCAGACAGAGCTTTAGTTGTTACTACACCAGAGGTTTCTGCTATCAGGGACGCTGACAGAATTGTAGGACTCCTTGACGCTCACGGACTTCAGAATCATGAAGATTTAATTGTAAACAGAATCAGAATGGATATGGTAAACAGAGGCGAGATGATGTCTATTGATGATGTTAATGATATTTTACAGCTTAATGTTATTGGAGCTGTTCCAGATGATGAAAATATCGTTGTGGCAACTAATAAGGGACAGCCACTTGTAGGAGATGATTCTCTTGCAGGACAGGCATACATGAATATCTGCCGTAGAATTACCGGTGAGGAGATTCCATTCCTTGATCTTAATGGTAAGGGAGGTTTCTTTAAGAAGCTTTCTTCACTTTTTAAGAGTGATAAGAAGAATTAATATGTATTATAATAAGTCACATATGGCTTATTCAGGGAGGGATTAAATATGGGATTACTTGATTTATTTAAGAAAAAAGGTTCAAGTGATGTAGCTAAGGACAGATTAAAGCTTTTGCTTGTTTCTGACAGAGCTAACTGTTCACCAGAGGTTATGGAAATGATTAAGAATGATATTATTAAAGTCATTTCAAAGTATATGGAAATTGATACAGATGGTCTTGATATTCAGATTACATCAACGGAATCTGATACTAACAATGGCTCTGTACCAGCAATTTTCGCTAATATTCCAATTAAGGATATGAGAAACAGCGAAAAGTAATAAGGGTTTTATTATGTTAAAAAAATATAAATTGCGTTCATACAACTTTATATTGGTATTTATTCTGATTGTAACATCAGTATTTGCTCTTGCTGTGGTTAATAGTGCCAACAGTGCATATACAGTAAAGCAGGGGGCAGGTATTGCAATATCGTTTATAATAATGATTATTGTTTCATTTATTGATTATAATTGGATATTAAAGTATTACTGGATATGGTATGCAATAGTTACTATTATGCTTATAGGTGTTCTTACAGTGTTTGGACATGGTTCACATGGAGCTACCAGATGGTTTAAGATAGGACCGGTACAGTTGCAGCCATCTGAATTTTTAAAGCTGGCACTTATTTTGTTAGTTGCAAAACTTGTTGCAGCAAATAAAGAGAAGCTTAATTCAATTAAGTTTCTCTTATTAATAGCATGTCTTACATTGTTTCCTATATTACTAGTTGCATTACAGCCTAATCTTTCAACAGCAATACTTTTGACACTTATTGTCATTGCTATGCTTTATTGTTCAGGAGTAAGCTATAAGATTTTTGGTATTGCAATTCTTGTTGTAGTACCGGTTTTATCAGCATTTCTGATATATGTTGTATCAGTTGAACACCCAATCCTTATAGAGGATTATCAAAGAAAACGAATTGTTGATTTTATTGAAGGTAAGTCAGAAGAAGTTGATATGAATGATGCAGGAACATATCAGCAGGCATATGCTGTTCAGGCTATTGGTTCTGGTCAGCTTTATGGTAAAGGTCTTAATAATAATGATACTTCTTCTTTAAAGAATGCCGGATATATTGCAGAAGCCCAGAATGACTTTATATTTGCAGTAATAGGTGAAGAATTAGGCTTTACCGGAAGTTGTATTACAATTTTTTTATTGTTTCTGATTGTTCTGGAGTGTATAATAGTAGCTGTGAGAGCAAGAAATTTTGAAGGAAGGCTGATATGTTGTGGTGTAGCAATATATATTGGATTTCAGACATTTATTAATATAGGTGTTGTTTCATGGATACTTCCTAATACTGGAGTTCCATTACCTTTCTTTAGTTGTGGTATCACATCTTTACTTACATTATTCATAGCTATGGGCATTGTACTCAATGTAAGTCTGCAAAGAAATGTTGAAAGAGATGATGATATGTTTGCAGATGATTTCAGAGGATAGCTTTTATACATTTTAATTTATACATTAGGGGGAAGCTTAAATGAACATTGGTTTAATAGCACATGATTCTAAGAAAAAATTAATGCAGAATTTCTGTATAGCATATAAGGGTATTCTTAATAAGAATCAGCTTTTTGCTACAGGTACAACAGGGAGGCTTATTGAAGAAGTTACTAATTTATCGATACATAAGTTTCTTGCCGGACATCTTGGTGGTGACCAGCAGTTATGTGCACAGATTGAACATAACCAGATAGATCTTGTTATTTTTCTTAGAGAGGCAGAGAATCCTTTAGCACATGAACCGGATTCTGATAATATATGCAAACTTTGCGATATGTATAATATTCCATTGGCCACTAATCTTGCAACAGCAGAATTGCTTGTTAAATCTCTTGAGAGAGGCGATATGGAATGGCGTGAAATTTATCAGTAGAATAATTAAAATAATAAAAGGTGATATTCTGCCACATAATAGTGGAAGAGTATCATCTTTTATTTATTGTCAATCTTTTCTTAACTTGACAATGTTTCTTGCAGAACGCTTGTTTTCTTCTACAATCTCTGCATAATGCTTCCGTGTAGTATTAACATCTTTATGTCCTAAAACATCAGCAACAAGATATATATCCTGGCTTTCCTGATATAGATTAGTACCATAAGTACTTCGAAGCTTATGTGGGGTAATATGCTTTACAGTTGTAACAGTCTGGGCATATTTCTTAACAAGAAGTTCAACGGATCGCACACATAGGCGCTTCTTTTTGGCTGATATGAATAGTGCATTCTCATGTCCTTCATCAGGCGTTAAATTCTTTCTTTCTTCAAGATAATTAAGAAGTGCTTCACGGACTTCGTCACCAAAGTATACAAAGCTTTCAGAGCCACCTTTTCTTATAACTCTGATTCTGTCATTATCAAAATCTACATCATTAATATCTAATCCAACACATTCTGATACACGGATACCAGTTCCGAGCATAAGTGTAAGGAGAGCCAGATCACGTGTTTTAAGCTTTTCATGGCTTTGGAGCTGTGTTTTAGTAAGCTTATTGCCAGATTCCACATTATCAAGAAATTCAGCTACTTCATTAGGCTCCATTCTTATAATAGCTTTTTCATGAATTTTAGGCATATCAACTTTTATAGTCGGATTCAAACTGATTATTTCATAACGGCAGTAATATTCATAAAAACGTCTTAGAGCACATAATTTACGCTTGGCAGCACTTTCTGAGTTCGTTATATCACGACCGTTCTTCTTATATAACTTTACATGTCGTAAGTATCTAGTTATATCTGTACCATCTATTTTTTCTAAATCCTGTGGTTTAAAGTCTTTCATTGCATATGAACTGAACTTAGGTATGCATTCAATGAGAAATTCAAAGAAACCTTTAATATCCATTGCATAGGCAACCTTAGTTCTTGGCTGCTTATTAAATTCAAGACTATCAAAATACTGTGTACAGAAATCCGGTAATATATCAAGTAATTCATTAAGCTTTTTCTTGTACTTGATGTTTTGTTGTTCGGTGTAGGTTTTTTCAGCCATTAAGAATACCTCCATATATAAAAAATACTAATCACTTCGTTAAACCTGACTTTAGCGAAGTGATTACTGCATGGATAATTATATTCTGCAATCTCTTATTTTGCAACTAATTTCCCCTGATAGAGCTTCTTAGTGACTATATTGATGTGAAATGCTTTCTGGTATGATTTAATCTTGTTAAGTTCATTATCAGTTATAATAGATATACATGTTCCTGCATTGCCATTACGTCCACAGCGTCCGCATCTGTGAATATATTCCTTATTGTCCTCAGGAAGATTTACATTGATTACTGTATCAATATTATCAATCTGAAGTCCTCTGGCTGCTATATCTGTTGCAATAAGAAGCTGAATCTTTCCACTTCTGAAATTCTCTATTGCAGCTTTCTTGGCTGAATTATCTTTATTACCGGCAATTGAAGCTACATTGTAATGATGATATTCAAGCTTCTGAAGGGATTCTTCCAGATCATACTTGGAATTAACAAATATAATTGCTTTCTCTGGTTTAACAGCTTTAATAATCTTTCTTAAAGTTTCAATTCGTTCCCTTCTGTCAGAAATAACGCTTATATGCTTGATTGTAGAAGGAATCTGACTTGTATTACCAGAATTACTGTTAATATCAATGAATATTGGTTTGAAACACAAAGTATTAGTCCTTGTCTTCTTATCTACGCTTGCAGAGAATAAAAGAACCTGTGTGAACTTCATTAAAGACTTTCTAATTGCTTCTACATCCTGAATAAATGTCTTATCAAAGAGCTTGTCTGCCTCATCTAGAACAAGAGTCTTAACCTCATGTACTTTAATCTTCTTGTTACTTATAAGCTGATGTATGCGGTTAGGTGTTCCGATAATTATTGCAGGCTTATTAGATTTAATAGAATCAATCTGTCTTGATATATTCACATCTCCTATTAATGCAACAGATGAAAATGTATTATCCATATGTGCAAAGATATCTTTAAGCGTATTATTGACCTGTATTGCAAGCTCTGCTGTTGGAACAAGAACAACGGCCTGAATATTATGAGTATTACTCTTTAATCTGTTAATAATCGGGATAAGATATGCAAGTGTCTTACCTGTTCCGGTTGATGAACAAGCTATAATATCGCGGTTGTCCATTATATGCTTATACGTCTGACGCTGTATTTCGGTCATATCGACGATTTTATTATCTGAAAGATAATCTGATACACCCTGAGAGATAGTCTCTATATCGCTAAATTTCATGGTTAATCTCCTTATAAATAAATTATTAAATATTAAGTTATATCTACAGCCATTTCGCTATCAATAAATTTTAACAAAAATGCAGTGAAAAGTCCAATATTAAGTAGCTTTTCACTGCATGCGGGAAATGTATATGCAATTAGATATTATCTTATCTCAGTTGAATAATAATATATTACAAGATTCTTACCTGAATGGATTGTGTCAGATGATAAATCATTCATCTGCATTATATTGTTAATATATGAAGCTGTATCTTCATCCCCATTATTATATCTGTCAGCAAGTGACCATAATGTATCATTATCTTCTACAGATACTGTTGTGTAATACTTATATGTTCGTGTTCTGTTCGAGTCATCAGAAGCCTTGACAATAATGCCTCCAATAGAAACGGCAAATATAAGAATTGAACATATAATAACCATTCTTAATGACTTGACAGTCATCTGTCTGTTTCTTCTGCGTCTGTCGCTTCTTTTCTTAGCTGCTGCTCTTCTATATGTGTATTCTGAATTATTCATACGTAAAACCTCCAATCAAACAAGTGTTCTGCTGTTATGAGTTGATTATATAATCAGAACATGCGTTTGTCAATAAAAATCGAACAAATTTTCCGAACATCTTTTCAGAAATTATGTTTGCACATAATGTATAAATGTGGTAAAATTATCTAAAAGAATTTAATGGAGGTTCGTAATATGGCATATGGCAGAATAACTCAGAAACAGTCTGAGATTCTTGAATATATTAAATCACAGATTCTTAACAAAGGATATCCACCATCAGTAAGGGATATATGTCAGGCAGTTAATCTTAAGTCTACATCATCTGTTCATGCACATCTTGAGTCTTTGGAGAAGAATGGATATATAAGAAGAGACCCGACTAAGTCGCGTACAATAGAGATAATTGATGATAACTTTAATCTTTCAAGGAGAGAGGTTGTTAATATCCCGTTATTAGGTCAGGTTGCCGCAGGACAGCCACTTCTTGCCGTTGAGAATATAACAGAGTACTTTCCTATTCCATCTGAATACATGCCAGGTGGAGAAGTATTTATGTTAAAGGTCAAGGGTGACAGCATGATTAATATGGGAATCTACGAAGGCGATCAGATAATAGTAAGAAAGCAGAATACAGCTTCTAATGGAGAAGTAATTGTTGCACTAGTAGATGATTCAGCAACAGTCAAGCGTTTTTACAAGGAGAACGGACACATAAGACTCCAGCCAGAGAACGATTTCATGGACCCAATTATCGTAGACGACTGCGAGATACTAGGAAAAGTAATCGGTTTAATAAGATTAGGTATCAACTAATAAGAATTATTATTATTGATTGAAAAAATCCAGCCATAGATATATAAGTAATCCGATAACCAGCCGTGAGAGCCTGGTGAGCTGCCAAAGCAGCAAAACAAGCTCTCACGGCGTCCGGATTTAAATATATCTATAGCTGGATATATTTTTATTATCCCACAATTAACAACCGTAATGCACTACATCCTCCCGGTGGCATACGAAGCCGGAGGTATATAGATAATCAGAACCGTTTGAGGACGCCGGCACTTGGTAAGCTGCTGCAGGCAGCGAACCTAGTACCGCTGCGTCCGAGACCGAGCGAAAGCGGGTTCTTATTATCTATATACCTCCGGCAGAGTTCCCTCCCGGGAAGCCACCTAAGCAGCAATTACAGGCTGTTAATATCAACCTCTTTACCATCACGCCATATACGTTCAATATTATAGAACGCTCTGTCATCCTCAGAGAATACATGAACAATAACATCCTTGTAATCAAGAAGAATCCATGAAGCTGTATTATAACCCTCAACCTTAGGATCATCGAAGCCAGCCTTGAACATTTCTTCTTCTACATTATCTACCATAGCCTGAATCTGGTTAGTATTGCTACCACTAGCAATAACGAAATAATCTGCAATAACAGATACATTGCTGATATCAATAACTCTGATATCTTCAGCCTTCTTATCCTGTAAGGCATCTATGATAACCTTTAACATATCCTTAGAATCTGCCATATCTTAATTCTCTCTTTCTTTAATAATCCCTTTGTAGTATTCGTAGGTATCAACGGTCTGTGTATCGATATTACGACCAGTTTTTCTTATATACGAAAGGGTGTCGTCTAATATTACATAAGCCGCCATATCAATATCAGTGAATGCCATATGTCTTATGTCATCAAGATTGGCAGCTTTATTTCTGTAGGGTTCAATATAATCTGCAATGAATACAATCTTTTCTAATAAAGTCATTGCAGGCTTTCCTGTTGTATGCCACTGGATGGCAGAACATATTTCATCATCTTCAACATTGTACTTGTGTGCTGCATAATATGCACCAAGCTTTGAATGAAGCAGATAAGGACTTTCAAACTCAATATCTGATATTGGAAGTCCAAATTGTTCACATTCAGCAATCTTTACATCATCAGGAACACATTTGGCACAATCATGAAGAAGACCTGCAATATACGCCTTGTTCATATCTGCACCATGACACATGGCAAGACAGGCACTTGTATTAGCAACACCAAGTGTATGCTGGTATCGCATGTTGTCTGTACGGAGTGCGTCTTTTACATGTGTTCTTAATTGTTCAATATATTTGTTATCCATAATAAAACCTCTTAAACATAAAGTTTTCTGGACTTTATATACTCTTCTACTTCTTCGCCGACATCTTCTTTTACTGACAGACCCATTGCAACCTTCTTTCGTATATCAGTTGAACTGTAAGGAAGTTCCGGAACATCAATAAAATCAATAACCGCACCATATTTATCAGCAAGAAAATGTTTCTGATCTATAAGTACACTGGCTGAATTATTGTCTCTGTTAGCACATAAAAGATGACAATGGCTGCATATATACTCAGGATGATACCAGTCCTGAATATAAAGAAGCGAATCTGCACCTATTATAAAATATATTTTCTTATATGAATCATATATCTGTGCAAGTGTATCGGCTGTGTAGGTATTACCGGGACGGTCAGTTTCAATCGTAGAAAGTGACATGTAATCAAAAGGTTTAATTGCAAGCTTTACCATATTACAACGGTCAGTTGCACTTACAATGGGAGAATTATCTTTGTAAGCAGGTGTGCCTGAAGGCATGAATAATATTTCATCAATATCAGACTGCTCGTAGGCACATCTGGCAATACCTGTATGTCCTTTGTGGATTGGATTAAATGTCCCACCCATAATACCTATTATTTTGTCTGAATTAATCATGGTAAAATGATTTTTTTGTTGTCCTTAGATTCCTTGTAAAGAACGATTTTCTTTCCAATAACCTGAACAACCTGTGAGCGTGTTCTTTCTGCAACCATCTGTGCGATTTCTCTAGGGTCATCGGCACAGTTATTAAGAACACTTATTTTGATAAGTTCTCTTGCCTCAAGAGCTTCTGCAATAGCTGCAGTGTTCTCAGGAGTAAGACTGTTCTTTCCAAACTGAAATATTGGATCCATTGTCATTGCAAGACCCTTTAAATAAGCTCTCTGTTTGCTTGTCATATATTCTCTCCTATTAATTATGCTTTATAGTAATCAAACTCAAGGTAATCACCAACGATAACTGTATCGCCTTCCTCAATTCCAAGCTTCTCAAGTTCATCAAGAACACCTGAGCGCTTCATGAATTTCTGGAAGAAATCAAATCCCTTTTCAGATTCAAGGTTAGTATAACCAAGCATTTTATCAATCTTTGGTCCGTTGACAACGTATACGCCATCTTCGTTAATAGAAACTTCAAAGCTTTCGTTAGGATTATCCATAAGCTCGTCGTAGTCAAATTCTTTTTCAAATAATACAGGTTCGTCCTTGAAGTTATCAAGCAGTGTTCTGACTGCGTATAACAGCTCTTTAACGCCCTGTCCTGTAACAGCTGATATAGGATATACCTTAATACCTTCCGGCTCAAATGCATCTCTTATAGCCTGTACAGGGTCACTGCCATCATCATATATAACATCAATCTTATTAGCTGCTATAACCTGTGGTCTTTCAAGAAGCTTAGGATTATAATTCTCAAGCTCTTTGTTAATAGCCTTAATATCAGCTATAGGATCACGGCCTTCAGTTGAAGCTGCATCAACAATATGAATAATGACTTTAGTTCTCTCAATATGACGTAAGAACTGGTGTCCAAGACCAACACCTTCTGATGCACCCTCAATAAGACCAGGAATATCAGCAATAACGAAACCTTTACCACCATCAAGATCAACAACACCAAGGTTAGGATTAAGTGTTGTGAAATGATAATTGGCAATCTTAGGTCTTGCATTAGTTACTCTTGATAAAAATGTTGATTTACCAACATTAGGGAATCCTACAAGACCAACATCAGCAATAACCTTAAGTTCAAGACGAACCCATAATTCCTGCGCATCCTGTCCAGGCTGTGCATACTGTGGAGCCTGCATGGTAGATGTAGCATAGTTCATGTTACCTTTACCACCACGGCCACCTTTAAGAATAGTTTCCTGAAGGTTATCTCCAGACATATCTGCAATAACTTTACCGGATTCATCATCATATATAACAGTTCCTTCAGGCACTTTAATTATAAGGTCTTCACCATCTTTACCTGTGCATCTTCTCTTGCCGCCTTCTTCGCCGCTTTCAGCAATATATTTGCTGTTATGTCTGAAATCACCGAGTGTATTAAGCCCTTTATCGACCATAAAAATAATATCTCCGCCATGACCGCCATTGCCGCCATCAGGACCGCCAGCAGGAACATAAAGCTCTCTACGGAAGCTTACATGACCATCTCCACCCTTGCCGGATTTAATAAAAATGCGGACTCTGTCTGCAAACATAACCTTTCCTCCATTCTATATTTAAATTATGTTAACTGTTTAGAATTAACATTTACAAATTAAGAAAAAAGCTCCAAATCCGAAGACTTGGAGCTAAAAAACAAATTAGTCGTTTGAAACAACAGGATAAACAGAAACCTGCTTTCTATCCTTGCCCTTTCTTTCGAACTTAACAGTTCCATCAACAAGTGCGAATAATGTATCATCGCCACCACGACCAACATTAACACCTGGATGAATCTTTGTTCCACGCTGTCTGTAAAGAATATTACCAGCTAAAACAAACTGTCCGTCAGCTCTCTTAGCGCCTAATCTCTTAGACTCTGAATCTCTACCATTCTTTGTAGAACCTACACCCTTTTTATGAGCGAATAACTGAAGATTCATATTTAACATAAGGTTACACCTCCTTAACACTAATTGATAAGTATTTCGGATTATCCTCAGCCACAGAACTAACACCTAATTCATATGACTTAAGTAAAATCGAAGTTTCCGGACTAACAGGCATAGCCATCTTAAAGATAACAATTCCTTCATCCTCATTAACTGACACATCAAACTTATCATCGGTAAAAGCCTCTATCGAATTAATAGTATTGATTGTCAGAACTGAAATAGCAGAACATATAATATCACTGCCGGATTCAGCATATCCTGCATGACCTGCAGAATAAAAACCTGTGATCTCTTTTTCAGAGTTCTTAAAAAAAGTTATATGAGTCATGAATAACACACCTCACAAACATCCATACAAAAATTAAGCATTAATCTTTTCAATCTTAACTTCTGTGTAAGCCTGTCTATGACCATTCTTCTTGTGATATCCAGTCTTTCTCTTGTACTTGTAAACGATAACCTTCTTATCTCTGCCTTCGCCTACAACGCTAGCTGTAACTGTAGCACCGGCAACTGTTGGCTCACCAACCTTAGCCTCGCCGTTGTTTACAAAAAGAACCTGATCAAATGTAACAGTGTCACCAGCATTAACTGCAAGCTTCTCAACTCTGATAGTATCGCCTTCAGAAACTGTGTACTGCTTACCACCTGTTGCTATAATTGCGTACATATGGTATCCTCCTTAATTAAATACTCGCCAGTTTTGGGGAATCCGACATACATCAGATACACTTATACCCTAACTGAGCGGCACACAAAATATATAATATACATTCAGTTACTATTTGTCAAATGTTTTTTAGAAATATTTTAAAAATTTTCAGATAATCCATAAGCCGGCAATTCCACATATAATTCCTACTGCGAATCCGGCAACAACATCTCTTACAAAATGTACTCCTGCAAGCACTCTGCTTGCTGCCATAATTGCTACAAGCATAAGCATTATAATCCCTACTGGAACAGAAACATAAAGCCAGCACATCGCAATAATTGTAATGGAAAAAACATGTCTGCTTGGCATTGATTCCCCTTTAGTATCTTTAACAAACAAGGGCTTTATATTGTATTTTTCATAGGGTCTTTTCGCATCAATACATTTTCTTATAACTGATACAAGAATAAATGATGTAAAAGGTGTCAGAATAAGCTTGGATGTAAGTAAAAATTTATCAGTTTCAACAACTATACCGCTGTTTCTTAACATAATCGGAGTTATCTCAGAAAAGAAAGTCCCATGAAAACTCATTATTATAAGAAGAATGTATGCAAATGCTATTATATAAGCCATATATTTGTATATGAATTTAAGAATTGCATAAGCCGGCTTACAATTAAGAAACCATTCTGATATCTTTCTATATCTTCTTTCGTATGCAGGAATTTCCTGTGAAATATTTACTTCAGTATTATCCATAAATCCTCCATGCATTTTCAGGCTTTATTAAGACTTTCAGACAGACTTTTTCCAATTTTCTTTCGTGTAATCTCAACAAGACCAAGCTTGGTGATGTCAACGATTGTAGTGTTTACTATATCCTTTTTTGCCAGAGATTTCAAATGTTCCATCAGAATATCGCAATTTCTCTGATTCATATTAATAAAATCAACGATAATAATTCCCGAGAGATTTCTTACCTTAATCTGCTGGCACAGCTTGTCTGCGGCTTCAAGATTAGTTTTTAATGCAGAAGCCTCGATTGCTTCCATGCTCTTTGCCTTAGTTACATTCTTACCAGAATTAACATCAATGACAGAAAGTGCTTCAGTCTGTTCGATAATAAGATATCCACCTGATTTTAACCAGACCTTCTTGGAAAGAGCGGTATCTATCTCTTTTTCTATAGAATAGAGCTTGTATAAAGGCCATAATTCATCTTTATACATACGGATACTTATATTACTGCTACGAGGCAGATATGTTTCTAATTCATTATATATAGCCGGAATATCTGTGATAATCTCAACACTGTCTTTTCCAGACAGATGAACAATTTCCTCAATATATTCAGGTCTGTCTTTATGTACAAGTGTATAGAACTTTGAAAAAACAGCTTTTTGGAGCATATCAGTGTATTCGTCACACAATGCATTTACATCTTTAATAATGTCATTAGTATCAGCATCAGCACAGCCGCTTCTTAATATTATTCCGAAATTTGAAAGATAATCATAGCCTGTTTTTTCTATGGCTTCCTGCTGCTTCTGAATGAGAATGTCAGCAACACGTTTTTTTATCTCTGTAATTGTTTCATTAGATTTTATCTTTTTTGAAATGTGAACACCTTTTACATCGTTGGAAACAACTGAATAATTGCCGGTAAGCTCTATCTTTGAAGATACCTTTGCAGGTTTGGTTTTAAGCGGCTCAGTTATAACTTTTACGAGAATTCTGTCGCCCTGACATATTTCAGGATTGTTTTTCTCATTAAAAAATATTGGTGCTTTGTTGTCTGGTATAGAGTAATAACATTTCTGCTTATCCTCTATCTCAATAAATGCAGCATTAATATTCTTAACTACATTTTCAACTCTTCCAACATATATGTTACCAACAACACTGCCACTATCTAAAGGCTTAAGATAGTGGCAGGTATTATCAGAAGTATATATGCAACAGAAGATTTTATTGTTAATATCTGTGATTATATATTTATATTCCATAAATTATCTGTTCCATGTTTTAATATTTCTATAGAAGCATGTTCTGTTTCCAGTGTGGCATGCAGCACCAACCTGACGAACCTTTGCAAGAATAGTATCATTGTCACAGTCGATGTCAAGAGAACCTACATACTGGAAATGACCTGATGTAAGACCTTTAACCCAGAGCTCCTGACGACTTCGGCTGTAATAAGTCATAATGCCAGTTTCCAGCGTATTATTGAAGGCTTCCTCATTCATGTATGCAAGCATAAGGACTTCACCATTGACATAATCCTGTACAACAACAGGAATAAGACCATTGGCGTCAAGCTTTAAATCCTTAAACGAAATATCAGCCTTAAGCATTGCTGATGCCTTGCTGTAAGATGCTCCGGATTCAAAAAGATTAACAGCCTCCTTAAGGTCAATACGTTTTTCATAGATTGCCTTACCGATAATTGCACCATGGATACCGGCATCATTAATATGTGTAAGATCATCCATGCAGCTCATGCCGCCTGAAGCAATAATATCAATGCCTGTTTTATCAGAAAGAATCTTAGTCTGTTCAACATTAGGACCAGCAAGCATACCATCCTTTGATATATCAGTGTACACAATAGTCTGTACGCCGATATCCTTCATTGCAAGTGCAAGTGAAAGTGCGGTCTTATCACTGACCTTTTCCCAGCCCTCGATAGCCACAAGACCATCTTTTGCATCAACACCTACAACAATATGTTCAGCACCGAATCTGTCAATGGCAGCCTTAATAAAATCAGGATTCTCAACAGCCTTAGTACCGATAATAACTCTGTATACGCCGAGGTCAAGAACCTCCTGAATGTTCTCAAGAGTACGGATTCCACCGCCCATCTGTACAGGAACATTAACACTTGAACATATCTTCTTAATAGTTTCTGCATTAACGCCGTGTCCCTTCAAAGCGCCATCAAGGTCAACAGTATGTATAAACTGTGCTCCTGCCTCTTCAAAGCCTTTAGCGATCTCGTAAGGTCTTTCAGAATATACAGTAACTTCATTAAAAAGTCCCTTCTTTAAGCGGACACACTGCCCGTCTTTAACATCAATTGCTGGATATAATCGCATATATGTAACTCCTTAAGTATATTTAGAGACTTCCCTTAGTAGAGAGAATTGTCTTGATTCTTGTATCTTTAACAGTTGCCTCATCCAATGCCTTTGCAAATGCTTTAAACATGCCTTCAATAATGTGATGATCGTTCTCACCTGCAATCTTTCTTATATGAAGATTCATGCCTGCACTGTAGGATATTGCATAGAAGAATTCTTTAACCATCTGTGTATCAAAGTATCCAACGCTGTCTGCTGTAAATGTAGATTCAAAACCAAGATACGGTCTTCCTGAAAGGTCTATGGCACACATGATAAGTGTTTCATCCATAGGAAGAATAATGTCGCCATATCTTTTTATGGACATCTTATCTCCTATAGCTTCTTTGATAGCTTCACCAAGTACAATTCCAACATCTTCGATAGTATGGTGGCAGTCAACTATTAGGTCACCAGTTACCTTTAACTTAAGGTCAAAAAGACCATGCTTTGCAAAACTTTTTAACATATGGTCGAAAAAGCCGATTCCTGTATCGACCTCTGCTTCTCCCGAACCATCAATTCTTAAAAATAAAGCAATATCAGTTTCACTTGTTTTTCTTTTTACAGTTGCCTGTCTGATTTCAGATACAGCCATATAATCCCCGTTTCCGCGCCAGTGCGCTAATTAATTTTCAAATCTTACCTTAATTGAATTAGCATGAGCTGTAAGATGCTCTGCTGTAGCAAATTTCTCAATATCTGTGTGGATAGCTTCAAGAGCATTTCTAGAATATGAAATAATGCTTGATTTCTTAATGAAGTCATCAACACTTAAAGGCGAGAAGAACTTAGCTGTTCCATTAGTAGGAAGAACGTGGTTAGGACCTGCAAAGTAATCACCAAGAGGCTCTGAACTATATTCTCCAAGGAAGATAGCACCTGCGTTCTTAACCTTAGTCATAACATCAAAAGGATTCTTAGTAACAATTTCCATATGTTCTGATGCAATCTCGTTAGCAACATCTACAGCCTCGTCAATATCCTTAGCAACAAGAATATATCCGTAATTATCAAGTGATTTCTGGATGATTTCCTTTCTTGATAATTCAGCTACAAACTTATCAACCTCTGCAGATACCTTATGTGCAAGGTCTTCACTTGTAGTTACAAGAATTGCAGATGCCATCTCATCATGTTCAGCCTGTGATAAAAGATCTGCTGCAACATAACGAGGATTAGCAGTCTCATCGGCAATTACAAGAATTTCACTAGGACCAGCCACAGAATCAATGCTTACATAACCAAATACGGCCTTTTTAGCAAGGGCAACATATATGTTACCAGGTCCACATATCTTATCAACCTTAGGAATTGATTTTGTACCATATGCCATAGCTGCAACAGCCTGTGCTCCGCCAGCTTTATATATAACATCAACTCCAGCCTCTTTAGCTGCAACAAGTGTTGTAGGATATACCTTTCCTTCTTTATCAGGTGGAGTACACATTATAATCTGCTCAACACCTGCAACCTTTGCTGGAAGAACGTTCATAAGAACTGATGAAGGATAGGCAGCCTTTCCTCCTGGTACATACACACCGACTCTTGCAAGTGCAGTAACCTTCTGGCCTAATATAGTTCCGTCAGGCTTAGAATCAAACCAGCTGTACTGTTTCTGCTTCTCATGGAAAGAACGAATATTAACGATAGCCTTTCTTATAACCTCAATAAGTTCAGGGTCAACTAAAGAGTATGCTTCTTCAATCTCTGCCTCTGTTACGACAATATTGTCAGCATTGATATCAGCCTTATCAAAATTCTTAGTATATTCAAATAAAGCCTCATCGCCCTTTGTCTTGATATTAAGAAGAATCTCAGCAACTGCCGATTCGAACTTTCCATAGCTGTTAGGACTTCTCTTTAAAAGATTCTCTAAAATATTATTCTTACTTTCATCTGTTAATTCAACGATACGCATTATATTTCCTCCTTGTTTTGCGAAGCAAAATCCGAACTCCATAGTGAGGAGAGGAATTTTCCTCCTTGTTATATCCCCTGTGTTTCTATATATTTCTTGACATCATTAATAAGCTTGTTAATTCGCTCCTGCTCCATCTTCATGCTTACCTGGTTTACAACCATTCTCGCAGAAAGAGGACACACCTCTTCGAGGACTTCAAGACCATTTTCTCTTAAAGTTGCACCTGTCTCAACGATATCAACGATAACCTCTGCAAGACCTACAATAGGTGCTAATTCTACAGAACCGTTAAGCTTGATAATCTCTACAGTCTGATGCTTTATATTATTAAAATAATCCTTTGCAATGTTAGGATACTTAGAAGCAACTCTTATAAGCTCATGATGCTGTAACTTTTCTCTTGCTGATTCAGGACCGCATACACACATTCTGCATTTGCCCATCTGAAGGTCATATACTTCATAAAGACTTCTTCCTTCTTCAAGAATTGTATCCTTACCTACAATACCGATATCGGCCGCACCATATTCTACATATGTAGGAACATCAGATGGCTTTGATAAAAAGAAACGGAATCCTAATTCTTCATTAGTGAAGATAAGCTTTCTTGTCTTTTCATCCTTCATCTCTTCGCAAGGAATACCAATCTGTTCAAATATCTCCATTGCCTTCTTTGCAAGACGGCCCTTTGCTAATGCAATAGTTATATATCTCATTAAAATGTACCTCCTACAAGGCTTTTTACAGCTGCTCTTTCATTTTTTCCTGATTCATCAATAACTCTTATTGTTGAATCAGAAGCGTATTCATCATCAATAAATGCTACATTTACTAATGAAGATTCTTTAGCATATTCAATATATTGAGAATCAGACTTGCTGTCTTTATATTCAATCATGCAGACATTAACACCAGTACTTCTTAATTTCTTAGATACATTTATAGCATCACCAAGCCTGTCAGCATTGTATACAAGAAGTGTTCCATTAGCGTCGTGTGGGATATGGATATTCTGTCTGTTAAGTGCGGCTATAAGTCTGTCAATTGTGATAGAGAAACCAATAGATGCCTTGTCACAGCCAAACTGACCGAGCAGCTTGTCATAACGTCCGCCATTCACAACAGGCTCCCCTGTTCCAAATGTATATGCATGGAATATAATTCCAGTATAGTATGCATGCTCAGATAAATCTCCTAAATCAAAAGAGATATATTTATCGTAATTGTTATTCTTAAGAAGCTCATATAACTCCTCAAGTCTGTTAACAGCCTGTATGCACTCTTCTTCATCTGTTAAAGATTTAGCCTTTTCAAGCACCTCTGTACCACCAAATAACTGAGGAAGTTCAAGCAATGCTTTGGCAACTGCATCATCAATATTAAGACTATCTAAGAGTTCTTCAACACCGAAGTAATTCTTATCCTTGATAAGTCTTAATAATTCTTCTGCAGAATCTCCTGTAATGCCAGCTTTATGTAAAAGACCATTAAAGAAAGCAACATTACCAAGCTCAACCTGAAACTCTGTAAGACCTGCTGATAACATGCAGTCAATAACCATAGAGATAATCTCATAATCCGCTGCCAGAGAGTTATCATTGATAAGCTCTGCACCAAGCATTGTATTTTCTTTAAGTCTTCCCTGATAATACTTGCTTACATTGATAAATGTATTGCCAAGATAACAGAGCTTGACTGGAAGAACTCTGTCTTCAAAATATTTTGCTGTAGCTCTTGCTATAGATGGTGTCATATCCGGTCTTAATACTAAAGTGTTTCCGTATCTGTCAAAAAGTTTGAACATTTCATTAGACGGTACACTTCCACGTTCTTTATTGAATACATCAAAGAATTCAATAGAAGGTGTCTGTATATCATTATATCCATATGATGCACAGACATCATGAAGACGATTCTCAATGACCTTCTTTTCTGCACATTCTGTACTGTATATATCGCGCACACCCTCTGGTGTATGTAGTAAATCTTTCTTCATAAATGTATATCCTTTCGTTATATTGAATGCTTTAATGCGTTGAAGTGATACTATGCTAACACACTAAATTTGTATGAATTATACATAAATATGTAGTTATTGTCAACAAACTATTTATCAGAATCTTCGATTTCTCCGTGCAGGAACTCCTTATAGATTATATATCTGTTGCCTCCTTTAGAACGTGCCATACTAATTGCTTTTTGGATTTTTTTCTTAATAAGGTCTAAATCTTTTCCATTATCAGGATATCTTCCTATGCCAATAGAAAATTCTATATTATATGATGAATCAATAAATTTACAATGCCATGAAATCTGGGTCCTTATATGCTCCAAAAATGCACGCAATTTAACTTCTTTATTGATGTTTTTAATAGCTATAATGTACTTAAAATCATTCAGACGACCTAATACACCACGGTCATCAATTGCTTTTAATATGGTATCTTCAATTACATATGTTATTCTGTGGCATTCGTCATCAGTATGTGTAGCCTTAAACTGCTCAATATTGTCAACTTCAAGATATATAAGCGAAAGCTGGCAGTTATTATCGGATTCTATGTTTTTTATACAGAATTCTTTTATAGCAGGTTCAGGCTGCGTAATTAGTAAATTTCTATTTTCAGCAGTTTCATTTTTAAATGCTTTAATCTGCTGCTGTAATTTTTTATTAAGCTCACGGATAACTAAAACATCAGATATATGTAATTCAAGGTATTCAGATGAATCAGTATTAGGTATAACTTTCTTTTCTATATCAACAATTACCCATCGGTATGAATTATCTATTCTTCGCATCCGTATACACATGGATTTCTTGATTTCAGGTCTTAAACTGTTGGCAACATCAATAAAATCATCAATGTCAACCTGATGAATAGCATCCATAATTGAATAATGTTTTGACATTCCAAGGAACAGATACATAGGCTCATTTGCAGTTACTATTGAGAAATTTCTGTCAACTACAGCATATCCATTAGTAAGTTCATATTCATCAATATAATTATTATAGTTATTATAAGCATTATGATTATCACTAATCATCTAACCCCCTGCCTTTCTATCGTAATTCTATATCCTTCTGGATTGTTTCAAGATAATGAACAGGAATTCCCTGATTTGCATATATACGGAAATTCTGATTTATTTCTTTATATGTGAAGCTTTTCCGACCACCATTTTCACTTCTTTCCCAAAAACTGATTATATCAGAAAATGGTACATAATAGAACTCATCTCTTGAAGAAAAATATATAATTATAAAGGAGATACCGTCCTGTTTCTCAAATTCACGCATGAATTCAATCTGATGTTCATGGATGTTCTGAATTGGAAATGTATCTGTTGCACATTCTTTTGCATCAAAACATACAGGAATTCCCTGAACAACACCAATATAGTCAACCGTACTTTTCTGGTCAAAATATGCCAGTGTAATATGTCTTGTGCTTTGGTCTATATTAATTGGTTTTATGGGTGTTGGAATCTTTTGGACAAGTGCAAGATGTGAAGTCCTGTATTTATCATTAGACATATTAATAAGGTCTTCTAATGTAGAGCCTCTAAGTCCTCTTGAATTCCAGGTCGGCATAACTGTTCTCCTTTCATGATATTTTTAAAAGAATCAGGTATTGCAGCGTATATATGAATGTCCATATCTGGAATATCTAATTCATATGAATGAAGCATCTGGTCTTTTACTTTGTATTGTCCGTTAAATGTATCATTAACAGATTTCTGACCGTATTTATAATCACCTATAAGAGGATGTCCGATACTTGCAAGATGAGCTCTTATCTGATGGCTTCGTCCTGTAAGAAGATGAATCTTTAGCAGAGTCACATTACCATTAGAACATACCGGAATATACTCTGTCTCAATCGGAAGTGAATCTTTAGTTTCAGTCCTGCTTATAGTCACTTTATTAGTTTTGTTATCTTTATACAGATATCCTTTTATTAAAGCACGCTTATCAACGTTTCCCTTTACAATGCACAGATAGTACTTTCCAAGGGTTCTCTGTTTAAATGCTTCCGATAACTGCTGTAATCCTTTAGTAGTCTTTCCAGCTGCTACAATTCCACTTGTATTACGGTCTAATCTGTTGCATATGCCAGGCTTGAACGACGCTAAATCACCGGCGTTAAGTTCTCCCTTATGTATAAGGTGTGCAATTAAATATTCAACAAGTGACACATCTTCAGGCTTTGCCTTCTGTGAAAGCATGCCAGAAGGCTTATTAATGAATATAACATCAGAATTCTCATAGATTATATCAAGTGGCCTGTATATTCTGTTGTAGTAGTCGTCATTAACTGTTCGGTTATTATCAGCTGAGAATTTTTCAAATGTCTCATCAGAAAAGAAAATCTTGATTATATCACCACATTTTAACTTCTCATCACCTGTTGCTTTGGAATTATTGAGTGTAATATTCTTTTTTCTCAGCATTTTGTAAAGAAAGCTCTTAGGGGCGTTGGATAAATAACGCTCAAGACAGCGCATCATCTTCTGACCTGCGAGCTTTTCATCAATGTTAATTTCTTTCATATAATACCTGCTTAATTACATACTCATTCTTAGTAATGCGTCTGTTATATACTGTTTTCTGTCAAGGCTGTTTTCTTTGCTCACATCAAAATTCAAGGCTGCATTCTTAACTTTTTCAAGATATGTATCCTTATCCTTATAAAGAAGGACAGCACATGTAAGCTTCTCATTCTTCAAGAACTCCTTAACACTTGTCTCGAAAAGGTTCTTGTCAGCTTTAGCAGCACTTGTATAGGCAAGTATCTGGTTATCACTGATAACTGCTGCCATAATACCAACAGGCTTCTGCTTATTGGATACAACAAGGTCATAGACGCTGTTTAATTCGCCTTTACGTTCTTCAATAGCACTCTTTAATTCTTCATCACAGTTCTTATGTGGAATAAGAACAAAGTATGATACTGCGAATTTGGCAGCAGGCAGAACAAGTACAACAGCAAGCATTGTAAGGTAGTTATTCTTTGATTTCCATATTATGAAACCAATGATAAATATTACGAGTACAACAGCAAATGCAATAATTGTTTTAATCATATTGCGGCTTTTTTTATAGGCAAGATAACCGAACTCACCTTTTTCTACTTTTTTCATTACTTCTGCTCCTTATTTTTCTAGGTGGAATAAGACATTTTGGACCAAATCCAATCAGGTCATTTCTGTTGTTAGCAAGAAGTGCTTCTTTTACAAGATCGTAATTCTCAGGCTTCTTGTACTGGATAAGTGCTCTCTGCATCTCTTTTTCATGATGGGATACAGGTGTATATACCTTTTCCATTGTTCTTGGGTCATAACCTGTATAATACATACATGTTGAAAGTGTTGACGGTGTGGGATAAAAATCCTGTACCTGTTCTGGCATATAGCCTAAGTCACGCACATATTCAGCAAGCTCAATAGCCTCTTTCATGGTTGAACCCGGATGGCTGGACATAAGATATGGCACTACAAACTGCTCTTTTCCTGTCTTATCATTAATTCTTTTATAGCGTTTAATAAAGCTGTCATATACCGCTCTTGAAGGTTTACCCATTCTTGATAAAACCTTATCTGATATATGCTCTGGTGCAACACGGAGCTGTCCGCTAATATGATTCTCACACAATTCTCTTAAAAATGTATCATCAGAATCTTCCATACAATAATCAAATCGTATGCCTGACCTTATAAATACTTTCTTAACAGAAGGAATCTTACGAAGCTTTCTTAAAAGGCTTATATAATCCTTGTGTTCCACGACAAGATTCTTACATGGCTTAGGAAAAAGACACTGTTTATTGACACATGCTCCCTTACTTAACTGCTTGTCACAGGCTGTTCTTCTGAAATTAGCTGTAGGGCCGCCAACATCATGAATATATCCCTTAAAATCGGGGTCATGTGTCATCAATTCGGCTTCTTCTATTATGTTTTCATGGCTTCTTGTCTGTATGATACGTCCCTGATGGAAGGTAAGCGCACAGAATGAACATCCGCCGAAGCATCCTCTGTTGCTTGTAAGAGAGAATTTAATCTCTGATAATGCAGGAATACCACCCATTTTCTTATATACAGGGTGATAATCTCTCATATAAGGCAGTGAATATACATCGTCCATCTCCATCTGTGTAAGCGGCATCGCCGGAGGATTCTGTACGACATACATTTTTTCCTTAACCTTTTCAACAAGAATCCTGGCGCTGAAAGCATCAGTATTAATGTACTGTGTATAGAAGCTCTCAGCATATTTCTTCTTATCAGCTGCAATTTCATCATAGCTTGGAAGCTCTATATAATCATCATATATATGATCAAGGCTTTTTGCTTTATATACAGTGCCTCTTATATATGTGATGTCTTTAACATCAATTCCGGCTTCAAGCGCCTCTGCTATCTCTACAATAGAATGTTCGCCCATTCCGTAAGAGATAATATCTGCACCCGAATCAATAAGGATTGAATGTTTCATCTTATCAGACCAGTAATCATAGTGCGACATTCTTCTTAATGAAGCCTCAATGCCACCAATAATAATAGGTGTTTTCTTATATGTCTGTCTTATAAGATTACAATATACAATAGTTGCATAATCGGGACGCATGCCCATTTTGCCACCAGGCGAATATGCGTCATTCTTTCTGTGCTTTTTATTGACTGTATAATGATTAACCATTGAATCCATATTACCTGCAGAAACAAGAAATCCTAATCTTGGTTCTCCAAGGATTGTAATTGATTCTTTCTTTTTCCAGTCAGGCTGTGCAATAATGCCAACCTTATAACCACGGCTTTCTAATAGCCTTGTTATAATAGCCATTCCAAAAGAAGAATGGTCAACATAGGCATCTCCGCATATATACACGAAGTCGCACTGCTGCCAGCCCCTTTTTTTCATATCTTCTCTGCTAATTGGAAGAAAATCCTTAACCATGGAATTCTCCTTATCTTTTAATCTGGTTTCGTTGTAATATTGATATCTCTTCTTTGGTAAGTGCTCTGTATTCACCTGTTTTTAGGCTTTCATCAAGTGGTAATGCACCAAATGTTATACGCTTAAGGAACAGAACCTCTGAACCTATGGCAGTAAACATTCTCTTTACCTGATGAAACTTCCCCTCATGTATTGTTACATGAATCTCAGAATAATCCTTATCAGAATTATAGCTTAATACCTTTAATATGGCAGGAAGTGCTGTCAGCTCTTCATCAACGAATAGTCCATCAGCAAACTGCTTAACTTCCATATCACTTATCTTACCTTTAACTTTGGCATAATAAGTCTTATCAACATGCTTTTTAGGTGATAGCAGATCATGTGCCATAGCACCATCATTCGTAATTATAAGAAGCCCTTCGGTGTCCTTATCAAGTCTTCCTACCGGAAAAAGGTCTTTTCTGTTATTAGTTTTAATAAGGTCAATCACTGTTGTACATGTATTGTCATCAGTTGCCGAAACAACACCGGCAGGCTTGTTAAGCATAAAATACTCATATTCATGATAGCCCACAGCATTACCATCTACATTTACAGAATCACCATCTGTATTAATCTTTGATTCAGGCTTTGTCACAATATTGTCATTAACAGTGACTCTCTTTTTTCTTATCAGTTCTTTAACTTCACTGCGTGTACCAACCTGCATGTCTGCAAGATATTTATCAAGTCTTATAAGCATTTACATCCATCTCCAGCCTGCAAGATATTTATTTTTTAACTGTCCGTTAGCGTTCTTGCCCCATCCAAGTGGATAGCCATCAACACATACTAGTGTCCAGCCAGATTTGACATTAAAATCATCAATATCGATAGTCTCTCCTTTAAGATATCTGATTACTCTGTCATCTGAAACAGAAAGGTCAAGACAGTTATTAAACTGATCCTTAGTAAGTGCCATTGCAAATGCCTGACTCGGTTCAAAACGGTTCTTCTTAAGCTCACCTAGCAGCAGACCGTTTCTTATAATTCTTAAACCGCGTTCCTCTGCCATATAAGGAGATGTAAGAAAGACCCTTGTATCTCTTATATTGATATAAGCAGGGTCATATTCAAATGTGGTGCTGTCCATGAACTCCTTTAATTCATCAGGAAGCTTTTTCTTTCCTGATACAGGTCTTTTAGAAGATGTATAATCTTCGCCGTCTTTCTCAAATAATGCCACAAAATGTCCTTCTCCAGGCATCTTATGAGGAAATATTCTGACAGCCTTCTCAAGATGATATCCTTCATCAGTATCAAAGCCGTGTGAGAAGCCTTCATATGGCTTGATATCTATAAGGTGCATATCAGGTCTGTTGGTAAGAAGATGTATTACTGAATCTTCATCCTCCAGCTTTGAAAATGTGCATGTAGAATATAATAATTTACCGCCCGGTTTTAACATGTCAGCACCGGCAAGAATGATATTCCTCTGAATCTGTGAATAGAACTCCGGACCGTTCTTTTCCCATGCTTTGATAAGCTTATTGTCTTTTCTGAACATTCCTTCACCTGAGCATGGAGCATCAATAAGTACTTTGTCAAAGAATCCTGAGAATCTTGAAGCTATACCCACAGGGTCTTCATTAAGGACGCACAGATTAGGAACACCGAATACTTCAACATTCTTAAGAAGTGCTTTGGCACGCGAATTGCTTATATCATTGGTTATAATTAGTCCTGTTTTGTTTAATTTGGCTGCAAGCTCTGTTGATTTTCCACCGGGAGCTGCACACATATCAAATACAACATCTCCTTCCTCAATCGGAAGAACATTGGCAGGTGTCATGGCACTAGGCTCCTGAATATAATATAAGCCTGCAAAATAATATGGGTGTTTAGCAGGCTTGTCATCTTCTGAATAATAGAATCCGTTCTCAATCCAAGGAACAGGTTCTAACTTAAACGGACATATCTTAAGGAAATCCTCTGTTGAAATTTTAAGGTTATTGACACGCAGTCCATATAATCTCTTATCATTAAAGCTTTCTATATAGCTGTCATATTCATCACCTAACATCATTTTCATTGATTCTGTATATTTCTCTGGTAAATTCACTTTGTATACCTCAATTCTGTATAGTTTCTGTAATGAGTTACTGCACTGACTGTGCCCGGTAATCCTCAGCAATTATATCCAACTGGCGTGAAAATCTTGAAAGTTCATTAACATCGCCTTTTTCAAATATTTCATAGAATTCATCCTGGATTTTTATAACAACCTGCTTATTGGCAACCTTGTACAGATTCTGGATTGTACTTAATATATCTGAAACAATATTTGCCTTAACCATAAAGTAGGTCTGGGAATTAATAATTTCATCATGGATAGATGACATTTCGTTATCAAGTGTTATAAGTGCATCTGATGCCGCATTTAGTCTTTCTTTCACATGTGCAGGAATTTCACCATTATATTTGTATTGCAGTGAATGTTCAATAATTGCCCAGAAATTCATGCCAAGAGTTCTTATCTGAATCTCCACGGGTATAATAGTAGTTCCTTTCACTGTCTCAACTTCATAATGAACTATAAGATGATAACTTCTATAACCACTCTCTTTAATATTTTTAATATAATCTTTCTCACTTATTACAGTCATGTCTTTTCGTTTCTTGATAAGTTTCACAACTGTATATATATCTTCCGTAAACTGACATATAAGCCTTATGCCTGCAATATCAAAAAGTTTTTCCTGAATTTTATCGATTTCAATCCCTCTGCGCTGTGCTTTTTCTATTATACTAGAAATACTTTTTACACGTCCTAAAACCTGTTCTATGGGTGAATAGACACCTGCCTGACGGTATTCTTTAATTATATGGTTGAATTTTATCTGAAGTTCTTCCACCGCTAGATCATAAGGTGTAAGAATTTCCTTCCACATCTGAATTTCCATTGTAGTCTCCATTTCAGCTTTTATTGCATAATTATATTTCATTATAACACATAAAAACATATTTTTGAGAATATTATTAAATATCTATTATTAAAGAGGCTGTATGATAAGCATAATACTTATTCTTTTATTTGTGTTTTCGGTATTATCGGTTCCTGTGTGTCACGGAGTGATTTCCGGACTATATCTTTATGGCATGAAAATATTTCCGGGATTATTTATATCTTTTATTCTCACTAATATTCTTGTAAGAATTCTGCAGCAAAAAAATATTAATAATCCATGGATACTTGTAATAACAGGTCTTATGACAGGCTTTCCAAACGGAGCCTATATCTGCTCATGGTACAATAAAAATAATCCTGAAAACAGACTCGGGGACATGCTTGCCGGCATAATCAATATTCCCAGTCCGGCATTTCTTATAAGCTATGTATATATTAATATCCTCGAAAAATGTATCAGTCTGCCAATGTTTCTTGCACTGACATATACACCGGTAATATTATGTTCATATATGGCAATTCTGTTTTTTAGGGATAAAGATAATAAAAAAGACAATGCTCCACATATAAAAACTGGCAAAAAACTGATATTCCATTTCTTTGAAGAAGCTGTAGACAGTTCAATTAATACTGCTCTGACGTTGGGAGCTTACGTTATTATTTTCTCTGTCATTGTAAATATTATAATGCATTTTTCACAAAGCAATACCGCTGGTTTGTTAATATCATATTTATTTGAAATATCAAATGGTCTTGCCATAATTAAAAATGCCGGAATTCCTATGAATATAACAGTATTATTGACAGTATTACTTGATGCATTTGGCGGAGTATGCATTATTATGCAGACAAAAAGCATATGCAGCAGTTATATAAGCATAAAAAAATACATATATCAGAAACTTGTACTGTGTATAGTAACACTTGCAATGACTTATCTGCTGATATATGTATTAAATATACTATAAGATTATTAATTGTTATTCATTATTGTCTGTATCCGTGGAATCCGAATCTTCCGAATTGTTTTGCACAGTTTCTTCAGTTTCTCCTTCTTCAATACCACTAAGCTCATTCCTATTATTATTGACAACAGATAATACATTTTCTAGACCTGATAATAACGAATCATATTTTTCTTTATTATCCTTAATTGAATGTTCAATAATATACTGAAGTTTTGCAAGCATATCATCTGTGTACTGCATAGCACCATACCTTATGCTGTTTGCTTCCTCTGTTGCATTATCCAGGATAGCCTGTGCCTGTGCTGTAGCCTGTTCAATAAGCTCATTAGCCTGTGCATAAGCTCTCTGCATAATTTCATGCTCATTAATAAGTTCTTCAGTCTGAACCTGTGCTGCATTAATAATAGCATCAGCCTGTTCCTTGGCATCTGCAAGAATAGCATCTTTATTGCTTAAAATCTTCTGATATTTCTTAACTTCATCAGGAGTTTTTAATCTTAATTCTGTAAGCATATCCTCTAACTGCTCTTTATTAACAATAATCTTAACATTAGATAATGGATAATATTTACAGGTATCAATATAACTTTCAATATCACTTATTAACTGCTCAATTCTGCTCATCGTTTTACTCCTTTAATAGTATTTTGATTATTTTGTGATTCCATACTTCTCATAGACTCTGTCTATAATCTCTTCCGGAACGAACTTTTTAATATCCCCGCCATACATAGCCATCTCTTTAACGATGCTGGAACTTAAATATGCATACTTCAGGCTTGTTGTAAGAAATACCGTATCAATCCCAGGAGCCGCAACTCTGTTAGTCTGCGACATTGCAAGCTCATATTCAAAATCAGTGACAGCTCTTAATCCCCTTATTATCACAGAAACGTTATGTTCTGCAGCAAAATCCACCAGTAATCCACTAAAGCTTAATACTTCAACATTAGGCAGATCCTTTGTCACTTCTCTTAACATATTAACACGCTCTTCCACTGAAAACAATGGTGTTTTGGTACTGTTATTTAAAACGCCAACTATCAGATGATCAACAAGACTTGCTGAACGCCTGATTATATCCAAATGTCCTAATGTCACCGGGTCAAAACTTCCTGGATAAATCGCTTTTTTCACAGTTATTCACTCTCCTTTAATCGTATAAAAATATGCTTATTAGTTTTATAATTCTTAATCTTTACAGTCTCAAATCCACATTCATCAATATAATCCAAAGGCACATTAAGAGCCTCCTCAATTACAATAATTGTATATCTGTCTACAATATCCGAATGTGATAATGCAAGTAATACGTCATATTCATAGTCTTTTCCATAAGGTGGATCCATAAATATAATATCAAATACTCCGCTGCCTGATAATCTGTTTATTGCAGACAAAACATCCTGTTCCATTACAACAGCCTTAGGGGAAAGTTTTGTAAATGTAAGATTATCTTTAATAACAGCTATTGCCTGTCTTGCATTTTCTACAAGAACAGCTTCTTTTGCACCACGGCTTAACGCCTCAATACCTATCGCACCACTTCCTGAATATAAATCAAGAAACCTGCATCCTGCAATATCTGATTGTAACATATTGAACAATGTTTCTTTAATTCTGTCAGTAGTTGGTCTTGTGTTGTCACCTTCAGCAGCCTTTAAAGGCATGCTTCTGGCAATTCCAGCTATTACTCTCATAAATATCAGTTCCTTTATATTTTATTCAAAAAAATTCTTTAATTCTGCACGAGAATTAATCTGCAGTTTATTAAATATAACTTTCATATTGGACTTTACAGTACTCTCAGCAATAAAGAGCTGTTCAGCAATTTCTTTATTAGAAAATCTCTGTGATGCAAGCTTTGCAACATCTGCCTCACGTACAGTAAGTCCATAATCTGCAAGGGCATGTCCAGCTTTTTTTATTGATTTAACCCCTTTTTCATAACCCTTTGAAATCTTTATAACATTTCTGATAAAGCCTTGATTATCATGGCCTATAACAGTTTCTGCCATAAGCTCAGATATGCTGCTGTAATTATGTACAAAAGGCATATATATTCTGTCTGGTTCAGCAAGCTTTATGGCCTCTTTAAGAAACTTATGGGCTTTAATTGTCTCACCTGTTTCTTTATTCGCAATTGCAAGATATATATATGTATATATCTGTGGAAGGATATAAGAAAAAAGATTGTTAAGTCCTAAAAGCTGACCGCTTATACCAAGAAAATGATGATACTCACGATTAAGTATAAGATATTTTCCAAACACAATGTTAACAAAACTAAGAGAGAAGAAATTAACGGAATCTTCAATCTTTTTCTGGTCTTTAATCCATGCAGCAATTTTATCCTGCTGTTCTATATCAGAATACATACATGCATGGCATATATCCGAAAGCTTTTCAAGCGATTTGGATTTTCGGGTATCCCTTCTTGCCACAGCTTCAATTTTGTGCATATTTTCCTTATACTGATCATTAAATCCTCTGTAGAGTGCTATATTTGCAAGAATATAATATGCAGCAATGTATATAGCATACTGATTACGGCTGTCTGCCATATATATTGCTTTCTGACAGAGAATCTCAGCTCCGTCAAGGTCACCTCTGTTATATAAAACATCAGCACGCATCAGAGCTTCAAAACCTTTTCCATGACCATTCGTTATTCTGTAATAATCAGGTGCACACTGTTCAAGCGTTTCAAGTTCCTTATCAAGTGCTCCAGACTGTCTGTGATATAACATCATAATTGAAGGGCATTCATAATTAAATGGAAAGCCACCGGCAATTATATTTACAGGTGATTTAGAAATAGAAAGAATAATATTAAAACCTTCTCTCATTTTTCCAAAATCATTATATTCTGTAAAAGCTTTTATAAACTGTATCTCCGCCATGTAAGAATTCTTCTTGTTGTCACTTAAAACTGAATCCTTACAGATATCTGATGTTATATCCGTAAGAAGAGTTTCAACCATATGCTTCTCATTAAACATAAGCAGTGAGAAACATATAATCAAAGAAAATTCATAATGTCCCTCTTTTTCTATATCCCAGTAGTGATTGGCAATGTCCGTAAATACATCTTTATTCTGCTTAATTACATAAGGATATATATATATAAAATCAATATTATGCTGATATATTTTCCTATATTCCTTTGAGTGGCTGTAAAGCTTCATCGCTTCAAAGTAATTACCATCATCAAGATTCGTATCAGCAGCTCTGAGTGTAATCTTAGTAACTTCATCAACAGGCATTTCGTCAAGAACCTGAAGAATGAATCCGTCAAACATAGGATTAAAGCTGTACCTTCTTGTATGCTCATCATAATTAATTAACGGAATTGAATTAAGAAGTTTAAGACACATTTTTTCTTCTAAAAAAGTCTGCTTCATGCACTGGTTAAGATTAAAGCTTGAAAATACGCTCATGGTAGCAAGAAATTGTCTTTCATCATCAGACAACTCCAGCCATACATTATTTTCAATAAATGTATACGCTTTATCAAGCACAGTCTTATCTGCATCGGTATGTTTATTCTTATAGGCTTCCATGTATAGATGTACTACATATGGCCATCCCAGAGTCTTATTAAATATATCTTTAGAAGTTTCTTTATCAAGAATAATTTCATTAAGTCTGAAATAATCTTCAATATCTTCCTGTGAAAATGCAAAATCCTTTTTTGTGATTCCCAACGCATCATCCTTAGTTATAAGATTAATAATACTCTGATTAGTTAATTTTTTTAATATAAATGCATATCTCAATCCTACTGCGGTTGATAAATATGATGCAGCAAATATTCTGCACATATTATCATCAAATATATCATCAAAGTTATCAATCACAAGCAGAGCAGAGAATTTCTCTGAATTCATAATAGATAAAAGATTAATAACTTCATTAATAGCATAATCCGAATCAGGAAATCCAATTTTCTTAAAAGCTGCAGCCAATGTATTATCAAACATTTTGACAGCATTGCAGAAATTATCCCAAAAAATCTCTCTGGAACTTTCTGCATCTATCCATAAAACAGTATACCCTGGGTAATTCTTAAAAAAAGTCCTTATTACTTTGGATTTACCATATCCTGTAGGCGCATAAATAAAGCTGTATCTATACATCTCAAATCTTGAAAGTTTGTCTTTAAGACTGCCCGAAATGTATGCTCTGTTCGATAGATTTTTAATATGAGCCATCAGTTTTCCCCCTCTGTTAATTCAGACTGATTACTTCCATTCAGAATTATCAATCTCTATTTTTTTATCTCTTAACATAAGTTCCTTAACAGCTTCAGCAGCAGGTTTGTCTTCAAAAAGCACCTTATTAACCTGCTCTACAATCGGCATCTCAATATTATATTTCTTAGAAAGTTCTAACGCTGCCTTTGCAGAGAACACACCTTCTACTACCATCTGAACTTCTTTCATAGCCTCGTCTTTGGTGTATCCTTTACCTATGAGGATTCCTGCACGTCTGTTACGGCTGTGCATACTTGCACATGTAACGATTAAGTCACCAATACCTGAAAGGCCAGCAAAAGTATGAGGATTAGCTCCCATCGCAACACCAAGTCTTGTTATCTCAGCATTACCTCTTGTTATAAGAGCAGCTTTAGTATTATCACCATAACCAAGCCCATCTGCAATACCTGCGGCAAGCGCGATAACATTCTTTAATGCGCCACCTATACATATTCCCAGCATATCCGGACTTGTATACACCCTGAATACATCACTCATAAAAATATTCTGTAAATATTCAGCTGTTGCCTTTTCATGTGCACCTATGACACATGTTGTAGGAATGCCACGGCTTACCTCTTCAGCATGGCTTGGTCCTGATAAAACTGCAACCTTGGCACAAGGAATCTCCTCTTCTACAATCTGGCAGAGTGTTAATAAAGTATGTTCCTCAACCCCTTTTGCCACATTTACAATAATCTGTCCTTCCTTTACGAAAGGTGCAATCATCTTTGCAGTAGAACGTGTATAAGGAGATGCGACTGCAAGTACAAGTACATCTGCACTGCCAATTACATTCTCTGTATCTCCTGAAACAGTAATACTGTCAGGAATCTTTACACCAGGAAGGCATCTTTTATGTTCTCTTTCAGTCTGAAGCATAGCAACTTCATCCTTTAATACTGACCATACTGTTACATTGTGTCCGTTGTTATTAAGAAGTAAAGCAAGACCTAAGCCCCAGCTTCCTGCTCCTAAAACACTTACATTTGCCATAATTATACTCCAATCTGCGCATAAGCGCATCAAAAATTAATTCTTTTTTTCACCGATTTTCCGTTCTGTTCCCTGAACCAGTCTTACAATATTACTGCGGTGTCTGATAAATGCAAGTGCTGCAAGAGCGAAAACAATAACAGTGCCTTCAACAAGGTCTGTTCCATTTAATGGAAGCCAGCCTAAGAATCCCCATATAAGAAATTCAACAAAAAACATTGCCATACCTATAAGTGAGGCCAGTGAAACATAACGGCTTATCCTGGCTACAAGTGCAAAAAAGAAAATACCAAAAACTGTAAACATAAAACAGTACTTAGGAAAAAGCATAAGACTTATAACAACACCTGAAGATGCTGCTATTCCCTTTCCCCCCTTAAACTTAAGGTAGAACGGAAAATTATGTCCAAGCACAATTCCAAGGCCACAATACAGAAACAAAAGCATTTCCGGAATTGCAGTATGTGGTACTATAAGAAAATGTATCAATATATCAGCAATTACAGCTTTAAATGCATCTAACAGATAAGTTGCAATTCCAGCTTTCTTGCCAAGAGTTCTCATAACATTAGTAGTTCCCGCATTGCCACTGCCATAATCCCTGATGTCAATCTTATTGAACTTTCCCATCCAGTACCCTGCCTGAATGAGTGCTCCGGCAAAATATCCATATATAAGAACACCTATTTTAAATAACATTACTCTTTCTCCTTACGTTCTCTGTTGATGAATCTGATAGATGTACCTCTGAATCCAAAGGATTCTCTTATTCTGTTTTCTATATATCTTGTATAAGAAAAATGTGTGAGTGCTACATCATTAACAAACATAACAAATGTCGGTGGTTTTACCGAAACCTGAGTCATGTAATAGATTTTAAGTCTCTTACCCTTATCTGAAGGTGGCTGCTTCATTGCAACTGCTTCTGTAAGAATTTCATTAAGCACACCGGTAGGAATACGCATAGTCTGTGCATCAACAATGTGATCAACTAATTCATATATTTTATTAAGTCTCTGACCTGTCTTGGCAGAAACAAATATAATCTCAGCATATGACATAAATGCAAGAGTATCTTTAATCTTATTCGTAAACTCATAGATAGTCTTGTCATTCTTCTCTATGTCATCCCATTTGTTAACAGCAATAATAATACCCTTGCCTCTTTCATGCGCTATTCCGGCTATCTTGGCATCCTGCTCTGTAACACCTTCCGTAGCATCAATAACAAGAATTGCAATATCAGCTCTTTCAACTGCTGCAACAGTTCTTATGATACTGAAACGCTCCAGATCTTCTTTAATCTTGCTCTTACGGCGTAGTCCCGCTGTATCAATAAATACATATTCTTTGCCATTATACTTGATAGCTGTGTCAATAGCATCTCTTGTTGTACCGGCAATATCAGATACAATAACTCTGTTCTTGCCTACAAGCTTATTGATGATTGATGACTTACCAACATTAGGCTTACCTATTATAGCTACCTTAGGTCTGTCATCTTCTTCATCAGTATCTGAACCCTCTGGGAAATGACTCACCACTTCATCAAGCACTTCACCAAAACCTAACTTATTAACGGCTGATATAGGAAATGGTTCTCCAATTCCAAGATTATAGAATTCATATACATCAGGCATCATCTTTTCAAAGCTGTCTACTTTATTGACAACAAGAATAACAGGCTTGTGTGAACGTCTTAACATATCAGCAACCTTAGAATCTGAATCTACAAGTCCCTGCTTAACATCAGTCATAAATATAATTACATCCGCAGTTTCAATGGCAATTTCAGCCTGTTCACGCATCTGTGAAAGAATAATATCACCTGTATCCGGCTCTATACCCCCTGTATCTATAAGTGTGAAATTGTGGTTTAGCCAGCTTACCTCTGCATAGATTCTGTCTCTTGTAACACCCGGTGTATCTTTAACTATTGAAATCTGTTGTCCGCACAGACTGTTGAATAATGTTGATTTACCAACATTAGGTCTTCCGACAACAGCAACTATTGGTTTACTCATAATTCCTCCTTGCTCTTATAGCAAATTTACAAAAAATTAATACACGCAATCTATAATATAATATCAGTTTAATTGCTTTTTGTAAAGCACTGTGATATCATACAAAATATTGATTTTAAGCACTTTAGGAGGTGTTTTTGTGAAATTTTCCCGCAAAAAATTAACATTTATTCCGGTATTGGTTCTTATATCGGCAATTATTTTTCCATCTTTTACTGCACTGGCAGCAGATGCATCTTATAAGTTCTCTGCAATTGATTTAAAATTAAAAGTTCCTGAGGAACTGATATGTTTTACCCAGACGACTACAGGTAACAATGCTTATCTTAAAGATATAGGAGCTGAAGATGCCAATGAAGTACAGAACTCAATGAAAGCATCTAATATATATCTTGAAGCATTTTCAAAAGACATTTCTTATGAAATTGCTGTTGTCGGAATGAAAGCAGGCTCATCACTTTCCAACCTTGATGAACTGGATGAGAATCAGTTAAGTGGCATGTTCCTGCAGTATATTGACTCAGAGAATGCCAAACAGGAAGATGGTCTGACAGAGACAATGACAGGCAAGGCTATAGATATAATTAACGACCGTCCATATTTCAGGACAGAGGTTACATCTGTATCAGACGAAAAGCAGACAATTTATACAAGAAAATACTACACTGTAGCACGCGGATATATATATATGTATTCTCTTCAGTCGAAGGATAATGAAATCACTGATGAGATGATTAATGACATCAGATACATAATCAATTCAGCCCAGTATACAGATGTGAAGAAATCCATATTTGAAAACGGTGTGTTTACAGAGACTTTATCGACAATACTTACAGTAGCTATTCCTATTGCTATACTTGCAGCAATATATCTGCTTATAACCAGGGTTGGCAGAAAAAGCCGGTCAAAGCTTTCTTCTGAGGAGGCTGAATTAAGAGCCAGATACAAACAGGAACACAACAAAAAATAAAAAAAGCCAGAACAGATTATCAACAAAACATCTGTTCTGGCTTTTTTTATTATCTGCATATACTCATGAATCCACACAAAACGCCACGTTTTCCATGCGAAGCCCTGTGCGAAAAGAGCCAGTCACTGTTACAGCTTGTGCATATATCAGATATACCTATGTTATCAGGTTTTATTCCGGCATGAATCATATTAAAATAATTAGCCGCCTGAAGATTAAGCTGGTATTTATCTCCTGTCGTATGATAAAGTATCATACCGATTTCATTCTGGCTGTAAGCACTTCTGAACTTTTCTGCAACTGCTTCATCAACCTCATAACAGTCCTGACATATTGATGGTCCTATGAATGCATGAATATCCTCTGGCTTTGACCCATAAGTTCTGTTCATAAGCTGTACCGTTTCATGTGTTATATCTGCAACCGTTCCACGCCATCCTGAATGTGATGCACCTATGCATCTGTTTACAGGATCAATAAAATATACAGGTACACAGTCTGCAAAATATGTAATAAGACACAGACCGGGTTCATTAGTTACAAGTCCGTCAACATTATCAAAATTTCTTGCTCTTGTAAGTCCCATTCCTGCCATATTATAATCAACAGCAATCACATTGGTAGTATGTGTCTGTTTTGTACAAACACAGTTTTCAGGCTTAATATTCATTGTATCAAGAAACAGTTCATAATTCTTATATACATTTTCATTATCATCGCCCCTGTCAAAAGAAAAATTCATGCTTGAATATATTCCTTTGCTCACTCCACCATCTCTTGTTGAAAAATGAAGAGTGACCCAGTCAAATTCATCAAATGGTGTAAACTCAATATAAGGAATTCCATTCTTCTGTGATATTCTTGTGGAATTATTAACCACAGCTCCTTTTAATCCTTCATAAAGTGTTCCTGTATCAATATATTTAATATTCATGATTATAATCCTTGTTAAAATGCATTTTTAATATGTGTTACTGTTTCTCCATCTATTCCTATGACATCAAAACGGCATGGTATATCACAGCTTTTATATCTTGTTGCCATATAGAATTGTGCAACATGCCTTATTATCTGCTTTTTTCTGTAATTTACAGCTTCAACTGCATATCCGTATTTGTTATTACTTCTGTATTTGACCTCAACAAATACAATATAATTATCTTTCTTTGCGATAATATCTATCTCACCTGTTTTATTGCGGAAATTCCGTTCAAGAACAGTATACCCATTATCAACAAGATATCTGGCAGCAAGCTGTTCTTTATCTGCGCCAGCAGCTCTTTTATTAACAGCCATTATTTACCCACTTTCCCTTTAATCTTATCGCATTCATCTACAAATACAAGAATTTCTGCAACTACGGTATATAGTTCAGGAGGAATCATTTCTCCTATTTCAAGTTTTGATAAAGTATCAGCAAGCTTAGAATCCGCATATACAGGAACATCAGCCTCTCCGGCCTTTTCAATAATTGATTCAGCAATATATCCACGTCCTGTTGCAAGTATCTTTGGTGCCTGTTCCCCCGGAGTGTATTCAAGTGCAACTGCTATTTTGGGCTTATCATCATTATTCTTTTTCTCCATATGCTGCTCCTTCTTTAGATAAAGCTGTCATGCTTTTGCATCGAATATGTATTGTCCACCTGCAGCTGGTCTTGCCTCTGCTTCTATAAAATCCTTAACAAAATCAAGACGGTCTGAAGAATCAGCTGCTACCTTCATTTCAAAATGTGTATTATATCCAAGTTTTTCAAGCCTGGCATTAAGTCTGTCTATATGCTGATACACAAAATCAAGCAGTTCTTCTGTCTCGAGAACAAAATTAGTTGAAACATTGTTACCTCCAGACAGATTAACATATATATCCATTGATTTAAGATTATCCATATCCAGATGAAGCATTGCACTTATATTATCTGTTTTTCCGGCAAGATTCTTTTTATTAGTGAATACATACAGTTCCCCATTACCTTCACTTTTCGAGAATTTAACCGGCATCTGAAAATATGTCATATTCTTATTAAGATCATTCATGAAATCAATATTACTTTTTATATCAGAAAGACTCTTCGAAAGTTCAGGAGCTGAATTGCCTGCGGATTTCAGTGAATTTTCAATATTCTCTACATTTTTTCTTATACGCTTATAATATGAGCTTACAGCTTCCTCCCCTTCCTGTATATCCTTAGGAGTAAGCTTCATTGTATCATTAATTACAGCATGAAGAATCTCTCTGAAGCTTCCTGAATTGATAATTTTCTGAAAATTATCAGAATTAAGACTATTATTTTCAGCAAGCTGGGTAATAAGTTCCTTCACAGAAGTTTCTGAGATATCATTATTAAGTTTCACTCCTGAATCAGACAGCATATTATTTAATTCATCAATTGTCTGCTGCGATAGGACATCGCAGGCGGATGATGAGCTTACAGTTTCCCCATCAAACCCCTCATACATGCCTGTAATAACATTTTGAAAATCCATAATATCCTGATTGTTCTTTAACAGATCATTAACTATACCATTCTCCATATTTGACAAAAGATTCTCAATATGTCCGTTAAACTGACCATACATCTGGAACTCACGGATATTCTGTTCATTGACAGGAATCTCAAGTCTCATTAGATTGGCAACAGTATTAAGTGAGGCTTCGGGAAATTTCATGGAATATTTAACCATATTTCCTAATGTCTGTGCATCAACCGGCATGCCCAGTCCTAAAAGTTCTTTGACAATATTAATATTATCATCCGTAGCTCCAAGACCTGCAGCCTCCAATGCTTTATCAATAAGAACTGCCTGCTGTTCATTAGCTAAAACCGGTTTGATTGAAATTTTATTATCAGAGTTATCCTCCACCATAAAAGTCACATTCTGTCCGATATTAATTAAAGCACCCTGCATAAGCTTAGCCTGAATCTGTGCTCCATTGTTCATTGTAATATATGCATTATCACCATTTAACTGGCTGACATATCCTGTAAACGTGTCACCTGACATAAGAGAATTTAATATTTTCATGCCAGCAGCCTGTACAGCATTATTGTTTCCAGATGATTCATGTGATACATTTTCCGACACATTAACATCTGTGGTCTGGCTGCCTGATGATATATTATTTTTGAAAAAATCGGACATATTAATATTCATATACGTTCACCTATATAAAATTCTTAATAAATGTTCTTCTGTGTATAGGACATGGACCGTACTCTTTTATTGCTTCAATATGAACTTTAGTTCCATAACCTTTGTGCCTGGCAAATCCATATTCCGGATACAAAGAATCATATTCGGTCATAAGTCTGTCCCTTGTTACTTTCGCAAGAATACTTGCAGATGCAATTGACAGACTCTTGGCATCACCTTTAATAATCGGAATCTGTTTAACATCAATTCCCGGAATTGTAACTGCATCATTAAGAAGTATATCGGGTTTTACAGATAATTTATTAACTGCTTCGCGCATTGCTTCATAAGTTGCCTGTAATATATTAATCTCATCAATCCTTTCAGGAGATACAATTCCGATTCCATATGAAAGTGCTTCTTCTTTTATAACATCAAAAAGCTCATCTCTTTTTTTCTCACTTAATTTCTTGGAATCATTTACATAAAGAATCCTTTTTCCTTTAGGAAGAATTACTGCACCTGCAACAACAGGACCTGCAAGCGGTCCTCTTCCAGCTTCATCTATTCCACATATATAAGAAAATGTATCATACATTTCTTCGTATTCACGCATAGCTTCAATACGCTGTTTCTCAGCCTCCAGCTTTGCTGCTTTTTTAAGTTCACGTTCTTCTTTAAGTGTCATAGCTTTCCTTTCCGGTATCTTAATTAAGGTCTTTCAAGTGAGATTGTACCAATCTTTCCTTCTCTGAAATCATCAAGAATACATGCAGCACATTTTTCATAATCAATATCTGAACCTTTCTTAATACAGCCACGTTTTCTGGCAATATGTTCCATAATACAGAGTGCAGCAACATTTTCAGGATTCATCATTGTTTCAGTATCAACATTATCAAATATATCTTCTGTTATATCATAACGGCTATAAAGCTGCGACTGATAATTCTTCTTAAGAATCTTTATAGTTTCTAATGCAAGCTCCTCAATATTAAGAATCTGGTCATTAATTGAACCAATCATTGCAAGTCTTTCACCGACATTTCTGTCTTCTATCTTAGGCCAGAGTATACCCGGTGTGTCAAGCAGCTCAACACTTCCATTAATTCTTATCCATTGCTTTCCTTTTGTAACACCCGGCTTATTACCTGTCTTGGCACTCTTTCTTCCGGTGAATGAATTAATAAATGTTGATTTACCAACATTAGGTATTCCAACAATCATAGCTTTGATGGAACGGTTCTTAATTCCTCTTGCTCTGTCTCTTTCAATCTTAGCAGAACATGCAGCAGTTATAAGATTATTAACTGCACGGTTGCTTACATTGAGTCTTGAGTTAAGCTTTAGGCAGTAAAAGCCTTTATCTTTAAAATATGTTATCCATTCATCCGTTACTGTGTCATCTGCAAGGTCCGATTTATTCAATAATACAATACGTGCCTTATTTTTAGCCAGCTTATCAATATCCGGATTCCGGCTGCTTAACGGTATTCTTGCATCCACAATCTCAATAACAAGGTCAACAAGCTTTATATCTTCTTCCATCATTCTTCTGGCCTTAGTCATATGACCAGGATACCAGTTAATGGCTCTTTTCTTCTCTTCCATATATCTCTCCATTATTTAACAAAACCAAATGAATCAAACGGTTCTATTACCATCCATACTTTTCCTACAACATTCTTACGTTTAACCATTCCAACACTGGCAAAACGGCTATCCTCACTATTATTACGATTATCTCCAAGTACAAAGTATTCATCATCAGCAAGTTTATAAGGATTGGCAGCTACACCTGGAGTAAGTATTGTCGTATCAACATAATCATCAAGCTGTACATCATTAATATATACCCTGCCATCCTTTATCTGGACTGTTTCCCCTGGAAGACCAACTACTCTCTTTATGTATATCTTAGAGGAATCAACAGAATCCTGTTCGAAAGCTATACAGTCAAATCGCTTAGGTCCATTAAATGCATATGATATTCTGTTTATAAGAACAGTGTTATCATTAGACAGCGTTTCCTCCATAGAATTACCAACAACTGTAGAACGGCAGCATATGAATGTAACCAGAACATAAGCAAGTACTATTACAACACATACATCTGCTACATATTTGCATATATTAAGCAATGTAGTATTTTCCTGATATCTTCTCTGAAAAAATCTCATAATATTCCGACCTTTCCTGTCGCTTATATATAAGTAAAGGGACATTTTTTCAAATGTCCCTTACCGTGAATAACAAAATTATCTAACTAATTCCTTAACCTTAGCAGCCTTACCTGTTCTCTGTCTTAAGTAGTTAAGCTTAGCTCTTCTAGCCTTACCGCGTCTTACAACTTCAACCTTCTCAACGATAGGTGAATGTAATGGCCATGTCTTCTCAACGCCAACGCCGTTAGAAATCTTTCTTACTGTAAATGTAGCTCTAACGCCAGTTCCCTGCTTCTTTAATACTGTTCCCTCGAAAACCTGGATTCTTTCACGGTTTCCTTCCTTAATCTTAGCTGATACTCTTACAGTATCACCAACTCTGAACTCAGGAGCCTGAGCCTTAAGCTGAGCATCTTCGATGTTCTTAATAATTGTATTCATGTGTGACCTCCTTAATATTATGATGTTCTTAATACAGGTTCTGTAACAGAGGACCATCCCTTTTTCTCACAACTTGTTTAGATTATCATAATCAAGCAAATAATGCAAGACTAAAAATACATTTTCTTTATTATTTATTAATATCCAGAAGCCCTGGTAAGATATGGACTGTTATAGTCTTCTTATCAAGGTCATGATCTAATATACACTGGTCAATAACCGGTATTAAATAGCTTTCGCCATTATCTGCCTCTACTTCATATACATTGTTAGCGCCTGTCTCTAATACATCTTTTAGTACGCCCAAATGTTTTCCTTCATCTGTTATTACATCAAGTCCGATAAGATCGCATATAAAATACTCTCCCGGCTCAAGTTTAACAGCATCTTCTCTTGAAACGAGCAAGTCGCATTTTGTGTATTTCTCTATATCATTGATGTCATCAAATTCTTTAAACTTAAGTATTACGAACTGCTTAAAGAATTTAACTGAAGATACAGTGACAGCTACCTGTTCTCTTTTTCCATCGATAACACATTTCTTAAGTTTCTTAAAACGAAGAGGATCATCTGTTGTAGGAAAAACCTTAACTTCACCTCTGATTCCGTGGGTCGATGTTATGACCCCTACCCTTAACATATCTTCCACTTAAATTCTCCATTCTGGCATAAATGTATATATAAATAACAAAACAGACAGCCCCGAAAGGCTGCCTTAGACAGTAGTGTTTGCTTAATTATCTATTTCAACAATCACTTTCTTGTCGCTCTTAGAAGCTGCAGCTGAAACAACTGCTCTTATTGACTTGGCAATTCTACCAGACTTGCCGATAACCTTGCCCATATCCGAAGGAGCAACCTTAAGATTGACTACAAGAGCCTTATCTTTTTCAGTTTCTGTTACTACAACCTCATCCGGATTATCAACTAGTGCCTTAGCGATAATTTCCACTAATTCTTTCATAGTCAATTACACCTCCACTAGTCTTATTTTTCGATACCAGCCATCTTGAAAAGCTTTCCAACAACCTCTGTAGGCTGAGCTCCGTTTGATAACCACTTCTTAGCAGCCTCAGCATCAATGCTTAACTTGCATGGATCGTAATTAGGATCATAAGTACCGATTTCATCGATAAATCTACCATTTCTTGGAGATCTTGAGTCTGCTACGATAATTCTATAGAAAGGATTTTTCTTCTCACCTAATCTCTTTAATCTAATCTTTACTGCCATTACATTCACCTCCTGTATTATTCTTAAAAATTAATCTATGTTAAAAAGGTAACTTGAAACGTCCCTTTTTAGCACCTTTCATCATTCCCGGCATCTGCTTCATCATCTTCTTCATCTGTTCAAACTGCTTTACAAGTCTGTTAACATCAGCAATATCAACACCTGCACCTCTTGCAATTCTGTTCTTTCTTGAAGGATTAAGTATGTCCGGATTACTTCTTTCTGCCTTAGTCATTGAATATATGATAGATTCGGTTCTTCTCATATTCTTCTCTGCTTCATCATCATCGATTGAAACATTCTTCATCTGACCTGACAGTCCTGGCATCATGCTCATAATTGAACTGATACCACCCATATTCTTAATCTGTCCCATATACTCAAGAAAGTCATTAAAATCAAATTCTGCTTTCTTAAGCTTTTCTTCCATAGCTTTTGCCTTATCAGCGTCAAGCTGTGCTTCAGCCTTCTCAATAAGGGTAAGGACATCTCCCATACCAAGTATTCTTGATGCCATACGGTCTGGATAAAACTGTTCAAGATCTGAAAGTTTTTCCCCCATACCAACATAAAGAATTGGCTTTCCGGTAACTGCCTTAATTGAAAGTGCAGCACCTCCTCTTGTATCACCATCTAACTTAGTAAGGATAACTCCGTCAATGCCAACCTTCTCGTTAAATGATGAAGCAACATTAACAGCATCCTGACCTGTCATAGAGTCAACTACAAGAATTGTCTGGTCAACTGATACATTAGCTTTAATCTCTATAAGCTCATTCATCATGTCTTCATCAACATGAAGTCGTCCTGCTGTATCAAGAATAACGGTATTAAAATCATTATTCTTAGCATGGGCTATAGCAGCTTTGGCAATATCAACAGGCTTCTGGTTAGTTCCCATAGAGAATACTTCAACGCCCTGTTTATTACCATTAATAGTAAGCTGTTCAATGGCTGCCGGTCTGTATACATCACAGGCAACTAAAAGAGGTTTTCTTCCCTTCGCCTTGAACTTACCAGCAAGCTTTGCTGTAGTAGTTGTCTTACCAGCACCCTGAAGACCTGCCATCATGATAACAGTAATCTCAGAGCCAGGTTTCAAGGCAATCTCAGTTGTCTCAGATCCCATAAGAGATACCATCTCTTCATTAACAATCTTGATAACCATCTGACCAGGTGTAAGACTTGACATAACATCCTGACCAATTGCTCTTTCTTCTACAGACTTGATAAACTGCTTAACAACCTTAAAGTTAACATCAGCTTCAAGCAGGGCAAGCTTAACTTCCTTAAGAGCAGCCTTAACATCAGCTTCTGATAAACGACCCTTACCACGAAGATTCTTAAAAATATTCTGCAATTTCTCTGATAAACTATCGAATGCCATAATATCTCTCCTTAAAATTCTTCAAGAATCTCATTGGATAACTTCTTGATTTCATGAATATCAGATATATCCTGACTTTCCATGTAATCATCAACTAAAGAATCAATCTTAGATACCTTGTCCTTGGTTTCAAGGAACTTCTGTATAAGATGAAGCTTAGCCTCGTATCCATCAAGTGTCTTCGTAACTCTCTTAATCAGATCATGTACTCCCTGCCTTGATATACCGTATTCATCGGCAATCTCGCTGAGAGATAAATCATTGTATATAGCATCTTCATATATCTTCTTCTGGTGGTCGTTAAGTAACTCTCCATAAAAATCATATAAAAGATTCTGTTCAACAATTCTTTCCATAACACCTGCCACAAACTTAAATATTACATAAGCCATGATTGACTCATAAGCCTTGAGTATAATATCAGATATCAAAAAAAGTGTCAAGCATTTTTACTTGACACTTTTAAAAAATTTATCAAATCAGCTTTCAAGCTTCTTTTCACGCTCATTAGGAGGATATTCAACTTCATATTCTTCGCTTAAATTCTCCATTCCGTTAATCTGTAGTCTCTTAAACACCCATTTCTTAATAAGATGATATATAACTGCAAATATAGGAACACCTAAAAGCATTCCTGCAAATCCCCATATATCACCAAAGAGGAGTATTGCAAACAATACCCAGAAACTTGAGATTCCTGTAGTATTACCAAGAATTTTAGGTCCGATAATATTACCGTCAATCTGCTGTAATATAAAATTAAATATTACAAAGAACAGGCACTGTGCAGGATTGACAATAAGACATAATAAAGCTCCAATAAACCATGCTATGTACCAGCCAAAGAAAGGAATAACATTAAATATTCCAACAATGAATGCAATAAGAATCTCACTCATCATCTCTTTGCCAGGATTACATATTGTAAATATCTTAAGTGATATAAAACATATAAGTGCTATTACAAGAGCATCAAGGATTTTGCCATTAACAAAGCCGCTGAACACCTTATCAGTATACTTAATCTCTTCCATAACGCTGGCAGCACGTTCTTTCTTGAATATACTATAGACAACCATCTCTCCCTGCTTTGCAAGCTTTTTTCTTGCTGTAAGAAGATATGCTGCAACAATGAATCCGATAAGAACATTAAAAAGTACAACAATGATATTAAATACACCGGTTGAAACACCGGAAGCAATTCCCTGTGCATATCCAAGGAACTCGTTACCGAGCCAGTCGTTAATAAATGTATATGTTTTATCAATAATATTCTCTGAATATTTCATAAGAGTTTCATTTTCGTTAAGAAACTTCTGTACAAAATCAATAACTTTATTGACATTATCAGGAATAATCTGAATAAGACGTACAACACTATTTACAAGATTAGGAATAATAACAATAATCATAAAATATATGAACAGAATTGCTATAAGAAGCCCTGTAAACACACTAAGATTATTGGACAGGCTTTTCTTTTTCTTCTCATTCTTAATAAACTTAAATACCTTATTATATATATTATCGAAGAAATTACATATTGGACATATTACATATGCTAATACCCCGCCAATTATAAAAGGCATAAGAGTTTTGCATATATGTGAAAATGCTTTGTGGATAGCATCAATTCTGAACAATGCAAAAAAAAGCAATAGGGACAGCGCAGCTGCCCCAAATAATGCCATTGTAACTCCTGCATATCTTTTGAAAGAATATTTCTTCATAGATTTCCCTCTGCAGATAGTGATTAAATGTTTACCTTAACAATTCTAGGTCTTAAACCTGCTGCTTCAAGCTTGTCAACAATCTCATCCTTATGTTCATGTCCGAAAGCTTCAATAGTAATTCTAAGCTCAACAGTTGCTTTTCTGTTAATGCTTACAAACTGGTTATGCTCAAGCTTGATTACATTACCGTTAGCTTCTGCAATAATAGAAGCTACTCTTACAAGTTCACCTGGCTTATCTGGAAGAAGTACAGAAACAGTAAAGATTCTGCTTCTCTGTACAAGTCCCTGCTGAACAACAGATGACATTGTAATAACATCCATATTACCACCAGAAAGAATTGAAACAATCTTCTTATCCTTAACATCAAGCTGCTTTAATGCTGCAACTGTAAGAAGACCTGAATTCTCAACAATCATCTTATGATTCTCTACCATATCAAGGAATGCAACTATTAAATCTTCATCAGGAACTGTAATAATATCATCAAGATTCTTCTGAAGGTATGGGAATAACTTGCTTCCTGGAGTCTTAACAGCCGTACCGTCTGCAATTGTACTTACAGTAGGAAGAGTAACAACCTTTCCAGCCTTAAGAGATTCCTGAAGACAGTTAGCACCGGCAGGCTCAACACCAATAACCTTGATATTAGGATTAAGGAGTTTTGCAAGTGTAGATACACCTGTTGCAAGTCCGCCACCACCAATAGGAACAAGAATATAATCAACAGTTGGAAGCTCTTTAATAATCTCCATTGCGATAGAACCCTGACCTGTTGCAACATCTAAATCATCAAATGGGTGAACAAATGTAAGTCCTTTCTCCTTGGCAAGCTTCATTGCATATTCGCATGCTTCATCATAAACATTACCGTAAAGAATAACCTCTGCACCGTATCCCTTAGTTCTGTTTACCTTGATAAGTGGTGTTGTTGTAGGCATAACTACTGTTGCCTTAACCCCATATTTCTTAGCTGCAAATGCAACACCCTGTGCATGATTTCCGGCAGAAGCTGTAATAAGTCCCTTCTGTCTTGCTTCCTCTGACATCGTACTAATCTTGTAATATGCACCTCTTACCTTATAAGCACCTGTGTACTGCATATTCTCTGGCTTAAGGTATACTCTGTTACCAGTCTGGCTGCTGAAATACTCACTATATACCAGATTAGTAGGAAGTGTTGCTTCCTTAACCTTCTCGGCAGCTTCCTCGAAACTTTTCAATGTTAATTCTTCCATTACACTTAATCTCCCATCTTAATTTATTAACTTATCAATCTTCATCAGAGCCGTTATCTACATCGAATAATGCATTAACAAATGTGTCTGAATCAAACTTCTGTAAATCTTCGACTTTCTCACCAACTCCAATATATTTAACAGGAATACCAAATTCTGCCTGTATAGCAACGGCAATTCCCCCTTTGGCAGTTCCATCCATCTTAGTAAGAATAATACCTGTGATATTAGTTACATCATTAAACTCTCTAAGCTGAGAAAGGGCGTTCTGACCAGTTGTTGCGTCAAGAACGATAAGATTTTCCCTGTATGCATCAGAATACTCTCTTTCTATAACTCTGTCAATCTTACGAAGCTCTTCCATAAGATTCTTCTTATTCTGAAGACGTCCAGCTGTATCACATAAAAGAACATCTGCCTTTCTTGCTTTACATGCAGCGATTGAATCATATATAACGGCAGCTGGATCAGAACCCTCACTCTGTGCAATAATATCAGCACCAGTTCTGTTAGACCATTCTGTAAGCTGCTCTATAGCCGCAGCTCTGAAAGTATCGGCTGCAGCCATAATAACCTTCTTGTTCTGTGCTTTAAGAAGGCCGGCAAGCTTGCCTACAGATGTAGTTTTTCCTACACCATTAACGCCGATAAGCATAACAATGGATTTGCGGTTCTCAAATTCATATGCATTCTCGCCGAGATTCATCTTTTCCTTAATGCTGTCAATAAGAAGCTGCTTGCAGTCAGCAGGATTCTTAATCTTATTCTCTTTAACCTTATTCTTAAGGTCGTCAAGAATCTCTTCAGTTGCAACAACACCTATATCACCCATAATAAGGGTTTCTTCAAGCTCATCATAGAAATCGTCATCAATTGACGAAAATCCTGAGAAAACAGAATCAATTCCGGAAACAATATTATCTCTGGTCTTGGTTAAACCTTCTTTTAATTTACTAAAAAATCCCATATTTACTCCTTCTTCTTGTCAAGGTCATTAGCTATAAGATCTACTGAAACAAGTGCAGATACGCCCTTTTCCTGCATAGTTATACCATACAGTCTGTCAGCTGCAGCCATTGTTCCTCGTCTGTGAGTGATAACAATAAACTGTGTATGCTTTGTAAGCTTGTGAAGATAATTAGCATATCTTCCTACATTTGAGTCATCAAGTGCGGCCTCAATTTCATCAAGCAGACAGAATGGTGAAGGTTTAAGGTTCTGAATGGCAAAAAGAAGTGCAATTGCAGTAAGTGCCTTTTCACCACCGGATAACTGCATCATGTTCTGTAGCTTCTTTCCTGGCGGCTGTGAAATAATAACAATTCCTGCCTCAAGAATATCTTCACCTTCAACAAGTTCTATTGTGCCTCGTCCACCACCGAACAATTCCTTGAATACCTTATCGAATTCAACCTTAATTTCCTCAAACTTCTCTTTAAACTGAATTCTCATACCATTATCAAGCTCATCAATAACCAGTACAAGAGCCTCTTCAGCCTTAATCATATCATCATGCTGTGTCTTTAAGAAGTTGTATCGTTCGCTTACTTCCTTATATTCTTCAATAGCATTGACATTAACAACACCAAGCTTTTTAATATTAGCTTTGAGAATATTAATCTGCTTCTTAATATCAGATATATCAGTAAGCTCTTCACTTCTTAATTCAGCAGCATAGCTGTATGTAAGCTCATATTCATTCCACATGTAATCTACTATAGAGTCATTCTCTTCTTCTAACTTTTCCTGCTGGTTATGCAGACGCATACTTTCTTTTTCAAGAAGAACAATCTGTTCATTAATCTTTTCACGTTTATCAAAGAATGTCTTATGGCTTGCATTAATAATATCTCTATCCTTGCGGAGAGCTGTAATCTTAGTATTGCAGTCTTCTATCTGATTCTTTGCTTTATGAATATCACTTCTTAATTTTTCAATCTGTGCGTTTTTATCTTCAACTTCTGATGATAAAGATGCTTTTCGCTGTCTTATATCAGCTTCTTCTAATTCAAGAGCAGCAATTTCAGAATTGATTCTTGTAATGTTCTCCTGAATAAATGCTGTCTTCTGTTCTACAGAACTGAATCTTATCTTAAGATTCTCAATATCATCATTAGCTTTATCAAGTTCAGCCTTCTTTGCTTCAAGCTGTTTATTAAGATTCTCAATCTCTTTTCTTGAGCTTTCATTCTGTATATCAAGCGCACTAAGACTGCCGCTTACCTGATTCTTATTCTCATCAATCTCTTTAATCTGTCTGTCAATTTCAGTAGTTTCAGTCTTATCTTTATCATATATAATTTTGATTTCAGATAACTTCTGCTTTGCCTGATTAAGATTCATCTGCTCTGTGTTAACAGCTAAAGACGCCTCTCTGTTAGCCTTGTTATCTGCATCAATAAGCTCTCTTATAGACGCTATCTTAGCTCTGTTATCTGCAATCTTAGTTTTAAGCTCAGTTGATGATTTGCTGAGTTCTGATACAGATTTCTTAAGCTCTTCAATCTCTCTTCTTCTACCGAGAAGATTACTTGAATTCTTAAAAGCACCACCGGTCATAGAACCGCCCGGATTAAGCTGTTCACCCTCAAGAGTTACAATCCTTAAGCTGTACTTGTATTTCTTGGCAATAAGTAGCGCATTATCAATATTATCAACAACAAGAATTCTTCCAAGAAGATACTTAGCTAAGTTCTCATATTCGAAAGAAACTCTTACAAGGTTGCTTGCAATTCCGATAACACCATTTTCTTTAATACATGGCTCTTTCTCAAGAGTATTTCTTCCTGATATTGCATTAAGAGGTAAAAATGTAGCTCGTCCAAGCTTATTCTGCTTAAGATATGCAATCAGTTCCTTGGCTGTAGATTCTTTATCAGTAACAATGTTCTGGATTGTTCCGCCTAAGGCTGTCTCAATGGCTGTTTCATACTTTCTCTCAACCTTGACAATATCCGCAATAACACCAAGAATTCCCGGATTGCTGTCCTTTAATTCCATAATCTTACGGATACTGTTGCCATACCCGTCATATCTTTCAGTAATGTTAACGAGAGATTCCAGTCTTGACTTCTCTCTGTGATAATTCTGTACAATCTTATCATGCTGTGCATTAAGGTCAGCATTCTCATTCTTAATAGCTGTAACTTCATTATTGTTAGCTGCAATTCTTTCAGCTATATCCAAAGCATTTTTCTGTGCAGCTTCTAATCTTACACTGATATCATTAATCTTAACATTCTGTTCAGCTTCATCACTCTTATCTTTAATAAGATGACTGTTAAGCTCAGCCTTTCTTATATTAAGCTGTTCCAACATAGTCGCAAACTTCTGATTCTCAGCATTAATAGATGACTTGGCATTAAGTCTGTCGTATATATCGTTCTGACGGCTCTCAATCTGATCTGACACTCCGTCAATATCCTGCTTTATAACATCAGCAGTATCCTGTTTAGCTTTAAGATTATTCTCGAACTCTTCTACAGATGTTGAAAGCTCATTGAGCTGTTTCTTAAAATCAGCTACATTGGTCTGCTTTGCAGCTTTATCTTTATCAATAGCTGCAATTCTGTCACTGTAATGCTTTTCATTATCAGTGAATCTGTTAATCTGCTCTGTGATAACATTAATCTCACCGTTAAGTCTCTGGCTTTCAAGCTCAGTGTTTGATAAAAGTGAATTAACATTCTCAATGTCAGAATTAACCTTAGATAACTGTTCCTCTGCCTCTTCATATTCAGCCTTGGTACTCTCATACTCAGCTCTTGAATTAGCAAGGTCGTTATCAGCAATGCCAATCTTTCCTGTCAGTTCTTCAAGATCTTTGCTTATCCTGTCTGATTCCAAAAGAAATGCATTAACATCATATTTCTTTAAATCAGCTTTATAGTCAAGATATTCCTTTGCCTTTTCAGACTGGACCTGTAATGGTCCGACCTGTTTTTCAAGCTCTGATAAAATATCATTAACACGGACAAGATTAGCCCGCTCATTTTCAAGTTTCTTGATTGCAGTAGCTTTTCTTCTTTTGAACTTAACAATTCCAGCGGCTTCATCAAAAAGCTCTCGCCTTTCATCAGGCTTTCCAGAAAGAATCTTATCAATCTGTCCCTGTCCGATAATAGAATATCCTTCCTTACCAATACCGGTATCATAAAACATTTCTGTTACATCTTTTAATCGGCATGAGTTACCATTGATAAGATATTCACTCTCACCTGAACGGTATACTCTTCTTGATACTGTAACTTCATCGTAATCAACCGGAAGTGCATGGTCGCTGTTATCAAGTGTTATAGATACAAATGCGAAACCAACCGGCTTTCTGTTCTCAGTTCCTGCAAATATAACATCTTCCATCTTAGAACCACGAAGCTGCTTGGCACTCTGTTCGCCTAAAACCCAGCGCACAGCATCGGCGACATTACTTTTACCTGAACCATTAGGCCCTACAATACCTGTAATACCATTATGAAAATCAAATACTATCTTATTAGCAAATGACTTAAATCCCTGTACTTCTATACTTTTTAAATACATAACCCCTCACTTATTATTTCTTATCAGAGTTGATATCGTAGCCTTTATTCTTAAGCTCGATAAGTGCAGCATATGCTGCATTCTGAGATGCTGATTTCTTAGTGTGGCCTGTTCCTTTAATATTAAAAAGCCCGTCAACTACAGCAGCTACAACGAATTGTTTGTTATGTTCAGGACCTTCTTCACCGATGAATTCATAATCAACTTCTTTTCCAAGTCCCTGAATAACTTCCTGTAATATAGTCTTGCTATCAAAAAAGAGTTTCTTATTGTCAAGGTCATTAAGAATGAACTTATTAACAAATTCTTTTGCATTAGCAAAACCACCATCAAGATAGATGGCTCCTATAACAGCTTCACAGGCATCTGATACGATAGAATCCCTGCTTCTTCCTCCGGTGAGCTCTTCTCCTTTACCGAGTCTTATAAATGTATCAAGCTTAATAGCTCTTGCACATAAAGCAAGTGTAGGCTCACATACAATGCTGGCACGAAGTCTTGTCATCTTTCCTTCAGCCATCTCAGAGTGATTCTTATATATATAATCACTTGATGAAAGCTCAAGAACAGCATCACCTAAAAATTCCATTCTTTCATTATCACAGCAATTTACTTTTTTCTGCTCATTGGCATAAGAACTGTGAGTAAGAGCAACTTCAAGCAGACTTATATCTTTGAAATCATAACCAATAGTCTGCATAAACACAGATAAATTTTTATTATGCATAATACACCTTTCTGCGAACTTTTGAAAACAAGAGCATAAGGAACAAATTATGCAAGAATATTTGCTCCTTATGCTCTTAGTTTTCATCACAATCTGTATGGTTTATTTATTAGTTGCGTTCTGAATCTGAACAACCGCATCATTAACTGTTACAATTGATTCAGCTGCATCATCAGGAATCTGGATATCGAATTCATCTTCAATTCCCATGATAATCTGAAATACATCTAATGAATCTGCTCCAAGATCATCAACAAATGTTGTCTCTGGAGTAATCTTTGATTTATCAATGTTAAGTACATCTGCAATAATATTCTGTAACTTCTCGAATTCCATAATATCTATCCTTTCAATCTTTAATTATGCTGCTCTGGAATCTGACCGAGCGCCTCAATAATTTTATCATTTATATTCATTTTTGTAAATGTTACACACTGAATTAATGAATTCTTAACCTCTTTAGCTTTGGCATTGCCATGAGTCTTTACAACAAGACCGTTAAGACCGATAAGAGGAGCTCCTCCATGTTCTGAAGCATCCATTGACTTGAGCTGTGTCTTTAATGCTTTCTTAATAAGAAGTGCTCCAATCTTAGTCTTTAAAGATGACATCATAACACCCTTAATCTTGCCAAGTATCATCTTGGCTTCACCTTCGTAAAGCTTTAAGATACAGTTTCCAACAAATGCATCGCATACAATGATGTCTGCATAGCTGTTAGGAATCTCTCTTGCTTCAATACTTCCTATAAAGTTAATGTTAGGACACTCTTTAAGCATTGGATATGTTTCTTTGACAAGTGAATTCCCCTTTTCTTCCTCAAGTCCGACATTGACAATTGCAACTCTTGGATTCTTAATTCCAACAACATTCTCCATGTATATAGAACCCATAACAGCCCACTGTACAAGCATAGTTGCTCTTGCATCCACATTAGCACCACTGTCAACAAGCAGTGAAACACCATCCTTAGTAGGGATAAGTGCTGCCATTGGTGGTCTGTCAACTCCACGAAGTCTTCCAACGATAGTCTGACCACCAACAAGGATTGCTCCTGAGCTTCCGGCAGATACGAATGCATCAGCTTCTTTATTCTTAACCATATACATTGCTTTAACAAGAGATGACTCTTTCTTTCTTCTTATAGCCATAACAGGAGGTTCACCTGTTTCAATTACATCATCTGCATTAACAATCTCTATTCTTGATGAATCATACTGCTGTCCATTAAGACATTCTTTAATCTTATCTTCCTTACCTACAAGATATACAAAGCAGTCCTTATCAGCAGCAATAGCCTGTACTGCTCCTTTGACAATCTCTGCTGGTGCATTATCTCCACCCATAGCGTCAAGTGCGATTTTTACCATAAATTAAACTCCATTTCATATTAATCATTAAAATACTATTGTAAAATATACTACGAATATCAAATTAACGCAACCTTAAGCATTTTTAAATAAATCATTAAGATATTCAGTAATCTGAACTCTGATATCATCATAATCAGACGGATGCATCATATAACCATATGCAACGATAGAATCCTTGTCGTAATATATATTAAGATTAAACCACCACGCAACATCAGAAGTTATTGAATCATCTGTTTTATTATAATCTTTATAAGTGGCTATATTAGTTTCATGCAAAAGATAATAGAAAAATCCATTGGCATTATTATCAGATATCACTTTTGTTCCATTTACATGGGCATTCTGTCCGCTGACAGACAGCTGCCAGCTTCCATCCGCATTCTGCTTAAGATTATAACTTAAAGATAACACATTATCAGCATAATCATTGTATGTAAAACTAAGACCTTTGCCATAAGCATCATCTATCTGTGCCTGAGTCTCCTGAGTTTCGGTTGAATCTGCAGTAATACTTTTTGCACCGCATCCCTGTAATGGGATAATACATAATTCTAATATAAACATAAATGCAAGTATTTTATTCACTTTCATAATTAAAAGCCTTCCCTTTATCAAAATACCACATAGTATAACACATTTCTTTATAAAACAAAACAAGCTGCCCCTGATGGGACAGCCTATCAAAATTCATGTTAGTAATTAGTCAACAGAGATGATTTCTTTCTTGTTATAAGAACCACAAGACTTGCATACTCTATGAGGCATCATTAAAGCGCCACACTTTGAGCACTTTACAAGATTTGGAGCAGCCATCTTCCAGTTTGCTCTTCTCTTATCTCTTCTTGCCTTTGAAGATTTATTCTTTGGACAAATTGACATATGTTACACCTCCTTAAAATTCTTTAAAATATCTTTGAAAACAGACATTCTTGGATCCAGGGACTCTCGGTCACAGCCACACTCTGAGACATTCAGGTTGTGTCCGCATATAGAACATAGCCCCTTGCAATCAGGGGTACATAATGTCTTACCCGGCATGGATATCAGTATTTCGCCGAAAACTAATCTGTCCACGTCGAGTTCGTATCCACCAATATAGTCTTTTTCTTCCTTTGCTTCTTCCCCGGCAGCATTGTCTGAGAAATCAACGATTTCATCAACACTGTACTCTACTTTCGTAGGAACAGACTCTAAACATCTGTCACATGGAATATCAAGAACAACAAAGCTCTCAGCTTTAATCTCAAGCTTATTCTTACCAATTCTGGTAATGCTTAATTCAAACTCTGGCTTCTCAAGTATACTATACTTAGCGATTCCAGTATCAAAGCTTTCTGATTCAATTGAAACCTTTTCTATTCTTTCATCCTGTGAACCGGATAAAAGCTCTCTTAAATCAATTAGCATAATTGTCTCCAATTCATACTATTATGCACAGGAAAAGCATGCGCTAATCCACACCTTGTCAATTATACGCATGCTCCCTGTCTTTGTCAACAACAAATTCACTTAAATTCAATATTTTTCGCGAATATGTCAATTATTTTACTAATGCTAATGTTTCTCTTGCGATTGCAAGCTCTTCATTAGTAGGAATTACGCAAAGCTTAACCTTAGATTCTGGTGTAGAGATAATTCCTTCTACTCCACAAGCCTTCTCGCTTGCAGCTTCATCAAGTTCAACACCAAGGTATCCAAGATATTTAGCTACCATTGGACGAAGCCATGCAGCATTCTCACCAACACCAGCTGTAAATGTAATGGCATCAACACCGTTCATAGCTGCTGTGTAAGCACCAATATACTTAGCTACTCTGTAAGCATAAGCTTCAAGTGTAACCTTAGCAATTTCGTTACCGTCGTTAGCTGCAGCATTAAGATCTCTGAAATCACTTGAGATTCCGCCTGACATACCAAGTACACCAGACTTCTTGTTAAGGATATTGAGCATCTCGCTTATTGTAAGGTTCTCATGGTTGCATAAGAACTCTAAGATAGCCGGATCAAGGTCACCCGAACGTGTTCCCATGATAAGTCCTTCAAGTGGAGTAAGACCCATAGAAGTATCTACACACTTACCACCAATAGAAGCTGAGATTGAAGCACCGTTACCAAGGTGGCATACGATAACCTTAGCTGTCTTAGGATCAAGGTTAGCAAACTTGATTGTCTCTTTAGAAACAAAGCTGTGGCTTGTTCCGTGGAAACCATATCTTCTTACGCCGTACTTCTCATAGTATTCACGAGGAATAGCATAGAGATAAGCCTTTGGCTCCATTGTTCCACCAAATGCTGTATCCCATACAGCTACATTTGGCTTGCCTGGCATAGCTGCCTCAACGGCTTCAATACCGATAAGGTTAGCTGGGTTATGTAAAGGACCAAGGTCGAAGCACTCTCTTACAACCTTCTTAACATCTTCTGTTACAAGACAAGACTCGATATACTTCTCACCTGCGTGAAGTACTCTGTGTCCTACTGCTGCAATCTCATCTGTAGACTTGATTACGCCGTGCTCAGCATCCTGAAGAGCATCAAGAACAAGCTTAACTGCAATGTTGTGATCCTTCATAGGTGTTTCAACAACATACTTATCCTTTCCTGTTGGCTTGTGTGTAAGAACAGAACCTTCAATACCGATTCTCTCTACAAGACCTTTTGCGATTACGCTCTCATCATCCATGTTAATAAGCTGATACTTAAGAGATGAGCTTCCACAGTTTAATACTAAAATATTCATTACAAAAATTCTCCTTAAAAATGTTAATTATGCATTCTGAGCCTGAACTGCTGTCATAGCTACTACACCAACGATATCGTCAGCGAAGCATCCTCTTGAAAGATCGTTAACTGGCATAGAAAGTCCCTGAAGAACAGGACCATAAGCTCCAGCCTTAGCAAGTCTCTGAACAAGCTTATAACCGATGTTACCAGCTTCAAGGTTAGGGAATACAAGTGTATTAGCCTTACCAGCTACCGGGCTCTCAGGTGCCTTAAGTGCAGCAACTTCTGGAACTAAAGCAGCATCTAACTGAAGCTCACCATCAACAGTGATATCTGGGTACTTCTCTTTTGCAATCTTAACAGCATCAGCAACCATAGTTACTCTGTCATGCTTAGCACTTCCGTATGAAGAGAAGCTAAGCATAGCAACCTTAGCGTCCTTTCCTACAAAGCTCTTGAATGAATCTGAAGAAAGCTTAGCAACCTCAGCAAGCTTCTCTGAATCATAATCTGGGCTTACAGCACAGTCAGCGAATACAAAAAGACCGTTCTCACCGAATTCGCAGTCTGGAACTTCCATAAGGAAGAAACCTGAAACTGAGCTGATACCTGGCTTAGTCTTTAATAACTGAAGAGCTGGACGGATTGTGTTACCTGTTGAGTGGCATGCACCAGATACTGCTCCATCAGCATCTCCACATTTACACATAAGGCATGCATAGTACATGTAATCCTTCTCCATCTGTTCCTTAGCCATCTCAGGTGTAACACCCTTCTTGCTTCTTAACTCAACGAATTTATCAATATACTTCTGCTTATTAGGATCGTTAAATGGATCTACGATTGTGGCGCCAGAAATGTCATAGCCCTTACCATACTTCTCGATCTCTTCAGGAGTACCAATGATAACTAAATTAGCAATGCCTTCCTTTAAAATCTTCTCAGCAGCTTCATAAGTTCTCTTATCCATAGACTCTGGTAATACGATAGTCTTCTTGTCTGCCTTTGCTCTTTCTTTAATTGTGTCAATAAATGCCATGATTAATGACTCCTCCTTATAAAAAAGTAAATTTTCAGTAAACATACTGAACTCTGACAAAAATTATATACCAATTTTTAGTCGAAAACAAGGTCGTCTGGCACTTAAAAATGTTTTAAAAACGATACATTGACTAAATTCAGCAATATTTTTGACATAAATGTACGATTTCAGTAAAATATAATAAAAACATAAAGGAGACACTAGATGAAAGCATGCGGAATTGTTGCAGAATATAACCCATTACACACAGGACATATATATCAGATGAATAAAGCAAGACAGATTTCGCAGGCTGACTGTATTATCGTTGTTATGAGCGGCAATTTTGTGCAGCGTGGTGAACCGGCAGTAATTGATAAGTATGCAAGAACAAGTGCTGCATTAAAAGCTGGTGCTGATATCGTTGTTGAACTACCTGTATACTACGCATTATCAAGTGCAGAGAATTTTGCTAAAGGTGCAGTTCTTACACTTAATACAATGAAATCCGCTTCAATCTGTTTTGGTGCTGAAACTGATAATGCAGATTGTCTGGCAAAGATAAGCCGTACTATAATATCAGAATCGCCTGAATATAAGGCAATTCTTAACAGAGCTCTTGCAGAGGGGCTCTCATACCCTGCAGCAAGACAGACTGCTCTTCTGGAATATCTGCCTGAATGCAAAGACATAATTACAGGTTCTAATAACATTCTTGCAATTGAATATATAAAAGCAATTCTTTACAACAACCTTAACATGACATATTATCCGGTGCTTCGTGAAGGTGCTGGCTACAATGACGACACAGATACCGCTGAGTATGCAAGTGCATTTGGAATAAGAAAAATGCTTATGTCAGATGAACATGACAGATTAAAAACATACCTTACTGCCGGTATGTATGAAGAAATAAGCAATTCTAAGATCTGTCCTTTATTTCTTGATGATTTCAGTAATATATTTAATCATAAAATGTTATTTATTAAGCAGATATGTAACATTAATAATACTGACTTTGCTGACAGACTTGCTGAATATGAAGATATCAGTCCGGACATCGCAAACAGATTTGCAGGTACATTTACAGGAAGTGACACTATCACAGAATTTGCAATGAAAGTCAAATCAAAGAATATAGTATATTCAAGAATATGCCGCTGCATTATGCATATAATTCTTGAAATAAGAAAATCCATGTCCGATTCATACAATAATATACCATATATAAGATTATTAGGTTTTAATAAAACCGGACAGCAGTATCTTGGAAGCATCAAGAAAGAACTTGATGTGCCTTTCATTACCAAGGCTGCTGATTATAAAAAAGAACTTATATTTGACCTTGCATGTTCTGACATATATGCACAGGCTGTATATGAAAAGTATGGATATGTAATGAAGAATGAACTGCAACAGAATATAATACGTATATAAAAATACACCGGCTGAACCATTAATCTGATTCAACCGGTGCATTTTTTATATTAATTCTTAATTAGTTCTTAAAGCTGTGGATTGGTGCAGGAATTCTTCCCACTCTGTTCACGAATGCAGAACAGTCAAATTTATTAACAGGCATAATAGGCGCATAACCTAAGAGTCCGCCGAATTCCACTGTCTCTCCAATACCCTTTCCTACAACAGGAATAACTCTTACTGCTGTTGTCTTCTGATTTACCATACCGATAGCTGCTTCATCTGCAATAATTCCTGAAATTGTTGTTGCAGGTGTGTCACCTGGAATAGCTATCATATCAAGACCAACTGAGCATACACATGTCATGGCTTCAAGCTTTTCAATTGTAAGTGAACCTTCATTAACCGCGTCAATCATTCCCTGATCCTCTGATACAGGGATGAATGCTCCACTAAGTCCGCCTACATAAGAAGATGCCATAACACCGCCCTTCTTAACCTGATCATTAAGCATTGCAAGTGCAGCTGTAGTACCAGGTGCTCCTGCTCTCTCAAGTCCGATTTCTTCAAGAATCTCTGCTACTGAATCTCCAACAGCAGGAGTTGGTGCAAGTGAAAGGTCAATAATGCCAAAAGGTACACCGAGTCTCTTAGAAGCCTCCTGTGCAACAAGCTGTCCAACTCTTGTAATCTTAAATGCTGTCTTCTTGATAGTTTCGCAAAGGACCTCAAAGCTCTTTCCTCTTACACTCTCAAGTGCGTATTTAACAACACCAGGACCACTGACACCAACATTTATAATTGCATCATCTTCTGTCACACCGTGGAATGCACCAGCCATGAAAGGATTATCATCAGGGGCATTACATAACACAACAAGCTTGGCACATCCTAAAGAATCTTTATCCTTAGTAAGTTCTGCTGTCTCTTTAACTATCTCGCCCATAAGTCTTACTGCATCCATGTTAATACCAGTCTTTGTTGAACCGACATTAACAGAACTGCATATAAGCTCTGTCTGTGCAAGTGCCTGTGGAATTGATCTTATTAAAAGTTCATCACTCTTAGTCATACCTTTTGATACAACTGCTGAATAACCACCAATGAAATTAACACCAACAGTATGAGCCGCTTTATCAAGAGTTTTCGCAATAGTAACATAATCCTCAGGTGTCTTACATGCAGAAGAACCAACAAGAGAAATAGGTGTAATTGATATTCTCTTATTAACAATAGGAACACCGAATTCCTTTGCAATCTCTTCTCCGGTTGAAACTAAATCCTTAGCAAGAGTTGTGATTTTGTTATATATTTTCTCATTTACCTCAGCTAAATCAGGACCAGCACAGTCAAGAAGATTAATACCCATAGTAATAGTTCTTACATCAAGGTTCTCTTTCTCGACCATTTTGTTAGTCTCTGTAACTTCCATAATATTAATCATAGTATTTAAGTCTCCTCACTTTCTTAGATACGGTGCATCATGTCAAATATTTCTTCACGCTGGCATTTAATTACAACACCAATATCTTCGCCAAGCTTATTAAGATCTTCATTAACATTATCAAAATTCTTTGTAGAACCAGACATATCAACAATCATCATCATATTAAAATATCCTGAAACAATAGTCTGTGAGATATCAAGGATATTAACCTTTGTATCAGCAAGATAAGTACATACTCTGGCAATAATACCAACAGTATCTTTTCCTACAACAGTAATTACACATTTTTTCATAGTTTTCCTCTTTCTGCACCTTGTAAGCGCCTGTTATATTTCGCAAATACCTGATAAAACATCACGCTTTGCAACCTCTATATCAAAATCCGAAGATTTGAATGAGTTATCTGACATATCAATTTCTAACTTCACCGTCTCATAAGCAAGTTTATCATAGTTATTCTCTTTGCTTAAATGACCAAGATATATTTTCTTAAGCTTATCATGAAGCAGGGAATTGACAAGCTGTCCAGATGTCTCATTAGAGAGATGTCCTTTATTACCTAATATTCTTTTCTTAAGATAAAAAGGATAAGGACCAACCTGTAACATATTGATATCATGATTAGCCTCAACAAGCATAATATCAGATTCTGTCAGATTATCAACCACATAATCATCAAAATACCCTAAATCAGTTACAACCGATGCTTTTTTTATGCCATCTGCACATTTTTGAGTAAATGTATACGCAACCGGTTCGTTAGCATCATGTGATATACGAAATGGGTGGACTGTTACATCTCCAATTGAAATATCTTCATCCGCATTTATCTTATTAAATATGCCATCCGGAATATTCCCAAGTGATGAAATCTGTTCTATCCCCTCTATTGTACCAGACGTTGAATAGATTGGAATCCCATCTTTTCTCGATATAACACCAAGCCCTTTTGTATGGTCAATATGTTCATGTGTTATAAATATTGCATCAATATCTTTAAGACTTAAACCCGCCGTATTAAGTCCTTCTTCAATTCTTTTCCTGCTTATTCCGGCATCAAAAAGAACATGTGTGTCCTCCGTACCAAGGTAGATGCAGTTTCCACTGCTTCCGCTGGCAATCGGCATCATTCTCATAATTATTTATCCTCCCAGCGAAGCTCTATAACATCACCATCATTAAGTGGCGATGAATAATCAGCATCATTTCCGTTATGTAAGAATACAAGATTCCCCCTTACCATTGTAAGATCAAATGGATAGAACTGGAACAGGTCTACAACTATATAATCAGGCTTGCCTGATAAAACAACGCTCTGACCATTAACCGTAATAGTTATATCCTGCGGTTGTATAACTGGTTCTTCTGCTACCTTATCATCAGTTTCTTCTGATTCCTGCAGCTTTTCTGATGCCATAATATTCTCATTATATTCCTCTAATGAAGAAGTTCTTACCGTAAAGTTCTCATATACTTTAGTATTCTTATCTGCTGGTTCATTATTAACAGTTACATTGAGTGTCTTATAATCCAAGTCAAGAAACTCAAAAAGCTGTGCAACTGTATAGAAGTTCTCCATACGGATTTTGTCGCCGTCATTAATATCATAGAACTCTGACTTTAATTCTCCATTAACATATGCAAATCTTGGGCAGACTATAGTTTTATCATTTACTATAAATGTTATCTGGGAATTAAACTCTTCAAGCTGTCCTATTGTTATGCTTGCCGGTTCTCCTACTGTAGATTCCGTTACAACTATTATATCATTCTGTTCAATCGGAGTATGAAGATTAGCCGGTCTTCCATTAAGCGTAACAACTGCGCCTTCCCCGGCACTTCCCCTTACAAGTCTTGACTTTCCATTAACAGTAAAGTTAATCTCTGCCCCTCTTCTTGGGAAAAGCTTTTCATTAGGGAAGCCAATCTGCATGACAGCATCTACAACTGTAAGATTACTTGTATCATAGAGCTTTATTCGTTCTTTATTAACAGTAACAAATACAAAATTGTTCTTTTGCGTATAATAATTAGTGCATATACCGACAGGCGTTACATATAATGAATCCTTCTTGAAATTGTCAACCTGAAAATCAACTGCAGTTAGAACCTCTTCACCTCTTACCGCAACTCTCTGGTGCGGTATTCCAAGACAATCGGCAACTCTTTCTGTATAACCTGGTATCTTGCCACCACCGCCGACAACAAACACAGCATTTACAGGCTTACCGCCATTAAGCTCAATAATCTTTTCCGCAACATCCTTTGCAATCGCATCCACAACATCAGCTGCTGCATTTCTTATTTCAAGTGCATCTACCTTCTGCGTAATACCCATGATATCTTTAAATGTTACAAGTCCTTTTTTCTTAGTACTTGCAGACATTTTAATCTTTTCAGCAGTATTAAAATCAACAAGGTAAGTTTTTGCGATACACTCTGTTATCTCATCACCTGCACAAGGTATCATGCCATAAGCAATTATACAGCCATCCTTTGTAAGACAGATATCTGATGTTCCTGCACCTACATCAACAAGCCCTATGTTAAGAAGCCTGTACTGCTCAGGAATTGCTATATTCATGGCTGCTATAGGCTCTAATGTAAGACTTGCAACATTAAGTCCGGCATATTCAACAGCTTCATAAAGTCCATCAACTACCTCTTCCGGCAAAAATGTAGCAATAAGTTCAACTGAAATCTTAGAAGCCTTATGCCCCTCAAGATTATTAATATCATAGCCGTTAAGCTGATATCTTATAGGGGTGTTTCCGACACAATAAAATCTTGCTTTATCTTCTTTTTCGTTAATCTTATTATGTGCATTCTCAACTGCCAGAAGATTAAGTGAATAGATATGTTCCTGTGTAACCCGTGTTTCTTCTTCAAATTCATACTCAGCAGACGAATTAACAGTTTTAAGAACTCGTCCGGCAGCAGCAATGCATACATCTGAAAGTTCCCTTTCTAGCTGATTCTCAAGAGAATTCTTAACTTTTCTGATTGTATCGCCAACTTTATAGATATCATGAATCTGACCATCAAGCATTGCTCTGGTTTCATGCTTCTGCTCAGCCATTGCAATAACTTTAAAACGGTTCCTTTCCATGTATCCCACAACACCGACAATACTTCTTGTTCCTATATCAAGACCAAAAACAAGGGTCTCATTTCTTGACTGTGTATTATCCATACCCTACCTCTAGAATAAACAAATTATGTATAATGTATCATATTCCAAGTATAATCTCAAGCTGGGCGCGTGTTTTTTCAATATCTGCGCCATTATTAATCACTTTATCTGCATGCTTTCTGAACTCTGCATCAGATAGCTGGCTTTTAAATATGTCTGATATCTTTTCATCAGAATAGCCTCTTGAAGCAGCAAGTCTTTTTCTTCTCTCATCTTCCGAAACATATATATACCATATCTCATCCATGAATATATCATAGTGATCTTCAATAAGCAGTGCTGCCTCAACAAAACAGTAATCAACATCACCTGCTATCTTATGATTATTAATCTGATTAATAATCTCTTGTTTTACAAGAGGATGAATTATGCTGTTAAGAACGATTCTCTTATTAGGGTTCTTAAATATAATATCTGCGAGAAGAGGTCTGTTTATCTCTCCATCTTCTCCTACAATCTGCTCCCCGAATATATCAACGACCTTTTTAAATCCAATATTACCTGAGTGGTATATATTTCTTGCAACAAGGTCTGCCTGTATAATGTCGCAGGAACACATTTCTTTAAGGAGTGCAAGAACAGAAGATTTTCCTGCTCCTACACCACCTGTGATTCCAATAACTTTCATTAGTGTGCCTCCAGCCAGTCTTTTCCTTCCTTTAAATCTACCTCAAGAGGAACTTTAAGGCTTACTGCATTCTTCATTCCATCAAGCATAATCTGCTTTACAGTTTCAACCTCATCCTCTGCCGTCTCAACAAGAAGCTCATCATGAACCTGCAATATAAGTCTTGACCTGAGATTATGCTCCTTAAGTGCATTATATACATTAATCATTGCCAGCTTTATAATATCAGCTGCAGTTCCCTGAATCGGTGCATTCATGGCAACTCTCTCTCCAAAAGAACGCTGCATGAAATTAGAAGATTTAATCTCTGGAATTTCTCTTCTTCTATTGTACATTGTAAGTGAATATCCTTTTTCTTTGGCATCACTTACGAGTCCGTCAATAAATGTCTTGATAGTCGGATAGCTTGCAAAATATCTTTCAATATATTCTTTAGCTTCTTTTCTTGAAATACTAAGATCCTGACTTAATCCAAATGAACTCATTCCATAGATAATGCCGAAATTAACTGCCTTGGCATTTCTTCTCTGTTCATCAGTAACCTCATCGAGCGGTACGCCAAAGACCTGTGCCGCCGTTGCTCTGTGGATATCTGCTGATGAATTATACGCCTCAATGAGCTTCTCATCCCCTGACATATGAGCAAGAATTCTTAACTCTATCTGAGAGTAGTCGGCATCCAAGAATACAAAGCCATTCTTTGGAACAAATACCTTTCTTATAGCCTTACCCATCTCCATTCTTATAGGAATATTCTGAAGATTAGGCTCTGTACTGCTTATTCTTCCAGTAGCAGTTATTGTCTGGTTAAATGTACCATGAATTCTTCCATCTTCTGATATATACTGTGTAAGACCGTCAGCATAAGTTGATTTAAGCTTTGATAACTGTCTGTATTCAAGAATCTTACTTACAACCGGATAATCAGGTGCAAGCTTTTCAAGTACATCTGCGGCTGTTGAATAGCCACTCTTTGTCTTCTTTCCGTTAGGCATTCCAAGCTTTTCAAAAAGTATTACACCAAGCTGCTTTGGTGAATTGATATTGAACTCTTCGCCTGCTGCTTCATATATCTCTTTCTCAAGAACCAAAATCTTAGTGCCAAGTACCTTAGAATAATCAACAAGTGCCTTTTTATCAACACTTATGCCCTGCTGCTGCATATCAAAAAGAACAAATATAAGAGGCATTTCTATAGTTTCAAAAAGCTCATACATATTCTCACTCTTTAACTGTTCTGTAATTTTATCAGCACATTTGTAATAAGCATATGATGAAAGACATGCATACTTAATAAGATTGTCTTCCGCTTCATTTACTGCCTTATTAATTGACAATTTACCCAGAAGTTCTGTTTTTGAAGGATATGTTAATGATAAAAACTCTCTTCCAAGACTTTCATAATCATAACTTTCGTTACTTGGATGAAGCAGATATGCCGCAATTGCAGTATCAATAAATGCTTTTTCTGAAACAAGCGGATAGCCATTTATCTTGTCTTTTTCAAATATATCAAGATAATCTTTAATATTGGCAGATGCTATATTTCTGTTAGAAGCCACGCTTACAACATCTGACAGACGGTCTGCAAGATAACTCTCTGTAACAAAGCCCGATACCGGAATATAATATATTTCTGTATCTGATAGTGTTATTCCAACTGCAATCAGTTCACTTTCTCTTACAATAGAAAGTCCGATTTTTTCAATTCCACCTGCTATATTCATTGCTTTGTTAAATACATTTTCAACCTCAGCAAAATCAGATATCTTCTTGAAATATTCATAACATTCAGGATCTTTAGCAATTATATCTGTATTCTCAAACTTCTTTAGCATATTTTTAAAATTATACTTCTTAAAAAGTTCATATGAATTCTCATTAAAGAAATCACCTGCTTTAGAATCTTCAACTTTATAATCAATCGGAACATCGGTTTTAATCTCTGACAAGAATCTGCTCATCTTAATCTGCTCGATATTCTCAGTTATTGATGCTTTTGCTTTAGGCGGCTTCAACTCGCAAAGATGTTCAAAAACATTATCAAGACTATGATATTCCCGAATAATGGCAGACGCTGTCTTAGGTCCTATCCCCGGTGCTCCCGGTATATTATCAGATGTATCCCCCATAAGGGCTTTAACATCTATAAATTCATGAGGAGTAACTCCATACAGATTAAATACATCTGATGGATAATAATCTTCAACCTCTGTTACACCTTTCTTTGTCTTTGGTATTCTTATCTTAATATGCTCATCTGCCAGCTGAAGCAAATCTCTGTCACCTGAAACAATTGATACATCTATTCCTTTCGCAGCACTTTCCTTCGCAATTGTACCTAGAATATCATCTGCTTCGTATCCCTCCTGCTCGACAACTGTAATATTCATTGCTTTAAGCAGCTCCTTCATAAGAGGAACCTGCTGCTTTAGTTCTGGCTGCATAGGCTTTCTTGTCCCTTTATATCCATCAAATGCCTTATGTCTGAATGTCGGTGCAGATAAATCAAATGCAACCGTAATATAGTCGGGCTTTTCTTCATCAAGAAATTTAAATAAAATATTAAGAAAGCCATACATAGCATTGGTATGTATGCCTTCTGCATTAGTAAGGTCAGGAACTCCGTAAAATGCCCTATTTAATATGCTGTGTCCATCTATTAATATAAGTTTTTCACCCATAACAATCTCCCATCTTTAAAAGAATTTAATAATGATAAGAAGCAATGCTGTAAGAACCATAACTGTAGAAACAAAAATATATCTTACCCTGGTAAAATGAGTCCATTGTCTTAAAAACAAACATTTAGCCTCACTGTCCTTAAGCTTCTGCTCAACCAGCCCTGTAAAATCAAATGCATCTAAATATGCACTATATCTGCTGTTCTCTGTTCTTTTCTCACTATCATCTTCTAATCCATATAAAATTATATAATATATCTCCATCTCTTCACGACAGTCTGCACAGTTAAGAATATGATTGGTAAATGCTTCTTCATCTTTAAGTGACAGATTGCCATGTTCAAAGCTTTCTATCCTGCTCTGGATTTCCTTACAGTTATCCATAAACGCCTCCATAAAAGGATTATAATACAATAATAAAATAATATTCGAAATTTATTATGTACGCAAGTATTCTTTACTTGATTTTTAAGATTTATTATGATAAACTATCAAAGTCGCGCAGGTGTGGCGGAATGGCAGACGCAGCAGACTCAAAATCTGCCGGTGGTAACATCGTGCGGGTTCAAGTCCCGCCACCTGCATTAAAAAAGGAAGTTGCTTTTATCGCAGCTTCCTTTTTCTTTTATAGAAAATCACCGTTAAATACAAAACTGTCACTTAATTAAAGTGAATTATAAAGTTCTTCATACTTTCTAGCTGAACTGTTCCATGAGAAGTCTGTCTTCATTCCCCTGTCAACAATCTTATTCCACTCTCTCTTATGATTGTAATATACATCCTTAGCATAATTAACAATACCAAGCATCTCATGTGCATTATAATTAGCAAAAGAAAATCCTGTTCCCTTACCTTCATATTCGTTATATGGCTCTACAGTATCCTTAAGGCCACCTGTTTCTCTTACTATAGGAACTGTTCCATATCTAAGGCTCATTAGCTGAGAAAGACCGCAAGGTTCGAATAATGACGGCATAAGGAATGCATCACAGGCTGCATATACCTTATGTGACATATCTTCTGAATAATATATATTAGCTGATACTCTGTCATTATATTTCCAGTCATAATGTCTGAACATATTCTCATATCTCTCTTCACCGGTACCAAGAACAACAAACTGTACATCTTCTGCACAAAGCTGATCCATAACATATGCTACAAGATCAAGTCCCTTCTGATCTGTAAGTCTCGATACAAGCCCAATCATAAACTTACCCTTATCTTCTGTGAGTCCAAGTTCCTTCTGAAGTGCAACCTTGTTCTTCCACTTTTCTTTTCTAAAGGTTACCTGATTATAGTTGTTGTAAATTCTCTTATCTGTCTCTGGGTTATATTCATCATAATCAATACCATTAACAATACCAGATAAAACATTAGATCTTGCTCTCATAAGGCCATCAAGATTCTCACCATAAAACGGTGTCTTTATCTCTTCTGCATAAGTTTCACTTACAGTTGTAACCCTGTCAGCATATACAATACCACCTTTTAAGTAATTAGCATCATCATAGGCTTCAAGCTTATCTGATGTAAAATATTCATCTGGAAGTCCTGTAATATCCTTAACTTTCTTAAGATCCCATATGCCCTGGAACTTAAGATTATGTATAGTCATAATAGACTTGATACCCTGATAAAACTCTCCCTGAGAGAATCTTTCCTTAAGATATACAGGAATAAGACCTGTCTGCCAGTCATTACAATGAATTATGTCTGGTCTGAAGCCAAGCACAGGAAGAGCTGAAAGTGCAGCCTTGCTAAAGAATGCAAACTTCTCAATATCCTCATGAATCCAGCTGTATGGCTTATTACCACCAAAATAGAATTCATTATCAATAAAGTAAAATGTCACACCATTCCACTCTAATTCAAAAACACCTACATACTGTGTTCTCCATGCAAGATCTATGTAAAAATGTGTCTTATAAACCATCTTTTCACGATACTCCCAAGGTATACATGTATACTTAGGTATCATTACCCTTACATCAAACTTAGTCTTGTCAAAATACTTAGGAAGTGAACCTGCAACGTCAGCAAGTCCGCCGGTCTTAATAAATGGTACAGCCTCTGATGCAATCAACAATACATTTTTCATACATTAGTCCTCATTTCTTCTTAATTATAATCCCATACTCTTCATGCATTTATAAAAAAATAAGTGCAGTCCTTGTAAAACTGCACTCATTATATCACATATATTATAATATTACCAGTAACGTCTTATAGCAATTACACTCATACCTATTGAATTAACACCAACAAGCCTTACTGAACCGCCTGGAACATTAGCATGAATCATCTGTCCCCCACCTACATATAATCCAACATGTCCCGGATAACATATAACATCGCCAGGCTGTGCATTGGCAAGTCCGTTAACCGCTGTACCACCATATGCCTGGGCACTTGATGATCTTGAAATACTAATTCCATACTGTCTGAACAGATAAGAAGTAAATCCTGAGCAGTCAAAACCTGATGGTGAACTTCCACCGCTTACATATGGAACTCCAAGAAGTGAATATGCAAGTGAAACAACACCACTTGCTACAGATGAATCACCCTTTGCCGGTGTAACTGTTGTATTAATCTGCTGGTTCTGTTTTGCCGCTGCTGCCTGACGTTCCTGTTCTCTCTTAGCCGCAACTTCTGCCGCTTTCTTAACAGCTGATTCAAGCTGGCTGTTTACATCATCAGCCTTAGCCTGTGTTTCCTGAATAGTACTATAAAGCAATGCCTGCTTCTCAGTAAGCTGTGTCTGCGCTTCATCAAGTTCCTGCTTATCACTTTCAAGTTTTTCCTTGAGTTCCTTGATTTCACTAGCTGTCTGAGCCATTTCATCAAGCTTGTTTCTGTCATAATTATAAACTTCCTGCATATACACTGCTTTATTAAGCATTGTACTCATGTCTGATGAAGTAAGGAAAACTTCAGCTAATGATACAGACTGGTCTTCATACATATACTTGATACGAAGCTTCATATCCTCATATTGCGCTGACTGAATCTTCTCTGCCTCTTCAAGTTTTACATTAGCTGCATCTATTTCATCAGATTTATTAGCCATCTTAAGTTCCAGATCATCCATCTGTTGTAACAGATAAGCCCACTGATCCTGAAGATTATCCAATTCCTGTTGTGTCTGTTGCTTCTGCTGCTTTAACTTATCAACGTCATCTGCAAATACAGCAAATACTGTGGATACAGTTAATGTAGATGATAATAACACGGCTGCAAAACCTTTAAATATTCTCTTACGCATATATAACCTCAACTAAAATAATTATTACAAAATTGTTAAAAATCGTTTACGATTTTGTAATTATAATATAAACGCTGCTATTTATCAAGGCTTTACAATTAAATATACATGAAAAATATGTGAACATTTTTATATTAAATATTATCTAATATTGTACTGCAGACGAATTTTATCCGAAATCAATGCGATGAATTCTGAATTAGTTGGCTTTCCTTTTCCACAGTTAATAGTATACCCAAACAGATCATTCAGTGTATCTGTATTACCACGATTCCATGCAACTTCAATTGCATGTCTTATAGCTCTCTCTACCCTGCTGGGTGTAGTTTCGTATTTTCTTGCAATAGTTGGATAAAGTACTTTTGTAACACTGTTTATAATTTCTGCATCCTTTACTGATAAAGTAATTGAATCCCTAAGATACTGATAGCCTTTAATATGTGCCGGAATCCCGATATCATGAATTATATTTGTTATATCTGTCTCAAGATTTCTGTCTGTAATAGAAACCGGTTCTCTTGGCACTGTTTTTACACTTACTTTGTCATGCTGATTTCTTATGTATCGTATTCTGTTAACCAGCACCTCATTGTCAAATGGTTTCATTATGTAATATGCTGCTCCCATATTAAATGCATCCTCAGTTACACTGTCTCTGCCTATAGCGCTTATTACAATAAAGTCTGGCTTTGAATCTAACGTTTTGTCTGCCCTTACTTTTTCCATAACAGTAATTCCATCTATCCCAGGCATTATAAGATCAAGTAAAACAACATCCGGCTGGCTCTCATGAATCATTTTCACGGTATCTGCACCATTATCAGCCGTTCCAACAATTCTCATGTCATCTTCCTCATCAATTACACTCCTTAATGCCTCCAGAATACTCTGATTATCATCTGCGATAGCTATTTTAGTCCTCTCCATACATTCAAGCCCTTTCATAATGTGAAAATTAAATAATCCGACATTTTTCAACTTCACAATAGTTAGTATAGTTTTTACAGCAGCAGTCTGCAAGCACTTTTTATCGCAAGATATCTCAGCATTCGACAAAATTCGACACAGTTTTTGTTTATTAAATCAAACCATCAATAATAATGAATAAAATAATCAGAGGCAGGATATATTTAAGATAAAACTTAAAAATCTTAGGCATGCCGATACCCTTTCCTGTATTAACTTCATTCATATAATTATCATATCCCCAGCCAAGCTTAGTCGTACAGAATAGAAGTATAACAAGGCTTCCTATAGGAAGAATAAGACTGCTTACAAGAAAATCTTCCAGATCAAGCACATTAGTTCCAGCGCCAAGCGGTGTAAATCCGCTTAATACATTGAACCCAAGAATGCATGGGATACTCATGATAATTATAATAAACAGGTTAATTACACCTGCTTTCTTACGGTTCCATCCAAAAGCTTCCATATTGCATGCAATAATGTTCTCCAGAACAGCAATAACTGTGGATAATGCCGCAAATGTCATAAAAAGGAAAAACATTGCGCCCCAGAATCTTCCACCTGACATATGTTCGAACACCTTTGGAAGTGTGACAAATATAAGGCTTGGACCACTGTCTGTTGGTATATTATATGACATACATGCTGGAAATATGATAACTCCTGACATAATTGCAACAAATGTGTCAAGTAATGTAATCTGTATTCCCTCTCCTACAAGTGCTCGTTCTTTCCCAATATAGCTTCCAAATATCATCATTGAGCCCATTCCCACACTTAAAGTAAAAAAAGCCTGCCTCATTGCCTCAATAATAATATTTCCAAGACCAACCTCTTTTATCTTATCCATATCAGGAACAAGAAAATATTGCATTCCCTTTCCGGCACCATCAAGCGTAAGACTGTGGATAGCAAGAACAACAATAAGTCCAAGAAGAATAAGCATCATATATTTTGTAATCTTCTCAACACCATTCTGGAGTCCCATACTGCAGACAATAACCGCAATAAGAACTATCACTGCCATCCACACAAACATTATCCATGGATTAGCAGTTACATCAGCAAACATCTGTGAACTGTCTGTGTTTTTTGTAATATCACCAGTTACATACTTAATAAAATATCCTAGCATCCATCCTGAAACAGTAGTATAGAAGAATAAAAGTATATAATTGCCTATCATTCCAAGATATCCATGAATATGCCACTTCTGTCCAGGTCGCTCCAGTTCATGATACGCCCTTATTATGCTGCTTTTAGAAGCTCTTCCCATTGCAAGTTCCATTGATAGTACAGGAATTCCAAACATAAGAAGGAATAACATATATAATAAAACAAATATTCCACCTCCATTATTGCCTGCAACATATGGAAAACGCCATACATTTCCAATTCCGATTGCGCAGCCTGCACTTATAAGTATGAATCCAAGTCTGCTGCCAAATTTCTCTCTTTCCATCGTATTATAATCCTTTTCTTTGTTAGTTTCTTTTAGTCTTTATCAAGCATTCTATCAATAAATATACCATATCCGCAAGTAGAATCATCAACAAATACATGTGTGACCGCCCCAATTATCTTTCCATTCTGAATAATCGGGCTTCCACTCATCCCCTGAACAATTCCATTAGTCAGCTTGAGAAGCTCTCCTGATGTTACTTTAAATGTTATATTCTTAGAATCGCCATACTTTAAATCTGTTATATCAATTTCATAATCATGAAAACTGCCATTGTTATAAAACCTTACATATGCTGTTCCTTTTGAAGCTTCATATGACCCGGCTGCTTTCATCAGTTCAGGTGAATACTCATTATATAAAGAGTACGCATTTTCACCGTATATGCCTTTATCAGTATTACATCTTATACTTCCTATGTTGTCCTCTCTATAATCAATAGTACCAAGAAGCTCTCCCGGCTCTCCATTTTTTCCAGGTACAATAGACAGAATCCTTGTTCTGTATATCATGCCATCTTTTATATCAAGTACCTTCCCTGTTTCGTTATCTGATATTCCATGTCCTAATGCGGCAAATGTGCCATCTTCACACACATAAGTAACAGTTCCAACACCCTGTGTATCATCTTTAACCCAGATTCCAATTTTGTATTCTCCTGCAACATTTTTCACAGGTATAATCTGCTCTTCAATTTCCTGACCATCCCGCCTGACAGTTATGTCCATACTATTTCCCGCCGATTCTGACACCGCCTGTAAAAGCTGTTCTTTCGTATCTGTCTGAGAACCATTAACTTTAATTATATAATCACCTTTATTAATCTTTCCTTTGGCAGGAACAACATTCTGCCCATCATATGTGCATATTGTTTCTGTATTAACAACATATACTCCATTACATTTAAGATATATACCTACCTGAAAACCACCAGAATAAATGTATTTTTCATCGACTACCTCCATATGTGTCCTTGCGACAGAAAGCAGTCCAAAAAGCTTATAATCCACATAATACTGACCGGTATTTCCCGACTGGATTGTAACCTGCTTTCCAAAATCAATATTATCGGCACATATATTATTACTGCTGTCATATACAGTACCAACAACAGGTATGTCCATAGAAAAAACAGCCTTATCCTGCTTATATATATATAGCTTATCTGGAATCTTTTTCTTAATTGAATTACAGTATATATAAGCTCCAAAACCTATGCAAAATGCCAGAACCCCGGCATAAATTAACCCTTTTTTAAAATTCTTCATATCAATCCACCATCCTTCTAAGATTAGTATTGACCAATGAAATACTTTTAAAAAAGGGTATTACTGTAAATTCAGTTAAAATGTATTTAATTATTTTTTGCCGTCTGTGCCATATTCTTAAGTTCTTTTGCATTAGACACAACTGCATCTGTAATACTTGAACCGCCAAGCATTCTTGCTAACTCACCTATACTTTCATCATATGAAAGCTTTGTTATGTTACTTATTGTCCGATTATCTTTAGTAGACTTCTCAATAACATAGTGATTATCAGCCATTGCCGCAATCTGAGGCAGATGGGTAATGCATATTATCTGATGAGTTTTTGAGAGTGTATTTAACTTCTCTGCAACAAGCTGTGCCGTCTTTCCGCTGATTCCTGCATCAATCTCATCAAATATCAGTGTTTTGGATACATCTGTCTCTGCCATTACACTTTTAATAGCAAGCATGATTCTTGACAATTCTCCACCTGATGCAATCTTTGCAAGAGGCTTCATATCTTCACCCGGATTAGTTGATATCATAAACCTGACATTGTCAGTTCCGGTTGAATCAGGATTTTTCTCTTCAAATTCAGCTTCAAATCTTACATCAAGAAAATTAAGCTGTTTTAAGGCATTTATTATATCCTGCGAAAAATTTAGTGCTGTTTTCTTTCTCTGGCTGCTTAAAAGAGAAGCCGCATTCATAAGTTTTTTATAAGCTCTATCATATTCAGCTTTTCTTGCAGCAACAACTTCATCATAATTCTCATATTCAGATAACTTCTGTTTCTTATCATCAAGAACAGATAATATATCTTCAATCGACTTGCCATATTTCATCTTAAGAGAATTAATCATATCAAGTCTTTCTTCAAGTATATTGAATTCAGACTGGTCAAATGTAAAATCATCCATATAAGATGAAAGGTTATGAGCCACATCTGATATAAGATTCTCAATATCAGCCAGAATATCACAGTCATCTTTCAAAGATTCATCATATTCGCTTGCAGCTATCATATTCTTTAATGCAGCTCCTGCCATATCACTAAGATTATTGTCACCTTCTGAAAGCAGCATCGACACCTCAGAAAGATTTCCTGCAATCTTCTGGAAGTTACTCATTCTCCGGTAATCAGCTTCAATCTGTTCATCTTCTCCAGGTTTTAAAGCAGCTGATTCAAGCTCATTGATTTCATATTGAAGAAAAGCCATCTCTTTAATCCTTGATTCATCATCACCAGAAAGACTTTCATATGCTTTTTTGCATATAGTATATTCCTTATAGCATTCTTTATACGAATCAAGAAGTGGATTAATACTGTTATCATAATCATCAATTACAGACAAATGATTACTCTCATCCATAAGAAGCTGGTTATCATGCTGTCCGTGAATATCAATCAGTTCATGTGCAAGAACTCTTGTCTGGGCTGATGTAAAAGACTGTCCGTTAACCTTAATCTGCGAACGATTTGCCATAATTTTCCTCGAAATAACAAGTTCACCATCATCGCATGATATAACCCCCAGTTCTTTGATTCGTTCAATCTTATCTTCTGGTATTGCAAATGTTATCTCTGAAAGTCCATATTCACATCCTGACCTTATAAAATCAGGTGATGTCTTGCTTCCTAATGCAGCATTAATAGAACCAAGAATAATAGATTTACCTGCACCGGTTTCACCAGAAAGTATATTAAGTCCTTCATCAAAATCAATATTCTCTTCTTCTATAAGTGCAAGATTCTTAACATGTAAATTAACTAACATATCCTGCCTTTCAATTCTGTCTATTAATTGTTCTTAATAAGTTTCTTAATCTTGTTCATAACAAGCAAAGTATCATTAACTGTCCTTACTGCACACATGATAGTATCATCTCCTGCAATAGAACCTACAATCTCATTCCATTCCAGTGCATCTATTGCTGCACATACAGCCATTGCCATTCCAGGTGCAGTCTTAATTACAAGAATATTCTGTGCCATATCCATTGATACAAAGCCTTCTTTAAGAACCGTTAAAAATTTATCACTTGCAACAGGTTTGTCCTTTGTAAGTGTTGCATACCTTGTTCTCTTACCATCCACAGAAACTTTTGACAGATTAAGCTCTCTTATATCTCTTGAAACAGTAGCCTGCGTAACATTATAGCCTTCATCGTTCAGAATCTTTGCCAGCTCCTCCTGTGTTCCAACTTCGTATCTGTCAATTACTTCTAATATCTTTTTATGTCTGTCTGTTTTCATAATTATCCCCAACTACATTTTGTTCCTTATTCTCTCTAAGAATGAAATTCTGCTTGTCTTGACAAATCTTGATATACGCTCTGACTGCGTAATAACAATTCTGTCTCCCGTTACAACTTCACAGAAGCTTTCTCCATCAAATGTGGCAACTCTTGCGCTGTCATTCTTAAGAGAACCCGTCATTCTTCCTGATGAGCTTTTATTATCCTTCATCTCAATCATAATCTCATCATCGGCAGCAAATATAATACTTCTCTGATTAAGTGAATGCGGACATATAGGTGTCACCATTATAAGTCTTGCTGTCGGCTGTATTATAGGTCCTCCTGCTGACAGACTGTACGCTGTCGATCCTGTTGCGGTCGAAACAATTACCCCGTCAGCCGAATATGTATTAAGATACTCGCCATTGACATATATATCAAAATCAATAATTCTTAAGGCACCATTTCTGTTAATTACAACATCATTAAGTGCCATATCAGAAAAAATGCGTTCTTCACCGCGATATATACATCCATCAAGCATCATGCGTCTGTCAATCTCATAATCGTCTCTAAGAAGACTCTCTAATGTCTCCTCAAAGCTTGACATATCTGTGTCTGTAAGATAACCAAGAGTTCCGATGTTAACGCCTATAAAAGGAATATCCTTCTCAGACAACTCCCTTGATGCCTGAATAAGTGTACCATCACCTCCAAGAACAATAACACATTCAGTATTATCAGGAACCAGTCTTACATCACTGTATGAACCTGTTTTATTAAATGCCTGTTCCTGTTCTATCTGGCATACACATTCAGCTCCTTTTGAGCGTAAAAAATGTGCAATCTTTCTTGTATTAACACCATCAGGATCTTTAAACCTGTTAGTAACAATATAAAAATATTTCATGCTGAACCTCATTTAGTATACGAAAAGAATTGAATATATATTACAATACTTCGTGAGCTTTTTCAACTACATTTTCTACAATAAATGGAATTTCCTTTATCTGTGGTTCTGCAATTTTCTGCAAATGCAGCAGATACTCAATATTCCCCTCAGGTCCCTTAACAGGACTGAACTCAAGATTAAGGATTTCAAATCCTATTGACATTGCATAATCAATTACCTTATTGATTACTTCTATATGAACATCTTTATCTCTTACAACGCCATGCTTTCCTACCTTCTCACGTCCTGCCTCAAACTGCGGTTTGATAAGACACACTATCTGTCCATCATCTGTAAGAAGATTTCTTACTGGAGTAAGCACCTTAGTAAGTGAGATAAATGATACATCTATACTTGAAAACTGTATTCTGTCTGCAACATCATCAGGTGTTACATAACGGATATTAGTTTTTTCCATGCATACTACTCTCTCATCATTGCGTAACTTCCAGTCAAGCTGTCCATGTCCTACATCAACAGCATAGACTTTAATTGCACCATTCTGAAGCATGCAGTCAGTGAATCCACCCGTTGATGAACCTACATCCATACATATCTTGCCTTCAAGCGTCACATCAAAATTCTGCATAGCTTTCTCAAGCTTAAGACCACCACGGCTAACATACTTAAGAGTTGTTCCACGGACCTCTATCACTGCAGTGTCAGGAAATGACTGACCTGCCTTGTCTTCCTTCTGTCCGTCAACATATACATTGCCAGACATAATAATAGCTTTTGCCTTCTCTCTTGAAGTTGCAAGCCCTTTATTAACTAATAAAACATCTAATCTTTCTTTACTCATTTTTCTTATCCTTATTCAATACATTTGCCCATCTGTTAAGCACCTTCGCAATAATACTGTCTCTGTCAACACCTGATTCCCGTCGCAGAATATCAACATTGCCATGTTCAACATAATCATCTGGCAGTGCAATATTAAGTACATCTATATCATTACATGTATCATCATAATATTGACAGACCGCTTCACCAAAGCCACCTGACAAAACATTTTCTTCCATAGTAACTATAAGTCTGTGAGACTCTGATAATCTGTCCAGCATATCGGTATCAACCGGCTTAATAAAACGCTCATTGACAACAGTTATATTATAACCCTTTTCTTTAAGCTTTTCTCTGACTGCCTGTGCCGTAATAAGCATATTGCCTGCTGCAACAAGTGCAATGTCAGACTCTTCAATAATCATCTCGGCTTTTCCGTACCGGATTGGTGCATTATGCTCTTCAAGACCATCATACGCCTGACCTCTTGGATATCTTATTGCAATCGGAGAATTAAAGTTAAGCAGAGCGAATTCAAGCATTGCTGAAAGTTCACTGCCATTCTTAGGTGCCATAACAGTCATGTTTGGAATTGAAGTCAGAAATGAAAGGTCGAATATACCCTGATGTGTCTCACCATCACTTCCAACAAGCCCTGCCCTGTCAATTGCAAATACCACATGAAGATGCTGGATACATACATCGTGAAGTATCTGGTCATAAGCTCTTTGTAAAAATGAAGAATACACAGCAAATACAGGTTTAAGACCACCTGCTGCCATTCCAGCCGAAAACGTAACAGCATGCTCTTCTGCGATTCCGACATCAAAAAATCTGTCAGGAAACCACTTGGAGAATTTATTAAGTCCTGTTCCATCAGGCATTGCTGCAGTAACTGCAACAATTGACTTATCCTTTTTGGCAAGCTGGCATATTTTTTCCGAAAATACATCAGAATAAGTCGGCTTATCAGATGATTTCAATTCTTTTCCTGTTACAGTATCAAATGGTCCTATTCCATGAAACTTAGCCGGATTACGCTCTGCAGGTTTATATCCATGTCCTTTATGTGTTACAACATGGATGATAACTGCACCGTTAATTCGTTTAGCAACATGAAACACCTTAATAAGCTTCTCAATATCATGTCCATTAACCGGGCCAAGATAAGATATTCCCATACATTCAAACATTTGTCCTGGAAGTATTATCTGCTTAAGATTACTCTTGGTTTTCTTGATTCTTTCTACAATATGGTCTCCACCCGGAAGCTTATACAGAGTATTAGTCACATTTTCCTTAAGGTCATAATATGAATCTGATGACCTAATATTACTAAGCATATGTGGTACACCGCCAACATTCTTGGCTATTGACATAGTATTATCATTTAACACAATAATAAAATTAGTCTTAAGTGAAGAAGCATTATTAAGTGCCTCATAGGCCATTCCACCTGTAAGTGCACCATCACCTATAACAGATACGACACTGTAATGTTCATTCTTTAAATCCCTTGCTTTAACAAGTCCTAATCCTGCAGATATCGATGTTGAACTGTGTCCTGTATCAAATGCATCAAAATGGCTTTCATTTCTTTTAGGGAAACCACTCATTCCGCCAAACTTTCTTAACTGGTCAAACTGATTCTTTCTTCCGGTAAGAATCTTATGCGTATAAGACTGATGTCCTACATCCCATATCAGCTTATCCTGTGGAAGATTAAAAGCCAGATGGAGTGCCATCGTAAGCTCTACAACGCCAAGATTAGATGCAAGATGTCCACCTGTCTTACTAATCTTTTCTATAAGAAATCTCCGGATTTCATCTGCAAGCTGATTATATTCAATTGGAGATAATTGTTTTATATCATTTGGTTTATTTATCTTTTCAAGAATCATAACACACCTGCTTTATTTGTTTCTGTGTATAAGGTTAAGAACAATTTCCTCTAAAAATTCATTCTTTCCCACGCTCTTTATTATATCTAAAGCTTCATCAGACATAGATTGTACATCTGCCTCAGCTTTTTCCATTCCGTATAAAGTAACATATGTTGTTTTATTATTCTTTTCATCAGAAAATACAGGTTTACCAAGTTCCTGAAGCGAACTTGTCACATCAAGTATATCATCCCTTATCTGGAATGCAAATCCTATAAGTGATGCTGCCCTGCATAACCTGTCAGCCGATTTCTCATCACAGCCTGCAAGGTATGCTCCTGCAAGAAATGCAGCTTCAATCAATGCTCCCGTCTTTAATCTGAATATAAAATCAAGCTGTTCATCAGATAATGCCTTTCCAGTAAGTTCAACATCAACAGCCTGTCCACCGACCATTCCTTTTATTCCGGCTTTTCTTGCAATAACTTCCATTGCTTTAGCTTTCGCCGTCATATCTCCTTCACCTGATATAAGTGCTTCAGCCATAATCTCATATGCCAGATTAAGAAGTCCGTCTCCTGCAAGTATTCCGAAATCTTCACCAAATACTTTATGTGTTGTAAGTCTTCCTCTTCTGTAATCATCGTTATCCATTGCCGGAAGATCATCATGTACAAGAGAATATGAATGAATACATTCCAAAGCAGCCATAAATGGATAGACAACCTGACAGTCATCACCTCCACACAGCTTATACACCTCAAGCATAAGCATTGGTCTTACTCTTTTGCCACCTGCATTGACACTGTAATTCATAGCTTCTCTTATTTTTTTATCAAGTCCTGTCTCATCAGGAAGATATCTTGATATTAAATCATTAATAAATTCTACTTCCTGTTCCAATTCATTCTTAAAATCACTCATCGTCCTGTTCTCCATCATCATTCAAAACTATGATTTGTTTCTCAACCTTGTCAAGCTGGTTATTACAACTTTCGACAAGCTTCATCCCCTCCTGATACATTTTAAATGATGCATCAAGTGTTGTGTCTGATTTTTCCATCTGTGCAATTATTTCTTCAAGTCTTTCAAATGACTGTTCTAATGTTTTTGCCATGCTTCCCCTACCTCAATAACCTTAGATCTGATGCTTCCATCTTTAAGATAAACTGTAATCTCGTCATCTGACGACACCTGCCCGGCTGATACAATTCTATTACCTTCAGAATTCTCAATGTAACCATAGCCCATATCAAGCTTTCTTAAAGGACTTAAGCCATCAAGTTTCGAAGCATACAGACGAAGTCTGTTTCTATTTTCAGCCGCACATCTTTTTATTAACATGTTCAGCTTATCTTCCATATTCATAAGCCGCTGTCTTTTATCATATATCTGATTGACAGGGTTAAGATATTCCATCTGTAGCTTTAATCTTTCCAGATAGTCTCTTTTTGCAGACAACGAATACATTATCTGCTGCTTTAACCGTCTTTCATATTCATATATCCTGTTTTCAACAGCCGCTACCTCTGTAACAGCAAGCTCTGCCGCAGCAGAAGGTGTGGGTGCTCTCATATCAGCTACAAAATCAGTGAGTGTAAAATCTGTCTCATGTCCTACTGCTGATATTACTGGTGTTGAAGCGTTAAACACAGCCTCTACAACCTCAGGTTCATTAAAAGCCCATAAATCTTCTATTGAACCGCCGCCTCGTCCTACTATAATACAATCAAGCCCCATCTTATCAAGTCTGGTAATTCCGCTTACAATTGACTGTTTTGCATGTTCTCCCTGAACATATGCAGGATAAAGTACAATCTGGATATAAGGGTTACGCCTTTTGGAAATGTTCATAATATCCTGAACTGCTGCACCTGTCTTAGATGTAACAACACCTAATTTCCTGGTAAATGCAGGAAGTGGTCTTTTATACTCTTTAGCAAAGTAGCCCATATCTTCATAATATTGTTTTAGCTGTTCAAACTTCTGGTACAGTTCTCCAATACCTTCCTGCTGCACAGTATTAGCATATAACTGGTATTTACCCGCTGCATCAAACACATCAACTCTTCCTGAAACAACAACTGACATTCCATCCTTTAACTTAAATGCAAGCTTTGCTGCCTGACTTGCAAACATAATGACAGAAAGTGCCGCATCAGCATCCTTTAAAGTAAAATAAATATGACCGGAGGTATGATACTTGCAATTAGATATCTCCCCCTTAACAGAAACCGAGTTAAGCAGAAAATCCTGCTTAAACATATTCTTAATATAGGAATTCACCTGCTTTACAGTATATACTCCAGCCATATATCCTCTCTTTACATGCAAAAACTGCATTACTCTTTAATTAACTTGCCTAATACACCATTAACAAAAGCTGCTGTGCTGTCAGCCGAGCCATACTTCTTGGCAAGCTCAACAGCTTCATTGAGTGCTACATTAGTAGGAATATCCTCATCATAAAGCATCTCATACACAGCAAGTCTCATAATAGAAAGCTCTGTCTTTCCTAGACGGCTTGTTGGCCATCCCTCAGATACAGAATCGATTTTCTCATCAAGCTCAGGTATAAGCTCTGCTATTGCTAATGTCTTATCCTTGATGTAATTATATTCTTCTTCCTTAAGATGTGAAGCATCTACCATATCTGCATCTGCAAAATACAGATTAATCTGCTCTTCATACTCATCTTTGTTATCGATAAAAGGAGCTCTGAATAATAACTTAAAAATATGCTCCCTCATTGTAGATCTTGTCATCTTTTAACTCCTGAATTTAATTTTCTACATTAACACTGGCAACCTTAATGTTGACCTCTGTAACTGAAAGTCCTGTCATTGTCTCTATTGCAGACTTAACCTTATCCTGAACCTTAGCTGAAACAGCTGGTATCTGTGTTCCATACTTAAGATTAAGTGTTATATCTACAAGGACACTTGACTCTTCAACTGTTACCTTAACACCCTTAGAAAGATTCTTCATTCCAAGCTTGCTTACGATTTCACTAGTGATATTACCGCCAAGGCTGTCAACACCTTCAACCTCTGTAGCAGCAAGACCAGCAATAATAGCTACAACTTCATCAGCCACCTTAACTTCGCCAATATTAACATTCTCATGTATAGAATAAGTTGTACCTCTATCTTCAAACTCTTTTGTCATAACCGTCCTCCATATATTCATATTTAACTCAAAGTTAAAAAGATTATAACATAAACACTAATTATTGCAAATATTTATTGTTATCTTATCCGCAGCAAAGCCAGTTTTTCTTTTAATTATATCTTCAATCTGTGCTTTATCTGTATCTGAAAGCTCTGATACATTAATAACAGCATCCACATTGGTATCAGATACTGTAACTACCGATGAATCAAAGCCTTTAGCTGATAACAAAAGTTCTATTGCCGTTTCTTTATCAGCATTGTTCTCAAGCTTTGCAAGCTGTTCAACTGCTGCTTTCTTAGCATCCTCTGCAATACCTGCATCATCAGCTATGCTTTTCAGATTCTCTATGCTTGAAGCTCTGACCTGTTCCCTGTTTAACTTAGCAGCTGCAACAGCCTCTGACTTAACTCCTGCTGATGTAAGTATAACAGTTCCCGGCTCATCTGTAAAATCTGTGTCAGCAGCCTCAGCCTCATTACTATCTGTTGACACATTGTCAGCTACAACCGCAGCTGCCTTTTCTTTATCTTTAACTTTAATTATATTATCAAGGTCACCCGCATAATTAATATACCCGGCAGCAGCTATCATTATAGCAAGTGCCGTAATTATAATATGATTCTTTTTTACTCTTTTCAAAACTGCCTCCAAAAAAATTATTCCGACATTTTCATCACTTTAATTTTATGTACAGGAACACCTAAAAGGCCATTTATCGCATCTGTGATATAAGCAACCAGATTTTTATCATCACCTCCCTCACACACTACTAATACACCTGTAACCTCTTTTGTATCATTTGTTTTTACCAAGACCTTTACTTTGCCTACTCCATCTGTATTTTCAAGCATCTGCTGTAGTTCTTCGCCAAGATTTTTCTCATAATCTTCTGACCCTGTGGATATAACCGGACCTGTTGTATAACTTTTCGCAGATGAACTTTTAGTTGGCATTGCAATCACCATCATAAGTATCCCTGCCAGTATTACTATAAATATTTTGTCTTTCCTTGTTTTATTCAGTAATCCTGTAAAAAATGCTTCATTTTTACCACCATTATCCACTTTCGCCTGCCTCCCTGATATCTATCTGTTCTACAGATATTTCATACCTGCCAGCTATATCTGTTCTTAATCTGTCAATATTATCATTGCCTGCAATATTGTTTTCTTTAACATATACATTTATCATACTGACCGCCGTCATGTCTGATGTGAAGCTGCATTTTACAGAAACAGTTTCCAGACCGTAAGAAGCTGCAGTGCTATTGATATCTTCACTTATAATTTTTTCAGCCATTTTCTTGTCTGAAGTATTATATAAAGCCTGTGAGACATTATCGTTCTCCTTAGAATATGTTTTAAATCCATTACTTATACCATCCGTAATCTCACTTATATCTGCATTCTTAATATTAAGCAGCGGAATTATTATCGCCATTACAAGTATCAGTTTCATTACAAATGCTATGAATTCCTTATACTTTGGTGGCACAAGCTTTAATGCAATCTCTCCTGTAATTTCAAGAATAAATAGTGTTTTAAACCAGTTAATAATACCTGTCATTGCACATTACCACATTTAAACATATAGATTAATATTAGTTGCAAAGCATATAATTGCCATTGTTAGGCACATAAGAACAACTGTGACAGCAATCATATATATCATATTTTCAAGACTTCCTGACAGAACAAGAACAGCTTTGACTATACGGCTGTCTGCCACAGGTTCTAATACTGCTCCAAGAATCTGATATAACAATGCCATGACAACAAGCTTAAGAAGAGGAATTCCTATTATTACAGCCATAACAATAACCGCAGCCACACCAATAGAATTCTTGACAAGCACAGCAGACCCTGCAATTGTCTTAGATACAGTCTGTGCACTGTTTCCAATGCCAGGAATCATAGAAACAGCTTTGAATAAAACGGACATTTTAAGTGAATCGCTTAATGGAAGTATCAGACTTTTTATTCCGTTAAGTCCCAGAAAAAACATAAGCATTCCTTTTACTGACAATTTTATAATCTTTGTTATAAGCTGGCACATTTTGTTAAACTTATCTTTTTCACTGAATGTATCAAACATGCCTAATATCATATATACATAATTGCATCTCATAAGAACATTTTTCACAAGGACATTAACTATGTACATAAGAAAAAGAATTATCTCATAATATGCTGCAGCACTTGATGCCCCACACGAATATGCAACTGCCGGAAAAAACACCGGGCAGAGTGCCTTATATATATCAACCGACATCTGAACACATTCATAGCCTGTCCTTGCTGCATTAATAAACACCGCAACTATCAGCGTCATAAGAATGAATGATATAAAAAGCATCGCTGAATCAGATGCATTTTTATCAAGCACAGTAAGAAACATTGCGCATATAGATAAAAGTAATATCTGTATCAGAACTGTTCTGTTAGAAATAATTGCCTCGGTAACTGTTTCGGTAAAGTTAAAGCCTATATCCGTATCCGAACTGGCAACCGACCTGACAAGTTCTTTAAAAGATGTCCCCTTCCAGCCATAATCATCAAGCGTACTGTCTATGCCACTGTAATCAGCTTCATCTATCAGTGAATCATAATTAACTGTATCCTCATCCTGTGCATATATATATGTTTTCTGTATGATGAGCGCCGCCAGAAACGCTATCATAAAGGCAATTATTTTCTTAGTCAGACAATCCCCTCTGAAACCATTTCAAAAAGAGTTACTATAACCGGTATGCATAAACCCGCAACAGAAATCCTGGCGTATATTTCCATAGCTGACGCAAGTGCTGCAAATCCATTTTCTTTACATATATTTGATGATATTTCTGTTACATACGATATACCTATAACTTTGACTATCAGCTTTATATATTCCTGATTAATACCGGCAGTAAACATATTGATTCTTGTGTACACGGATATAAGCCCGTTAAATACAAGCATTGCTGTTCCTACACACAGAACAACTGACACAAAAGTCCCCATTGAAGAGCCTGTACTTTTCAAAACCAGAGCAAGAATCACACCTGTAACTGCACACACCGAAAGCGACAACACATTAATATGTACCACCCCCTATCACAATTCAAAAAGCTTTTTCATGGTAGTAAACAATTCAAGTATATAAGGTAATATCCAGTATATGACAATAAGAAGCCCTGCCAGTGCAGTAAGCGCTGCCTGGTCATCTCTTCCATTATGCTTTAATATCTGGTTAAGTATTGAAACAACTATGCCTACCGCTGCAATTTTGAATATTATGCTTACCTCCATACTTCACCTCCGATTCATATAAGTACAATCACAAGTATAAGTCCTGCTGATATTCCTGTAACGATATAAGCCTTCATCTTTCCTGCTGCATTAGTCTTAACCACATCAAGTTCCTCATTAAGTTCACACACAACAGATTGTATGTGTTTTAACTGACTGTCCTTGTCAATAAATGTGCTTATAGAGCCTGCCTCTTTTATAATCTCCAGCTGTCTTTTGCCAAGTATTCCTGCAAATGCTTTATCAGCAGCCTCATTCCATATCAATGCAAATGTGTCAATGTCCGATTTATTCAATGCTTCATATATGTATCCGGTGAAATTCCTGACATATGAACACATGTCAAAATCTCCAAGGCGTTCAAATATCTGCGTCATATCTATAAGTGAATATCCAATATGATTATTCATAACGGAAAGCATTCTTACCATGTCTTTTAATATTATTATCCTGTTCTTTAATCTCTGGCTGTATGAAAGACCATACATAAAACAGCCTGAAAGTATTAATATCCCGCCTATATATCCAGACATTTTCCTGCCTCCCCACATTTTTCCAATATTACAGCTCTCTTAAATCCATTTTTTCCGAAAAGACCTGCAAGTCTTTCATCTGTATCATATATACCGCTTCCATGTGCAGTTCCTATTACAGCGCAGCCACTTTTAATGCAGTATTTTACAGCTTTAATATCATCTTCCCCACCAATCTCATCCATTGCTACAACCTGAGGACTAAGCGAGCGAACAGCCATATATACTCCCGTAAGTTTATTACAACCATCTAAAACATCTGTCCTGCAGCCAATATCATTACATGGAACTCCGTTTACACATGCCGCTATTTCACATCGTTCGTCAATTAAAACCACATTTTTTCTATATATATCAGATAACTGTCTTATAATGTCTCTAAGCAGTGTTGTTTTTCCAAAGCCCGGCGGTGATATTATAATAGTATGCTTTAACCCGTCTTTTAAAAGCTCATCCATTATATTATCAGCGCAGCCCTTCATCTGTTTAGCAATTCTTATACACATGAATGTCACATGTAAGAAATTCTTTACCTTACCATTCTCCCATATAACCTGTCCGCCAAGTCCTATTCTGTGTCCGCCTTTGATTGTCAGAAATCCATTTGCCATACAGGATTCATATGCATAAGATGAATAATTAGTTGCTATTGACAGTATCCTTGTTATCGTATGTTCATCTACAAGACTGGTTCCCATATGTTCTCCATTATCACATATGGCAGCAGGCAGTCTTCCTGTACGCAGACGGATTTCCCTGACATGCTGAAATCCTGCATATATTCCAATGTCTTTAATTAATTCATCCGGAAGAATTTTATAGAGTGATTCGTCATACAAAAAAAGCCCCTTCACTATTGTTTTTCACAATATATGAAAGGGCTGTCCGTTTTATTCTACTGACTTTAAAGATTCGACCATAGGAAGCTTCTTTAACTTTCCATACATGGCCAGATTAACTACAACTGAGAAAATCAATGTGATAAGATATGAATATATATATGTTGTCGGTTTAATAGCATATCCAAACATTATTGCATCCATCTCTACAGTAAGCATTATGTATATATGAAGAAGTCTTCCTAATAATAGTCCAAACACACCACCGATTAGTGTAAGGAATATATTCTCACGGTACACATACATACCTACCTCCGGGTCAAAGAAACCAAGTACCTTAATAGTTGCAATTTCTCTTCTTCTCTCCGATATATTAACATTTGTAAGATTATATAACACAACGAATGCAAGCAGCCCCGCTGATATTATAAGTACCCATGTTACCAGGTCAAGTGACTGTATCATATTTTCAAATCGTGTGACATTAGCATTAAGGAAACTCACACCCTTAATATAATCTCTTGTAAGGTATTCATCTCCCATATAACTTTCAGTTTCGCTTACATCTCCGTTAATCTTTATAAGTACCCTGTTGTTATCAGGAACATTTCCAAAAAGTTCATTATAATATTCTGTACTTATATATACATAATGATTAACATACATTTCTGTAATACCTGATACAACAGCCTCTGTCTGCTTTCCAGTGGATGATGTTACTGTAATCTTATCACCTTTCTTTACCCCTAAATCTTTTGATAACTTTTCAGTGATAACAACGCCTGAATCCCCAAGAGCCACATCATTATGTTTTCTTCTAGTTCTTAATGTCACATAATCTTTAAATGCATTCTTATCATCAACTATGACATATTCTGCTGTCTGTGTATCTTCACTGCTCTTAACATCATCAGAATAACCACAGTTTAATAGAAAATCATCAATGTGTACGTCCGCTGACATGTCACTTTCAAGTGTATCCATATCCTCCTGTGTAATCCCATCTGTAAATGTGGCAACACTGTCATAATGTATAAGTTCACCGTACTGGTTATGAATAAGACATTCTATACTGTTCTTAATACCAAAGCCTGCTGTCATAAGTGCCGTACAGCCTGCAATCCCTACAACAGTCATAAGAAATCTCTTCTTATACAGGAACAGATTACGCATAGTAACCTTCATTGTGAATGACATGTGTTTCCATATAAATGTAATATGCTCAAGAAGGATTTTCTTACCGCTCTTAGGTGCTTTCGGACGCATAAGCTCTGATGGAACCTCTTCTAACTCACTGTAGCATGAAAAAAGAGCTGCTATAACTGTTACTAAAACCATGGTTGTAATGGCTATAATTGAAAGAAATATGTGGCTGTCGTACACTATTGGCGGAAGCTGGTATATTATATTCCAAGAATTATATATTACAAGCGGAAACAGTTTAAGACCTATGATACAGCCTGCTATTCCTCCAGTAACCGAAGCAATTAATGCATATGCTATATATTTGAATGCAATCACCTTTTTGCTGTATCCTAGTGCTTTATATGTTCCTATAAGTCCCCTTTCTTCTGCTACCATTCTTGTCATTGTTGTAAGACAGACAAGGGCAGATACAACTATAAAGAATATTGGAAATACCGTGGCAATGGCTTTCATCCTGTCTGCACTGGATTCATAATCTTTAAAAGAATACTGTTCCTGTCTTGTAAGCTCATACCATTTCCAGTCATCGCTGTCACCATATTTAGATTCAAAATCTTCCTTAGCCTGCGTCTCAATGCTGCTAAAATCATAATCAGCAAGTGCTTTCTCATATGCCGGCTGGATATATGGCTCAATAATAGCTGAAACATCCATTCCTACAAAATAATTACTGTACTGTTCTGTAAGTGATTCTACAACATGGTCGTATATAGCCGCTTTGGCAGCCTCTTTTGCCTCATTTACTGAATCTTCATATACATCCTGTATGTCATCTTTTCTTACATTAATTCTGCTCTGTGAAATATTATCTATTCTGTCAGCCGTTTCTTTAACGAGATCTTTATATTCAGTTCCATATGTATCCAATTCCTTTGCTCCATCAACTGTCGCAAATACTTCATTGAAATAATCGGACATGAATTCATCTTCCGTAATATACATAAGATAATTAATCCTGCCGCTTCCAACATTAGTAGTTCCAAGGTCATAAGAAACATAATATGGTGTATATACTGTTCCTACAACCGTATACTCTGAATCTTTAAGACTGTCATTAATATCATCCTGTGTTCCGGATGAAAGCTTGATTGTATCTCCTATAGAAAAATTATCCTTGGTATCTTCATATCTTACAACACATTCACCGCTATTTTCAGGAAGCCGTCCTTCCTTGATTCGTAACTGGTTAATGTAATTCTCATTATTCCTGTCTGTATTATCAGGTACTGACATTATATGTACAGCGGTCTCTATGCTGTCTTTCCTGATAACTGCATCCTGTGAATATGCAGGATACACTCCCTTAACACCATCAACTGCTCTTATAGCTTTAATATCATCTTCATTAAAACCTATTGATGATAAAAGTCTTAAATCACTCATATTATAATCATCATAATAGTTATCCGTTGAATTCTTCATATCATTAGAAGATGCTGTTACTCCTGCAAAAAATGCTACTCCAATAGCAACAATTGCAAATATAGCTATAAATCTTCCAAATGTTCTCTTAATCTCACGAAAGAGATCTTTCCACACTGATTTTCCCATATTGTACAAGCCTCCATAGTATTACCAGTCTATCTCGTCTACTGAAACAGGATTGTCATTAATAACAACACTGTCAACGATACCATTCTTTATCTTAATAACTTTATCTCCCATTGCTGAAATTGCCTGATTATGTGTTATAACAACAACAGTAATTCCATTCTTCTTACACATATCACTTAAAAGCTTAAGAATGGTTTTTCCTGTATTAATATCAAGCGCTCCTGTAGGTTCATCGCATAAAAGCATCTTAGGATTCTTTGCAAGTGCTCTTGCAATGGCAACTCTCTGCTGTTCACCACCTGATAACTGTGACGGAAAATTTCCTATTCTGTCAGATAATCCCACAGCTTCTATTGTCTTAACAATATCAAGAGGCTTTTTACATATCTGCGTTGCCAGTTCAACATTTTCTTTGACAGTAAGATTCTGTACAAGATTATAGAACTGGAATACGAATCCGATATCATATCTTCTGTATGCTGTAAGCTGTCTCGAACTATACTTGTCAATTCTTTTACCATCAACAGTTATTTCCCCGGTAGTACATGTATCCATTCCTCCAAGGATGTTAAGAATAGTACTCTTTCCTGCACCACTAGGTCCTAATACAACAGCAAATTCGCCTTTATCAATCTTAAAATCCACTCCATTCAATGCTCTTATCTTTACATCACCCATTTTGTATATTTTCTTTACATTTTTAAATTCTATATATGCCATAGTTTCTCCTTTTTTATTCCAGACAGTATTAAATCACATATTAATCTATATATAATAATACCTTATAGCACTCATAAATTCAAATCATTTTAATATAATCATAGAAAGACATTTTATTAAATTTCTATGAAATCATTTAAGAATTTTTCAATTATTATACTCGTATTATCGTTGTTGGTTTGTTGCATATTCTGTCCTGTAACAACTCAGGCAGCAGGACTATATTCAAAATACTCTGTTCTTATTGATTCTGATTCAGGCAGGATACTTTCTGGCAGCAATGAAACAACGGCTGTAAGCATGGCAAGCACAACTAAAATTATGACTCTTATTATTGCTTTGGAAAACTGTGACAAGAATTTTGTCGTAACAACTTCCGCCTACGCAGCTTCCATGCCTGATGTACAGCTTAACGCCGTAACTGGTGAGCAATTCATAATTAACGACCTATACTACTCACTTATGCTTGAATCACATAATGATTCCGCTGTAATAATTGCTGAAAATGCTGCTTATTACTTACTATGTAAAAATCCTTCTTTAAGGTCTGAAACTCCGTTTATCAATAATTATAATTACGATTCCTCATTTCTTTCTGAGATTAACCATGAACAAAGTGAAATACTTGTTCATATATTTACCGGCCTTATGAATGAAAAAGCGGATGATATTCTCTTATCAGACACATATTACATAACACCTAATGGTCTTGATGCCGAGGATAATTATAGTTTTCATCATACAACAGCATATGACCTTGCAAAAACCATGGCATATTGTATTAATAATGAGGATTTTTTATATATAACACAGACTGTTTCTAAAACAATTTCAGACACAACAGGCAGATACCATTACCAGCTAAATAACAAAAACAGGCTTTTAAATCCTGATGAAGGAATTATCTCTGGAAAAACAGGTTTCACTAACAAAGCCGGATACTGCTATGTATGTGCATACAAAGACAAAAACCGGACACTGTGCATCGCCCTGCTTGCATGTGGCTGGCCACCAAATAAGAATTATAAATGGAGTGATGCCCGTTATCTTATAGCCCTTGGAAAACAATACAGCCGACAGAAATATTTTAATAATGAATACACATTTTACATTCCTGTATCCAAAGGAAAAAATAGTTTCTGTGAACTTATACCTGACTGTTCAATTGAATTTCTTGCCTGTGAAGATGATTCAGTAACTATACAGGCAGATATTCCTGAAATGCTTTCTGCACCTGTCAATTCAGCACAAATTTATGGAACAATTAATATATATGTAAACAATGAACCAATCCGCAGCATCAGTCTTAAAGCAAAGCAGAGTATTCCCAAAAAAGTTCATGCACTCGACATAATCCGTAAAATATTTTAATAAACATTTTAATCATTCTGATTTATTCTAATTAATTATAAAAAAAGAATGACATAAAAATAATTGTGTTATATAATATGAACATTGATTTTAAACTAGTTATATAATATGGAGACAACAACTATGAATAAAGTATATAAAGTATTCCCCGGCGGCAAATTCAAAGTTCTTACTTTCAGTTATGACGATGGTAAAATTGAGGACAGACGTCTTGTAAAGCTTTTTAACAAGTTTAATCTTAAAGCAACCTTTAACCTTAATACAGGTATTATTGACCCTGCCATAAGAATTCCTCAGGAGGAATGGCCTGAGCTTTATAAAGGACATGATATTGCTGTCCATACATTTACACATCCTACAATGATCAGACTTAACGATTATAATGCCCTTAGAGAAATTCTCGATGATAAGGATAATCTTGAAAAAATATTTAAACGTCCTATATATGGTCTTGCATATCCTAATGGTTCTTACGATAACCGTATAGTTGATATTGCTAAATCAGTTGGCATCAAATATGCAAGAGTTACTAATGATAAATACGCTGCCACTAAAGCTGCAGAAGCCTATGCTGCTAATGCCGATGGTCCTATGCTTATAGGGGATGAGAATGGTTTTTCTATGCCTGAAGACTATATGTGCTGGGTTCCAACCTGTCATCACAATCATAATCTTATTGATTTTGGCAAGAAGTTCATGGCACTTACTAAAAAACAGTATCTTTACATGATGTATGTCTGGGGACACAGCTTTGAATTTGAAAGAAACAATAATTGGGAAATCATTGAGGAATTCTGTGAAATGATTGCTAACCGTGATGATATCTGGTATGCAACCAATTCTGATATTGTTGAATACAACGAATTGTTTGACAGACTTGAGTTCTTTGCTGATAACGAATATGTTCATAACCCTTCTGTTAAGTCAGTATGGCTTGCAGTAAATAATAGTACTATTGTTGAAGTAAAAGGCGGCGAAACAGTTAAATTATAATAACGCATTATTAAAGGCGGCTTACCATTACAGGTTTGCCGCCCTCTTTTTATTCATGCTTAAGATTCTTAAATGCATTTCTTAATGTAATTGGATTACCATATCTTAACGTTCCCATTCTGTATATCTTAGAGCCTAATATTCCAACTGCTATTGTGCTTACAATAAGAATAACAAACGATACAGCTATCTCAGCAAAACTCACATTTCCAAGTGCTACTCTTGCAAACATCGCACTGTATGAGCTTATCGGCAGGAATGAAAGAACCTTCATAAGAATTCCATCTACATTATTAAGCTGGGATAATCCTATAAAATATACAATCATAATAACAAACTGTACACTTCCGGCACTTTTGTTAATATCCTCTGTCTTAGACACAAGCGCTCCCATTGCACCATATATGAATACATAGAACAGCAGCCCTCCAAGTCCAAAGAACGCAAATGTTATAAGCACATCTGAAGGAATATTAAATATTTTATCAAATAATCCACCCCATGAGTCTCTGTTAATCTTATAGCTTCCAAGTATTACTGCAAATATAATTCCAACCTGTAAAAGTGCTGCAGATGTACCTGCCAGTACCTTTCCAAAGAAAAGGCTGTTAGTATCAGCACTGGTTACAAGAAGTTCAATTGTTCTGTTTGATTTCTCCTGTGTTACAGAAGTTGCTACCATTACTCCATACAGAATGATAACCATGAACACAATAATTATAAGTGCATAACAATACCAGTAATTACTCATCATGTCTTTTCCAAGTACAGTTGTCTCGGAATTGATAACCGGATTAAAAGCATTTTCAATCTCTGCCATATCCAGATTATTCTCCTTACAATAGTTATACTGGCTTAGCAGCTGCATTGCATATGTAAATCTCTGCGTCATATCATCAAACATATCACTATTATTAACGACATATTCAAAATCTGTTGCATTCTTTACAACAAAACCAGCAATGACATTTTCATCATTTTCAATCTTATCTACAAGTGCATCTCTTGACGAAACAGTTTCAATCTTCACATCATTTAATACACCTTCTACAATTCCTGTTCCCGCAAATATGTCTTTTTCATCACAGATTATGATAACATCAGTAATCTCCGTATTATCAGCGGTATCATCAGTATCATCTTTATTTATTCCAAGAATTCCTGACATATCAAATACACTTGGAAGAAACAGTATCACTGCAGCAAGAACAGCTATAACAATTGTAGAAATCATAAAGCTTTTATTCTTGATATAATTCATAATCTCATACTGGAATATTACTCCGAACTTCTTCATTATCTGTCACCCCCTACAGCTTTTACAAATATATCATTAAGCGATGGTCTGTAGCTGTCAAATGATGCTATCTCTATATCAGCATTCATAATTTCTTTAATAAGTGCATTTCCAGAAAGCTCTTGAATATTCTTTACTATAACACCATCTTTATGTATTCCTGTTACAGATAATGTATCTTCGCAGCTGGTCTTTAACTTTTCTGACAGTTCTTCTGCTCCCATTCCAACAGCCGATATTATAAGCTGATTCTTTCCATATTCAGCCTTAATATCTGCAATATCACCTGATAATGCAATCTCACCGTTATTAATTATTGCTATATCCTCACAGAACTCCTCCACATAGCTCATCTGATGGCTTGAGAATATAACTATTCTTCCTTCTTCTATCAATTCTGTTACAACATCCTGTAATATCTTGGAATTAACCGGGTCAAGTCCACTGAATGGCTCATCTAATATAACAATCTCAGGCTCACAGACAAGTGTTGATGCAAGCTGGACCTTCTGCTGATTACCTTTGCTGAGTGTCTCTAACTTCACATCTGTATACTGTGATACCTGCAGTCTTTTAAGCCATTTATCAGTATTCTTCTTAGCTTCAGCCTTAGATAAGCCTCTTAACCTGCCAAGATACACAAGCTGTTCTGATACTTTTTTCTTAGGATATAATCCTCTCTCTTCCGGCAGATATCCTATCAAATGCTCATTTGGATTAAACCTTTTACCATCAAGAAATATTTCTCCTGAATTGGCATGAAATACATCCATAATAATTCTTATAGTTGTAGTCTTTCCTGCACCATTACGTCCAAGAAGACCTAATGCCTTGCCGCCTTCCACATCAAATGAAATGCCGTGAAGGACTTCTTTCTCACCAAATGACTTGGTAAGATTTTTCACTTCAAGTTTCATTAAATTAATCTCCCCTCATATATTGTGAAATCTTTGATAATTGTATCACATATATAGAAATTTTGATAGTCAAATTTATATACATTTTAATTGTTTATATACACATTAGATGTTTAACATACCGCCTGATAGTGTTATACTTGATTCACTAATTCTAGAAAGGAATATTTTAAAATGATGAAAAAACATTTATTAAGCATAATTTTATTATGCCTTTTATTCAGCCTGACTGCATGTAGCAGACAGACTTCTGGTAATTCATCAACTTCTGATGGAAACACTCAGTTATCCGGCAAGCACCATGTTGCCATTGAAGTAAACAATTATGGAACGATAGAGGTAGAACTTGATGCAGATACTGCCCCAATTACTGTTACTAATTTTATTAATCTTGCCAATTCAGGATTTTATAATGGTCTGACTTTTCATAGTGTAATTGATGGATTTATGATTCAGGGTGGAGACCCTAATGGCGACGGAACTGGTGGCTCTTCTGAGAAAATCAAGGGTGAATTCAAGTCAAATGGAGTCCAAAATAATATAAGTCATATAAGAGGCACTATATCTATGGCACGCTCTTCTGCTAACAATTCTGCAAGTTCACAGTTCTTTATCATGCAGAAGGATACAACAAGTCTTGACGGACAATACGCAGCTTTCGGAACAGTCACAAGCGGCATGGACATTGTCGATAAGATATGCAAAGACTGCACTGATACTAATCAGAATGGTGTGATTACAGATAAAAGTAAGCAGCCTGTGATTAGTACTGTAATGGTTGTGGATTAACGAATAACCGCACCGTCATAAGACGGTGCGGTTATTATATTAAAACATATTCTATTTATCAAAATCATAACTATTCTCATATATATCTAAAACCTGAGTCACAAAAGCAGCCTGTTTCTTGCTTTCTTCTGTGCCAGTATTAACCTGCCAGCCATATGTCATATAATCATAAAAATTTCTTGGAGTGATTGGTCCAAGCTTGTACTCATCCCTAATCAGATTAATACCATCTGAATAATCCCTTACTAACGCCTCAAATGCTTTCTGAGGGTCTTTAAATACCGCTTTTCCATTTTCATCTGCCCCAATTGCAAATTCTTCTCCATGATCAAGAAAATCCTTAACATTAACACTGCCTGTCTTATAACTGGCTACATATTCCTTTACATATGGATGTGCAACCTTCGGTGGCTTTGTCTTACAACCTGCCATAGAAGCAAAACACATCAATGTAACCCCAATTAAAAATACTTTTTTCATAGTACCACTCCATTTACAAATCAGGTTATGGTTGTATCTGCATATTTAATATAACATATATATCTATATCTTGACAATATATTATTGTTTTTTTCAATACTTTTTAATATTTCACATTCAGTCTGTGACTGTAGCCTTCCATTCTCTTTGCAAATACATCAAGCTGTCCTTTATATTTACCATACGCTTTCTCATCAATCAAAGACTCATTATGATACCGTTCAACTAGCTCTGATGAGTCTTTGAAAGCCTTAATTGCTAAATCCTTGTAATTATTCTCAAGATTAATCTGGATTTCATTGAGTGATGTTTCTATCTCTTTCTTGGTTGTGTTCTTTTTAAATATTGACATGTGCATATCCCCCTTTTGCTTGATTTTATCATTGATTAGCTTAATTACAAGTATTGTTTTATAAGTGTTTCCGGTTTTAAAATAGTTTTATAGGTATATTATATAGTTATAAATATAGACACTTGTGTTTTCTACCTATAAGGTTGCATTTTATACGACTACCTATAGGTATCATGTTAAAAGTCAGGATGTTGGACAACCTATCGGGTTGATTATAACACCACATATACAATGGAATTCCTTTGTGCCGGAACGGACGCTGCAACTCGCTTCGCTCTTGCAGCTGGGAATTGGTGGACGGGACAGGTGCGTCCCACTACTTTCGCGCAGTGCCGTGTCCTGACCGCAGGTCAGGACACACGCGCTGTCGCGCTCTATGCGAATAACAAAAGAACCAGAGTTACAAGTAAACTTGCACTCTGGTTCTTCTATCATTCGCGCACTGCGCTTGTAGTCCGCGATTACTGTGGCTGCTTGCCGATGTATGCGAGGATACCACCATCTACATAGAGGATGTGTCCGTTAACTGCATCTGATGCTTCTGAAGCAAGGAATACAGCTGGACCAGCTAATTCTTCTGGCTTTAACCATCTCTCTGCTGGTGTCTTTGCAACGATGAATGAGTCGAATGGATGTCTTGATCCATCTGGCTGTCTCTCTCTTAATGGAGCTGTCTGAGGTGTCTCGATGTAACCAGGTCCAATACCATTACACTGGATATTGTACTTACCATACTCAGAACAAATATTTCTTGTAAGCATCTTAAGACCACCCTTAGCAGCAGCGTAAGCTGATACTGTCTCACGGCCTAATTCTGACATCATTGAGCAGATGTTGATGATCTTACCATGTCCTCTTTCGATCATTGAAGGAATTACTGCCTTTGATACGATGAATGGTGCGTTAAGATCTACGTCGATAACCTGTCTGAACTCAGCAGCTGTCATCTCGCACATAGGAATTCTCTTAATGATACCAGCGTTGTTTACGAGGATATCGATTGGTCCAACTTCCTTTGTGATCTTCTCTACAGTAGCGTTAACAGCTTCTTCGTTAGTAACGTCGCAAACATATCCGTGAGCGTCGATACCAGCTTCCTTATAAGCTGCTAATCCCTTATCTACTAATTCCTGCTTAATATCGTTGAAAACGATTTTTGCACCAGCCTTAGCCATACCACTAGCGATAGCGAAGCCGATACCATATGATGCACCAGTTACAAATGCAATCTTACCTTCAAGTGAAAAATTAACTGACATTTTAATTCTCCTTTTCCTAATAATAATTTATAAATGAAACCCTCTACAGGTTACATTCCTTAGTAAAATATGTACTGACGGATTACTTTAAATCCTTCATGTCTACCCAGTCCATATCATCGAAATCCTGGTTTTCTCCAGCCATTCCCCAGATAAATGCATATGCATGTGTAGCTGATGCTGAATGAATTGACCAGCTTGGTGAAATAACTGCTTCTTCACTTCTCATGATGATATGACGAGTTTCTGTTGGCTCACCCATGTAGTGAACAACGATATCTTCTTCTGGAATCTCGAAGTAGAAATAAACTTCCATTCGTCTGTCATGTGTATGACATGGCATTGTATTCCATACGCTTCCTGGCTCAAGAGTTGTGATACCCATCTCTAACTGGCATGTCTCAACCTGACCTGGTAAAATATACTTTCTGTTAAGACGCTTATTACATCCTTCAACAGAACCAAGCTGAAGCTTGAACTCATCCTTGATATCCTTTTCTGGATCAATAAATACTGTAGGATATGTCTTATGTGCTGGTGTTGAGTTAAAGTAGAACTTAGCTGGCTTAGAAGAATCCTCGCTCTTGAACTTAATCTCCTTAGAACCCATACCAATATAAAGACCATCTCTATATTTAAACTTATATTCAGTACCATCAACGATAACTGAACCGTTGCCACCTACATTAAAGATACCCATCTCACGTCTCTCAAGGAAATATGCTGCCTTAAGCTCAGAACCTGCCTCAAGTGTAAGTTCCTTATTAACCGGCATACATCCGCCTACGATAATACGATCAATCTGGCTGTAAACAAGCTTGAAATCATCAGCTGGGAAAAGATTCTGGATAAGAAAATCATTTCTCAGTCTTTCTGTATCATAACCCTTTACATCTCTTGCGTTAGCACCCTGTCTTACTTCCATCGTAACTCTCCTTTTCAATTCACAAACCTAGGGCAAAGCCCCGTTTGGTGTTTATAATACCACAAAATCCAATTATTTACAACTATTAACCAACTATTCCCTTTATAAGTACATTTTTTTCGACAAATTCTCGCGAAAATGTATACGCATCCTTAATCATTGTTTCTGCTTCTTTAGTCTTTTCTGCATTATCACAGTAAATTCTTGCTATCACATCACCTTTGCTGACTTTGTCGCCTATTTTCTTAGAAAGCACAACTCCAACTGATAAATCAATCACATCGTCCTTGGCTGCCCTTCCGCCTCCAAGAATCATTGAAGATTTTCCTATAAGCTCAGACTGGATTGACTGGATGTATCCATCGCTATCTGCACACACCTCTGTTATTGTATCAGATACCTTTAACTTATCTGTGTTATATACTGCGTCAGGGTCTCCACCCTGTGCTTTAACGAATTCTGCCATCTTGTCCAACGCACTTCCGTCACTTATTACTCTCTCCAATTCTTTTCTTACAGTTTCTTTATCAAGGTCATCTCTTGCAGCAAGCACCATATATGTTCCAAGATTAAGGACAAGCTTAGTTAAATCCTCTGGTCCTTCACCTTTTAACGTATTGATAGCCTCGATAACTTCAAGTGCATTACCGACTGCATATCCTAACGGCTGGTCCATATCAGTAATAAGTGCTGTTACATTTCTTCCAGCTCCCTTTCCAATACGAACCATCTCCTTAGCAAGACTTACGGCATCAGCCTCATTTTTCATAAATGCGCCACTTCCGGTCTTGACATCAAGAACAATCGCATCAGCACCAGAAGCCAGTTTCTTACTCATAATACTGCTTGCAATAAGCGAAATATTCTCGACCGTTGCCGTAACATCCCTTAGCGCATATATCTTCTTATCTGCAGGTGCAAGATTACCTGTCTGCCCTGTTATTGCAATTCCTATATCATTAACCTGCTTAACAAATGCTTCCTCAGACAGAGAAGTGTTAAATCCCGGAATACTTTCCAGTTTATCAATCGTGCCTCCTGTATGTCCAAGTCCTCTTCCACTCATCTTTGCAACTTTGCAGCCAAGTGCTGCAACCATAGGTGCAAGAACAAGTGAAGTCTTATCTCCAACGCCACCTGTACTGTGCTTGTCTACTTTAATTCCATTAATCCCCGACAAATCCAGCTTATCTCCGCTGTTTTCCATTGCAAGCGTCAGGTTAAGAGTCTCATCATAATCCATATGTCTGAAATATATTGCCATAAGAAGGGCAGAAGCCTGATAATCAGGTATATCCCCCCTGACATAGCCATTAACAAAGAACTCTATCTCTTCTTTAGTAAGCTTTCCACCATCTCTTTTCTTCTCTATAATATCAACCATTCTCATAATGCAGACCTCCTACATAATCTTATTAAGAAAACTCTTTCCTATCTTAACCGGTTCTGTGCCAAATATCTCGGCCAGTGTCTGTGCTATATCAGCATAAGTGTCACCTGTTCCAAGATTAACGCCATGTTTTAAACATTTGCCATATACAAGCAACGGAACATACTCCCTTGTATGGTCAGTTCCCTTATAGGTTGGGTCACAACCGTGGTCAGCCGTAATAACAAGCATATCTGTATCTTTCATAGTGTCTAACACCTGTGCAAGTCTATCATCAAATTCTTCAAGACCTCTGGCATACCCTTTATAATCTCTTCTGTGTCCCCATGTTGAATCGAACTCAACCAGATTAGTATATATAATTCCTTTATTATCCTGCTTCATATAATCAAGTGTTACATCCATTCCATCCTGATTATCATTAGTGTGCTTAGACTCTGTAAGTCCAACTCCGGCAAAAATATCATGAATCTTACCGACTCCGATTACATCAAGCCCTTTATCACGGACTCTGCACAATATATTATCCTCACTTGGCTTTAGTGAGAAATCCCTTCTGTTAGGTGTTCTCTTATAATTGCCATTCTCCCCGACAAAAGGTCGTGCAATAACTCTTGCTACAGCATTCTTTCCTGTAAGGATATGTCTTGCCGTCTCACACATTTCATAAAGTCTTTCTACCGGCACAACATCTTCATGACATGCAATCTGGAAAACTGAATCTCCTGATGTATATACAATTGGTTTTCCTGTCGCAACATGTTCATCACCAAGTTCAGCAATTATCTGTGTTCCTGAAGCCGGCTTATTGCAAAGTATTCCTGGAATTCCTGTCTTTTTAATGAATTCATCAATAATACAGTCTGGAAATCCATCAGGATACACAGGAAACGGATCAGGAGAATATATTCCTGCCATCTCCCAGTGTCCAATTGTCGTGTCTTTTCCTGCAGACACTTCTGCCAGTTTTCCAAAACACCCGATGGGATTATCACAACGCTCAAGGTTATGTGCACCGTCTATATTGCCTATTCCAAGTTTTACCATATTAGGAATATTAAGACCTCCATTAGCCTCTGCAGTATGTCCCAATGTATCTGCACCTTCATCTCCAAACTTAGCTGCATCCCTGGCCTCACCAATTCCAACACTATCTAAAACTATCCATATAATTCTGTTAATATTCATAGCCACGCCTCCCGACAATCTTTAATATATTGTACCACAAAGAATACTTTCTGTATTATTATTTTGCATTTTTGAAAACAAATGTTATAATCACATATACATTGTGTTTTTTATGCAAATGTAATTAATTGAATATACATTTTTAAGGAGAAAATTATATGAGTTTCGAGTTCGTCACAAAGCTTCCTACGCCTACTGAAATCAAAGAACAGTACCCTGTACCAGAAGAAATAAAAACATTAAAAGCTGAAAGAGATGCTGAAATTGCTGATGTTATAACCGGCAAATCAGACAAACTTCTTGTTATTATCGGACCTTGCTCAGCAGATAATGAAACTGCTGTCCTTGATTACACATCAAGACTTGTTAAGGTTCAGGAGAAGATTAAAGACAAAGTTATTATTATTCCAAGAGTTTACACTAACAAACCAAGAACGACAGGCGTAGGTTACAAAGGAATGCTTCACCAGCCAGACCCTGAAAAGAAGCCTGATCTTCTTGCCGGTCTTGTTGCAATCAGAAAAATGCATATTGATGTAATGAAAGAGACACATCTTAGTCCTGCTGATGAAATGCTTTACCCTGAAAACTACTGGTATCTTTCAGATGTTCTTTCATATGTTGCCGTTGGTGCAAGATCAGTTGAAAACCAGCAGCACAGACTTGTATGTTCAGGAATTGATGTTCCAGCCGGAATGAAGAATCCTACAAGTGGAGATTTTTCAGTTATGTTAAATTCTGTAGTTGCTGCCCAGTCTAAGCAGACATTTATATACAGAAACTGGGAAGTTAATACACCTGGAAATCCTCTTACACACACAATATTAAGAGGTGCAGTAAATAAACATGGCCAGACCATTCCTAACTATCACTATGAGGATTTAATAAGACTTTATAACATGTATGCTGCAAGAGATCTTGAGAATCCTGCTGTTATAGTAGATGCTAACCACAGCAATTCAGGTAAGCAGTATCTTGAGCAGGTCCGTATCGTCAAGGAAGTTCTTCACAGCTGCCATCACTCTGCTGATGTTAAGAAGCTTGTTAAGGGTGTTATGATTGAAAGTTATATTGAGCCTGGTAACCAGAAGGTTGGCGACGGTGTTTATGGAAAATCAATCACAGACGCATGCCTCGGATGGGCTGAATCTGAAAAGCTTTTATACGATATTGCAGACCTTGCTTAAAAACATTTTCATTATGTCAGGATTAATATAGCTTTCTGTAAATGTTCCGATTAATATAAGTAACAATGACATACTCACAATAATGACCGTTCTTCTTAAAGTGTCAATTCTGTTTAGAAAATAATGACACATAAGGAGAACGGTCATTATATATAACAGATAATGTGGAAACAGCCATACCAGAACCATAACTACTCCCCCTGCACCGTGATACATAACAGCCTTTGTCATACATATTCCAAGGCAGAATCCATTGTATAGACACAGCCAGTATACATACAATTTTCTGAATGGGGTAATCATGAATACTGCCAATGTTATGAACTTCCTTAATCTGTAAGATAGCACCTCCTGCCATACATTTGCATATGCAGCATTAGAATTAATGTATACAATCAAATATTCAGTTGAAAACACATCACCATAGTGCCACATTTTTATAAAGCATGTACCAAGTATAATTCCCGCAATAATTAATGCGGCAAATCTTACATTCTTAATTACCCACAATAAAAAAGCCTTCATATATATCCATCAAAATGTACTTTGAATCAATATATGAAGACTTTGTCTTAATTATTCTTTTTACGGTTAAGCAAGGCATCATAAGCAAGAACTGCTGAAATTGTCTTGGAATCCTGTATCGTTCCTGCAAATATCATGTCTTTAAGTTCATCCAGTGTGTATTTTTCTACATCTATGAATTCATCTTCATCAAGATGCTGACTTGTTTTTACAAGATCTGTTGCAAGATATACATCTACCACTTCATTGCAGAACGCAACTGCAGTAACAACTGATACAAGCTTGGTAAGATTATCTGACCTGTATCCGGTCTCTTCTTCAAGTTCTCTTGCTGCCGCATTAATTGTCGGCTCATCCCAGCCATTAAGACCACCTGCAGGAATCTCAATCGTCTCTCTGTCAAGTGCGTCTCTGTACTGTCTTACCATGAGAAGACGTCCATCATCTAACACTGGAACAACAGCTGCCGCTCCTCTGTGGTCAATATAATCCCATTCTGCCCTATGTCCGTCGGGAGTCTCTATAACATCTGTATATATATCAAGTATTGAACCCTTATATTTAAGAATTCTATCCACTCTTTTAATATGTTCTTTCATATTCAGCCTTTCTATATAAAAATGTTACTTAATGCTTGTACATTTGTCATAGCAGGCGTCAGTTGCTTTGATAAGTGCATTTCTGAAACCATTCTCTTCAAGTGCAGAAACAGCCTGAATTGTTGTTCCACCAGGCGAGCATACTTTATCCTTAAGTACTGCCGGGTGTTCTCCTGACTCAAGCACCATCTTTGCCGAACCAAGGACAGTCTGGGCAACCATCTTATATGCATCATCTCTCTTAATGCCATACTTTACAACACTGTCAGCAAGGGCTTCAATGAACATATATACATAAGCAGGTGAACTGCCACTTGCACATACTACTCCATCCATAAGCTTTTCATCAACGTAAACAACCTTACCAAATGAAGTAAAGAATTTATCTATAACATCTCTTTCATCAAATGAATAATCAGATGCATTATATGCTACTCCTGTCATTCCTTCCCCGATAAGTGCAGGTGTATTAGGCATTGCTCTTACAACTCTTATATTGCTTCCAAGAGCATTCTTTATAGACGCAATGGTAATTCCCGGTGCTATTGATATAATAACGCTTTCTTCTGTTACCACATTTACAATATTCTTAAGTACTGTTGGATACATCTGTGGTTTTACTGCAAGCACAATATACTTGGCATTGTTGCCACATTCAGCATTACTTTCTGCAAATCTTACACCTGTCTCAGATGATATTTTTTCGCATTTTTCTCTGTTAGGTGATGAAAATATAATATCTGATGGTGAAAATGCTGCCAAAGCACCTTTAAGCATTGCATATCCCATGTTACCCATTCCAATAAAACCAATCTTAGCCATATGTATATCCTCCCAACTATATCATGATATATAACATCTGATTATTATATACCCGATTATTAAATAAGCTTGCTTATAAAAAGCAAGCTTATATTAATTATATTCATTTAATTATTTGTTTTCAAGTAACTTTTCTACACTTACAAGCTTTACGCAGAGTACAAAAAGATCAGCAGCCTGCTTCATCTCTTCTGGAGTTGGGAATGATGGGGCAATTCTTATATTAGAGTCCTTAGGGTCTTTTCCATAAGGGAATGTTGCGCCTGCACCTGTAAGCTTAACACCTGCTTCTTTACATTTTGCAACTATTGCCTTGGCACATCCATCCATAGCATCAAATGATATAAAATATCCACCCTTAGGCTCTGTCCATGAACCAATTCCAAGTCCGCTAAGTTCTTCTTCAAGAACACTTTCAACAGCCTCAAACTTAGGTCTTATAAACTCAGCATGCTTTCTCATATGTTCCTTAAGTCCATTGATATCCTTAAAGAATCTCACATGTCTTAACTGATTAAGCTTATCATGTCCGATTGTCTGGATTGTAAGCTGCTTCTTGATATCTGCAATATTATTAGCAGATGTAGCAAGTGCTGCAATACCTGAACCTGGGAAGCTCACCTTAGAAGTTGAAGCAAACTCAAATACCATATCAGGGTTACCAGCTTTCTCACATTCACTGATGATATCAGCTATCTCATCCTTATTGTCATCATATAAATCATGGATAACATAAGCGTTATCCCAGAAAATTCTGAAATCCTCAGCAGCTGGCTTAAGTGCAGCCATTCTCTTAACTGTTTCTTCAGAATATGTATATCCCTGAGGATTAGAATACTTTGGAACGCACCAGATACCCTTTACAGAAGCATCCTTGCTTACATACTCTTCTACCATACCCATATCTGGACCAGACTCTGACATTGGAATGTTAATCATCTCAATTCCAAATCTTTCTGTGATTGCAAAATGTCTGTCATATCCAGGAACTGGACATAAGAACTTAACCTTATCAAGCTTGCACCATGGAGTATTACCAAGAATACCATGTGTGTATGCTCTTGAAATCTGGTCATACATAATATTAAGACTTGCGTTTCCATACACAATAACATGATCTGGTGTTGTTCCCATCATATCTGCCATAAGCTTCTTTGCTTCTGGAATACCATCTAAAACACCATAATTTCTGCAATCTGTTCCATCTAAAGCCTTAAGGTCTGATGAACTATTGATTGTATCAAGAAGTCCTAATGAAACATCAAGCTGCTTAGCTGATGGCTTACCTCTTGACATATCTAACGCAAGCCCCTTTGCCTTAGCTTCTGCATACTCTTTGTTCAAGCTTTCCTTTAAAGCTAAAAGCTCTTCTTTACTCATATCATTGTACTGCATAATCTTCCTCCTAATCAGCATATAATCAATATGCTCTATTCTACAATGTATAATTCATAATTGCAAATATTTTTAAAAATAACTTAATATTTTAAAACATCTCTTTAAAATGCTTAATTATATTAAGTGTGTTAAAATCAAAAAAGGCTGTCACATAACGAATTAACATTATGTAACAGCCTTGGTTTATGTTAGTTTACTTTGCGTAATCTACAGCTCTTGATTCTCTGACAATACTAACCTTGATCTGACCAGGATATTCCATCTGATCCTCAATCTGCTTAGAAATGTCACGAGCCATGATTACCATATCTGAATCACTAACGACTTCAGGAACTACCATAACACGAACCTCTCTACCTGCTTGAATGGCAAAGGATTTCTCAACTCCCTTGAATGAGTTGGTAATATCTTCTAATTGTTTCAGTCTGTTTGTATAAGTTTCTAACGTTTCTCTTCTTGCACCAGGTCTTGCAGCTGAAATTGTATCAGCAGCCTGTACAAGACAAGCAATTAAGCTTTCTGGCTCAACGTCTCCATGATGTGCTTCTACTGCATTAATAACAAGAGCTGATTCTTTATATCTTCTACAAAGATCAACACCTAACTGAATATGTGAGCCTTCCATCTCGTGGTCAACAGCTTTACCAATATCATGTAATAAACCAGCACGCTTAGCCATCTTAACATCAAGTCCTAACTCTCCAGCTAAGAGACCTGTAAGCTGTGCTACTTCAATAGAATGCTTTAAAACATTCTGTCCATAACTTGTTCTGAATCTTAACTTACCTAAGAGTCTTACAAGCTCTGGATGGATACCATGTACACCAACCTCAAGGGTTGCAGCTTCACCTTCTTCTTTAATTAATGTCTCGACTTCTTTCTGGGCTTTCTCAACCATCTCCTCAATTCTTGCCGGATGAATTCTTCCATCAAGTATGAGCTTCTCAAGAGCGATTCTTGCAACCTCTCTTCTCACCGGATCAAAGCCCGACAAAACTACAGCCTCAGGTGTATCATCAATGATAAGTTCAACACCTGTAAGTGTTTCAAGAGTTCTGATATTTCTACCCTCTCTACCAATAATACGGCCTTTCATTTCGTCATTAGGAAGCTGAACTACTGATATTGTTGTCTCAGCCACATGGTCTGCGGCACATCTCTGAATTGCATTAACAACAATTTCCTTAGCCTTCTTGTCTGCTTCCTCTTTCGCTCTGCTTTCTAATGTCTTAATCATTACAGCAGTATCATGTTTAACTTCGTCTTCAACAGTCTTTAATAGATATTCTTTTGCCTGTTCGGAGGTCAATCCTGAGATTCGTTCAAGTTCCTGCTGTCTCTTCTTCTCAAGTTCTTCAACCTTTTGCTTCTGTTTACCAAGTTCTTCTTCTTTCCTGGTAATGTTAGAGTCGCGTTTCTCTACAGCCTCAATCTTTCTGTCAAGTGTCTCTTCTTTTGAAAGAACTCTCTTTTCATACTTGCTTATCTCAGCTCGTCTTTCCTTAGTTTCCTTCTCAAGTTCGTTCTTAGTCTTTAAAGACTCTTCCTTGACTTCCAAAAGAGCTTCCTTTTTCTTGGTTTCAGCTGTCTTAAGAGCTTCATCTATTATCTCTCTTGCTTTCTCATTGGCATTACCGATTGTTGCATCGTTACGCTTGTTGATTGCATTAGACGAGATAAACCAAGTAATAGGAGCGACTATCACTAAAGTAGCAATAATTGCGATTACTATTGGAATCAACGCAGGAGCACCTCCTTATTTAGTTTTCATTGTACAAAAAATACAACAATCTAATATTATACTCAATTGTCGATTATGTCAAGGAAAAGCCCCTTAGAATCCAATGTTTTATTAATAATATCCATACTGAATCCTCTGCGATATAATGCAGCTTTGACCTTCTGAAGCTCTTTATAATCAGCGTTCTCTATATCTATATGTTTCTTTTCAACAAATGCCTTTGCCTGTTCTAATTCTATATCACTATTATCTTCATAGAATTCATCACAAACCCTGCTGATAATATCTGCATCAACGCCTTTCTGCTTTAACTTAAGTTCAATCTGTCTTCTTGGCTTATTACCTGCCTTAAAATTAACATAATTCTCTGCAAAGCGCTCATCATTAATATATCCAAACCTGGTTACATACTCTAATGCATAATCTATACACATATCAGGATAATATCCATCTCTAAGCTTGTCCTCTAAACCTTTTCTTGTATAATCCTTATTCTTAAGCAATGCCATCGCTCTTACCGTTGCACGCTTAGATAACACATCATCTATCAGAGAATCATATGCTTCTTTCCTGACAGACTCTCCATCCTTAATTCCAAACTTTCTTAATTCTGCTGCATATAAAGCAAATGCAGGCTCATAATTAATATATACAAGCCTGCGTTTCTTAGTAAGTTCTTTAATGGATGTGACAATAAGTTCAATATTATCTTCCATAACCCACCTTAATATTACTCTTCTGTATCTGCTTTCTTCTTAGCCTTAGTCTGCTTAGCATCATCAGATGCTTCTGCTTCCTTAACACCGTCCACAATTCCGTAGTGTTCTCTTACTCTTCTGTCAACTTCTTCTCTTATCTCTGGATTATCAAGAAGGAACTGCTTAGCGTTCTCTCGTCCCTGTCCAATCTTATTGCCCTCATATGAGAACCATGCTCCACTCTTCTGGATAATACCTGCATTAGAAGCAAGATCAACAAGATCTCCTTCTGTAGATATACCTTTTCCAAAAAGAATATCAAACTCTGCTTCTCTGAATGGAGGGGCAACCTTATTCTTAACAATCTTGACTCTGGTTCTGTTACCAATAACCTCACCATTCTGCTTAAGTGTCTCAATCTTTCTTACATCAAGTCTTACAGAAGAATAGAACTTAAGTGCACGACCACCTGTGGTTGTCTCTGGATTGCCAAACATAACACCAACCTTTTCACGAAGCTGGTTGATAAATATAACAACGCAATTATTCTTGCTTACAACAGGTGTGAGCTTTCTTAATGCCTGCGACATAAGTCTTGCCTGAAGACCTACATGTGAATCGCCCATATCACCATCAATCTCTGCCTTAGGGACAAGAGCTGCAACTGAATCGACAATTACAATATCGACTGCTCCGGATCTTACCATAGTCTCTGTAATCTCAAGTGCCTGCTCACCGCTGTCAGGCTGTGAAATATATAAGTTATCAATATCAACACCAATATTCTTAGCATATACAGGATCCAGAGCATGCTCTGCATCAATAAAACCTGCAATACCGCCTCTCTTCTGTACTTCAGCAACCATATGAAGTGCAACTGTTGTCTTACCACTTGATTCAGGTCCATATATCTCTACAACTCTTCCTTTAGGAACTCCACCGATTCCCAAAGCGATATCTAGACTTAAAGAACCTGTAGGAATACATTCAACATTAAGATTAGCTGTTGATTCCCCAAGCTTCATTACAGAGCCCTTACCAAACTGTTTCTCAATATTAGAAATTGCCGCATCAAGGGCTTTCATCTTATCTTCATTAACCATACCTTAAACTCTCCTTTTGAACATGTGTTCGTTTTCTAAATAATATCTTATTATGTCTGCATTGTCAAGAACCTTTCGAACATTTATTCGTTATGTTTGTTTGTATACTGGAATAGTAAAAATATATCATATTATATATATTTTGTAAACGCCTATTTTATATTATTGTATCTTAATATAATATTTTATGCATAAATTTAACAAAATTTTTTTTACTTGCACAACCTCTCGAATGATACCTGTATCAATTCATTGTAATATTGAATCCGATGTCGTTATAAAACTCACTAAAAGCAATATTCTCTTTGTTTTGTAGGTCTTTTTTTACATTTTAAACAATGTGTCTATGCTTGATGACCCACTAAATCTTTGGAATTGCATGATGTAGTAGGTCTTTTTTATATTTCTGCTTGGTAAAAGATAATTCTGAAGGATAAAGACCTACTCAATGCCCACTTCTTTCTCATCTAGTAGGTCTTCTCGCCCATTCACGCCTCCTATACGGCTCTAAAAACCTACTCAACACTCACATCTCACTCACTTAGTAGGTCTTCACATTCCAGCTCGCTCCAGCCCACTCTAATCCCAGCAAAAAAGACCTACTCAAGCCATCTTTCAAGCTTAATAGTAGGTCTTCAACGCCATAGCAAATAATATAGTAAATAATATAATAAAACTAATAATTACAATAATCTCTACCTGTTAGTCTTAATTATATCAAGAACAAACTTAAGTGCTTCCTTCGTAGACTGACACCTTATCGTGTGCCTGTCGCCTGACAAATCACATTCTTTAACATGTGTCTCACCCTTATAGCAGCATCCAATATACACAAGTCCAACGGGCTTGTCATCTTCTCTTGAAGGTCCTGCAACACCTGTTACAGAAACACTTATATCTGCCTTAGATATTCTTACTGCTCCTTCTGCCATCTGGGCAGCAGTTTCAGCACTTACAGCTTTATATTTCTCAAGAGTCTCATGCTTAACTCCAAGAATACGTTCCTTCGCCTCATTACTATATGTAATATAGCCCTCTTTAAAAATGTCTGAAGCACCGCTTATATTAACTATAGACGAAGCAACCATGCCGCCTGTGCATGACTCAGCTATAGTTATAGTCAGGGATTTGTTCTTTAATGTCTCAACAAGAGCCTTATCAAGACAGCCGAGATAATCAACCATTATTATTTACCCGAACCTTCCAGAAAAACTTTATAATTCTTTGCAATATAATCAATAAGAGAAATCACTGTCAATCCTAATGATATATATATGAGAATAGTATTAATAATATTCATAAATGGTACATTAAGATTAAGAACAAGCATAATAATTGTAATCATCTGAAATGCTGTCTTGAACTTTCCCCAATAGCTTGCAGCTATAACAACACCATTATCTGATGCAACAAGTCTGAATCCGCTAATAATAAATTCTCTTGCAATTATAATAATAACAATCCATGCTGCAATTCTTTCAAGGTCAACAAGTGCAATAAGTGCAGAGCATACTAAAAGCTTATCTGCAAGTGGATCCATAAATTTTCCGAAATTAGTAACAAGATTATACTTTCTTGCAATCTTACCATCTAAAAGGTCTGTTAAGCTTGCAAGAATAAATATTCCTACTGCAATATATTTGCCACATCCAATGTTAAGATACAGACATATCAGAAACAAAGGAATCATAATAACTCTTGCAATTGTAAGTTTGTTAGGTAAATTCATTTAAACATTTTCCTCCATTATTCCCATTAAATCATATTCAGTTGAACCGGTAATCTTTACAGATACGAAATCTCCTGACATAAGTTCCCTGTCACATTCAAAGAACACCATTCCATCAACATTAGGTGCATCCTTGTACGAACGTCCGACATAAGTATTGTCCTCTGCAATATAGCCTTCAACCATAACATCAATAGTCTTTCCAACCATCTGTGCTGACTTGTCAATAGATATTTCCTGCTGCAGAGCCATAAGCTCGTCTCTCCACGTATCCATTATATCCTGGTCAATCTGGTCCGGCATTGTTGCAGCCGGGGTATCCTCTTCCCTTGAATAAGTGAATACTCCAAGTCTGTCGAACTCAACTTCATCAATAAATTCCATAACCTCTTCATGGTCAGCCTGTGTCTCTCCCGGGAAGCCGGCAATAAGAGTTGTTCTTAATGCAATGTCCGGAATCTCTTTTCTCAGCTTCGCAACAATATCAAGAAGCTCCTGCTTATCTGTCTTTCTTCCCATGCGCTTTAATACATTATCACTTGCATGCTGGATTGGCATATCAAGATAATGACAGACTTTAGGCTCATTCTTAATAGCCTCGATAAGTTCATCATTAATCTCTTCCGGATAACAGTACTGAATTCTTATCCATTTGAGGTCTTCAATCTTGGCAAGCTCATGTATAAGCATTGGAAGTGATTTCTTTCCGTAAAGGTCTGTTCCATAAAGAGTTGTCTCCTGTGCTACAAGTATAAGCTCTTTTGCTCCATTGTGTACAAGGTGCTTTGCCTGCTCCACAAGATACTCAACAGGATAACTTCTGAAATTGCCACGAACCTTAGGAATTATGCAGTATGTACAATGCTTATCGCATCCTTCCGCTATCTTAAGGTACTCAAAATATCCCGGCGTAGTAATAATTCTCTTTTCTTTAACAATAGGAAGTCTGTTGGCATCATCAACGACATTAAAGCCCTTACCTTCAAGCACTGAAGTAACAACCTCCGCAATCTTGTCATAAGAAGTTGTTCCTAAAAATGCATCAACCTCCGGAATCTCTTTGATAATCTCATCCTTATATCTGTGAGCAAGACACCCTGTAACAATAAGTGCCTTACACACAGCATCTTCCTTGTGCTGTGCCATCTCAAGTATCGTATTAATACTTTCCTGCTTCGCGTCACCAATAAAACAGCATGTATTGACAACAATAACATCTGCCTGTGTTTCATCATCTGTAAACTCAAAACCCTTGTCATTAAGGATTCCAAGCATATTCTCTGTATCTACAAGGTTCTTATCACAACCTAAAGATGCAAACATAATCTTCATATACTGCATTACCTCCTGCATAGTACTCCTCATTGTAACACATTTTTTGCAAATGTAAACATATCCCTTACATAATCTGACCATATAAAACATTATCAAATTGGCACTTTTAATAAGACCTGAATTGTACTATTCTTTGTTGCAAATATGAATCAAAGGAGAAAAAGATAATTATGAAAGACAAAAAAACAGGTTTAATCCAGACATTAATTGGTGCTATTATTCTTGTTATCGGTATCGTGTTATGTGTCAACACATACATAGTAAAAGGTAATAAAGCATACGCATTTTCACTTCTTGTAACAATCCTTGGCATTGTTATTCTTATTGCCGGATTATACAGAACATTTTCAAAGAAAGAGAGAAAGCCTGTAGACGCAAAGGTAATTGCACAGGCTGCTTTGTGTGCCGCACTCTGCTATGTTGGTGCAACATTTATAAAGATAGACATTCCTGTTGGAACAGAAAGAACCATGTTCCACTTTGGTAATGTATTCTGCGTTCTTGCAGCTTTACTTATCGGTGGCGAATGGGGTGGTCTTGCCGGAGCAATCGGCATGACAATAAGTGATTTGTCAACAGCCTATGTAACAAGCGCTCCTAAGACATTTATTCTTAAGTTATGTATCGGTCTTATCGTTGGTTTTGTAGCACATAAGCTCTTCCACCTTTCTAAGGAACATTCTGCAAAATATGTTACTGTTGCTACTGTTGTATCAAGCATATGCGGTATGGCATTCAATATTGTTGCTGACCCTGTAGTCGGATATTTCTATAAGACATACCTTCTTGGTGTGCCTCAGGACCTTGCCAAAACACTTGCTAAAATAGGTGCGATAACCACATCTGTTAATGCAGTTATCGCTGTTATAGTTGCTTCAATCATATATCTTGCATTACGACCAGCTATGAAAAAGCTGAATATGTTGAGAGATTTATAAAATATTTTTCGCCGCTTTGCTTTTCCTGCAGGGCGGCATTTTTTATTGTGCTGGCAGCATCAATTCTTGCCATACTTTCAAGAACAATATCTATATCTGTTCCATTTTCAATAACTACAGGCTCATGAGTTACGCAGTCTGCTGCATTACATATTATAGAAACATATTCTCCTGCTTCCATAAGGCTTTTATATATCGAACATACTACTGTTATCATCTTCTCTGCAATAGCGTCACAATCCATCACATACCTGTCAGGAAATTCACATACAAGCTGTACCCGATGCAGTCTCCTGTCCTCATATATGCTGCTCATCATTCTTCCCATCGCAGCCGTTGCATTCCAGTTTATCTTAGAAAATGTATCATTATCATCATAATCACGCACGCCCATAAAATAATACGGATTTTCTAATAATCTTGTATCTGTGCAGCACTCTCCTGCAATTACATCAACTGGAATTTCATCCATGCTTATATCATCAACCTTTGGGAAAACTGTTGTCCAAGCCTTACATTCGCTTACCACACGGTACTCATTCTTAAGAAACAGCCCTTTGGAAATAATTCTTATATTCCTAATTTCATAAAGTCCTCTCATCAAATCCATAATAACATGCTTTCTTACAACTTTCTGTTTACTCTTAAGCGAAATCCGTTCTTTTCTGTAATGTAACACTCTGCCGTTACGCCATATTTCATATGTAATAATCAGAACCGGCAGATATATTCTGCTGTTATTGCCAGCTTCAATTATCATTGTAACCGGCTCTCCATATTTCATATATTCTTTTTCAAATGCGATATCAGTATATACATTTTTATACCAATTTCTTTCATACAAAGCCTCTGCTGCCATGTACAAGCCCAAAACAATAAAACTTGCAATAATTAATTCCATACAATATTATTAATCACCTCTTCACTGCTAAGCTGTCCTGTAAGATTCTTTGGTTTCAATTTAATTCTGTGTGCAAGTACCGGAACTGCTATATTTTTCACATCATCAATACTGCATGAAGTTTTCCCGTTAATATATGCATTTGCTTTGGCAGCAGACAATAATGCAAGCGTTGCCCTCGGACTTGCCCCGATTGCTATATTGCTGTTATTTCTTGTTTCATTAACAAACTTCACTATATATCTTCTTACTTCATCATCTGCCGTAACCAGACCTGCCTCGTTAATCATGCGGATAATATCCTGCCTTGCGCACACAGGTTCAAGCTCATCTAACGGGTCACTATTATAATATTTATTAATAATCTCCATTTCATCATCAGGTGACGGATAACCCATATTAATCTTTAACATAAATCTATCTAACTGTGCCTCTGGAAGCACGAAAGTTCCGGCAGTCTCTATCTGATTCTGCGTTGCAATAACCATAAACGGCTTCTCCAACACGAAAGAATTGCCGTCAATCGTAACCTGTCCTTCCTCCATACATTCAAGCAACGCCGACTGCGCCTTAGGTGTTGCACGGTTTATCTCATCTGCAAGAACAATGTTTGAAAAAATCGGACCTTTTCTAATTCTGAAATCCACCTCTTTAGAATTATAAAATCTGAGTCCTGTAATATCAGCAGGCAGCATATCAGCGGTAAACTGTATTCTTGAGAAGTCCATCCCCATGCTCATTGCAAATGCTTTGGATAATTTAGTCTTTCCTGTTCCGGGAACATCTTCCACCAGAATATGTCCCTGTGCCAGCAGTGCAGTCAGATAATAATCAATCACATTTTCCTTGCCGACAATAACCTTTGCTATATTTTGACGGATTCTTTCAATTATTTCATTATTCATTACTGCCTCCCCTCCTGCCTTCTCTTGTGTTGTTTCAGGCTGTCCGTAAGCCTCTTCCTCATTATCAGCCTGTATTATATCTTCGTATGAATCATGTTCAAGAATATAACTTCCTTTAAGTGCAAACAGCCGCTTCTTAATGCTTTCAATTCCAATAATTACTGCCAGCACAACAATTACCACTGCCGCTATATATTTTGCATATTTATTAAAATGTATCTTCTCCCTGCCTGTCTCCTTCGAAACAATTACAACTTCTTCATCTCCGGTAACATTATCCGATGCTTCATAATGAACAGTTTTCTTTTCCTCATCAACCGAATCGTCTATTATTTCATAATCTTCGATTAATGTGTCATGTATGCCAGTATTACTGTTTCTTATATAAGTTCTAAGATTCCCCGTAACATTCATTAGTAGTACAAGTATAATCATCAGAATTACAAATGTAGTTACACATATACCGTCTTTGACAAGTGATACCGTTAAATCCGCCTGCCTGTATGGGAATCCGTCATCATATTCATCAGAAAAAAGAAGCTTGCACAGCCTGTCCTCAAAATGGTAATTAATAAACAAGACAAATGTAACAACAGATAATGCAAGCCACATAATCCGTACACTGTTAAGCCCCTGCCATGATGAATATATATACATAACCGCAGGAACAGCAATTATAACCGCTGGAATATGTTCGCCATCAATGTCCGATTTCTTCAATCTTCTATCTGTAATATATACAGCAAATGCAAAACAGATTGCTGATGATACATATATATTTCTGTTAAAAGAATCTGACACGAAAAAGCTTAATATTCCAATAATGCACATACTATATACAATAATTTCCATAAACTGCATAAGCAGTACTGATACATTAGATTTGAGCATTTTTCTTGTCATTTTCAGAAATACAATAAGTGGGATATACAATACATTTATATAGGAAATACGCAATAATGTATTTCCATTCCAGATAAGTTGTCCTACTCCTGTGGCTATCACATAAAAGCTAATTATCTGCAGCAAAAGATCTGTCCAGTCTCTTCTCCTCAATGCCAATGCGTATCACTCTCCTTAACCAGAACGCACAATATATAAGAACAACAATCGTATAAACAATATATCTTATTATATTTTCCGGCACTCTCAGTGACTTAATACTCTCGCCCTTTTGCGGCAGATAATATATATCAACTGATTGTCCGCGCTTTAATTCATATTTACCGGATATATCGCCATTAACGGAAGCCACAATCTCTGCCGGCTCAAAGCCTTTCTGCATAAGTGTATCAACATACGAATCATTAACCGTAATGTTCAGCCTGCTTATCTCTGCATAATCTTTCCTCGAATACATATAAAACAGACTTACTTCACCGTATGTCTTGGCATAAATCATCACCGTGTCATAAACATTTTCACTGTGCCATATAACAGAAGCGTACCCGTCATAGCTGTTAAGTCCTGTCTTTTCATCTGTACGCCTGCAGTATTCCGATTCATCTACATAATCAAGCGTGAATTTCTGCCCCGCATTTTTCAGGTAAATATTACTTGCTATACGGAATACAAAAACCGCCGTCATAACAATTCCAAGTACAAGCATTGCAAATGATAATATAAGTTTTCTCATATTCTCATGTTTTAACATCTGCCTGTCATACATGCAGTCATTAACATCTGCTCCCGCCATTGTATCTATAGTTTCATTGTTCATTATCCTTTCTTTATAAATGTGGTCTATATGCTGTGCATCCTTCTCATACGAACCATTTGATGGCACATTTATCTTATCCAACGCAGCAACATACATTTCTTTATTAAACTTCACTCTTCTTCGCATTTTCCGCTCCACCTCCTGTTACTGTTCAGATAAGATTTTTCCCATCTTTTTTCTGCCTCTGCTAAGACGCATATATACTGATGTTTCTTTCAATTTAGTCATAATTGATATTTCTTTCACGGAATAACCTTCATAATAATACATCTGCATAATCAGTCTGGTGTCATCATCAAGCTGCATGAGCGCATCCATAACAGTATCGTCCTGACTTATCTCCCGCGATTCCGTATTATCTGCAAGTATCTGCGACCATGAATCATCATCAACCGTAACATTATGCCTCTGCCACGCACTTGTCTTAAAAGATTTGCACGCATTAATCGTAACCGCCACAAACCAGTTCTTCTCATGCTCGCAGTTTTCAAAATGCGGTCTGTACTTAAGGTATCTTAACAAAACCTCCTGATACACATCATCCGCATCAAACCTGTTCTTCATATAGACAAATGCTATCTTATAAATGCTTTTTCCATTCCGCTCAATTATCTTTTCAAAGCCTTTATCCTCTGCCAATTTCGTCCTGTCCCTTTCAATTAATTTAGAAGCCTCTACATATAATACTTTATAAAATGCATTTATTTAACAGCATAATAAAAAAGATCTGCAACTGATTCTTTATTCCAGTTGCAGAACGGTTGTATGGCTTATTTGCGTTTTATTTATATTTAAATTTTCAATTGACTTTAATCTATGATTATTGTATCATCATTTCATAAAGGAAATGGGTTTTTTGTCTGGTAAGCGATTAATCGCCGAGAGAGTTGCTCGTTTCTTTTTTTATGTCTATAATATCATAAAGATACATTTTTCCATCATTTGAATGCCTTATTAGCACAGAGGCATGAAATATATTATACCTTTCCACTTTACCATTATCATCATATACAGGAAGAGCAAATTTCGAATCATATCTATACCAACCATTTTTGCCATCTCTTCTATGTTTATCTTCATTATTCTCTCTAAAATGCTTTCCCACAGCAATTTCAATAAGTTCAGGAATACCTGTTGCAGCATTTGCCTTTGCTTTAGCATTTGTTCCTTTAATACTATTTGTATATTTTGAGCCAGTATATTCTTTAGGCAAGTCTGAACCAATATAAACCACATCACCCGTTGATACAATAGTATATATTTCACCAACATATTTCTTGAGATATTCTCTTACTTCTTTCCAATTAATTGAACGCTTACCCTTAAATCGAATATCGTTAATCAGAACAATATTATTGCCATCAATGTCTTGAATTACAGATACATTTCTCCCAGTACTCTTTGAATTAATATTAATTTCTTTACAGATAGTAAATAACCTCCCACTCATTATATTAATCTTTTACTTACCCTACCTCTTCATTTCTCCTCAATCAAATCCATTTCTTCCTGTGACTTAACTATCGTAAATATTATTAATACACTGTTATCAATCATACAATTTTTTACATATCTGAAATTCAGTATCTTTTGAGGTATATCACCTATGTATGATTCTATTAATATATTATTATCTTGATACACCTTAACTTTAGTGTTCTCGTCAAATAATTCTAAAAATGAATGTAATCTCATATTTCCTCCATTAATTTTTTCTGCATGTCAATCTGTTTTACCATATCATTATAAAAGCAAATAACGCACTGCGGTATTTATATTATATCATATATACCTCTTTTCGCAATGCGTATGCCGATGTTTTATTCATAAAAATCAGCAGCCATTCTACCCAAATTCAAAAGCCAGACATAAATCCAGCTATCTGAATATAAGCAGAATAACTGCTGTAATAATTATGTTTCCATGTTATCTCTTAAGAAGAATCACATTCTCCACATGTGTATCATTGTCCAAACTTATTTCCATATCTTCCTCAATAATCGGGAGCTTGAATTTAATGGATTTGAGCCACTGTCCGTTAGGCTGGCGATCTTCATAAATCTGAATTTCAGAGATGAGCGTTTCCATTACTCGACGCCGTTCCACATCATTCATGGCTGAATACAATTTATCAAAATACATCAATACCTTGTAGATGTTATCACCGGTCAATTTCTCAGCTTCAATCGCCTGTCTTTTGGCTCTTGCCTCAATCATTTGCGATTCTTCATCTTCTATCTTATCATACATCCGATAAAGACGATCATCAAGATCTGCTTTCCGTTTGAGATAGTGACGATCATCAGGGTCAAGGGAATCTATTTCTTCCATCAGTTTCGATTTTATGGAATAGAACTGACGTAGCTGCTTTTCATGGTTTGCAATCTCCTGATCCAACACTGAAGTATCAACTTTCATATTGATTTTTTCCTGCATCATAGACGCAAATTTAGGCTTGCTAACCAATGCCACAATAACCTCTGCCACCGCATCGTCTAACAGTTCCTCCCGAATCTGCTTTTTGTACGCGCATTTGTGCCCCCGTGTCATGGTACGATGCTTGCAGCCATAATAATAAAAATCCTTGTACTTTGTACCATCTTTTTTATGCTTGATACACTTATTTCCGTACATCCCTGCGCCGCAAATAGGACACTTCACAATACCTGAAAGCAAGTGGGTTCTGGTATCTTTGCCCTTGTTTACATGCTCATATTTTTTGGCTTGGGCAAGTAACTTAATCTGTGCGGCCTGCCAGGTTTCTTCAGAAATAATAGCTTCATGCAATCCATCTACCAGCAAATAATCATCTTGCTCAACAAGATGATAATCGTTTCTGGTTCCATGAACTTTTTCTGTTCTTCTGCGTCCATAAGCGATTTTCCCACAGTACACTGGATTTTTTAGAATCAAGCGAATTAAATGAGCATCGAACAAAGGGTTCTTGCCATTCTGCCGTTGGATTTTTCGTATTCCATGATTCTCCAGATATTTTGCAATGCCATTGGAGCCGATGTCTGTATTAACATACTGATCATAAATCACTCTGATTGCAGCCGCTTCTTCCTCGTTGATCTGCAACTCTCCATCAATAAGCTGATAGCCATAGGGGGCAAACCCTCCATTCCACTTTCCTTCTCTGGCTTTCTGGATACGCCCCTCCATTGTTTGGACACGAATATTTTCACGCTCAATCTCAGCAACCGCAGAGAGAACCGAAATCATCAGTTTACCGGCATCCTTAGAAGAATCAATTCCGTCCTCAACACAGATAAGGTTTACCCCAAAATCCTGCATAACCTGTAAAGTTGAAAGCACATCCGCCGCATTTCTTCCAAAACGAGAAAGTTTAAAAACAAGAACAAAGGAAACGCCGTCTTTTCCCGACTTAATATCATCCATCATTTGATTGAACTGTATCCGTCCCTCAATGGATTTTCCAGATTTTCCGGCATCCTCATATTCTCTAACAATCTCATAATCGTTATAATCAGCAAAGGCTTTTATCCTGGACTTCTGGGCATCCAGAGAATATCCGTCAATCTGCATTGTCGTTGACACTCTTTTATAGGTATACACTTTCACTCTTTCTCTGTTCATATTCAACCTCACTCATAGTGCCACAACAATGCACTACTTAATTGTTATTCGTTTTTGTCTTAACACCTAAGTCGAATTTATTTGATGCTGCTCTACAGAGCTGCACACTTCTTCGTCAGGTGTTTGGACTTGATTATCACGATACAATTATATCATGCAGCCTTTTGATTTTCAACAGTTTCTCGCTTTAAAGCATTAAATTCCTTTGACCTTTTTATCTTCGGCGGTTCTGGCAAATTATCAATATCCAATTCGTCTGCATACTTCTCAATCAAGTTAGCAAGTAAATCTGCAAAACCGCTCCATTCATCTCCCATAGGCTACCTCCATAGATAGAAAAAGCCAGCCTCCTGCCACATCATCACACCTTTTTATATCAAAAAGAAGTGCTGCACCGGAATAGTCCAGTGCAGCACCGCTTTAGTCTTATTTTTGATACCGTATTATCTGGACAGCAGGACTGCCCATCAGCACACCCCCGGTACTGGGAATATCCAAGCCGGTTCAGGGTTTCCAGCCAGACGGCTGCTGAACTGCCGCATACCGCCGATAGGTGGTTGACACCATATTCGCAGTAAGTTTCGGTGAGTGGCACGGTTTCTTATGCTGCGTGTTATGGCACTTTCCAGCCCACCACAGGCCGGTTATCAGCCACCAAATAACCGCTCGGCCCCTTTGATGTCATCGTGTTGACGGATGCTCTGACCATCCGCAGGGGGTCTTGGCGTTTGTGCTATGTGATGCTCGGCGCAGCACTCAAAAACTTGAATACTGGATATGAACGGTTGCCCGCTGTTTGTCAAGGTTCCATGAGTGAAAAGGGAAGATTTCCCCTTTCACTATAAAGGACTGGGAACGGGCAAAAGTTGTCATCACGCAGCCAGCTTTTTCTGAATTTTCTTCAGCGCCACCTTTGCGGAACGCATCACGGTTGACTTATTGCTTCCCTCCATTTTTGCGATCTCCATGTATGTATACCCGTAGGCAAAATGGAGCAAGAAGCGCCGCCGCTGTTTCGGAGTAAACTCATTAAGAGCTTCCTGGATTTCATGCAAAGTCCTTATGCGCTCATAGGTCTGCTCCAGCGTTTCCGTAGATACTTCAAAGATCAAGCAGGTATCCCAGGAACGGGCGTCACGGTGTCTAAAATCCGCCTTGCGCTGACGTTCAATTTCACGCTCGTAATCAACAAATACCTGATAGATTTCACGGGATACCTCAACCGTAACCGGGATTCCATTTTCATTCAAAATCGTAACTCTGCACATTGGATACTCCTTATGCGGCTTCATCCAGCCGCACCAGAATGCCGTCAAGAAAAGGAGCATCCTCGCAGGTGTCATTCTGAATCATGCAGGCACAGCAGCACGGGCAGGGCGCAGGCTTGTCCTCTGCCAAAATGACAACTGCTTCACCGGGTTGTAATTTAATGACTCGTACCAATTTTTCCATCTTATAACCTCCAAAATTATATTGAGGGCTTGTCCCTCTACTTATCGGAGATGCCAGAGGGGAAAAATTAAGGAGTAGAAGAAATTTTTTGAAAAACTCTATTACTGAATAGACAAAAGTAACGACAGCATCTCAACTTGTGGGATGCTGCCGTTGCTTTTACCTATCCATTAGATAAACACGGAGCTGTTTATAAACTCTGTGCATCAAATCTGTTACCGCCGCCGGACTACAACCAAACATCGTTGCAATCTCTTTACATTGATATCCTTTCCAAAAATAAAGCTCAATGACTTGCCGCTGCCGGTCGGTTAAATGCCGTAAACCCTCCGCCAATCGCTCATTCTGTATGGTATCTATGAAGTCCCGAATTTCACACTGGACTGTAAAATCTTCTTGTATGTAGAAGCAGCGCTCCTGGAATGTCAATTCCTCGCTCATACTCTCAAGAGAATTACAGTGATACCGGTACTTGCGATCTGAATTGCTCAATAGACGATCTTCCTCTTTTAAGACCGCCACCCAATATTCTTCGGTCAATGCCGTATGCTCCTTTCATCAGTTTTTGGGCAGAAACTGATAAAAGGCGGGCCACGGCATCTATACCCATCGGGGGATTCTCCTAAAAATCGACAAACAAAAACGCCAGGAAGCTGTTGAAACTTCCTGGCGCTCAAACACTCCGTTTGATATGGGGATTCATAATGCTGTTTTAATATATACTCTAGTGCGGTTTTTAGAGCGGAAAGCTGTACTTTGAAAATACCAATTTTTTTGGTATTATCCTCGGTCTATTCTTATGTTCTGGATAAAGAAAAATGCCCATGACTTTCTCCGACAGCAAGTCACAGGCAGTAACTCAATTAAACCCTGCTGTGAGAAGCCGTTTTTTTTATTGGCTATCAACAGGGCTTAATTCAATTCAAGTTAAATTATAAAAATCGGCATAGTAGCACGTTTTCTATACATACTTTAGAGTGATTCCTTTTCGCTTATCGGTACGATAGAATATATTTGAGGTGAACCACTATGCCGGAAGATAAGCTTAAGTTTTTGGGTGACCGCATTCGCTCGGCACGAAAAGACTGCGGATTGACCCAACAGGCGCTGGCTGATCAGGCTGATTTGGCGGTTAAGACCATTCAAGACGTAGAACGAGGGAGAAAGAATACAACTTATGAAACCCTTTGCCAGCTAATTGAGCGGCTGGGGATTTCTCCTAATTCACTGTTCCCATCGCAGATGTCCCCGGAAGATGAAGCAATCCAACGCTTTATAGGTAAATTTAGGGCTTGCGATCCTGCAAACCAGGAGATCCTCCTCAGTACATTGGATTTTCTGGCTGAAAAACTGTTGGCTCGTCAACATACATCTGAATCAGACAGTTCCAAGTGAACCAGCAGACAAGAAATTCTTGTTTCTGCTGGTTTTTATTTTATCTCTCAAAAATGGACGGAAATTCTTTCGATATTCAATAGGAAAAATTATTTTAATGTCTTGTTCGACAAAATTCTTCTTGCATAGAAAAAGCCAGCAGGTAAAAGACTTTACCCACTGGCTTTTCTACATTAACGGCTATCTAAATCAAGAAAACCGGGCTTTACTTCAGCATATTAATCGCCACTGTTTTGTTTTCGATATTCAGCCGGTGCGATCTTCAAAACATCCCGAAAAGCTGTTGCAAACTTGCTCTGATTTTCATACCCGACCTGGTTGGCGATTTCCGCTATGGTTGCCTGTGTCTGCCGGAGCAGAATAGCAGCCTGTTTAATTCGGTATTCTTTCATGTAGGTTCCGATGGGTTGTCCATAAATTCCCTTGAATGTATCTTTTAAAGTCGCAGTATTGATAAGATATTTTTTGGAAAGTTCCTCAATCGTTGGCCGTTTCTGTAAATCGGAAATCAGCATTTTGTGAATCTCTTTTACAACCTCCACCTGGGGAGAAGTATAGATCTCACGCTGCTTTTCTTTTTTTACATCGACCAAATACAAGAACAAAAGCAGTTCTTGTACTTTAATCTGGAAATAAGGTTTTTGCAAACAATCCGGTACAGAGTAAAGTTCGGAAAAGATATGCTCAATTTCGTCTTTCGCCCTCATAATGAAGCAGGCTCCGTCCGTGCAGAACTTTTCCTTAAATTGCAGAATGTCAATGCCGCTTTCAGCCAATGTTCCCGGAGGATTCTTTGCCACAGCTTCCAAATTCAGCACAACGGAAATTCCACGGTAATGCTTGAGTGGGAAAGACATTTCCGATGCACAGTTATCCATTGTGTGGATGGATAAGTCACCCTCGCCCAGATAAAGACAGGAACCGCTGGGCAAGCGGCAGCCCTCACGCCCCTCTCGGCAATGGTTGATTTCCAGTATATTTTTATCAATATTTCCATCCCAATAACAGCCCGTTGCTTCAAAATCATTGTAAATAAGCTGTATGCCGGGATAGACCTGATAAACCGTCATAAGACCCAGGCCATCTGCACAATCCATTTTATAGACGGTACAATACCCGTCATTATCTTTCGGAATGACAGCAGATAACCCTTTTGACATGGTAATAGGGTTCTCGTCCATAACATTCCTTTCTGGTGTTCCAGAGTTATTTATTTGCTCTGCCAAAATCTTTCTGGCATCTTTTATTATATATTCTTTTCTCATTTTATTCCGCTCCAATCAGCAGGATTTACAATCCAATTTGAATTATATTACATCCCTGCCAACTGTGCAAATGGAGAAAAGAAGCCGATACCCTCCGTTCAGAAAGCATCGGCTGAACATCTATTTATTTGCTGCAATATTCCTTGCCTACACAGCCGGAGCAGCTACCGCCGCAGCAGGCGCCGTTCTTGCGATCCTTTCGGATTTTCCGAACAGCCCATACCGCATAGACCGCTACTCCCAAAACGATAATACCCGTAACAAGCATTTTATCCGCTCCTTTCTCAGATGAAAAGTCCGATACGATAAACAATAAATGTGACAACCCAAGCCACAACCAACTGGAACAATGCCGATAAAAGCATCCAACGGGTGCTGCCTGATTCCTTACGGATCGTTGCCAAAGCTGCCGCACAGGGAATATAAAGCAGACAGAAAACCATCAGACAAAACGCATTAAGCTGTCCAAAGCCGGAAGCACTCAGGATGCCGACCAGCGTATCCATTCCTGCCCCGGAATTGATATTCGGAACACCAAACAGAACGGCGCAGCTGGACACCACAACTTCCTTTGCGGAGATACCAGCAATCAGCGCAACCGCAATCTGCCAGAAGCCCAGACCAATCGGCGCAAAGAACGGCACCAGCCAATGACCCAAGATTGCCCCGAAACTGTCTGCCATTTCCGTGGTGTAACCCTGCGGCCCGAAGTTTAAGATCACCCACATCAGGATAGATGCCACAAAAATCGTAGTTCCCGCTTTGGTGAGGTAGTCCTTTACCTTTTCCCACACATAGATTGCCACGGTTCTGGAACTGGGGATTTTATATTCCGGCAGCTCGATCAGCAGATAGTTTTCCGACTTTCTGCGGTCGATCAGATGAATGACCGCAGCGACCAGGATAGCGACCAGCAAGCCGATTAGGTACATGGAGTAGGCTACCAGCATGGCGTGTTCCTGAAAGAACATCTCTGCAAACAGGATATAGATTGGCAGACGGGCGCTGCAACTCATAAATGGTGTAATCAGCATGACTTTGAAGCGGTCACGCCGGTTCTCCAAAGCCCTGGACGCCATAATTGCCGGAACCGTACAGCCAAAGCCCAGTATCATGGGAATGAAAGCCCTACCGGATAAGCCCAGCTTACTCATAATACCCTCCATGACATAGGCGACACGGGCCATGTATCCGCTGTCCTCCAGGAATGCCAATGCCAGGAACAGGATAAAAATGTTTGGCAGAAAAGTGAGGATTCCACCTACACCGGCTACAATACCGTCCACCAGCAAGGAACGCAGCATCTCGTTTACCCCGGCAGCGACTAAGCCATCGCTCAACAGTGCTGACAGGCTTTCAATGCCCATTTCAAAATATCCTTTCAGCCAGTCGCCAATGGTAAACGTCAGGAAAAATACCACCGCCATGATACCAAGGAAAATCGGGATACCCCAAACCCGGTGGGTCAGTGCCCGGTCTACTTTTTCAGTCAAGGCATCCTGCCGGTCTTTATTTACCAATACTTCCCTGATGATCTCCTGGATAAAATCGTACTTCTCATTGATGATGTCCGATTCATAGTTCCGGTCGATCACATCCGGGAGGCTTACCGGATAGCGTTCGGAGATTTCCTTATCCTGCTCCAACAGCTTAATTGCGTGCCACCGGTAATTCGTTAGGTTCGGATATTTCCGTTTCAGTTCCGCCATAATAAGGTCAATCTTGTCCTCAATAGCGTCGCTGTAAACCATCGCATATTCTGAATGATGGTCGTGCCGGTGCTTTGGCTTGTATTTGTGGTGATGAATCAAGCACTCCGGGTCTTTGCAGTCCTTGTGATGTGCCGCTGCGTGAAGAAGCACATCCAGGCCGGTTCGCTTTCTGGCTGAAACCGGAATGACCGGGATGCCCAGCATTTCCGGCAGCCTGTGTGTGTCAATTTCCATGCCACGCTTCTCCACAATATCCATCATGTTTAACGCCAGCACGACCGGCTTGCCCAGCTCTAAAAGCTGCAAAGTCAAGTATAAGTTTCGCTCCAGAGCGGAAGCGTCCGCAACATCAATAATCACATCGACTTCATCACTTAGTATGAACTGCCTGGATACCTGTTCCTCCATCGTGTAGGAGGTCAGGCTGTATGTTCCGGGAAGATCGACCAGACGAATATTCAAATCATGGTCTTTAATGGCGCCCTCTACTTTTTCAACCGTAACTCCCGGCCAGTTCGCCACTTTTAAGTTTGCGCCGGTATACGCATTAAAAAGCGTAGTCTTTCCGCAGTTCGGATTTCCGATGAAGCCGATTGTCAAGTTTTCTCTCATCGGAATTTACCCCACTAAAATATTTTTGGTGATATTGCGCCCAAGAGCAAACCGTGTTCCTCTCACCTTGACGATCAGAACACCGTGGCTTTTGCTGTTCAGAACGGCAACGGAAGTCCCACGGGTCATGCCCAGGGCTTCCAGCCGCTTTTCCATATTGGTGGGCAGCTCAATATCTGAAACTTTGTAGTTATTTCCTATCTTTCCATCGCAGAGGTACATATACGGCCCTCCTTATCGCTTTACGCTGGAAGTCGCCGGCATCTTGCCAAACTCATACAGCATCATGGAAATCGTGATAACGACGAGGATCGCATCGGTCAGCGCAATCGCCAGCCACACGCCACGGATGCCCATGCCGCCGATCATCGGCAGAATGACGCAAAGCGGGATAAACAGGATAATCTGACGGAACAGCACCAGCCAGGTCGCCTTATTTGCCTTGCCCAAGGACTGGAACAAAGTTACGGCAATCAAGAAGCTGCCTTGCAGGATATAGGTGCTGAACATGATACGGAAGTTCGTGGCTCCCGATGCGGCGATACCCGGTGTTGTTAAGAACATAGACAAAATCTTTTCCGGGAACAGCTCCACCGGAATGTAGAATACCAGTGACAGTAACGTAGCGGCAATGATAAACACCTTTGTCAGCTTCTTTACACGGTCATAATCCTTTGCGCCGTAGTTCGTACCGGCGGCAGGCTGGAAGCCCTGGCTGATACCCCAAAGAGGAACAAAAGAGAAGTTCCAGAACCGGAGTGCTGCTCCCAAAAGAAGCTGGGAGGTTTCGCCGCCATAGTTGGATGCCACACGATAAATTACAGTCTGCTGTACCAGCGTCAGGATCTGCATCAACAGAGCAGATACGCCGACCGAAAGAACCTGCGGGAGCAGCGTGCCGTCGATGCGGATGCGTCCGATTTTCACGTTTGGGCTTTTCTTCTTGAAATACCACAGGGTAACAGCGGCCTGGATAAACTGGGAAAGGACGGTCGCATAAGCAGCGGCCTCAATGCCCATGCCATAGGGATTTAAGATCGTAATAAAAATCGGGTCGAGAATGATGTTAAGGATTGCACCGCTGGCGATGATGGTCATTGCTTTTTTAAGCTGCCCCTCACCACGGATTACCATGTTTGCACTCTGGAAGAAGTTTACGAACAGAGAACCGGCAAACACGATCCGCAGATATTTTTCAGCATAGTTCAGAATATTGTCGCTTGCACCGGCCAGGGACAGAAGCTGACGGGTAAACGTCATGCCGATCACTGTGTATATCACCGACAGCAGAAGAACCATAGCAACCAGGTTGCCCATGATCTTTTTGACGGTGTTTTCGTCCTTTTTGCCAATGGCACGGGACAGCACCGAAGCGGAACCCACGCCCAGCATAGCGGCTGAACCAGCGTTGATTAAGGTAAACGGATAGGATACAGAAACGGCTCCCATCTGTACGTCGCCCACCAACTGGCCGACAAAGATGGAATCCATCATGTTGTAAAGCCCGACAACCACCATGCCCAGGACAGCAGGGATGCTCAGTTCCAGCATGAGAGGCCAGGGACTTTTCGTTAAAAGTTTTGTTCTTGTGTCAAGTGCCTGTTTCATCACTTATTTCCTCCTGATCTTCATTCATTAGCCACATCTAACCACCTAAAGTATATAAAATTAGGGCTTTTTTGTACGCTCCTAATTGCAGGATTTACAATCCAATCCGAAACGAAATTAGGAGCGGAAAGGCAAGAATCCCTTTCCGCTCCTGGTATTACCGTGCCATTTTTTCAAGTAGTTTCAGGGCTTCCTCCAGCTTCGGATTTTCTGCATCGGTTTGCAAAGCCTCCCGGACACAGTTTCGGATATGTGCCTGTAGAATCTGTTGATTTACGCTCTTTAACAAAGCCTGCACGGACTGAAGCTGCGTGGATATATCTACACAATAGCGATCTTCCTCAATCATTTGCAGGATACCGTCTATTTGTCCTCTGGCAATCTTCAATTTGTGGGTAATATCATCTTTTTTTGCTTTCATAGGCCGCCCGTTTACTGGATACCCACAACCTGATAGCCCGCATCCTCAATCGCCGCTTTCAATACTTCATCCGGCACATCCTGATTAAGCTGCACCTGTGCCGATTTGTTTTCAAGGCTGACAGAAACCTCCCTGATGCCCTGGATTTCACGCAGCGCCTTGTCAACGTGCTTTACGCAGTTCATGCAGACCATCCCCTCAATATTCAATACTTTTTCCATTTCAATCGCTCCTTTGCTTATTTTTTTAGCTGGTGTTTCTGCATACGATTGGGCCGTGTCTGGCTCCGTATGGGATAAATGCTTTGCCTTGAACCATCTCAGCCGCAGGGCGTTCGATACCACAAATACAGAGCTGAAGCTCATGGCAAACGCACCGATCATTGGATTCAATTTCAGGTCAAAAGGCAGGTAGAAAAGCCCTGCTGCCACCGGAATCCCGATAATGTTATAGATAAATGCCCAGAACAGATTCTGCTTGATGTTGCGGATCACCGCCTTACTAAGCTGAATTGCCGTCGATACATCCAGCAGGTCACTTTTCATTAAGACAATATCTGCGGATTCAATCGCCACATCGGTTCCCGCTCCGATGGCGATACCGACATCTGCTCTGGCAAGTGCCGGTGCATCATTGATGCCGTCGCCAACCATCGCAACCTTTTTCCCCTCGTTCTGTAATCGCCGGATCTCCTTTTCCTTGTCCTGGGGAAACACCTCGGCAACCACACGGTTCACACCGACTTGACGCCGGATTGCTTCAGCAGTCTTGGCATTATCCCCGGTCAGCATGACGACTTCAATCCCCATGCGGGCCAGTTCCTGCACCGCCTGTCTGCTGGTGGGCTTCACTACATCGGCCACGGCAATGACACCAATGAGCTGCCCGCCACGGGCAAAGAACAGCGGTGTTTTGCCATCCACAGCCATTTCCTCGCCCAACTGGAGGAGTGCGCCGCCCTGGATACCATTTGCCTCTATTAACCGGCGATTGCCGGCAAGGCAGGTATCATCACCGATCCAACCGACAATACCCTGGCCGGGAATCTGCTTAAAATCGCTCACCGGCAGGAAAGAAAGCCCCTCTTTTTCAGCTTCTGTTACAATCGCATCTGCCAAAGGATGTTCGGACAGTTTTTCCAGAGAAGCCGCAATTTGCAGCAGCTCTTTTGAGCGGATACCCTCTTTGCAGAGCATATTTGTTACCACAGGTGTACCCTGGGTAATGGTTCCGGTCTTGTCCAGAACGACCGTATCAATGTTATGGGCGGTTTCCAGGGCTTCCGCTGATTTAATCAGGATGCCATTTGTCGCACCTTTGCCGGTTCCAACCATAATAGCAGTAGGTGTTGCCAGTCCCAGCGCACAGGGGCAGGAAATGACCAGAATGGAGATACCGATAGAAAGGGCAAATTCAAATCCATAGCCCAACAACAGCCAGACTACAACGGCAATCAGGGAAATCGTGATAACTACCGGTACGAATACGCCGCTAACTTTATCAGCCAGCTTTGCAATGGGGGCTTTTGAACTGGTCGCCTCATCCACCAGGCGGACGATCTGCGCCAGCGTTGTATCATCGCCCACTTTGGTAGCCTGCATTTTGAAATAGCCGGACTTACTTGTTGTCGCACCGATCACTTTGTCCCCAATATGCTTTTCCACCGGGATGCTCTCACCGGTTAAGGCGGATTCATCAACAGAGGAGAATCCCTCAATCACAATGCCATCCACCGGCACGGATTCTCCGGCCTTGACAATCAGGGTTTCACCTAACTGCACATCTTCAACAGGAACTTGAAGTTCCTGGCCGTCCCGCTCCACGGTAGCAGTCTTGGGAGCCAGGTTCATCAGTTTTGTAATCGCATCAGAAGTTTTGCCCTTTGCACGGGCTTCCAGAGTCTTGCCCAGCGTAATCAGGGTTAGGATCATACCTGCGGATTCAAAATACAAATCCATCATAAAGCTGTGAACCGTAGCCATATCCCCGTAACCGAATCCGATGCCGATTTTATAAATGGCATAAATACCATAGACGATTGCCGCACTGGAACCTATGGCAATCAGGGAATCCATATTGGGCGAACCGTGGAACAAAGTCTTGAATCCCATGCGATAGTATTTGAAATTGATAAATACCACCGGGATCAGCAGAAGAAACTGGGTAAATGCAAAACTCATCGCATTTTCCATGCCCAGCAGAAAACCGGGCAAGGGCCAGCCCATCATGTGACCCATAGAGATATAAAACAACGGTATCGTAAAGAGCGCAGACAGCAAAAGCCGTTGTTTCATCTGCTTATATTCTGCCTGCGCTGTGCTGGCTTCCGGCTTTGCTGCCGGGGCAGCCGTGTGGCTTTTCGTTTGTGCCGGAGTTTTTGGAAACGCACCATATCCGGCTTTTTCAACTGCCTGGACAATTCCCGCCGTGTCCAAAACAGACTCATCATAAGAAGCAACCATGCTATTCTTCAGCAGATTGACGGACACTTCTTTGATGCCGGGGAGCTTGCCCACGCTCTTTTCAATCCTGGCAGAGCAGGCCGAGCAAGTCATACCCGTAATGTCAAATTGCTCCTTTTGCAAAAATTATCCCTTCTTTCTTTTTGGGTATTGTGCGAGTACCCTCCCCCCGTAGGGCACTAAAAACCGTTATGGAAAGGGGCGTTTGGCATCTTTGGGGGAAAGATACCTGTCCGCCCCAGTCATAGCGTTGCACGAATGGTCATTACTTGACCGTGCATTATTATACTTGCCAGCACCGTTTTTTGTCTGCTCCAATGGGTAGGCTTTCAAATCCATTTAGCTGTTTTCTGAAAAGAAAAAGGGAGCTTGCTTCATCAGCAAACTCCCCGTGTGGCAGAGTATTATTTTTTTCGGCTCGAAAGAATCCCCAAAATACCAAAGATCAATCCAGTTACCAGAGATATTACCGCTAAAACCAGAATGATAAAAGCTGAATCATTTCCGTTGAAGCCAAGTGCTGTTAAAGTATAGAGAAATACAAGAGTGAGCATCAAGCAAAAGATACCGAAAAGGAGTTTAGTGTTATCGCTCATATTTATCAGCCTCTCTCCTAATTAGCTCTAAGTGTGACCGGAGCTGCTGTGTACTTTGAATATAGAGTATTATTTTTCTGGCATAAAACGGTTTCCAAAATCAGCGGTCTTTTCCTTTTGATAGTAAATATATAATAGCCGCTCCAATAATGCTAACCGACATTACTACCCCGATGCCTGGATTGAAAAAAGCAAACCAAGTTCCAACTATTGCGCTAACAAGTCCAATCAAAACAGCAATAACAATTCTCATGATTTCACCTAATAGCTAAAAGTTTTCTGATTGCCTCGTTCGTCAGAGGAACCGAGATTTTTATTCATAGAATACTTTCTCTCAAAAAGGCACCTTATCTGTTTGGTTAGAGTTATTATATGAAATATCGCTTTTTGTGTCCGCTCCATAAAGGAGATTTTTTTACCCAAAAAGCAAGAGATTTTTTGAGTAAAAATCCAATCAGCAGGTTTTCCAATCCAAAGGGCAATATCAGCTCCCAAGCCATTGACTAAGGGCTTTTTTGTGAATATACTGGCGGCATGAACGATTAAACATCCTTTTAATTGTTCAGCCATGTCAAACCAACCAAATCACAAAAAGAAAGGGGGCTATCTCCATGAAAAAGACAATTAAGCTGATTGACCTGGATTGTGGTCACTGTGCAGACAAAATCCAGAACGCCGTAAAGAAAATCGACGGTGTTACCAGCGTATCCGTCAACTTCCTGGGCCAGAAGATGGTTCTGGAAGCGCCGGATGACAAGTTTGATGCCGTCCTGGCCGAAGCAAAGGCACTGATTAAAAAGATCGAGCCGGATGTAACCGTCAAGGCGTAATAAAAGCCATCCACCGGCTGCCATCCCTGGTAGCCGGTGTTTTCATGAAAGGAGAACTTAACTTATGACACGAAAACAAAAGCATCTGCTTACACGCATCCTTGTGGCGGCGGTGCTGTTCCTTGCAGGCAGTCTGCTCCATCTCCCCGAATATGTGGAGATGGGAGTATTCCTTGTCTGCTATGCAGTAGTTGGGTGGGATATTGTTTGGAAAGCAATTACGAACATTCTGCATGGGCAGGTGTTTGATGAAAATTTCCTGATGACGATTGCCACCATCGGCGCATTGATTTTAGGCGAACATTCAGAGGGTGTCGCCGTTATGCTGTTCTATCAGGTTGGAGAATGGTTCCAATCTTATGCGGTTTCCAAATCCAGAAAATCTATTGCCAGTCTGATGGATATTCGACCGGACTATGCGAACGTCGAACAGGACGGCAAACTGGTGCAGGTTGACCCTGACAAAGTTCAGATCGGTTCTGTTATCGTAGTAAAGCCGGGTGAACGTATCCCGTTGGATGGAACCATCATCAAAGGTTCTTCCGCTCTGGATACATCCGCCCTCACAGGCGAATCCATGCCTCGTGAGGTGGAACCGGGAATGGAGGTCATCAGCGGCTGCATCAATCAGACTGGTATCTTGACTATCCAGACAACAAAAGAGTTTGGGGAATCCACCGTAGCGAAAATCCTTGACCTGGTTGAAAATGCAAGCGATAAAAAAGGAAAAACCGAGAACTTTATTACACGCTTTGCCCGTTACTACACGCCTGCGGTGGTGTTTGCCGCCCTTGCGCTGGCAGTCCTGCCGCCGCTTATTACTGGGCAGGCGTTTGGCGTCTGGATTTACAGAGCCTTGACTTTCCTGGTTATTTCCTGTCCTTGTGCGCTGGTCATTTCCATCCCGCTTAGCTTCTTTGGCGGTATCGGCGGTGCTTCCAAGATTGGTGTTCTCGTAAAGGGCAGCAACTATCTGGAATCTCTGGCTCATGCCGAAGTTGTAGTCTTTGATAAGACTGGCACTTTGACCAAAGGATCTTTTGCGGTAAGTGAAATCCATCCCAATGGCATGAAAGAGGAAAAACTTCTGGAGCTGGCGGCATACGCAGAGGATTATTCCAACCATCCTATTTCGCTCTCGATCAAGAAAGCCTATGGGAAGAAAATCGACAACAGCCGTATTTCCAACGTGCAGGAAATTGCCGGTCATGGTGTGCAGGCTGTCATTGACGGCAAATCGGTTCTGGCTGGCAACGCCAAACTAATGGAAAAGGAACACATCAAGTACAAACCATCTGTTTCCATTGGTACAGTGGTTTATCTGGCCTGTGACGGAAAATATGCCGGGTGTATTGTCATCGAAGATGAAGTCAAGGAAGATGCACCGGCAGCTATTAAGCTGCTGAAATCTTCCGGTATCCGCAAAACTGTTATGCTGACCGGTGATGCAGATGCGGTTGGGCAAAAGGTAGCCGGCCGCCTTGGTCTGGATCAGGCATATACCGAACTGCTCCCGGCTGACAAGGTTGACCGTGTGGAAGATCTGCTGAAGCAGAAAAGCGAAAAGGGCAAGCTGGTCTTTGTCGGGGATGGTATCAATGATGCCCCTGTGCTGGCAAGAGCCGATGTAGGTATTGCTATGGGAGGTTTGGGTTCCGACGCTGCTATCGAAGCTGCCGACGTCGTTCTGATGACGGATGAACCGTCCAAGATTGCCGCCGTTATGAAGATTGCCCGTAAGACCATTGGTATTGCCAATCAGAACATCGTATTTGCCCTGGGCGTTAAATTCCTGGTACTGGTTTTAGGCGCTTTGGGGTATGCAAATATGTGGGCGGCGGTATTCGCTGACGTAGGTGTTTCTGTCATCGCTATCCTGAACGCAATCCGGGCCATGCGTGTGAAGCAGCCGAATATGACTGCGTAAAGAAAATACAGGTTGGAGAATAAAAGCAGAAATGCGCCGCTGTTTTCTTCTGCGGCGCATTTCTCTATTACAAATCAGTCGGACATGATATTTCAAACAACGCATCTATGGAACGGTGCAGCAGCTTTGCCTGTGGCGTGTCGGCTAAAGAATAATAGACTTCCTTTCCGTCCCTCCGGCTGGATATAATGCCGCTTTTCTTTAGTATCCGCAGATGATGCGATACAGCCGGGGCACTCATATCAACAGCCGCCGCAATATTGCAGACACATTCGTCGCAATGGCACAAAAGCCATAATATCCGCAGGCGTGTCGGATCTCCAAGTTGCTGAAACAGAAAAGCTATATCTGTGAAGTCCTCTGTGTGAGGCATTTTATTTAAAACCCGTTCCATATTCTGCCCGTGGTTATGAGGTAAATTATAATGCGGCATAAGGCTCAGCTCCTTCCTGAAATAATGATACCTGCATCTATTTTATCTGTCAAACAGCTTATATAGATTGGAGAAAATACATGGACAAAACAGAAAAAATTGTTTCCGCAATTCCCAGCGCTGCCGAATTAGAGCAACTGGCTGAATTGCATAAGGCAATGGGCGACCATACCCGAATGCGAATCCTCTGGCATCTAACGCAGAAAGAATACTGCGTCAGTGATCTTGCCAAGGAAATCGGTGTTACAGAATCCGCTTTATCCCACCAACTCCGTGCATTGCGGATTGTTCGATTAGTCCGGTCACGCAAAGAGGGAAAGAAAGTAATCTATTCCTTGCAGGATGAACATATCGGATGGGTACTGGAAGAAACCTATGCCCATATTTCAGAAAGATGAAAAGGCAGCCCCTGCGTTGTGGGCAGGGGCTGCGCTGGGCGCTCGTTACAGGTTTTCGTAGGAAACCAACTGGCTCATCGGGATACGCTGGGAATCGAAACGATTGGTGTCAGCGTCCTCCTCATCTGAGTAGCCGACAACCAGGATATTGACCGGCTCCAAGTTGGCCGGGAGGTTAAATTCCTGCTTCAGCACATCAGGCTGGAAATAGCAAACCCATACCGTGCCAAGTCCCAGCTCTGTGGCCTGGAGCATCATGTGATCTGTCAAAATGGAAGCGTCGATGTCACCGCTCTGCTTCTTATCGAAAGGCCGTGTCCATGCCTTGTTGTGATCGGCGCACACGATGATTGCCATGGGCGCACCGTAGATGCCCGCTGCCTTGCTGATTTTGGCAAGGCCCTCCTCACTCTGAACGACAAGCAGATGAACCGGCTGGAGGTTCGCCGCAGTCGGAGCCACATGAGCGGCTTCCAAAATCTGCTCCAGCTTTTCCGGCTCAACTTTCTGGTTAGTGTAACTGCGTACCGAGTGACGTTTTTTTGCGATATTGATAAAATCCATAGTATGAAGTCCTTTCTGTAATCATGTATTGTGTCAAATCAACCGTTAAATTTATTGTAGCACTTAGAATGAAAACCGCAAGAATGCACTTTTTTGATAGGCACTATCCCAAAAGATAGCAGCTTGCGTGAAAGGAGTTATCTTAAATGAAATGCGAAACGAACCCAAATAACTGCCCTATTGAAGTAACATTGTCCTTAATCGGCGGCAAATATAAGCCGGTGATTCTCTGGTTTCTGATAGACCATCCCCTGCACTATGCTGAATTGCAGCGACTCATACCAAAAGCAACCCCTAAAATGCTCTCTCAACAGCTCCATGATCTGGAAAACAGTGGTATCATTCATCGTGAAGTTATACCGGAAAAGCCACCAAAGACTCTGTATTCCCTCACTGCTTTTGGCAAGAGCCTTATCCCTATTTTGGACGCAATGTGCCAATGGGGAAACAGTTATCTGGACGGGCTGGATGTTCAGGCACCATGCTGTCAAAATCATAACTCTCAATAATACAAAAATTGGATAATCGCCTTTTCATGGTAACTACCCGTATGTTGTGCTTTGTTAGAATGTGTTGTATCATAAGAACCAAACTGTCATAATATGAGCCAATAAATCTGGAATTTGTAAAGGAGATATAGAAAGAAAATTGAGAAATCAAATTTGGGATTGCCTAATATAATTACACAGCGCAACAAAGTCAACATCTGGACTTTTACCCAAAATATTTTTCAAGCTTTCTTCCGCCTTTTTATGCAGCTCCGGCTTTTTCAGATCATCCAGCAGAAAGAAAATGTTGAGCCGCCTGCCAATCGTAAAAAGAAGTTTTTCATCCGGGGATAAAGACAAAAACCGATCAATCGCCGATAGCATTTCCTGTTTCTCTGTCCGCAAATTGCCCCGGACTTCCAGAAGAAGATTGATGATGTGTTCATTTACATAGTAGCTGTCCATCGCTTGTAACTGCTGCAAAAACATCTTTTGCTCTATTACAATTTCTTCTTCTGATTGCAAGGTGAAAGAGCCATCACGGACGAACTCCCCCAGCTTGGATTCCGGTTTAATACCCGTAGCATGGACACGGATAAAATCAGGCTGGATCACGTTCAATGCTTTTGCCGTCTGGATCGCATTTTCTTCCGATAACTCTTTACCGCCGATCCCAAGCAATATAAACTCTGACAAAATCATGTCAGCGTCTTTTGCCATGCAGCCACTTCGTACAACCGTATCTGAATCGAATCCTTTATTTATTAGTCTCAATATCTGAGCTGAACCGGTTTCCATTCCGCAGTAGAGATGATTTAGTCCAGCTTGCCGGAGTATCTTTAACTCTGCTGGAGTTTTCCGAGTGATACTATCCGCACGGGCATAGGAAGTGATGTATTGAATGTCGGGGAAATACTGATTGATTGCGTCCAATATGCGAAGCAAATAATCTGTTTTCAACACCAGAGCATCCCCGTCCTGCAAGAAACAGGAATTGATTTTCTTGCCCTGATAAAACTGGGCTTGCTGTCTAATGTCCTCTATGGTTTCGTCGATGGGACGCATGGAAAACTGCATGGATTTATAAAGCCCACAGAAATAGCACTTATTCCAATGACATCCTCTTGTAACTCGTATCAGTAGGCTATTACTCTCAGAGGGCGGGCGAATAGGCCCAATTTCTATATCTTTCATGAGTATATGTCCTTTCTATGTATTCATGTTTAGGGTATCATCCCGGACAAATCTAAACAAGAATGTACTTTTTTGAAAGGCACTATCCTTTTGGAAAGTAGCAAGATGCGGTACACGGGAGCAAATAACGAAAGATTTTGCAAGCAATGGAAAGGGATATCCTTTTGCCCTCCGCCCCTTATAGGGCTGCTGGCAGAAGTTTATCCCTTTCCGCTTGTTGGGGAGTTCCCCAAGCCCCCGGCAGAGTGCTGGCGCAACTCTGACCGAACACCACAAAATTGTGATGGCTACGCTTCGCTTATAAAAGAAAAAACCGGAAGCTGGGCACTATGCCACAGCTTCCGGTTTTCCTAATACCTTAACGGTCTTGCTCCTGTTTCTTCTCTTGTTTCTGTTCTTTCTTTTCTTCTTGTTTAATCTGAAGCAGGCTGTCCACGTTGGACTTGACCGCCTGCAATTCCTGGTTTTCCTGCCGCAGCCGTTTGAAATCCTCATAGGCGGCTTTTTTCTTTGCCAGCAGATCAGTGTACTCCGCTTGCAGCACTTTGACGGTCGGCAGTTTTTTCACACCCAGGGCATCAAACGCCCGCTTCGCCGCTTCATGCAAAAGCAGATCTGTTTCATGGGCTGCCCTAAACGCCGGTTTATCCGCAGCTTTGGTTTTCCGATAAGCCAGATAGGTATTCCGGGTCTTGGCATAGTTGATGATATGCGTCTTTAAGGCTGCGATCTGTTCCATACGATGCTCCATCTGCTTGATGGAGATAGAAACCGTTTCAAAATCTGCCGCAGCCGTTTCCACTCTGGATGCCAGAACATCATACTCCGTGATACCATGCTCTGTAAGGTAGTTGAGGGTCTTTGCAGCCTCTTTCAGATTGTGAATCTTCATCCACCGCTCCATGCCGGGGCCACGCCCTTGCAAGCGGGCCTGAATGTCCATAAGCAGATTGATACGGGTATCCTTTTGCAGATTGACTTTCTTTTTACGGCGGGGCAACTGGGTCTTGCCAATGCGCTCTTGCAGAACTTCCAGCGTGTAGTCAGCCCCCAGTATCCGGGAACGGGTAAAACGCTCCTGACCCTGGGCACGAAATTTCAAAATCTTTTTACTCTGAACGACCTCATAGCCCTCCTGCCGCATAGCTTCCAAAAATTCATCAAAAGTCTTGACCGTAGGCAGTATCCGGTCAATATTTTTCCGCAAGAGATTTTTCCAACTCTTGCCGGTTTTCTCTGCCGCCCACTCTACATAGTGCTTGCCTTTTTCCTGGGGTTCTTCAATGATGTTCAGACCAAATTCCTGGCATATCCGGTCATTGGCTTTCCGCAGGGGGAGAAAGCTGTTTTTCACATTGTTGAACTTGTGGGAGCAGTCCAGAGCAGTGCTGTTAAATTCGATGTGATTATGGATATGCTTCTTATCCACATGAGTTGCCACAATGAATTGATGTTCCCCACCGGTAAACTCCATCGCCAGTTTATACCCCAGCTTATTGGCATCCTCCGGCGTGATGGTTCCCGGCTCAAAAGACTGAATAATCAGATAAGAAATCACATCCTGATCCGGGGCACGTTTGCGTCCGGTAGTGGCGGTATAAATCTGCTTGGATACCGCAAATTCCTGCCATGCCGTATCCGGGGAACACTGATAGCCAGTGACCAGTAAGCCGCCGTCTGTTTTCTCTGGATTCTTGTCATAGTCCAGCCGGTCTTTTAACGCAGCGGCAATGCTGCGTCCCTCGCTGGCATGGCGGGGTTTGAGTTTTGAGATTGCCATACAGCGGCTCCTTTCTGTCAAAAGTAAGGGCACGGCAGCTTGAAAATACTGCCGTGCCCGGTTGGGGTTATGCTGTTAAATTGCCTTTCGCATACTGTTTATATCGTCCACTCGTTCTGTCAGCCAGACAGCCGCCCCCGGCGGTTCATAAGTCCTCAAACTTGGAGAGCAGGGAGCTGAACGCTCCCCACAGTTCTCCGTATCTGGTTTTTAAATCTGCGATGTCCTCCTCATACAGATTGCCGGTGCTGTTCACACGCCTTGCGATCTGGTTCAAATTGTTGGAGCAGGTGCGCAGCAGGGCGGCCAGTTCCTTAACGTCTGTCATATCTACCCGGACAACGTAGCCGTCCACCGCCATTTTTCTGAGGTACGCCCTCTGGTTGTGCGTGCCGAGCAGTTCCATCTTTTTGTCAATAATCTCTTTTTCTTCGGGCGATACTTTGAAATACAAGGGAATGGTGCGCCCACTGCGTGGATTCATTAAATTGCCACCTCCATTTCTTTATCTTTCTTTGGTGCTGCACTGGCGGCGGACTCCACACCCATACGGCGCAAAAGCCGCTTGATGGAAGTCTTGCCGTCATGCTTTTGCCGTTCCCGGCTGTTTGGTTTGTCTTTGCCGCCGATATTTAACGCCACATTTAAGGCAGCCAGCCGCTCCGATTTTTCCGCAAGTTCCGCTTCCTGGGGGAATGGGCGCTTGACCTCAACCTTGGCGTCCTCCATCTGCTGGAGCAGGTTTCCAAGAACCGTCTGATGCTGTTCCAGGTTATCCCGCATTCCCTCCAGCACATTGTCCATACGGGTGATGTTGCCAAAGGGGTCGCTGCCCGGTTCAAAAGTATGGGAGCGGGTATGCTTCAAAGTAATCTGAAGCTTCGGGGACAGTCCGCTGTCGGATACCCATAACGTCATGGGGAACCCACGATATTCGCCCAGTTCTACCTTGTCGCTCAAATCTTTCAGGCTTTCAAACGCAGCGATGATCGCCTGGCCTGCTTCTTTCTTTTCGGTGTAAGTAGTGCCCATGACCGTCATGGAAAAATGCTCCTTATCCGGCGGCGTATGGGCTTCCAGGTGCCGGATGTCCGTTTCCAGGTCAGCAATCGTTTCCTGTTCCCGTTTGATTGCCTGGGGATAGAACTTAATCAGGTTATCCTCCAGGGCGTACCGCTGGCTTTCATGGTTGGCTTTTAACAGCTTTAGCTTCGTGACCTGCCCATCCAGTTCGGTCTTTTCCATAATCCTGGGGTCGCCGGATGCCAGCGCCTTAACTTCCGCATAGGAAAGGGCAGCTTCGTCCACATCCTCACAGGAGCGGGACGGGTTCTTGCCGCTCATAAGCTGGCCGATGAATTTCTGCTTGTTCTCGATCAGCCCCCAGTTATAGGCGTCAAAGGTTCCCTCCGTCACATACTTAAAGATTTTGACACTCTTAAACTGGTTGCCCTGGCGCAGAATGCGCCCCTCACGCTGTTCGATGTCCGCAGGCCGCCAGGGGCAGTCCAAATGGTGAAGCGCCGCAAGCCGTGTCTGGACGTTTGTGCCAGCCCCCATCTTGGAGGTGGAGCCTAAGAGAACACGCACCTGGCCTTTCCGCACTTTAGAAAACAGTTCCGCTTTCTGAACGTCGGTCTTTGCGTCATGGATAAAGGCGATCTGTTCCGGTGGAACGCCCTGTGCCATCAGCTTCTGTTTGATGTCATCGTACACATTAAAGGAGCCGTCCCCGTGGGGCGTGGAGAGGTCGCAGAAAACAAGCTGGGCACCTTTCTGGGGTTCCGTATCCCGCCAGACTTGCAGCACATTCCCCACACAGGCATTGACCTTGCTTTCCGGGTCGTCAGGCAGTTCAGGGTATGCCAGACGCTGATCCAGCGCCAGCTTCCTGCCGTCCGACGTAATCTTGAGCATATTGTCCTCCCTGGGTTCCACTAAGCGGTTTCTCACATCCTCCGCACGTTCCCCCAGTTCGGCAACCAGTTCTTTTTGAAATTCGCTGGGTTTTGTGACTACCGTGATATTTTCCGATGCCGGAACCGGCAGCTTTAACATTTCAGCAGTCTGGATGTCCGCCGCCTCTTTCCACATGGCCATCAGTTCCGGCAGGTTAAAGAACTTGGCAAACCGGGTCTTGGCACGGAAACCGCCGCCCTCCGGGGCCAGCTCCAGCGCCGTGACCGTTTCGCCAAATGCTGCCGCCCAGCTATCAAAATGGTCAAGGCCGGTTTCTTTTAGCAGGTCATATTGCAGGTAGCGCATCATGGTGTAAAGTTCCACCATGCTGTTGCTGACCGGGGTTCCGGTGGCAAACACCACGCCTTTCCCTCCGGTCAGATCGTCCAGATACCGGCACTTGGCAAACATATCACTGGATTTCTGGGCTTCGGACTGCCCGATACCGGCAACATTCCGCATTTTTGTTGTGAGGAAAAGATTTTTAAATCCGTGCGCCTCGTCCACAAACAGCTTATCCACACCCAGTTCCTCAAAAGTGACCACATCATCCTTGCGGCTCTGGTCATTTAGCTTTTCCAGTTTTGCCTGCAAGGATTTCCGGGATTTTTCAAGCTGTTTGATGGTGTAGCGTTCACCGTTCTGGGCTTTGGCTTCCTCAATGCCGTCAATCACCTGGTCGATCTGCTCCCGCAGGATTGCTTTCTGCCGCTCCGGGGAGAGGGGGATTTTCTCAAACTGGGAATGCCCGATCACCACCGCATCATAATCGCCGGTGGCAATCCGGGAGCAAAATTTCTTCCGGTTCTGGGGTTCAAAGTCTTTCTTTGTGGCAACCAGCACTTTGGCACCGGGATAGAGCCGCAGAAAATCTGCGCCCCATTGTTCCGTCAGATGGTTAGGAACCACTACAAGGTTTTTCCGGCATAAGCCCAGTCGTTTGCCCTCCATAGCCGCCGCAATAATTTCAAAGGTCTTGCCAGCGCCCACACAGTGGGCAAGCAGGCTGTTCCCGCCGTAAAGCATCCGGGCAACGGCATTCTGCTGGTGAGAGCGCAGCTTGATTTCCGGTGTCATACCGGTAAAGCGGATATGGCTGCCGTCATATTCACGGGGTTTGATGCTGTTGAAGATCTCATTGTATTTCTGGCACAGCACTTCCCGGCGCTCCGGGTCTTTCCATACCCAGGATTTAAAGGCTTCCCGCACCATTTCCTGTTTCTGCTGGGCCAGCATGGTTTCTTTCGTGTTGAGGACACGCTTTTCCGTGCCGTCTGCATCGTGGATGGTGTCATACACCCGGCAGTCCCGCAGATTTAAGCTGTCCTCAATGATGGCATAGGCGTTCTTGCGCTTGGTTCCGTAAGTCACATAGGCAAGGGTATTGTTCGTACTGTCACGGGTCTTGCCGCTGATGTTCCACTCGCCGGTAGCGGCGGAATACCGTGCGGCAATGGTATCGCCCCTGAGATAGCCAGGGGTCTTTAAAAGTTCATAGGTAAACTGGGTGTAATACTTCGGGTCAATCCAGGTTGCGCCGATCCGCACATCAATCTCAGCCGCAGAGAGGTCTTTGGGCTGTGACTGCTCCAGTGCAGATACGTTGACCGCATACGCCGGGTCATGTTCCGCCGCAGCCCTGGCAGCCGCCAGCTTCTTCCGCACATTGCCGGAAAGGTACTCGTCAGCGTTTTCCCAGCCCCCCAGCGGATGATCCAGCCCTTTTTCCGGGTTCTTAAAGATCACGCCGGAGAGTTCCTTGGCAATCTCCAGTTCCTCACCGGGACGGTCTAATATCTCCGCCATAAAGGAAAGGTCAACCCCGGCCCGTTCCCCAATGGACACCGCCAGGGCTTCCACCGGGGTATCCACATGGTCAATGCGCTTTTCCTGGTTGATGGTGCGCTTGGAGAACATATCCGCTTTGCGCTCCAGGTTCCTGTCCTCGTCCAGCACTTCCAGGGAACATAACAGGCAGTAGGAGCTGTCCTGCTCAAACGCCCGCTTGTTGCCGGTGCTGTTGAGAAGCCCCCATTTTGCGGTGAAGCTGTCATAAGCCGAGTTCAGCCGTGTCTGAAGCTGTGCAATCTGCGCATCGGAACCGCCATTTAGCTGGGTTTCAATTAAGTTCCGGGTAATGTCCCGCAGGGCGATCATGCCCCGGATGCGTTCCTCCGTAGCAGCCGGGACTTCGACCGGAATCAGCCCGCCATCTTCCTTGTAGTAAAGTTTTCCGTTTGCTTCGGTGTAACTGAAATTGCGGACTTCGGCAGGGGCGTCCAGGGTTTCGGCATTCTGCTCCGGTGCAGCTGCTTCCTGCATCAGCAGGGCTTTGTCCGGTGCGCTTAAATTTGCCACCGCAGCGGCAAGCTGTTCTTTTAAGTCGGCATCCGGCAGCGGCTTGCAGGCGGTTTCCTGCCCGTAGGGGCCGCTTTCCCATACCATAGAACCCAGAACCATTTCCGGGTGCTGTTCAAAATATTTGTTGACGGGAATGCCGTCAGCGGACTGGGAAACGTCTACCCAGTCCGGCATCTGTTCCGGCGGTGCGGCCCGTTTCTGCAAAAAGATGATGTCGCTGGTCACTTCCGTACCGGCATTTTTAAACGCATTATCCGGCAGGCGGACAGCGCCCAAAAGGTCGGCTCTCTCTGCCAGGTATTCCCGGACGGCGGTGTTCGGCTTATCCAGTGTGCCTTTTGATGTGATAAATGCCACGATACCGCCTGGGCGCACTTTATCCAACGTCTTTCCAAAGAAATAATCGTGGATGAAAAAGTGCTGCTTATCATACCGGGCGTCGGCTATCTGGTAGTTGCCAAAGGGCACGTTGCCCACCGCCAAATCAAACCGGTTATCGGCAAAGTTGACACGCTCGAACCCGTCCACTGTGATATGCGCCTGGGGATAAAGCTGCTTGGCGATCCTGCCCGTGATGGAATCCAGTTCCACGCCGTAAAGGGCAGTATCTTTCATGGAATCCGGCACCATGCCAAAAAAATTGCCGGTGCCCATCGCAGGCTCCAGCATGGTTTTTGGTTCTAAGCCCATCTGCTCCACGGCATGATAAATGCTTTCAATGATGACCGGTGCGGTGTAATGGGCGTTTAGGGTCGAACCTCTGGCGGCTTCATATTCAGCCGGTGTTAAAAGCCCTTTCAGTTCGGCATATTCTGTTTTCCACTTTTCATCGGAACCGTCAAACGCCTGGGGAATGCCGCCCCAGCCCACATAACGGGACAGGGTTTCCTGTTCCTCCGGCGTGGCGTTTCGGCCATCGGCTTCCAGTTCCTTTAACAGCCGGATAGCAGCCACATTCGCCTGATACTTTGCTTTCGGGCCGCCCACTCCCAGATCGGGAGCAGTAATGCGGTAATTTTCTGCTTTAGGCGGTTGGGGCTGCACAGGTGCTGCCGGTTCGGACGGCTCCGACAGCGGAGCGCCGGATGCAGCCAGTTCTTCCAGTTCCTTATCTTGGGCATCTTTGACCAGTTCCCGGACATAAGATACCGACTCATTTCTGAAAACCGGGAATCCGGTTCCGGCCGCAAAGGTATCATCCCGCAGGCTGACCGAACCAAAATCATAGTCCACGCTGTCAATGGTAAAAGTGCGTCCCTCGTCTGTGACCTGCATCCCAATGGGGATATAGTCTGCAATCTCCAAGACTTTCTGGACTTCGTAGGTTTCTCCCTCCGGGTGGGCAAACAGGGCGCTGTTTCCGTGCTGGAGCAGCTTTTCCCCCAATGCCTGCCAGCTTGCGGCAGAGCCGGTGACGGCAGTTTCTCCAAGTCCCGGTATTTCTCTGGTAACGATCTTGCTCCCCAGGACTTTGGCGGCAGTTTCCGCATCCTTGCCATAGAACAGGTACAGATCATCCACTCGGACACCTGCCACATGGCCGGGGTATTCTGCTTTGATCTTTAAGTATTCTTCGGTAAGCGGCGTAAGGTTCGGCTCCGGCTGGGGGCTTTCTTCCTCTGACGGTGCGCCCGCACGGGTTTCCCTGTCAGTACGTTCCGGCTGGGGCAGGGTACTTTCCTGTCCGGCTTCCTTTAAGGTCAGTGTACGCCCCAGGGCGGTATAAGTTTCGCCGTTATCCTGGAAGAACACCGCAGGCAGGCCCGCCGTCTGTAACCGGTCAGCGGCTTCCTGCCAGCCCTCCCGGATACCTGCCACGGTCACTTCGCCTATTCCCGGCAGATCAACCGGCAGAAGCCAGGATACCGGCACCGCTTCAAAGGCAGTCCGGGCATCTTCACCGTAAAACAGGCAATACCCGCCGTTTTGGATACCGACCAATTCTTTCGGGTGCTTTTCTTTTAAGGCGTTGTAGGCATCCACATGGGGTAAAAGGGTTGTAGAGCCAGACGTTTCAGCCGGTTCTTCCGGTTCTGTCTTTCCCGTTACCCACGCAGGAGCATCGGGGTCATTTTCGTGCTGTTCCACGCTGGTACGGCGATCCGTTACCATATCCTGATAAGTACGCTCTAAAATATCGTCGATTAAGTATTCTCTGAAATCCGGCAGCGTGGTGTAGGCTTCATAAAGGGCGGGACGGCTGTCTTTCAGACCGGACAGCAGTTCGTCCAGTTTTGCTGAAAGTTCTTCCTGGGCATCCAGCACATCTGTATCCCGGTCACGCAGGAAAGGATAGATCTCACTCTGTTCGATCAATCCGATCAGTTCCGGCAGCGCCGCTTCATAAAGCCGTTTCGGGGTAAGGGCTGCCTGTTCCGTTGCCTGGGCAAGCACTTCCTTGTGCAGACGGTTATGGAAAGCGGACACATCAAAATAGGCTTTGGTCAGTTCCACATCGTCCACGGCAAGCACCGCCCGCCTGATAGCGGCGTCGCACTCGATTTTGATATTTTCCTCATCGGAATTTTCCAGGGCGTTGGCAAAGGCGTTATCCTGTAAGACCTGGGCTAAGACCACGGGCTGGAATTGCTCATAAATATCCCGGACAGTGCGCTTTGCCGGTTCCGGCTCCAGGGCGGCCTCCGCTTCGTCACGCTCCAGCATAGACCGGGTGTGGTCTGCCAGTTCCTCCGGCTTCGGGGTTTCACTTCCCAATTCCTCAAAAGCGTCATTCAAATATTCTTCAGAAACCACAAGCCCTTGTTTATCCAACAGTTCCTGTGCCTGTAAAATGATTTTCTCACGGGAGGATGGAGCATCCGGTTTTTCCGGTTCCGTCTGCACCGCACTTTCCGAAAAATCAAAGGAAAGCTGTTCCGGTTCGTCCGCTTTTGCCGTTTTGCGGCTCTGGCTCTTTAACCGCCGCAGGGCAGACTGGGCGGCATCCAGGGGCTTTTGTTCCCGGCTGGCTTTCGGCTGTTTCGCCGGTGCCGCCTTTTGGGGCATATCCGCCGCCCTTTGGATCAGCGAATAGGAGCCGTCTTTGTAAGCGGAAAGCCTGTCATACGCCCTGGTGCAGACTTCATAGCCATACTGTTTGGGTGTCAGGGACTGCAAGCCGTCTTTCATCACAGACAGCAGGCCGTCCACCTGCACCGGATTATCAAGCATGGTGCGAACCTGCTTCCAGCCGTCAAAGAATCCCTCCACCTGATAAGGACGCTGTTCTTTGGCTGCATAGTGGAAAAAGGAATCCACATCACGGGAGAGGATAAAACGCTCATATTCCGGGAACCGTGCCTTATCGTCCGGGGTAAGGAACCGCCCGCTTTCCATAAGCTGATGGATACGGCGCTCGGCCTGGTTCCAGTTCAAAGAAGTTTCCGCATAAGGCTTCCCATAGCTGCGCTTGATCTTCATGCCTTTGGCATCATGCCAGGTATCACGGATAGAGCTGCCACTGCCGCCAGTGCCAAAAGACTCTTTCAGATAATCCTGTCTTTCTTTGCGGTCTGTGTGATTCTGGAAAAACACATACGCCGCCAGCTTGCTGTCCGAATAGCCGCCGCCAGGGGCAAGCACCTCATTGATTTCGTCCTCTGTAATGAAAGTGGGGCGTTCTACCTTGAACTGCCCATCCAGGGGAAAGACTTCTGCCGGGATCTGCGCCTGCTCAAGCCGGTGCAAAATGGCGTTGGGGCGGTGAAAATGGAACCGCAGGATTTCCCGGTTCGCCTGGTAAGCATCGCAGAAGCCCTCCATTTCTTTTACAACAGCCGCCAACTGCTCCGGGGATTGCAGCAGCTTTTCTAACTTAGCCGTATCCTCCGGGAAACCGCCCCTCTGCATATAGACTCCATCCACAGTGGGGAGAAGTCCGGCTTCCTTTGCCCCATCGCCAAAATCCTGCCGAAGATACCAAAGCTGCGCCGCCAGTTCTTTAAACTCATTCCCTTTGACCTGGCCCGCCTGTTCCACAGAAAGATATTTGCCGGTTTCCACTAGCCTGCGGATACGGCTTTCTACCTCCGTCCAGGACAGGCGCAGGCTCTCTTTGTCATAGCGGGCGCTTTTGCCGCTGTTGATAGAAAACCCGTTTTCATCAAACCAGACCGCATAGGGAGTGCCGTCTATAGTAAAGCCACGCCCGCCGGTGCCAAACTCTTTGCGTAAGGATACCGCCATTTCTCCCGCAGGAGCGCCAGCCTGGTACTGGGCATAAATACGGAGCGCCCCAGCAGGCTCGTTGGTTCCGGCAGACAAAATCCGCTCAACTGCCTGCTCCGGCACCATGCCCACAGAAAAAGCGGGGGCGCTTGCCTCCGCTTGTGATTGGGCGATCTGTTCAATCTGTTCCTCCACGGTGGGGAACAGGGACATTTGTGTAAAAGTCGGGCTGGCATCGGAATAGGGGCCGTCCATCTCCACAGACGATAAAACGGCAGGCTCGCCGCCTGCCGTCCGGGTGTCTGTATTTAACTGTAAATCAGGTCTGCCATCACGATCTCCTCGGCTCTCTGCCGGATGTTGTTCATCCGCTGTACCCATTCCATCTGATTGGCTGCTTTCAGTTCCTCCGTCACGCCCTCGCTCATCGCCAGTTCCGCCATCACGCTCTCTACCTGCTGGTTCGCCGCCTGGTCGATCTCCGTCAGATGTGCCCACAGGGTTCCTTTCAACAGCATCGCCGTGTAAGCCGCTTTCCGGTGTTCCATCAGATATTTCTCCCTCGCCCTGCCGTACCGGGTCAGGGTTTCCGGTTCGTTCTTCCTGCTGTCCATCACGATGTTCGGAATCTGATAACCGTTCCGGTTGGTGTATGTCAATTCGCTCATCTTCGCCACTCCTTTCACGCTTTAAAGTGTTAAACTGTTCATCTTTATTATAGGACACATCCGGCTGTTTGGCAAGGCTTTTTTTCGCCTGTCTGACCTGTTCCAGTTGGATATTTTTTACCGCCTCACCGATCTCCATTAAAATGGTGCGGTTGGCTTCGGCGGTGGCAGTGCCCAGGCAGGCCAGGGTGCCCACGTTGTTAAAGTTCGTAATGCCCCGCAGATCGTCTGCGTCGATATAGAGGGAAGCGTCCAGCCCGCAGCGGGTTAAAACCGCATACTGGACGCTGGCTTTTATGGTGTCACGGAAAATGACCTCTATGTTGTGGTCGTCCAGTCCCTCTAAAAAGCTGTCCTCCACCTCATAGTGCAGGTCACGGAGATATTCCCCATAGTGTTCCTCCGACACCTTTGAAGCCGCTTCCATCAGGCACTCGCCCAGGTCACCGCCCTCCGGGATACCGAACGCTTTTGCCAGCCGTTCCATAACCGGGGCATGATAGGCTTCCTCCATTCTCCAAAGCCACGGGTCTTTGCCGCCTTTTACCCTATGAGTATCAGAAACATCGTGGACGTTCTGGATATAGGGCCTGCCGCCTGTGCCTTTGCGGATCAAGCCGATTGCATTGGAACCAGCGTTGACCCAGCGGTGCATCTTGTTATTCCACGTTTCGATGTCCGCACAGGCGACTGCATCCGGGCGCTGGATATAGATTAAAAGCTGGTCGTCAAAATCATAGCTTTTATAAAACCGGGATGCCGTGGTTAGAAACTTCTGCCAGTTTTCCGGTGTTCTTGTGACTTCCTGCTGGGCTTTCTGCGCCAGCTCAGAAATATACAGAAACCATCTGTTTGCCATTGTGACCTCCTTTCAAACGAAAAACACCCAGAACCTGCTTTTTTACAAGTTCTGGGTGTAGTTTACAAATAGGATTCTTTAATAATTTTGTTTTGCCTGTTCCGATAAATGGCGGATCAATTCTTCTGGGGTTGGGATTTCTCCCTTGCATGGAACACGGCTCTGATAGGCTTTGGTTATCTCGTTATTATTTAGTGGATTGGTATATGCGTCCGTAATAGCAGCCTGCATTTCCCGCTTGACTTCTTCCACGCTGACACCGTATTCTTTCGCTACTTTCCGGTATATCTTCCTCATGTTCATAAAAGTTTCCTCCTAAGTAAATACTGTAATCGCCTGAATGATTCGATTATAAGCGATAACAACACTCGTTTCAATAGAAACAGGCGTTACAATCGCTCGGTTTTGGCTTCGGCGTGACTTATGATTATCTACAAGGAGGGAGCAGCAAATGGAAGAACAATTTATTCGTGACCGGCTTTCCAAACTTCGGGAAGAAAAGCAGGTTTCAGAACGAAAAATGAGCCTGGATTTAGGACACAGCACCAGTTATATCCGTGGCATCACATCCGGCAGGTCGCTCCCGTCTATGAGCGAGTTCCTTTATATCTGTGAATACTTAGGTATCACACCATCAGAATTCTTCAAAGAAGAAAAAGAAACCACTTTGACCCAACAAAAAGCGATTGACTATATCTATACCATGACGGATGAGGACATCCAGTTACTAATTGGATTTATTGAACGGATGAAGCACACAGACGAATAACAGGCGGTATCTGAAAAGAACGGACACCGCCTGTTTCTTATTGTCGGCGTTCTTTATTTTTCCGGTTCATATCCTCCAAAACCTTTTTCTGTGCTTCAGACAACACCCTGGGCGGGGCAATCTTAACCCACTTCTTGGGAAGTGAGTATGTCAGACCGCCGTAGCCATTGTCGCCAGTCTGCGTGACCTGCTCCGGGTGGCTCTGGTACAAGCTGTTCAGCGTGTTCTGCAAGCCTGTGTTGTAGGTATAAACCGCAGCAGTGGATTCACTCTCATTAAAGAGGATGATCGTTTCCTGCTCATACTTTGTTAATCTCATAGGCATTACCTCTCCAAATCTTTCCGCTTCGCCGGGGGCTTGGCTGCCGTATGCTGTTCCGGCTTTTTCGCAAGCTGCTCCCGGATCGAGGGCTTTTTCTCCGGCTTCTTTTGCGGCTGTCCCCTGGAAAAATCTTTTTCCCGCATCTGCCTAAAAGCGGTGATCCTGCCGGTTTCATCCGTGACGGGGGCATACATCTTCGGAATCTTAAACATCATGCCGTCCAGACTGATGCCGCCGTAGTAATTCCCGTGGGCGTCCCGTTCTTTCTGAAGCAGCACGGTCTTATCGGCAAGGATAAAGCCCTCCATTTCATGCTTATAGACCAGGCCACAGGGAATCCCGCCAGACTGGGTAAGGGCGATTTCTTTGCCCACCGGCTCAAAGGGATTCTCCACCGGCGCATCCTCCACCACACGAAAAGCGGTAGGCTTGCCCCGTTTGCTCCGCTCGGCAACTTCATAGATATGGGCATCAATGTAACTGCCGTTTACCCTGCGGTTGGAGGACTCATAAAAATCCGGGTTGGACGCACAGGGCGTTAAAAGGATGCCGCCTTTGACAATGTACTGATCCTGGGTAATCTCACCGGGTTCGATATACCGCTCAAAGCGGTTGACCGGCACGACCCGTAGAAGCGGCGTTTCCGATTTTTGTTTCAACACCTCATTTGCCGTTACTGGTTCTTCTTTTTTGGCTGTTTCCTCCTGGACAGATATGTTATTGATAATGCCGTCAATCATGTTATAATTCTGTTCCATGCTCATTTCTGCATATTTTATAGGATTTTCCTCCAATTCCATAAATGGAAAAGCAGCACCGTAATGCTTTCCCAACTGCCGGAGGGATGTCAGGGTATGTTCTGTTAACACAGAACTGGTTCCATCTTGGTTATATACAATCGCATCATTCAAGAGAAATTTATAGAAATTTTTTCCCGTCCATTGACTGTCTGCGTCTTTTGCAAATATCCGCCCATCTTTTGTGTGGGAAAGGCGGATGTCATAAATTTTCAAACGGTCAAGGGTGGTATAAAGGATGTCAATCTCATCTTCCAACAATGTTTTGATGTCCATCATTTACCCCTTTCCTTTGGTTTTCGGTCTGGGCGGCAGCTCGATCTTGTAATTCACATACTTTTCGCCGGTATCCGCCAGCACCACCACAGCATCATAGAGTACGCCTTTTTTCTCGCTGAACAGACCTTTCATCTTGATACGCCCATTCTTTAAGAGCGCCGCCGCCATCGGTTTGGTCAGTTCCTTGTGCTTGGAAGTGAAAAAGCGGTCGTCTTTCCACATGGAAAACTGGCACTCCCGGTTAGAGCAGTAAAAATTCTTCTTGCCCTCCAGCACATCAGAGCCGCAGCGGGGGCATTTCCCGATAACCTCCCTCTGTTGGAACAGGGAAGTATCCGCTTTGACGGCGCTATACTGGGCAACCAGATCGGATACCATCTGTTCAATGCCGCCCATAAACGCATCAGGGGCTTGTTCGCCTCGCTCCACCGACTTTAAGCCAGCTTCCCACTGGGCAGTCAGCCTGGCGGACTTCACGCTGTCCGGCAGCACCACAATCAGGTTGAACCCCTTTTTTGTGGGAAGAAGCTGCCTGCCCTTGCGTTCCAGGAAACCGCCACGCACCAGCTTTTCCAGCACACCGGCACGGGTGGCAGGTGTGCCCAGGCCCGTGCGCTCTGCGCCCTCGATCTCGGCAAATTCTTCGGCGCTGGCGTGTTCCATAGCTGATAAAAGCAGATCTTCCGTGAAGTGCCGGGGCGGGCTGGTGGTTCCCTCTTTGGTGGAAGCCTCAACCTTTTCAAAGGTCTGCCCCTCTGCAAGCGGCGGCAGGGCTTTGGCATCCTCGTCCTTGGAATCATCCTCCGGCTTCTTTTTCAGCGTGGCAAAAAAAGCCTGTTCTATCTCCTTAAAACCGGGCGATACCACCACACGCCCCTTTGCCGTAAAAGTAGCGCCGCCGCAGAGAAGAACAACGGCGGTATCCTCATAAAGATGTTTTTCCCCCACAGCACACAACAGCCGCACCGTTACCAATGTCAGGATATTGCGCTCCCCGGCAGGAAGTGAGGAGAAATCAGCACCGGAAATCTGCTTTGTGGGCAGTAATGCGTGGTGGTCGCTGACCTTGCCGTTATTGATGACACGGGGCGCATCCACGCTGAGAGCCGCCACAGAAAACGGCAGGGCGGACGCCGCCAGCTCACACAGCGCCGGAATGGTGTCTTTCATATCCTCCGTCAGATAGTTGGAATCCGTCCGTGGGTAGGTCAACAGCTTTTTCTCATACAACGCCTGGGCGTAGTCAAGCACCTGCTGGGCGGTATAGCCAAACAGCCGGTTCCCGTCCCGCTGAAGCGAAGTCAAGTCATAGAGCTTGGGCGGCTGTGTGGACTTCTGCTTCTTTTCCACAGACTGCACAACAGCCGCCTGCGTGCTGCAGGCGGCTGAAAGATGGTCGGCGGCTTTTCGGTTCTCACACCGTTCACTGGCGGCGGTAAACTTCCCGCAGTCCAGCACCACCGTATAAAACTTTTCCTTTTTAAAATCGGAAATGGCAGTTTCCCGATCTACTACCAGGGCAAGGGTCGGGGTCATAACCCTGCCAATGTTCAAAGTTTTCCGGTATAGGGTAGAAAACAGCCTGGTGCCGGAAATGCCCACCAGCCAATCCGCCTTGGCACGGCACAGGGCAGCTTCATACAAAAGATCATACTCTGCGCCGGGACGCAGGTTCTCAAATCCCTCCCGGATTGCGGAATCTTCCATACTGCTGATCCACAGCCGTTCAAAAGGCTTTGTGCATCCGGCATGGTCATAGACCAGCCGGAAAATCAATTCCCCCTCACGCCCCGCATCCGTAGCGCACACAAGGCTTTCCACATCCGGGCGGTTCATCAGGGAAACCAGCACCTCATACTGGTCTTTTTTATCCGGTGCCACCGTGTATTTCCATTTTTCCGGGATAATGGGCAGATCTTCATAGCACCATTTGGAATACCGGGCATCATAAGCGTCAGCCGCCGCCAGCCCGATAAGATGCCCCACACACCAGGACACCACATAACCGTTGCCCTGCAAATATCCCTGTCCACGTTCCTTTGCGCCCAGCACGGCGGCTAAACTCTGCGCCACACTGGGCTTTTCTGCAATTACTAACTTCAAGCCGTTTTCCTCCTTTCGCCCATCAGCTTCTTGTAGCAGATACCCACACAGCGCCGCCCCTTGCCATAACCACAGTCATAGCAGGGGGAATCGGGGGCAGGTGCCGGCCTTTCCTCCGACACCTGCCGCCCAGCGGGTTTCTGCTGCATCATCCGTTCCAGTCCGGGGTTATCAGAAAACAAGGTCATCGTCGCCCTCGATGGGAATATCCTCGTTATCTTCCTCATAAAGCCTGCGCTGTTCGGCTTCTTCTTCCTCGGAAAGTTCCTCCTGACCTGCATCCTCGCCGGTTGCTTCCTCATCTTCGTTGACAGTAGGCTCCTCCGGCCCCTCAAACTCAAAATCGTCGATGTCCTCGGCATCATCCAGATCATGCTTCGGCTTATAAACCTTGAAATAGTAGCCCAGGCCGCCAGCCGCCAGCGCAGCCACGATGACAAGGAACATCATGCTGTTGTTACTCTTGGGGGCGGGCTGCTCCGGTTCGGGTTCCGATGTTTCCGGTTCTGACGGTTCCTCCGGCTCGGCAGGAGCGGCGGGTTCCGGCTCTGACGGTGCGGTCGGTGTGACAGTCTGGCTGTCCGTGTCTTTTTGTGCCAGTGCCATCAGGTCGCTTTCCGTTACGGCATTGAGGAAATACACATTTTCGCTGTCACGCTGCTTGTCGATAATAAGGTAAAACACATTTTCATCCGGGGTCATAATGGTATAGAACTCCTTGCCCTGTTCATCGGTAGCGTTATCAACCACCGTGGCGCTGCCATCCGGGGTAAACGGGTTATCCTCCGTTTCCTCCGTGGCAACCGGGCTTACCGCAGACGGGTCTTTTTCGGTATCCGCTTTATTAGAGGAAGAAATAGTGCCGCCGGTAGGCTTTGCCGTCTGCCCGGTAGAAGCAGTCCCGCCAGTGCCAGACTGTGAAAGCGTGGTGCCGGTGCCCCCGCCCGTGGGCGTTGTAACCGTGGATGCAGGGATAGACGGACTGGTGGGAGAACTGGAAGTCTTATCGCTGTCTTTTTTCGGTTCCTCATAATAGGGATTGTTAAGCTGGGTCATGCGGCTTTTATTCCCGGCACGGTCAGTGGCCTGGATCGTGATCTGCTCATAATTGTCCGCATAATCTTTCAGGCGAATATCCAAGGTGCCATTATTCAGCTTGGAAAAGGAATTGCCGCAGACGTAGATTTTGTCCACGCCGGAGAGGTCATCGCTTGCTTCCACACGGAGCAGCTCGCCCTCAATCCCCGCACGGATTGTCGGGGCTTCCCGGTCAAAGACCTCAATGTAACGGTTCTTGGTGTGGGACTTTCCGTTTTTATCGGTTACGGTCACATAAATGGTGCAGTTTTCGGAGATTTCCAGGGATACCTTGTCTTTATCCACCAGATCGTCCGTTAAATCAATCCAACTGCCGCCGCTGTTAATCTTGGCTTCCACGGTATCCCAGCTGGTTTTATTGACATCCTTAATGCGGATTTCCACGTTTGCCCGATTGGTGTACCAGCCGTCCGGGGCAAGAATGGAAATGGTAAACTTGGGGTCAACCACTTCCGGCTCCTTGCCCTCGCATTTTGTCAGGTCATTCTTGCAGATCTCGCAGCCTGTATTGACCGCACCAGCGGCACATTTATCGGTGCAGGTGCATTTTTCCGGTTCGGCAGGCGGTTCCGGCTCCGTGGGCGTATCCGGTTCCGTAGGCTGTTCCGGCTCCGTGGACGTATCCGGTGCTTTCCCGATGCACTGTGCCCGGTCAGACTGGCAGACAGCACAGTCAGGATTCACCGCACCCTCCTGGCACAGAACCGTGCAGATACAAGCTGCCGGTTCTCCTGCCGGGGGAGCGGTACACAAATCCATATCGGCAGCGCAGGTGGGGCACTCGGTATTGTGATCGCCCTTGGTGCATTTCTTCTCGCAAAAACAGGGCAGCGTGTTCGGCTCTGCCGCTTGCCCTTTGCAGGCATCGGCATTTTCCTTACACACCGGGCATTCCTGATTGGGAGTTTCCACAGAGCATTTCGTATCACAAATGCAGGCGGGCGCATCGTTGCCCGATACGTCCTGCGCCGCAGCCATGCCCAAAAGGGGCATCGTCAAAAGGAAGATGGAGAGCATCATGCAGACCATTCCGGTCAGCCGCTTACTCCGCTTCATGTTCAGATTCTTCATGTTCGTTATCCTCGCTTTCCATAAAATCAGGCGTCCCGGCTTTAGAGCCACGGAACGCCTTGATAAATGCTGCCAGTTCCTCCGGGGCTACATCCAGCCCACGAACCATACCGACAATCTCCATATTTTCCAGTTCGGTCTTTTGCTGCTCCAGTTCCCTAAGCCGGGTCTGCTGGACAGCGATTTTTTCTTTTACCTTGTCGATCTCCGACAAGACTTTCTGCAACTTGTTACTCAAGTCAAAACCTCCTTAATTTAATCTGCCAATAGCATAGAAATGCTGCGACCAATAACTGCTGTCAGTCCTTGCGTATTGGATGGGCGACCCACAGTGGATCATCATATTGTTGCCGACGTAAATTCCCACATGGCTCACCGGCCCTGGGGAGTTATAAGTGCCGGTAAAGAAAATAATGTCGCCGGGCTTGGCTTCTGACATTGGGATATGGGCGCATTGGTTATAAATGCCCTGGGCGGTGGTGCGGGGCAGGTTGTGGACGCCGCTGTGCGTGTAAACGTAGCAGACAAATCCGCTGCAATCGAAGCTGGTGCTTGGAGAAGAACCGCCCCAGACGTAGGGGAACCCTAAGTATTTTTCGGCTTCTGCGATCAGTGCGGCAAAATCAGGGTCAGCCAGGGCTTCCCCCGGAATGTCGTAATCTTCACCAGCGCTTTCATTGGCGTAAATATCGCTGCCGAACAGATAGGGCTTATTCCCCTTTAAGGAAAGGGTAGCCGTATAGCGTTCTTTCTGCTCCTCGTCCAAGTTCTCCAGGGCAACCGCCCCGAACCCTTTATTTCTAAGGGTCACATAGAGGATGTAATACTCGTATTCCTCCTCATCCTCCGTGGTTTCCCCGGTTTCCGGGTCGGTGGAAGTAACCGTGCGGGTTCTGATCTCCACCACCTCACGGGTAGTCAGGCTGTATTGCCTGTCGAACATGCTTTCCAGTTCTGCCTGCACCTGGGCAGGGGTAAAAGCATCAAACTTTGCCGTCAGATAGGAAATCAGTTCATTGGGGTTATGCCCGATGCTGTCCACATCGTACCGATATTCATCATAGCCGGGATGGGTGCGCTCGATGTTTGCCAGTTCATTTTGCAGAGCGGTTTCCAGGGCGGTGTAATTGGCTTCTGTCTGAATGATGTCGGGATCTTCCGAAGTGTAGGATGTGCCCAGCACGGCGCTCATGGCTCCATCCATCATCACAGAGCAGGAAGAAAGGGACGAAAACACCATAATAATCAGCATGGCAATCGCACCAGCCATCACCAGCCCGCCTTTATGCTCCTGCACCGCAGTCGCCACGGTCTGACCGATGCTGCCAAACATATCCTTTGCTTTCTGAACAAAAGCTGAACCCTGTTTCTCAGCCTGCTTTGCTTTCCGAAACTCTTTGGCATACTGGTGCTTGATGCGCTGTTTCTGAATAAGACGCTTGACGGTGTTTTCCTGCAATTCCGGGTTATCCCGGACAGCGGCACGATAAGCGGCACTGACATTCGCCCGGTTGACCTGGGCTTCCAGCTTCTCCACACGCTTATACGGGGCGTTCTGCCGGTACTTGCGGATTTCATGGCTGGCGAGAGCAGCGGCCCCCTCAGACGCAAGCTCTGTCCGATGGGCGGCTTTCGTACCCACGTTTTCTTCCTCCACCTGATGAATCTTGGAGTGGACGGTGGCGCTGGCACTCTGTACCATGCGCCTGCCCGCCTTTTTCGGCAGGGCTTCCTGCCCTCGTTTTTTCTCCACTTCCTCAAACCGGAGTGTGTGCTTCAGCTTGCTTTTTTCGGGATCAAGTTCTTTTTGCAAGCGCAGCTTTTTCTTCTTAGGCACTTTCTTTTTCGCCTTTTCCAGCTTCGTGCCCAAAACCTCCGCCTTGTGTTCCGCACGGGCAGCCCGTTCCTCCGGGGTGAAATTCAGCCGTTTGCTGCGCTCCACATCATCAGCATCGTAGATGTTGGCTTTTTTCTTCATGGCAGACCTCCTTATGCTGCCAAATCCGCAGGCTTCGTGGTCATAACCTGGTACAGCTTCGTATCCGTGGGGAACTTATCAACAAAGGGAATGATCTTATCCCCAAAGAACAAAAGCCCCTCGCCGGCGTCACTGTTCGTGATGTGCCCCAGCTCCTGGGGAGAGATACCAAGACGCTGCGCCAGAATGTTCCGGTCGCTGGCCGCCTGGTTCAGCATCAGGATAAAATCGCTGTTTTCCAGGATATTTTCAATCTCCGGGCTTTCCAGCAAATCCTTGACGTTCTGCGTTAGCGATGTCGGGATGCCATTCCATTTTCGGAATCTCTTGTAGATTTCTGCGGTGTAGGCTGCCGTCTGCGGCTCCTTTAAAAGCAGGTGGAACTCATCTAAGTAGATGCGGGTGGTCTTTCCGGCATAGCGGTTTACAATGGTGCGCTGCCAGATATTATTCTGGACGGTCAGCATACCAGGCTTTTTCAGGTTCTGCCCCAGACCGCTGATGTCATAGCAGGCCACACGGTTATCAACATTGACGTTGGTTCGATGGTTCAGATAATTGAGGGAACCAAACACATAAAGTTCCAGTGCCGTAGCAAGTTCCTGTGCCTGTTCTTCCTGCTGTGCCCGCAGGCACTCATACAAATCCCCCAGGATCGGCATATTCTCCGGTCTGGGGTCTTTGATAAGCTGGCGGTAGATTTTCGGAATACAGCGGTCAATGACCGATTTCTCAATGGGCTTTAGACCGCCCTGAGCGGCGGACAAAATCAGTTCACAGAATGACATGATAAAGTCCGCTTTCATCAGAAGCGGATTTTCGCCGGTATTCGTGGTCAGGTCTACATCCAGCGGATTGATATAATCGTGGCTGTCCGGGGCAAGCCGGATCACCTGTCCTGAAAGCTGCTGGCACAGGGAAGTATATTCATTCTCAGGGTCGAGGAACAAAAGGTCATCCGTAGTATGCAGATAGACGTCTGCCGCTTCCCGCTTACAGCTAAAGGACTTACCAGAGCCGGGGGTGCCAAGCACCACTCCGTTGGGGCATTTGAGCGTTTTGCGGTCGGCCAGAATCATCCGGTTTGTGGTGGCGTTTAACCCATAGTAAACGCCCTTGGGCTGGAATACCTCACAGGCACGGAACGGCAAAAAGATTGCCGTCCCGCTGGTGGTAAGCCCACGCTGGATTTCCACCTGGTTAATGCCGATGGGCAGCGCAGATACAAAGCCCTGTTCCTGCTGATAGTCCAGCCGGATTAGATCGCAGTTCTGGGTATTGGTAATGCCGTTTGCGGAGTAAATCAGGTTTTCCAGCTTCTGACGGCTGGACGCCGCATGGACAACCAGGATCGTGACCATAAACATTTTCTCGTCATGGTTCTGCAAATCCTCCAAAAGTTTCTGGGCTTCCTTTCCGAATGTCACAAGATCAGGCGGCAGGATGTCCATATCAAAGCCGGAACGGACGGCCCGTTTCTGCTCGTCAATCTTTGCCTTGTCCAAATCGCTCAGTTTACGCTTGACCGCTTTCAGGGCGGCATTCTGGTCGAGGGCTTTGGCATGGATGCTGACGATCTGGCTTCCCTCCATGTTTAAAATGCTGTTTAATAGTGTGTCATACAGTTTGGTCGCCCGGATCTGCAAAAAAGAAACCGCCCCGAAAGATGCGCCGGAGCGGAAGTAACGCCCATCCTTGAAGAAGAACGAGCTGGGGGCGATATAGTCTTTGCTGGACAGCCCGGTGTGGTTTAAAGAATCCCAGTTAAAACGGAACTTCCGGTTCTCCTCCAGATGCAGGCACCGATGGAGAATCGTCAGCCGCTCATAACCATCCATCGGATGTGCGGCAACCGTCAGGGCACGGAAATGACCCACCACATCATTGTCGATCTGCTCCAGGCGGGAACGGGCCTGCCTGATGCCGTCTGCTTCGATAGTATAGGTCAGGCAGATACGGCGCTCATACCGGCTCTTGGAAACCTGCCGCACCAGCATATCGCTGTATTCCTTTCGGATTTCATCGAACTGATCGCCCTGGGGGTTAAGGGCAAGCATCTTCCGGTATTCCACCAGGTCTGCCGGGTAGCAGATCACGGAAAGTTCAAAGCCCACAGACGGCCCGAAATAGTTGACCAGCTTGCAGTAAAGCTCAAACAAAACCGCCTTTTCATCGTCAGACGCTTCGGCATAGTTGATGTCATCGCAGAGAACGCTTTTACTGTAAAGCCGGTTTGTGATGCGGCAGATGCCGTCCGGGTACATTTCTTCATAGGGAATGGTCTGCTGGGCGGTCTTTGCGATTTTACCCTCTTTTTTTGCCCGCCGGATTGCCTTTTCCACACGCCTTTTGTCGGCGGCGGTCAGCTTGGTGTCGGGCCGGATCATGAGATGTTCCCAGCCCACGGCTGTTCTTGCCGGTGGCTTTGTTCTGAATGGAAACAAGTTGTTGTACCTCCTTTTCATAGCGTGCCTGCCGCTCCAGAGCGGCAAACCGGTTGTTGGTCTGGTAAGGTCTGGCCGCAGGTGCAAGCAGCCGGACACGGATGATATTTTTCAGAATCTTTTCCAAAGGCTGCCCGTTCTTCTCATACAGCCCGAACAGCATAAAGGGCGCTGCCAGGGCAATCAGAAGAAGCAGGGCAAAGTCATTACCCAGGGAGTGCCGGGTCAGGAAGTAAGTTCCCACGCCTGCAATCCCGCCCAGGGAAAAGCAGACAATCTGGCGCTTGGTCAGCCCGAAAGCCACCTTGTCCTTAACCTCGGTCAAATCTTTGGTAATCGTCACATAAGCCAATCGAAACCCTCCTTTCTCGAAACTTAGTGTGCGTTTAGGATGCTTTTCGCCACGGAGCCGGTCTTAAACAGGCTGAAGCACAAAAGCACTGTGTAGGCGGCGCAGCTCCAGATGGAAGCCTGCAAATCCCCGCCCAGGGAAAGAGCATTGACCAGTACGGCATAGATACCGACGCAGATCATGATTAAGAAGCCTTGCAGCCCCAGGGCGGCAAGCCCCCGGACGTAGTTGGTGCCGATGTTGCCCCATTCCCGGTTCATAAAGGTGGCAAAGGGCAACGGGCCGACACTGGCGTAAATATAAATTTCAATCATCCTGCCATACAAAATGACCGTGATGATAAGCCCCATCGCTTTCATGGCAAAGGATACGACCCAGGTTTCCAGCATCAAGGCAAACAGATCTCCCAGCCCCGTGGCCTGAAGCTCCGTTGTGATGTTGGCGATTGCAGAGGAAATGTCGATGCTGGCGTTGGTATCTATGACACCGGCACTCCTTTGAACCATTGTCTGTGCAACCTGGAAAATTGCGATGATGAAATCAAAGGTATGATTAACGATGATTGCCGCCGCCGCTGACTTGAACGCCCATTTGAAGAACATAAAGGTATCAATGTCGTGCATATTGTTCTTCTCGATAATCATGGAAATCAGTTCATACGTCAAGACGGCGGCGATCACAAGCCCCGCTATGGGGACTACCACATTCTTAGACAGCGTAAGAATAATGGAAAAGACGCTGGAGTTCCAGGACTCCGGCGTCTTTCCCACTTCGGTTGCGATTGTGGCGACCTTGCTGTTGACATCGCTAAACATACTCGACAGATTGCCAGTGATGGCTCCGATTAAGAAGTCTTTCAGCCACTGTTCAATGGCGTCGATTATGCTTTGCATAAGCCGCTACCCGTGCCGATTAGACGGTAATCAGGCTGGACAGCAGCGGAACCACTTTCAGGCCGAGAAGCATAATGCCGCCGCCCGCCATAAGCTGCTTGACACCCTGGCTTTTGGAAGCAGGGTTGTCGGCCCCGTAACCCTCCATGAGGTTGACCACACCCCATACGCCAACGCCGCCGCCCAGGGCAACAACCAGAGTAGACATCGTAGAAACAGCAGTCGTAAAGAAACTCATAATAAAATCCTCCTTGAATTTAAAAAACGTGTTGATATGTTGTCGGTTTGGTTTTTGGATTGGAGCGGCCCCTTTCAGGCTCTGCCCGGACAGGCGGACGGATATGCTTTTTCATCCGCACCGCCGTTTTGGAAAATTCCGGGCAGATCGGGGTTTTCTCCGGGGAGCGGTTATAAAAATCTGCCATTGAACCATAGGAGAAAGCGCCGTTTAACGCCCTGGCTATCGTTTCCAATACATGAACCGCTTCGTCGTAAAATCCCATTTTGACCTCCCATGTGTTGAAATTACCGGTGTCCGGCTGGTTTTGGGCAAAAAAAGAAAAGGCTCCACCGATTTCAAAGCCCACAAAGGGGCATCGGTGGAGCCTTTAGGCAGCCGCTTGGGACTGTTTTATCTCTCCAAGGTCATAGACCTCAAATTCTTCTTCCGGCTTGACTTTGAGCCGGTGTTGCAGGTATGCCTTTACATCAAAGGCAAACTTGGGGTTGGCGTCTGCCGTGTACTTGTACTGTGGATGCTTCGTCAGATCGTACTTCTTGGAGTAGAACGGGCGGACGCCCTGCACCTGGACGATGCAGCGGCTGGAGGGCATGACAGCCAGCTCATCCACGCTCATCAGTTCCTTGCCCAGCTTCTGATAGTTCAGACCGTAGGTACGCTGGGCACCACGGGAATCGCTTTCATTCATGGTGTCAATGGTTTCTTTGCCCAAAAGCCCGGACACCATCTTTAAGCTGCTTTCCTCTTTCCCGCCCAGAAACAGCATGGTTGAGCAGCACCCGGCAACGGTTTCCGCATTGTCCTTATACATTCCTTTAAGCTGGCTGAACGTCTGGAGGACGATGTGGGCAGATATATTCCTCGACCGGATTACGGAAACCAAATGCTCCCAGTTCGGGATTTTTTGGTTTGCAAACTCATCAAACAGGCAGGTTACATGGATCGGGAGCCTGCCGTGATAGACTTTCAACGCCCGGTCGCACAGTACGTTGAACATCTGGGAGTACATCATGGCTGAAATGAAGTTGAACGTCGGGTCAGTATCGGAAACCACCGCAAAAAGGGCGGTTTTCTCGTCACCCAGCTTTTCAAGCTCTAATTCATCATAGGACATCATCTCCCGGACGGCAGCAATATCAAATGGGGCTAATCTGGCCCCGCAGGAAATAAGTATGCTTTTTAAAGTTTTGCCCGCCGCCATCTTAAATTTTTTATACTGCCTTGCCGCAAAGTGGTCGGGATTGCGCTGTTCCAACTGTTCAAACAGTAGGTCAACCGCTGATTTAAAGTTCTCGTCGTCCTCCCGGCACTCGCAGGCGTTGAGCATATCCAGCAGGGTATTCATGTTGCGCTCCTCGGCTGGGGCTTCATAGTAGATATAAGCGATCAGTGCCTGATACAGCAGGGCTTCCGCTTTTTCCCAGAATCCGTCCCCGCCTTTGGCTTCTCCCTGGGTATTGGTCATAATAACCGTGACAAGGGTGAGAATGTCCGTTTCGCTATGGAGATAAACAAAGGGGTTGTAGTGCATGGAGCAGGAAAAATCAATGGTATTTAAAACCTTGATTTTGTACCCGCCACGCACCAGTGCCCGCCCGACTTCCTCGATAACCGTACCCTTTGGATCGGAGCAGACATACGATGCGTTCATCTGGAGAAGATTGGGCTTGATGTGGTAGCGGGTCTTTCCCGAACCACTCCCACCAATGACCAACACATTCAGATTGACGTTTCTCTTTTCGGGGTCTGCAATTTTTCCCAGCGTCAGACGTTCCGTTTCGGACAGCAGGATATTCTGCGAAAAGTCCGGGTCGATGAACGGCTCAATATCTTTTGCATTTCCCCATCGGGCAGTACCATACTCCGCACCACGCCGGTATTTCCGGGCATTCTTGGATTTCTGGTACACGATAAACCACAGCAGAGCGCCGCAGGCATCTCCCACCAGCAGGTCAAACGGATGCAGGCTGGGCAGGGGATTGGCAAAGGCTTCCCCGATTTTAAGGAACGCCCCCAAAATCCTATCCAGCACATCGCCGCCGGATGCCATGCGGTACGCCTGCCCCAGCTTGGTAGCCATCAGGCCGACCAGGATATACGGCAAAGCCGCTTTTAGCAGCTTGGACGTATTGACTTTCGGCAATTTTTTCATCTGTCCACCTCCTGGCTCTTGTTCCGGGAGAGAGATTTTGCCATATCCTTGACCACTTCTTGAAGTTTGGAAAGCTGCTTGCGGATGGACGGCTTCTCCTTGGACTGGCTTTTCACGACTTTACCGGAATATTCCCGGAATGCCGCCGTCAGTGCGTCGGCATCTTTACTCTTGAAAAAGACCAGATACCGGGGCGACTGTGTGGAAGCATCCTTTTTGAGAGCAAAGTCAATGCCGTATTTCCGGGCAACTTTCTCAAAAGACTTGATGTTGCCGTCCGTGATTTCGATGTTGCTGACCCCAGCCCCCTGCCGGACAAGGTGTTTCACACTCTGTTTGCCCTTGTAGATCTTGGGATTTTTTTGCTTTTTCTCCATTTCCTCAAGGGCTTTCAGGAGTGCGGCTTTCAGCACATTGGCGGTCAGCTTGGTGGCTTTGATGCTAATCGCCACCGATTTGTTTTCAACTTCTTCCTGCAAACCTCATCACTCCTTTCTCTGGCAGGAATGCTGAAAAAGGAAATGGTCTAAGGCGGAACCACCAGCCGGTGCAACAGAAACAGTGTCAGCCGGTACAGGTCATCAGGCATCAGCCCTCCACCTCGTTTTCTCCCTGAGCATGGATTTTCAGAATGCCATCCAGGGTAGTGGCGGTAATGCCCAGCCGCTGCGCCACAGCAATATCGTTTTTTACGGACTCGTCAACTTCGTCCCCGCAGACAATCAGCACATGGCTCCGGCGCAGAAGTTCACGCCCAATGTCAATGCCGTCCTTGTGTTCGGCAGGAATGGAATCACGCAGGAAATGGGGAAGATAGAGAACCGGACAGATTGGGGTAAAACCGGCTTCATAGACTTTGCGGCAGTACACCGCCGCCTGATCAATGACAGTAAACTCGCCGCCTTTCCAGACGGCTGTAATGTAGGCAAATGGCTTTTTCATGGGGAAGCTCCTTTCTCCGGCTGTGCCGGGTAGCAAACGAGCAACCCCGTGTCAAGAATGAAAATGAACGCACACCGTGCGTTCTTGACACAGTGCTGCTCATTTGCATTTTTGCAGTTAAGGGGGCTGGTCAGAAACTGGCGCAGCCGCCCATAGGCGATTATGAAAAAAGCAGTTACCCACCGCCGTAAAGGTCATGGTTGACCAAAGCTGTGTAGTAACTGCTGATAGTGGTAGGGGCATTATACAAGGCGGTAAGCAGATACGCCCGGATGTTTCGGACTTTGGTGGTGTTAGATTTCAAACTGCTCACCACATAGCTGATATGCTCCGAATTGAGTTTTAGCAGGCGGCTCTTTACAACCTCTAAGGGGAAGTCCTGGCCGCCTATGCGGATCATGGGCTTTGTGCTGCAAACCGTGTCCACCATGATGTCAACAATCTCGTCCAGAATGTCAGCATCATAGCCGAGCTGCCTGCGAGTGATGTCGTACTCAATATTCTCCATGATAATCTGACGATAGACACGCATCGTATCCATCGCATCTGCCGCAGGCGATTTATCTTCCGGCAGCCCCCTGGCCGGATGGATAGATGGTTCAGTATCACTCAATTCAGTATCTTTTATCTCAGTATTATTAGAGGCCGTTTTTTGGAAGTCTTGACTTCCAGATTGCGGAACTTTAGACTTCCGTTTTTCGGAAGTCAAGACTTCCGCATTCCGAACAAAGTTCTTAACATAGATTTTTGTCGGCTTTCCCTGGCCTTGCTTTTTGCGCTCGATCAAGCCCGCCTTATCCAGTTCCCCAAAAAGGGAAACGGCTTTGGTATGCCCGCAGCACAAATATTCCAAAGCATCCTCCAGAGTAAAGAAAATGAATACCCGGTTGTATTCGTCCAGCCAGCCATTCCGAACTGACAGCCCCATACGGTCAAGCATAAGCCCGTACAGGATTTTGGCGTCGGAAGATATGCGCCGGTAGCTGGGGTCAGTGAACAGCACTTTGGGTATCCGGTAAAAAGTGAACTGTTCCGCTTCATCTCCGTAGAAGTAGTCCAGCATGGCAAGGTCTGGCATGAATTACACCTCCCTCCTAAAAAATTCTAAACGCTTAAAGCAAAAGGTGCTGCCCGAAAGCAACACCTTTTAAATCTGAAACTGGCATCTCTATTCTGTTTTTCTATGGAATCATCTGGAAATGCTTGAGTGCATCCATAATCGCTGCTTCTTTCTCTGGCGGGCACTTCGGCACTTTGGCATCTTCTTTTTTTGACTGGTTATAGTTCTTTCTCTCGATAATGCCACATTTCCGTTTTATTTGGGCGATATAAAGCTGACTGACTTTAAAGCCGAATTTTTCAAGTACATAAGCCTTGATTTCATCGTAAGTGGCTTTACTCTCCGCCGCCGTCAAATCCAACTCATCCATCGTGATTTCCACCTCGATATGATGCTTGACATTTAGTTTGGACAATAAACATACCGTTTCTACATGTTCCGTATGCGGGAACAGATCAAAAGGCTGACATGCAGTCACCTTATATCCACCCTTAACCAGCACCTTTATATCCCTTGCCTGTGTATCAGGTCCGCATGAAATGTACACAATCCTGTCTGGCTTAATCTTAAGAAGAGAATTAATGAATTCCGGTGTGCTTCCGCTTCTTGGAGGATCCATGATGACAACATCTGCCTTTGCATTTTTCGCATACTCAACAAGGAAATCTCCTGCGTCAGCATTAACAAATGTGACATTCTTTATATTGTTAATTGAAGCATTTATCTTAGCATCTGATACAGCTTCTGAATTAAGCTCAACTCCTATAACTTTGCCAGCCTTTTTTGAGGCGACTATTCCAATAGTACCAATTCCGCAATATGCATCAATTACAGTGTCATTTTTTGATATATCAGCAAGCTGGATTGCCTTTTTGTACAGCTTTTCAGTCTGCTGGTGGTTAATCTGATAGAATGATGTCGGGCTTATTCTGAATCTGCAGCCACACAACACATCCTCGATATAACCTTTTCCCTTAAGAACAATATTTCTCTTTCCAAGCACCATGCTTGTGCGCCTGTCATTAATATTCTGCACAATTGTAGTAATTTCCGGATGTTTCTCACATAATGCCTTAAGAAAATTGTTCTTTGATGGAAATGCGACTCCTGCTGTAACAATAACAAGCATAATCTCCTTTGTCGAAAATCCTTTTCTTAAAAGAATGTGTCGGATCATTCCCTTTCCCGCATCTTCGTCATATGGCTGATATTTAAATGAAGCTATTAGTTCTTTAATATCCTTAATAATGTCTGTACACTGTGAATCTTCAATCATACAGTCCGATGTATCAACTATTCTGTGGCTGTTTTCCTCGTAGGTTCCTGCTATTACATTTCTGGAATCATCAAGTCCCACAACTGCATGAACTTTATTGCGGTAATGTATTGGTCTGTACATTCCTACAATATCATCAACTTTTACATATTCGCCAAAAAGTTCTTCAATGTACTTCTGCTTAACTGCAAGTTCATTGTCATATTTCATCCCGGCATAATCACAGCCACCGCATTTTTCTGAAAATGCACAGTGAATCCGTCTTTCTTTCTCATCATATCTATTCGTCATAAAATATTTAACTCCTCATCTCTCATCATGCTTGTAGCTCATACTCAAGATTATCGTTATGTCTTGCCTTAGCTACTCGCACAAAAGGGCAACCGCCCATACAAGCAGTTGCCCTTAACATCAGTCTTTGTTAATTATAATGAAGTATTCTCGTCTGTACTTCCAAGAATCTTAACCTTACCTTCGTAGAATTCTTTAACTGCGATTGATAATGGCTTGTCTTTCTCTGAACATCTTACAAGAGGAGTTCCAACCTGAAGCTTTCTCTCATCTTCCTTAGAGATTCTCTTCTCCTCAATCTTATCCTTGTCCTTTTCTTTCTCTTTTTCCTTGTTGCTTGCTTCAATTCTTGCCTTGGCAATCTTCTCCTCAACGCTTCTTGCATCGATGATTTCCTTAGCTCTGTTAGCAGTTGCCTTAACAATTGAATATCTGCTCTGTACTAAAGGCTGCTCGCCCTCTTCAACCTCACTGTTAATTACAGCCATTAATTCAGTATACGATGGATGTATCATTATATTATTCTCCTTTCGAATAAACCTTTAATTCTTCTTTAATATTATTAATCAGTCCAAGATTATACTTAGCTTTCATCTTCTCAGATAACACAATATCATGAATACGGCCAACACATAAATCGACTTCATCATTGATAACTATGTAATCATAATCCTCAACACCTTCTGCTTCCTCTGCTGCTCTTGAAAGACGGGCTTTAATTGTCGCCTCATCTTCTGTTCCTCTGCCACGGAGTCTCTTTTCAAGTTCTGCCGCTGACGGTGGTGTTATAAACATAAGCACTGCATCCGGGAACATTCTCTTGATATTCATGGCACCCTGTATCTCAATCTCAAGAATAACATTGTTGCCCTTATCAAGCTGTTCTTCAACATATGCCTTAGGTGTTCCGTAATAATTGCCAACATACTGTGCATGCTCTATTAAAGCATCTTCAGCAATCATCTTCTCGAATTCTTCTACAGTCTTAAAGAAATATTCTCTTCCATCAGCTTCGCCTTCTCTTGGCTTTCTTGTTGTAGCTGATATAGAAAGTGAATACTCGTCATGAAGCTCTAAAAGTCGCTTCATAACAGTTCCTTTTCCTGCACCAGAAAATCCTGAAATAACTAATAATAGTCCTTTGCTCATATAATTACCTCATTCTGCACATAAAGTGCACAAGTTATTATACCTAACAAGCCCGAAACAATCAAGTAAATTTAATCAAAACCCATTAAAAATATATTGAAAGCCTACTCAATGTTCTGAATCTGCTCTCTTACCTTCTCAATCTCAGTCTTTAAGTCAATAGCTGCATTAGATATCTCAATGTCATTAGCCTTAGAAAGAGTTGTGTTAGCCTCTCTGTTCATCTCCTGTGCAATGAAATCCATCTTTCTTCCAATGCCGCCATCCTCGTTAAGACATTTTCTTGCATGCTCGATATGGCTTCTTAATCTTACAGTTTCTTCGTCAACACATATCTTGTCTGCGTATATAATAACCTCTGTTGCGATTCTGCTCTCATCAATAGTTGTATCACCAAGAAGCTCTTTTACCTTACTCTCTAACTTGCTGCGGTATTCCTTCATAATCTCAGGACTTCTCTTTTCAACAAATGCGACAAGCTCCTCCATGTGGTCTAACTTTCCTAAAAGGTCTTTCTTAAGATTCTCACCTTCCAGAATTCTTGTATTAACGAACTGCTCTAAGGCTGCCTTCATGGCTTCCTCTATAAAATGCCACAACTCCTCTTCGTCTTCCTGCACTTCATCCATTGTGATAACCTCTGGAAATCTGGCAAGACCTCCAACAGTCATATCATTTTTAAGATTGTATTTTTCGGACATATTATTAAATATAGCCATATATTCATCAGCTATATTCTGATTGAACTTAAGATTAACCTGACTTTCTGAATCATCCTCATAATTAATAAATATATCAATCTTGCCTCTTGTTGCATACTTCTTAAGTAAGTCTCTCATTCTGCTCTCGAATACATTAAGCTTCTTAGGCATCTTGATACCTGCCTCAAGATATCTGTGATTAACTGACTTAATCTCAACTGAAATCTTTCTGTTACCTTTAACTATTTCACTCCGGCCAAAGCCTGTCATACTTTTAATCATTGTTTCTATCCTTCCATTCGCATATAATGCTTAGGAAAGTATACCAATTTTTGTGAAAGATAACAAGACTTACAGCAATAAGTATGTTAATATAATGCAATAAGATTAATGAATATTAATTAAAGGAGACATTATGGCATTCGATGGTATTACAATATCCAGTATTGTTAATGAATTAAACGACACAATTAACGGCGGAAGACTTTACAAGATATCACAGCCTGAAGCCGATGAAATAATGCTTACAATAAAGACACAATCTGGTCAGTACAGACTTGTTTTATCTGCAAATGCATCGCTTCCTCTTGCATATCTTACAGACGATAACAAGCCATCCCCTGCTACTGCACCGAATTTCTGCATGCTTCTTAGAAAACATTTGAACAACGGAAGAATAATATCTATAACACAGCCAAAATTTGAGCGTGTAATTGATATTGAGGCAGAACATTTAAACGAACTCGGTGACCTGTGCAGAAAGCACATAATCGCAGAATTCATGGGCAAGCACAGCAATATAATATTATGTGACGACAATAATACTATATTAGACAGTATCAAGCATATATCAGCACAGACAAGCTCAGTCAGGGAAGTTTTACCTGGAAGACCTTATTTCATTCCTAATACTTCTGACAAGATTAATCCGCTTGAAGCTGACAGAAAGCATTTTGACGAAACAGTATTTACAAAGCCTGTACCTGTTGTCAAGGCGCTGCTTTCAAGCTACACAGGAATAAGCACATGTATAGCAGAAGAGCTTGCATACCGTGCCGGAGTTGATGGCGGACACCCTGCCAACTGCCTTGATGAGCCTATGAAAGATGCATTATACAACGTATTTGACGCACTTATGTCTGATGTAAGAAATGGTATCTACCACCCCGATATGGTAACTGACAACGGTGTGCCTGCAGAATTTGCCGCTGTGAAGCTTTCTATGTATGACAACCACACAGAATATGATTCGATAAGCAGACTGATTATCGATTATTACAGACAGAAAGAGATTGCAACACGAATCCACCAGAAGTCTGTTGATATAAGAAGAATTGTAACAACACATCTTGAAAGAGCATACAAGAAGCTTGACATTCAGGAAAAGCAGATAAAGGACACTGAGAAAAAGGACAAATACCGTATCTACGGCGAACTTCTTACAACCTACGCTTACAGTATTCCTGCAGGTTCTAAGGAATATGAAGCACTTAATTACTACGATAATACTACAATTAAGATTCCGCTTGATAACACTCTCACACCAATTGAGAATGCCAACAAATATTTTGCAAGATATAACAAGCTTAAAAGAACCTATGAAGCCGGAATCCGTCTTATTCAGGAGATTACTGAAGAAATAAGTTACCTTGAATCTATTATCAATGCAATTGAGATTTCAGTAACAGAGGCTGATCTTGCTAACATTAAGGAAGAGCTTATTGAAACTGGATATATTAGAAGAACTGTTAAAGGAAAGCACAAAATCACAGCCAACAAGCCGATGCATTTTGTATCAAGTGATGGATTTGACATATATGTTGGAAAGAATAACATGCAGAATGACGAACTTACATTCAAAACAGGCAACGGTAATGACTGGTGGTTTCATGCCAAGCAGATGCCAGGTTCTCATGTACTTCTCAAAACAGATGGAAAGGAAGTTCCTGACAGGACATTTGAAGAAGCAGCAAGCCTTGCCGCCTATTACTCTAAAGGCCGTGAGCAGGAAAAAGTTGAAGTCGATTATGTATTAAAGAAAGAAGTTAAGAAACCTGCCGGTGCCAAACCGGGATTCGTTGTGTACTACACTAACTACTCAATGATTGCAGACACCGACATTAAAGATATTAAACAGTTATAAAATAATGGCTGAATCAGAATTTAATCATGCGGTGCCCCAAAAAGTCAGACTTTTTTGGGGGCACCGCATAACTCAGCCATTTTCTTATTAACAGGCTTAACAGCCACACATATAAACGCCAGTATAACTGATGCGCAGTCTGCCACTATCCACGGCATATACTGGATTGCAAGTGAATATTTGCCCGAAACAATAATCATAAGAATTACACTTATAACAACATTTATAACAAATATACCTGCCAGCTTTCTCATATCCAGAAGCCCGCTTATCACAAGATATATCAGTATGTATGCAGCCGTCATGCACACGCAGAAAGTTACAAGATACATGTAAAATGCGTTATCAGTCATATCACATAACGATATATCCAGCGTAATATATCCAAACAGTGCAGGCGGGTTAAATGCATATATTACAGATGGCATTATTGTTACAAGTGCAGGAATACCGATACCTGCCAACATTCCTGCCCTGCCGCTTAATCCCTTGATAATACCTGATTTTATAATTATACAAATAATGGTTGCTATTAAAAGCATTATCATCCATGACCAGTTAAAGAATATTTTATTACCAATATAATATCCGGTAAGATATTCATTAACTGTCGTTCTTTGGGAATCACCATTTTTTATAATTTCTGACAATATATTCCTTCTTATAAAGCCTTCCCACACATATATAACAAGAGCAGGCATAAGAAAAACCACTGCGTTAGTCTGTTTATTTTTAGAAAACATTTTTATGTGTCTGATACCGGAGCTTTTCACCATCATCAGCTCAAGTATTCCCAAAATCACCAACAATATATACAACGCAGGTATTTTATCCATCAGTTGTGCTGTCTCAATCTGTCCTTTTACCACACCATCAATATAGAAAGAATCTATCCATGCGTGCATTGATGATGACGACTCCAATATTCTTGCCATTAAAAGCAATATTCCAGTCATCATATTAAATATAGCAGCAACAGAAGCAATTATACCCGTGTTGCCTATTCTTAAAAGAATTCCTGTAAGTGATACTGCCGTAAATAATACCGTCAGTGAGAAAAATAACTGATATACAACATTAAATCCCGTATAGTAATACAGATTGTATACTGAATTCTGATTTTCAGAAATATTAAGTGAATTATTATTCATTTTACTAATAATATGTCCAAATTCATTATTTCCTACAAGAACAAGTAAAATAAACAGACTCAAAGCCATAAGAACGGCGAGGCTTAAAAGCCTCACCCTTGTAATCTCATCTTTTTTCATAATCCTTCCTTTTCAGGGAAACAATTAATTAACAGATACTTTAACGAAAGATTTCTTACCCTTCTTAACAACTACTCCGTCTCCTTCGAACATACTCTTAGGGAACTTAGCTGCTATATCTGCTACCTTCTCTCCATCTACAGAAACACCACCCTGCTGGATAGTTCTTCTGGCCTCTGACTTAGTTGTTGCAAGTCCTGCTCCAAACACAAGATTAATTGCATCAATTTCATCATCTGTAAAGCTGTCTGCTTCAAGCTTTGCTGTAGGCATGTTAGCTGCATCCCCACCAGTAAAGATTGCCTTTGCTGTAGCTTCTGCTTTCTTAGCTTCTTCCTCACCATGAACAAGCTTTGTAAGCTCATAAGCAAGAATCTCCTTAGCCTTGTTAAGCTGAGCACCTTCCCAGCTATCCATCTTGTCAATCTCTTCAAGTGGAAGGAATGTGAGCATACGGATGCATTTAAGAACATCTGCATCATCAACATTTCTCCAGTACTGGTAGAAATCGTAAGGACTTGTCTTATCCGGATCAAGCCATACAGCACCTGAAGCTGTCTTACCCATCTTCTTACCCTCTGAGTTAAGAAGAAGTGTGATTGTCATAGCTGAAGCATCCTTATCAAGCTTTCTTCTGATAAGCTCTGTTCCACCTAACATGTTGCTCCACTGGTCATTACCGCCAAACTGTAAATTACAGCCGTATTTCTGGTATAACATATAGAAATCGTATGACTGCATAATCATGTAGTTAAACTCAAGGAAGCTTAATCCCTTTTCCATTCTCTGCTTGTAGCATTCAGCTCTTAACATGTTATTAACTGAGAAGCATGCTCCAACCTCTCTTAAAAGTTCTACATAGTTAAGATTAAGAAGCCAGTCAGCATTATTAACAAGTAATGCCTTGTCATCTGAGAAATCAATGAATCTTGCCATCTGCTTCTTGAAGCAGTCAACATTGTGCTGAATCTGCTCTGGTGTAAGCATTTTTCTCATATCTGTACGTCCTGATGGATCACCAATCATAGCTGTTCCACCGCCAATAAGTGCGATTGGCTTATTTCCTGCCATCTGGAGTCTCTTCATAAGGCAGAGTGCCATAAAGTGTCCTACATGAAGGCTGTCTGCTGTTGGATCAAATCCGATGTAAAATGTAGCCTTTCCATTGTTAATAAGGTCTTTGATAAGTGCTTCATCTGTTACCTGTGCAATAAGACCTCTTGCAACTAATTCGTCATAAAGTGTCATTTTTGTTTCCTCTCTTTTCATTTTTCTTATTGCTGCTCGCGAGCACATCTGATTGTATTCTCATCGCTGCTCGCGCTCGCAGCGCATACTCCAGAACTTCGTTCTGTCGTTGTCGCGGTGCTCCTCGAATGCAAGCGATAATATCACAATTCATGCAAGCATGATTGTGAGATTCCCGCTTGTCTTCTCATCGCTACTCGCGCAACTTTGTAAGCCAAGTCTCTCCGCAGCTTTGCTGCTCCCGAGCCTTGATAATTCACAACTTCCGCACTCCGTGCTCCGTTGTTCATTATCTGCATTCGCCATATAAGCCAGAATCTGTGCAAGCACATTCTGGCTTGCATGGCTCATTGCTTACAAAAAAGGCTTCCGCCCTTCTTTAAAAGGACGAAAGCCTGAACTCCTGAACTTACGTGTTACCACCTTTATTCATGACAGACTCGCATCTGCCACCTCACTAAGTCCACCAGCATGGACTTATGCACTATAACGTGTGCTACTCCGGCTGCCCCTACTTACAATATGCTTTCAGTTCGCCGCTCCGGAATGTATTCAGTTACCCTTACCCTTGCGCCTCTCATCAACCGGCTGCTTTCTGTAAGTTCAGTAATAACCTACTTGTTTCCATCAACGCTTTGTAATATTAATTGTGTATTACTTATAACATAATAGAATATTAAAATCAAGCCTCATTCCGAAACAAATGTATCAAATTAACACTAGATTGTAACTACTCTCATTGTGTTAGTAAGTCCTCTCTTAGATGAAGGATCAGAAGATGTAGCGATACCAGCAGAAACAATTACTGTATCTCCTTCTTCTACGAATCCAGCATGTTCAGAAACTACTAATGCATGCTCAATAATCTTATCTGTAGAAGCTTCTGTAGCAGTCTTAAGAGGTCTTACGCCCCAGTAAATCTGCATCTTTCTAAGAACATTATCGTATGGAGAGCATCCGATAATCTCAGCCTCTGGCTTTAACTTAGATGTAAGTCTTGCTGTAAATCCTGAAATTGTAGGACAGATAATGGCCTTAGCTCCAAGGTTATCTGCTGTCTGAACTGCAGCATTACATACAGCGCTTGAAATGCTTCTCTTGCTGTGAAGATTAGAATATTCTACTGAATGTCCTTTAATCTCCTGCTCTGTTCTTTCTGCAATCTTAACCATCATCTTAACAGCCTCTAATGGGTACTTTCCATTAGCAGTCTCACCACTAAGCATAACAACATCTGTTCCGTCGTAGATAGCGTTAGCAACATCAGTAACCTCAGCTCTTGTAGGTCTTGGATTTCTAATCATAGAATCAAGCATCTGTGTAGCTGTGATAACTGGCTTATACTTAGCATTACACTTCTTGATGATTTCCTTCTGAACGTGTGGAACTTCCTCAGCAGGAATCTCAACACCCATATCTCCACGTGCTACCATGATACCATCAGCAACTCTGATGATATCATCTATATTAGCAATACCTTCGGCATTCTCAATCTTAGCAATAACTGGGATATCTGAACCATGCTCCCAGAGAAGGTGCTTAATTTCCTCGATACATGCTGCATTTCTTACAAATGAAGCTGCGATAAAATCAAATCCCTGCTCAACACCAAAGATGATATCTTCCTTATCTTTCTCTGTGATGCCTGGAAGTCTGATGCTTACATTAGGAACATTAACACCCTTCTTAGAGCCAAGATCACCACCATTAATTACTGTACATTCAATTTCTGTACCTTCAACCTTATCAACCTTAAGCTCGATAAGACCATCATCGATAAGAATAATATTACCTGTAGTAACATCTTCTGGAAGACCTGCATAAGTTACCATATTAATCTTATCATCTGCTGGCACCTGTCTTGTTGTTAATGTATATTTCTGTCCCTCAACAAGTGTAACCTTCTTGTCATCCTTAACAGCACCTGTTCTGATCTCAGGTCCCTTAGTATCAAGAAGAGTTGCAATAGGGATATTAAGTTCTTCTCTTACACTTTTAATTAAGGCAAATCTTCCTGCCTGCTCCTCATGGTCACCATGAGAAAAATTAAATCTTGCAATATCCATTCCTGCTAACGCAAGATCCTTAATAAGGTTTCTGTCGTTAGTATTAGGACCCATTGTGCAAATAATCTTAGTCTTTTTCATTGTTTCCTCCAAAATAATTAAAATCTTTTCAAACACATACCTACAATATAATAACATATTTGCGTGTCAAATCAACTAAGTTTTTTATTTAACAAGCTTTTTAGGGGTGGAAGGATACGCAAATATAAACAGGGATGGTGTCAGTATTTCAGATTTCTTCGTTTAGTGGGAGTAAAAGCCAGTTTTTGCTTCGCTTTTTTGTTCAAAAAATCAACGCGCTTCGCTTGAACGCGATTTTTTGAACTGCGCTTCGCAAACACTTGCTTTAACTCCCACACAACTCAGAAAATTCAATTCTGACACCATCCCTGTTTATCTTTGCTTACACTTCTACCCCGGCTGGTTACTGTTTATCCTCAGTTACATGGATGTGGGTATATAAGTGGTCGGAACAATATTCGTAGTTGCCGACGCATTTTGAACAGAATCTGAATGTGAGGTTTTCATCGTCAAGTTCTGTCCTTCCGCATACTGCACATCTGTGCTTCGGCACTCCGCGCTTCGCGTGTTGTGCCTGACTATCCTTAGACTTATCTCCATATAACGGCTGACCACAATTGCCCTGAGTGTTGCCACTAGTGTTGCCACTATTCTGCTGCCAATAGTCTTTTCTGGCATTCTGCTGTGCTTTCTTTGCTGTTCTCATTGCTTTGTCGAAGTTTCTCTGTGTACTGCTCTTTGCCGGGCCTTTCTTGTACAGGAAGAAGAATATTATAAAATTCAGCATTGACACAAGCGCCGCCGTTGCGTTGGCATAACACATAATTGCTGATGGTGCAAGGAAACCTGCTGCATACAGGCTGTACCATACATTTCTTGGAAGAAAAGGCACAAGATATCCGAATACTATAGTAATTCCGAATATTACAGCATCAAGTATTGCCATCCATTTAATCTTGATTGGGATAATGAAGAATAATAAAACCTCCATATCCGGCTGCTCCATAGCGAATGCCATGAACAACGCAAGGTTTATATAATTCGTACTTAACTTAAAGCTTAATCCCCATATAATATAGATAATAAGTGATGCAAGTATATTAAGGATAACTCCTGTAAAGAAGTATACATTAAATCTGAACGAGCCCCATATTCTTTCAAGTACCGAACCAATCAGATAGTAGAAATACAGCACAAATACCACAAATATTATGCTGTTAGAAGGCGGTTGTAATATAAATGTGATGAGTCTCCATACCTGTCCTTTGAAAATCATAGCAAAATCAAGTGAAAAATATGCGTCATATAATCCATTAAAAAATGTATTCATCACAAATCCTATTGCATAAAGTACAATGATATAAAACATAAGATTCTTAATCGCATACTTAGAGAATTTTTTCTCAAATTTAGCAAACCAGTTCATAAAATGTTCCTTTCAGTCTTACACATGTTACAGACTAATAATTCATAATGATATACAAGAAATTATAATAAACAAAACAATATGATGTCAATTAAACTTACTCTTAAGTTCTTAAATTTTAATAAAAATATCCACCATAAATAATTAAAGCTATTTTATTATTTCCTATTAATATTGAAATTTATTCCATTTTACTCTATAATGCATGAGTTGCATAGAAAATGACATATTCTGCGTTTTTTCACCAAAGTCACTATGCAATGGGTAACTTTTGTATATTTATTTTAAGGAGGACAGCTGCAGCTGTATTAGGTTATGAACAAATTCAAATTAGGTATTGATATTGGATCAACAACTGTAAAAATCGCTGTTTTAGATGATAATAATAATATTTTATTTTCTGATTATGAAAGGCATTTTGCGAATATCCAGGAAACTCTCCAGTCACTTCTTGAAAAGGCAGTGGCTGAGCTTGGCGAGTTTGAAGTATATCCTGTTATCACAGGTTCAGGCGGACTTACTCTTGCCAAACATTTAGAAGTACCATTCACACAGGAGGTAGTAGCCGTGTCTACTGCCCTTCAGGATTATGCTCCACAGTGTGATGTTGCAATCGAGCTTGGTGGTGAGGATGCTAAGATTATCTACTTTACTAACGGTATTGACCAGAGAATGAACGGAATATGTGCCGGCGGTACAGGTTCTTTCATTGACCAGATGGCAACTCTGTTACAGACAGACGCAATGGGACTTAACGAATACGCCAAGAACTATAAGTCAATATACCCTATTGCCGCAAGATGTGGTGTATTTGCCAAGACTGATATCCAGCCTCTTATCAATGAAGGTGCAACTAAGGAAGACCTTTCTGCATCTATATTCCAGGCTGTTGTAAACCAGACAATCAGTGGTCTTGCATGTGGTAAACCAATCCGTGGTAATGTTGCATTCTTAGGCGGACCACTTCATTTCTTATCAGAGTTAAGACAGGCATTTATCCGTACATTAAGCTTAGGTCCGGATGAAATCATTGCTCCTGACCATTCACACTTATTTGCTGCTGTTGGTTCAGCAATGAATTACAGTGAAGATGTATGTGTTCCTGTAGAAGACATCATCGCAAGACTCAAAGGAAAGATTAAGCTTGAGTTCGAGGTTGAACGTATGGAACCTCTTTTTGAGAACCAGTTTGCATATGATGAATTCACAAAGCGTCACAGCTCTCATCATGTTAAGACTGCTGATATCGCATCTTACAAGGGCAACTGCTATCTCGGAATCGATGCGGGTTCAACAACAACCAAGGTTGCTTTAGTTGACGAAGACGGTAATCTTCTTTACTCATTCTACTCAAGCAATAACGGTTCACCACTTGCTACAACAATTAAAGCTATTAAAGAGATATATACACTGCTTCCACCAGAAGCCAAGATTGTACAGTCATGTTCAACAGGTTACGGCGAAGCACTTATCAAGTCGGCTCTTATGTTAGATGAGGGAGAAGTTGAGACAGTGTCACATTTTTACGCTGCTGCATTCTTTGACCCTGAAGTAGACTGTATCATCGATATCGGTGGACAGGATATGAAATGTATCAAGATTAAGAACCAGACTGTAGATTCTGTACAGCTTAACGAAGCATGTTCATCAGGATGTGGTTCATTCATAGAAACATTTGCAAAATCCCTCAACTTCACAGTTCAGGACTTTGCCAAGGCTGCTTTATTTGCGAACCATCCTATTGACTTGGGAACACGTTGTACAGTATTCATGAATTCCAAGGTTAAGCAGGCTCAGAAGGAAGGCGCTGAAGTTGCAGATATCTCTGCCGGACTTGCTTATTCTGTTATTAAAAATGCTTTATACAAGGTTATCAAGATTTCTGACCCTGATGATTTAGGTAAGCATATCGTTGTTCAGGGTGGTACATTCTACAACGACGCAGTTCTTAGAAGTTTTGAGAAGATTACAGGCGTTCAGGCAATCAGACCTGATATCGCAGGTATTATGGGTGCTTTTGGCGCTGCCCTTATTGCAAGAGAAAGATATGACGGTATATCAGAGTCATCTATGCTTTCTATAGATAAGATTAACTCTCTTACATATGAAACAAAGCTTACAAGATGTAAGGGATGTACTAACAGTTGTCACCTTACAATCAATAAATTCTCTGGTGGCAGACAGTTTATCACAGGTAACAGATGTGAACGTGGACTTGGTAAAGAGAAGAACAAAGAAAAGCTTCCTAACCTTTTCGATTATAAGTTCCACAGACTCTTTGACTATGAGCCTCTTTCAGAAGAAAAGGCTGTAAGAGGTACTGTAGGTATTCCAAGAGTTCTTAATATGTATGAAAACTATCCGTTCTGGTATACATTTTTCACAAAACTCGGATACAGGGTTGTACTCTCACCTCAGTCAAGCCACAAGCTTTACGAATTAGGTATTGAATCAATTCCATCTGAGTCAGAGTGTTATCCTGCAAAGCTTGCACATGGTCATATCATGTGGCTTATTAAGCAGGGAGTTAAATTTATCTTCTATCCATGTGTACCTTATGAGCATAACGAATATGAAGGCACTAACAACCATTATAACTGCCCTATCGTTACTTCTTATGCCGAGAACATTAAGAATAATGTAGAAGAACTTAAAACAGAGAATATAGATTTCAGAAATCCTTTCATGTCATTTGAAAGTGAGGAGAAGATATCCAAAAGACTTGTTGAGGAATTCTCATCATACATTCCTGCCGCAGAGATTAAGTCTGCTGTCAAAGCCGGATGGGATGAAATGATGGCTTGCAGACAGGATGTCAGAAATAAAGGTGAAGAAGTAATTGCTTACCTTAACGAAACCGGAAAGCGCGGTATTGTACTTGCCGGCCGTCCTTACCATGTTGACCCTGAAGTAAACCACGGTATTCCTGAACTTATTAATTCATACGGACTTGCAGTACTTACAGAGGACAGCGTTGCACATTTAGGAACAGTTGAAAGACCTCTTATCATTCTTGACCAGTGGATGTATCATTCAAGACTTTACGCTGCTGCTAACTATGTAAAGACTGTAGATAATCTCGACCTTATCCAGCTCAATTCATTTGGATGCGGTCTTGATGCCGTTACTACTGACGCTGTCAACGATATACTTACTAAGTCTGGAAAGATATATACAGTACTTAAGATTGATGAGGTTAATAACCTTGGTGCTGCAAGAATCAGAGTACGTTCACTAATCGCTGCTTTAAGAGTACGTGAACAGAAGAACTACCAGAGAAAGATTCAGTCATCTGCCTACCACAGAGTACAGTTTACTGAAGATATGAGAAAGAATTACACAATTCTCTGCCCTCAGATGTCACCAATACATTTTGACATATTAGGTCCTGCCCTTAATTCATGTGGCTACAATATTGAAGTCCTTGAGAACGACAACAAGTCATCAGTAGATGTAGGTCTTAAATATGTTAATAACGACGCATGCTACCCTTCACTTATGGTAGTCGGACAGATTATGAACGCCCTTCTTTCAGGCAAATACGACCTTTCAAGAACTGCTGTGATTATGTCACAGACAGGTGGTGGATGCCGTGCTTCCAACTATATCGGATTCATCAGAAGAGCACTTATAAAGGCTGGTATTCCAGATGTTCCTGTAATCTCACTGAGTGCACAGGGACTTGAATCTAATCCGGGCTTCAGCTATGACATACCAATGCTTAAGAAAGCTATGATGGCTGTTGAATATGGTGATATATTCATGAATGTTGTGTACCGTACAAGACCTTACGAGGCAGTTCCTGGTTCAGTTAATGCACTTCATGAAAAATGGAAGAAGGTCTGCATTGAACAGCTTACTAAAAATAAGGTTCATATGAAAGAGTTCAATAAGAACCTCCGTGCTATTGTTAAGGATTTTGATAATATTCCGCTTAAGGATATCAAGAAGCCTAGAGTTGGTGTTGTTGGAGAAATTCTTGTTAAGTTCATGCCTGCTGCTAACAACCACATTATTGAGTTACTTGAGGCAGAAGGTGCTGAGGCTGTTATGCCTGACCTTATGGGATTCCTTCTCTACTGTATGCAGAATTCAACATATAAGCATGAATTATTAAAGACACCTAAGAAGGGTGCTATTCTTTCAAGTACACTTATAAAGATACTTGAAACCTTCAGAAAGGCTGGAACCAAGGCACTTGCAGAAAGCAAGAGATTCGATGCTCCATCTAAGATTAGTGAGACAGCCAATTACGCTAAAGACTTCGTATCACTTGGCAACCAGACTGGTGAAGGCTGGCTTCTTACCGGTGAAATGATTGAGCTTATCCATCATGGTGTAGGCAATATCGTATGCTGTCAGCCATTTGCATGTCTGCCTAACCATATTGTAGGAAAGGGAGTTATCAAAGAGCTTCGTGCAGCATATCCTGAAGCTAACATAATTGCTGTAGATTATGATCCTGGTGCTTCCGAGGTTAATCAGTTAAACAGAATCAAGCTTATGCTTTCAACTGCTAATAAAAACCTTGCTAAAGAAGAAAAAGAATCTAAAAAAGATGCTTAATTGCTTGTACATATTATAATTCCGATATATAATGGATATAATAAATATGTTCGAAGAGGTGTAATATTATGAGTTTTATGTTATTCATCGGACCAATTATAGGTGTTGCAGTTGCTATTATTGCTGCTGTGGTTATCATATCAGTTGTAGCCGCTGCTGTTGCACAGAAAGATATTAACGACGAAGATTAAGAAAAAGTTCCTGCAGTCTGATATTTTTAAATATCTGCTGCAGGAACTTTTTTTCTTATTTTTTCTCTTTCTTTGGCTGTATTCTGCCCTCTACTATCTCTATAATCTCGTCTGATAAGAATTCCAGTTCATCAGCATCATGGCAGGCAATAATAATTAACGCACCTATCTGCTTGTGCTTTAAAAGAATCTGCCTTACCTGCTCAGTTCCTGAATCATCAAGCGCATTAATCGGTTCATCAAGAATTATAATATCAGGATCTTCCATTATTGCAGCGGCTATACCGAGTCTTTGTTTCATACCTAATGAATACTTTTTAAATGTTCTCTTATCATCCGGTTCAAGCCCAACCTCAGTAAGTGTCTGCCTTATCTTATCGTCATCAATCCGTTCTCTGATAGAAGCCAGCGTCTTTAAATTCTCAAATCCTGTATAATTACTGATAAATGAAGGATTCTCTATAAGAATACCTATGCTTGGCGGAAACATTTCATCTTTTCCTAATATCTTCCCATTAATATCAACCGTTCCCGTGACCTTAATCAGACCGGCAATCGCGCGCATAAGCATTGTCTTACCACTTCCATTCTTTCCCCTGAAACCATATATCTTTCCAGATTCCATTCTAAGGCTGACATCATCAAGAATATCAATGCCTTTAATTTTCTTAGATACATTTTTCAATTCAATATACATACTTACTCCTCCTACAGAAAATCTCTTTTTCTTGAATATATAATTCCAGCTGCCATAATCCCCACATCTATCCCCAGCATTAATAACGCTCCAAGATACCATCTGTCATAAACATGCGGGATTCTGTACATCATCATATAATTATAGAAACCAAACCACTTCATATAACATATGCTGAATATGAATAACAATAGATTAATAATAAATCCAAATATAGAGTTAAACACATATGAAACCAGCAGAATTATAATACATGCAGTAATTAAGCTAAGCGTACACAGAACCATAAGTAAAACAACATTGGTCTGGCAGCTTATATCTTCACTTCCAAGTATGAGTTTTATGTTCTCTCTGGCGGTAAAATGCATCCTCAGACTGAACTTATTTCCTAGAACTGAAAAACCACTGACTGCAAATGTTACAATTATCAGAACCATATATACAAGTGCAGCTAATACTGCGATAATATATTTACTGACCCACCAGTACACTGGTGAACGCGAGGCAATCATTATGCTCCTGCTTAACGCACTCCTGTCCGAATTAATATAATACGCAACAATAAAAAGCAGAAATAAAAGGACAAATATCTCAAGCACCGGAATATCCATCGCCAGATTTCTTTCGGGATAGAACTCTTTAGCTCCTTTAAAGAAATCCATAAGGCTGTCGCCTAACGACACTGCTGCTATCCTCCCCTTATTGATTGATTTGTTCATATTAGCAAAGAATATTAAAGCCTGCATTAAAGAATACACTGCAAATGCTATGTATAATTTCCATGCAATATTCCAAAACCTTTTCAGGTCTGCCTTAAATACATTAATAAAACATCTCATTAGTTCTTAAGCATGTCCTTTCTATAAAACCTGAATGTCAGATAACTTACTGCTACACACACCGCCCAGATAATAACAGGCAGTACTATATTGTTAAATACAGATATTCCATATATGTACATGTCCGTCTGATACATCACAAATCTGTCAAACAGCCCTGTTTTACCTATACTTAAAAATAATACATTAAAATATATTATGATAAAACTCCACACAGCCGATCTTGTAATCCAGTAAAGCAGACATAAAAGCACATAAACAATCTGAAGTCTTAAGATATCCAGTAATAACATGAGGACTATTACCGCAAATGTATTCTCATATGCCAGTTCATGATAAGGTATCCATGTTTTAGCTAAACTTCCTGTAATATTCCAGTTGCATCCAAAAACTGCCCCTTCTCTTAACCCTGTCAGCATTATAATCAGACAATTAACCACTGGAATAAGCAAAGTTATTAATATGCCTCTTTTAATGCAGTCTCTCCACATTTTTCCCATTAACTGGTAAAGAACAATTCTATTCGAAGTCATATTTCTTTTAATAATTACAATAGATACAAAAGATACATATATCATCTCGAATAATCCCATGAAAGAAATCGTCTTCCAATCAAATACGGCAAGATAATAATCTGACATGCATGCGTTCACATTCCAGAACACTTTATACATTTTAGAAAGCGTACTAATGAATATAATAACCGGTATCAAATATATCAGTGCAAAACACAGCTTTTTCCACGTTCTGTTTCCCATAAATTCACCTCTTATCAAATACAAGCTTTCTTCTATATGGATAGAACGAATATACAAGCGTCATTGTTGATGATTCAATCTTATCAAAATTTTCGTATTTAAGCATTGATGTTGAAAGCATGCTTTTTAATACCAGCTGTCTTTCTTCACCCGGCAAAACATTAATACTCTGCTGTGATGGATTGTCATTATTAATTATTGGAAATGCACCATTACTTGCACACAGTTCTTCAATTACCATGACAAAAGATGGACTATAACTAATAATGTCATCAGTTGTATTTCTTACTGATAATGTAAATACAACAACCCGCTTCTTATCTTTATTCTCTCTTTTAAGATACCTGTCATACTCCGAAGATATCTCCGAAAATTCATCTAATGTATATACCGAGTAATCTATTGGCTTAACTTCCAGACCATTAATATCAACCGGATTATCTTTGGTATAACTTATAACCTCTGCATTAGGATACAGCACATTTATTCTTATAATCATCACCGCACATATTACTATTGCAATAGAGCTTATACATAAAACTATTAATTTACAATGCTTCATTATCTGCTCCTTTCACAAAAAATATGATACCGCTTATAACAGTTATAATTATTGGTTCTAATATATATGCAGCAAGCTGCTTATCAGATAACATATTAGAAGCCAGTAATCTCATCGGATTAAAGCTGTCCATTCCAAACATATTCCTTAACATATTGGAAACAACACCCAAACCATAAAATGTAACGAATGGCATAAGCATCACCAGAAAAGAATTATTAAATATATATGACGAAGCAAGGGCAATTACACAAAATGCTCCTCCATATATAAAGAATTGCACAATATATATAAACGTATATATGAACGTATGTTTCACAAATAATACATTCATAAAAGAAGAACCGTTTCCCATAAAAAGACCATTTTCAATTGGCTTTAACGCAGGAACAAACATCATTGTTGCTATCAGGTTAACAAGTAATGGAATTACGACAATCAATCCTCCAACTACGAAAGTTGTTATGAACTTTGCAATATGTAATCTGTTCTTTGATATTCTGCTGTAATACTGCAATATATACTGACTGTTATTATCTTTTACAAATGTTGAGCAATATGGCAATGCTGCAAGTAATATACATACATATAAATAAACAGTCGCCCATATATCATACCCTATTCCGATTCCCATCCATGAAGTGAATACTGAATGAGGATAACTTGCCACGCTTCCATCATATCCCCCAAGTACATCTATATGAGGTACAACAGTCTGGATAAATGCACCTGCTGCCAATGCCAGACCTATAACAATACTTGCGGCAAACAATTTATTCTTAAATGCTCTTCTAAATTCTATCTTTAATAAAATATTTAATTCATGCATAATTATCCCCTATCTTCTATGTCCAGTTCTATAAGATATCCAGTATAACCGGTAGGCTGGAATATATATCCAAATGAACCTTCAAGATAATACGTCCAGCTATTCACAACAGGAGCTTCAAATCCAATCCACATATCATACTCATCTTCTGGATTAATGTCCATACAGTATGCTATAGAATTATCTTTGCTGCTCGTAAAACGTTCCTCTCTGTCTACAAATAACTGCACTCCAAAAGGATATAATTTTCCATCATCTTTCTTAACAACAAAACCTGAACACATATTAACATTTTTTGAAGTATTTCCATTATATTTCATATGTATCTTAATCCACACTGTGCGATTGTCATCTTCCTTTAAATTACCATCGACATCATACGCAATCTGTTTCTTAAAATATTTCATAACTTCATCTATATATTTATCATCAATAATTTCTTTCGCATAATTATAATTTCGTGTAGCCACCGCTTCTTTTACCGTAAACTCACAATCATAATATTCAAATGTTTCATTCATCTTTATGAACTTCATCATGCTTGTTTTATTGCTCAATGGTCCCTGTTGATACTCTTCTACCTGCTCATTCTCATCATAGGTTGGCTTTTCATTGTATATCTTAGTTACTGCCTCCCCTGCTGAATCAGTTTCATACTCATATCTGTATGCATATGATTTTGTCTCTTCTATTGCTTTAGCGTCCTCTATGGACTGCGTTGTGCATCCGCACAACGCAGCCATAAGGAAAAAACATGGTATTGTTTTATATATCTTCATACTAATTCTCCCTGTACATGTTCTCTATAATTATAGTATCGCTCATGCTTCCCCTTTTCAACATCAATGTCGTGAACGACAGCAACTTTGTCGTGAACTACCATGGTGACTATAAGTATAGTTGCAAAAACCGGAACAGAAGGATTAATCCAACTGTTCCGGCTCTATCACCATCTTATTTCACAACAGAACATATTACCTTCTTCATGATAATCACATGTTCCATTATTCTTCTTTACAAGCTTCTTAATAATCTGAGTTCCAAGACCATGTGATTTCTTGTCCTGCTTACTTGTATGAAGCTCTTTATTATCATTTAATACTGACTTCGATATATAATTCTCTACAGTTATAATCATATCATTGCCATTCCATACAGAACGGATTTCTATTTCCCTGTTACACGGTTCTTCTTTAAGTTCAGCCTCTATTGCGTTGTCTAACACATTTCCCATAATTGTGTACAGGTCGTTGCCATGCATAGGCTTTAATGTCTTATGAAGACCTGTCGTTATTATTATATCTTCACTCTTGGCATATTCAATCTTATTATTAATAACCGTATTGAATATCGGATTATCTGTATGAATATATTCCTTGGTTTTCTCAAGACTTATACTGTACTGCTTAAGAAAATCCTTAGCTTCCTCATATCTTTCCTGTGAAAGCAGACCATATATAACCTGAAGCTGATTATTCATATCATGCCTTACAGTTCTTACCTGCTTATCCATTGCCTGAACATTTTTAAGATAATCCTCACCTGACTCTATTACATTTCTTAAATGTTCTGCCTCTTGTCCCTTGTAATTCTCCTGATAGAGCCTTACAAGCGTTCTATAGAATATAATTGCAAGCACCAGACTTAACACTATAATGTTCATAATCAGCATGACATCATGGCCGCCATCAGAAATTCCTAATCTGATTAACATATATATATTAAAACATAATACCAAAACATATGCTGCTATATTAATTATATCTATCTTCGTAAAACTGCCATGTCTGATTGTTTTAAATGTATTCACAAGTGCAATCAATGTCATATATATAACTATAACAGTGAACTCATACATTCCCGTTTTATATATAATAAGATTAACATTTACAATATATATCACGCCATAAGTAATAGCTGCTATAGCAATGACAACCAGTGCCGATACCACATACGCTGCTTTAGCAATATAGCCGTTCAGTACCAGATATATCTCTCTTACAAGTATTACTCCTATACATATCATTATTGCCATTCTGATATTAACAATATTTAACAATATATCATTCATATGTCTGTCTGTTGTGCCTGTACTGCATATATCCCTTCATAAATGTATCTTTATAACTTCTTCCAAGTTTAAGAGTTTCTCCAGCTTTCATAATAACCTCATTAGTACTCTGGTTGATTCTTGAAATATACCTGTAATTAATCATATATTTTTTATGAGCCCTTATTATATCCGTACCTGTTATATCCTGTCCGAATTCCATCATATTCTTCCTGATTACATAGGAATTCCCATCAGCCGTATGTACTGTAAGATAATGGTCCTCACTTTGAACATATGTTATATCACCTGAATTAATATTGATAATTCCATCTTTATCATCAAGAACAATCGTCTTTTCATAACCATCAATGGCGATTAGCTTCTTAACGACTCTCTGTACATAAGTCTCATATCTTGACTTTCTGATAAAATAGAACGGAGTATAATCAAATGTATCATATACAACATCTTCATGCGAAGTAACGAATATAATCTTAGTCCTGTATCCTGATTTTCCAATAGCCTCTGCTACCGAGAATCCATCCATAGGCTCCATGTTGATGTCCAGGAGTACTGCTTTATACATTTTATTCTTTAGAGCTTCCAGTAACTGCACGCCTGTGTCATAGTAATCTATGATTACATCATTCCTGCCTGCTTTCATGAACTCATTCTTCAATGAAACTGTCAGCTTGTCTGCCATATTCTTATCATCATCACATATTGCGATTGTATATCCCATATATAAAGCACCTTCTCTATAGTTATTTGCTCATATTCTTAACTTCTTCAAACTTGTCCATAACTTCCTTAGATGGCTTTCCTGTTGCAAGACTTACAACAATAATAACTAATGTTGCGAAGATAAATGCTGGCAACAGTTCATATACAGCAAATATTCCTCCAAGCTTGGCAATACCGAATTTCCATATGAATATCATTGCTCCACCTGCAATCATTCCTGATACAATTCCGTACTTATTAGCTCTCTTCCAGAAAAGTGAGCAGAGAACCACAGGACCGAATGCCGCACCAAAACCTGCCCATGCAAATGAAACAATCTTAAATACTGAGCTTGTTGGATCAAGTGCAAAGAATATTGATATAACTGATATAACAACAACTGTAAGTCTTGCAACAAGCATCGATGTCTTCTTAGACATATTAATATGTAACACCTCAACCGCAAGGTTCTGTGATATAGCAGATGAAGCTGCAAGAAGCTGTGAATCTGCTGTTGACATGGTAGCTGCAAGAATACCTGCAAGGATAATTCCTGCTATAAATGCTGCTACAGGGTTAAATGTTGAAAGATAATGTGATATCTTAACAATAATTGTCTCTGATTCGCTTCCTGTTAAAGTATCAATAATACCAGATTTAGAAAGTGTAAGACCGATTACACCGATACCTGTTGCAACAATAAGTGATATGAATACCCATACAGTAGCAATTCTTCTTGAAATCTTTAACTTGTTCTCATCTTCAATAGCCATGAATCTTAAAAGGATATGTGGCATTCCGAAATATCCGAGTCCCCATGCAAGTGTTGAAACAATCTTAAAGAATCCATAATCACCTGATGTATTAGTCTCTGCAATATGTGTATGGAACATATCAAGATATCCTGGAAGTGCCTTGGCATTATCAAGTACAACTCCCATTCCTCCTGCCTGTACAATTCCAAATATAACTACTACAGCAAGTGCGAATGTCATAATAATACTCTGCACAAGGTCAGATGTGCTTGCTGCAAGGAATCCTCCCATAGTACAGTAAAGTACGATAACAACAGCACTGACAATCATTGCTGCATGATAATCAAAACCTAAAAGGCTGTTAAACAGCTTTCCGCAGGCAGCAAAGCCTGATGCTGTATATGGTATAAAGAATATTACAATAAGTGCTGCAGATATTAATGTAATTACATGCTTGTCATCCCCGAATCTCTTAGAGAAATAATCAGGAAGTGTTATTGCCTGATAACCATGTGAATATAATCTTATCTTCTTGGCAACAATAAGCCAGTTAAGGTAAGTACCAAGTGCAAGACCAATTGCTGTCCATGTTGCGTCAGCAAGACCTGTAAGGTATGCCAGTCCCGGAACACCCATAAGCAGGTAACTGCTCATGTCTGACGCTTCTGCACTCATTGCAGTAACAACAGGTCCTAACTTTCTTCCACCAAGATAGAAGTCTCCTACATCACTGTTCTTCTTAGAACAGATTACACCTATCCACACTACCATTCCCAGGTAAAGTATAATTGCTGCTAAAATAATAATGTTTGACATAAAATAATCCCTTTTCCTTTCATAAATACACGAATGTACCTATTATAGCATACATTCGGCTTTATAAAAAGCGAAAAGGGATTAATTGTTATTATAAATGTGTTGTTAAATTACTCTGACACGGTCTTGTCATACGGCTTCTGTGCCTCTGATGACTGGGCAGTAGTCTCCTGCTGACTGACAGTTGTCGTCTGTGTCTCTCGAGGATCATTCTTCTGTGTCTGTGCCTCAGTCTCCTGAGGTCTGTCATCATTCGTGACAGCTTCTGTTTCAGCCTGTGTCTGATTGTATTGTGAAACATTATTATTCTGTATATTACTGCTGCCATTCACATTATCTGTCGGGTCTCTATATGCAATATCAGCTATTCTGTTTATATCTTCAACCTTAATATCAGAACTTATATCAAAATCCTCAACTATCTCAACAGTTGTCTTCGCACCACAATTCTCATATATCCACTTGGCATTGGCACATGTCATAAGAATAGAACCGTCTGATACATTCTGTCCAATAGCATTGTATGACTTTGGATTAAGATTGTTATCACTCTGGCTGTAATATGTTGCGGTACTTAGATACTCAGCATTATCAAGTCTTGAAGAGTATCTGACATAATATATATCTGTAATCTTACGCCATAAAGATTTCTCTGATATAGCCGTCTTGGCAGGAGCAACTTTAGGTCCTAGAGCCACTTTAAAAGCCTTAACAGGAATAGAGAATTCTTTATTGTCATCAAGCTGATAAACAATCAGCGTATGCTTCGCTATGCTTATTCTGATATAATACGACTGGTTCTTTGCAATTGTCTGTGTCTGTGTATCCGTCTCTGATGAATCAGTTTCACCAGTGGTCTCTTCCTGTGATACATTATCAGCATTCTTATTGCTGTTATGCATACTGATAACAGTTCTTAACACAAACAACAGTCCTAGAACCATTACAACAAGTATAACAAGGTATACGATTGAATTAGTTCCCTTAAACCATCTCTTAATATCAAACTTCTTCGTTCTCTTATAGCCATTAAAATCCATAACTTACCAACCGTGTATATATTAAAAGTGAATTAAATATCTTTGCCCATGTTCTTCTCTTTTAATTCAATAAACTTAAGTATCATATCAATTGCACCATCTATTCCTACAAGTCCACTGTCTATACAGAGATTGTAGCTCTTAGCTTCTCCCCACTTCTTGCTTGAGTAGTAATTGTAATAGCTTGCTCTTCTCTTATCCGTCTTCTGGATAAGATCTGCAGCCTTAGAATCATTAAGTTCATAGATTCTCTTAATTCTCTGTACTCTCTCATCAAGACTTGCCTTGATAAATACACTTACTGCATATGGATTATCTTCCAATGCATAATCAGCACATCTTCCTACAATAACACATGATTCTCTCTCTGCAAGTTTCTTGATAGCATCAAACTGTGCAAGGAAAACCTTGTGATTAATAGGCATATCCACATATGAATTAGTATATCCCAGTGAATATGTATCCATTACAAGAGAATAAAGGAAACTGTTAGTAGGCTTCTCGTCCTGAGATGCGAAAAGTTCTTCACAAAGTCCACTCTCCTTAGCTGCAAGTTCAAGCAGTTCCTTGTCGTAGCACTTTATCCCCAGCTTCTCTGCCAGTTTCATGCCTATCTCATGTCCACCGCTTCCAAATTCTCGTCCGATAGTAATAACTGTTCTCTCATCCATAGTTCCTACCTCCTGGTTTCAATTGTATACGAAATACTTTAGATATATTATACATTATTTCTGTGGTAAAATCTACATATTAAGCATAATTAAATTAATCTTTAATAATTATTATTTATTCTTCATAATGGTCTATATGCAAGAGTATCTCTGTAAGAAATTCTGCTATCTTAGTTCCAGCCTTATTAGATATCACACTGTATCTACTCGGGGTAACACAAGCCAGTCTGATATTAGAAAAACCTCTTGCACCAAACATATAATTCTTACTATAATTCTTAGATTTAAGTGCCTTCTCAACATCAGGAAGCACCTGGTTTCTTGTGATTATTATAAATGATATATGTGTATACATATGATTCTTAGCCGGCAGCTTTCCGTCACCTCTTACAAAATGCGGTTCAATCTTATTGACAGCAAAATCATATAAATCATCAAGCTCTTTCATGCCAAGCGTATCACAATTAATGAAAAACAGATGCTCATAGCATTTTGAGTCCCATAACTTGGCATCATCTGTTGTAGAAAATCTGTCTTTCTTATTATAGCTGTAAGCATATATAACAAACTTTCTACCTTCAAACCAGTAATTATGGTATATATCAAATGTATCTGAAATACTGTTCAATATCATATCTATAAATTCCCTGCGTCTCAATTGCTACCTCCATTTCTTAAATCCTTAAGCAGCTTCTCAAAATATTCGGGCAATGGTGCTATAAACTCCATATATTCACCTGTTGACGGGTGTATAAATCCAAGAACACCCGCATGTAGTGTCTGTCCCTGCAGCTTATATCCACTCCTGACATGACAATACACATCATCTCCAAGTATCGGATGTCCTATACTTGCCATATGTACTCTTATCTGATGAGTTCTGCCTGTCTCTAACTGACATTCTATAAAACTGTATTTGTCAAAATTCTCAAGTACACGGTAATGTGTGACAGCACGTTTTCCATTCTTTCTGTCAACTGCCATCATCTTGCGGTCCTTTGGATTACGCCCTATAGGTGCATCCACTGTGCCCTCTTCCTCTTTAAAGCGGTTATGGACAATGCAATAATACTTTCTTGTTATTGAATGGACAGCAAGCTGTGCAGCAATATCATTATGTGCCTTATCATTCTTACATGCAACAATAACACCTGTGGTATTCATATCTATTCTGTGTACTATTCCAGGACGCATAACGCCATTAATTCCTGACAGATTATCCCTGCAATGATACATAAGTGCATTGACAACTGTTCCTGTATAATGTCCTGCAGCCGGATGTACAACCATTCCCTTCGGTTTATCTATCAGTATCACATCATCATCTTCATATATTATATTCAGAGGTATGTTTTCCGGGAGTATCTGTGGCACAATAAGTTCAGGAATTGTTATTGTGATATGTTCCGTTCCATTAAGCTTATAGTTGGACTTGACACATTTGTCATCAACCGTAATATCTCCATCATCTAACAGCTTCTGTATGCGTGACCTTGACACATCTTCTAACTCCTGCGACAGATATTTATCTATTCTTGTCCCCTTATCCTCTGGTTCAGCAATTAAATTCTGCACTGAATCACTCATTATTATCACCCTTCTTCGATAACTTTAAGAATCCGAAATCGTCTTCTTTATAGACAAAAAGAATAAGAATAATAAGCAATGCAACTGAAACAGTAACATAGCAGTCTGCCACATTGAATACCGGAAAATTAATAAGCTTGAAATATATAAAATCCCTTACATATCCGAATCTTACCCTGTCAATAAAGTTTCCTACTGCACCAGATACAAGTAATGTACATGTTATAAGAAGTGGCGTATACTTTCTTGTTGCAGGAAGATTAATAATTACATAAGTTACTATAAGCATAACTATAACTGTAAACACAAGAAACAGATTAATCTTACCGCTTAACATGCCCCATGCTGCACCTGAATTTCTAAGATAAGAAAAAACAAAAGCATCGCCTATTATCTTAAAATCCGGTTTTCCCAAAAGCCTCGCTTCTGCAAGTGCTTTGGTAATCTGGTCTAATTCAGTCAGAACAACAATTCCTATAATATAAAATAACAAATTGAATATTTTCTTTTTATTATTCACTTTCAGCCTCCGTTATTAATCATTTATCTTATAACACCTTCAAGTGCTCTTCTCATCTGGTCATCAGTTATATCTCTGTCAATATAAGCATCTCCAACTGACTTTAGAAGAATGAACTTAACCTTTCCGGCATCCATCTTCTTGTCATTCTTGGATACAGCAATAACATCATCTATCTTAATTCCTGTTACATGGTCAGGGAATTCATATGATGCAAATGTATTAAGCGCATCATCTCTTTCTTCGCCAGTAATTGTTCCAAGTTCCACACATATATTAAGTGCAGCTATCATTCCAAGGACAACACATTCCCCATGATAAAGCGAGAAATTCATCTCTTTCTCTATAGCATGTCCTAATGTATGTCCGAAATTAAGCAGTGCTCTTTCTCCCTTTTCCTTAGGATCATTCTCAACAACCTCTCTCTTGATGTTACAACTCACATATATCATATGCTCAAGTGCATCTGTATCCAGCGCCTTTATGCTTTCTGCATTGTCCTTAAGCCAGTTGTAATATTCCTTGTCTTTAATAAGACCATGCTTAATAATCTCACCAAATCCAGAATTAAAAAGTCTCTTACTGAGTGACTTAAGCACTGACATATTCATATATACAAGCTTTGGCTGATGGAATGCTCCAACCATATTCTTATATGCCCTGAAATCAACGCCTGTCTTGCCGCCAATACTTGAGTCAACCTGTGCAAGAAGTGATGTAGGAACCTGTATGAATTTAATTCCTCTAAGATATGTTGCCGCAGAAAATCCGGTAAGGTCGCCAACAACCCCTCCGCCAAGTGCTACAAGGCAGTCATTCCTGTCAAAATGATTCTCTATAAGATATTCATATACATCCTGTACTGTGTCAAGAGTCTTATTCTCTTCTCCTGCTGCAAATGTATACACATATACTGCATTGCCTGTTTTTTCAAGTTCATTCTTTACCTGTTCTGCATATAAAGGACCTACATTGCTGTCTGTCACAATACATAACTTTCTCCCTGTTATTTCAAGCTTATTAAAGGCTTCTGAAAGTCCCCCGAATCCACTTTCAATCACAATATCGTATGCTGGTTTTCCTTCGCACTTTACATTAATACACTTCATAACATTCTCCCTTGTCCTTATAATTAAACAGCCACCCATTATATGTGGGTGGCTGTGAAGATCAATTAAAATCTGTTTTCATTCTTGTTAAATGATGAAAGATCAATTCCTCCTGTTACTATCTCAGGAATATCACCCGAAATATCTACATTAGGTGGAGTCACCAGGAAAATATAATTAGTTATCTTCTGAAGGTTACCCCTTATTGCATATGTAGAACCAGCAGAATAATCTATTATTCTCTGTGCTATCTCAACATGGATTCCTTCAAGGTTAAGCACAACTGCCTTACCTGTAAGAAGTGTATCAGTTATCTCCTTAGCATCTTCCATAGATTCTGGTCTTATCACAACAACTTCAAGTCCTCTTGGAGACTGTGTCTTCATAGGAACAACCTTAGACTTGGAAGAAAATCTTGGCTTCTCTGCTGTATATGAAACATCTTCGTCTGCTACTGTATCTTTCTTGGTATTCTTTCCAAAAAGATTCTTTCTTGCTGATGGTTTCTCATCATCATAGTCATCACCGAAATCATCATCATAATCTTCGTAATCGTCATCAAAATCATCATCGTCATGCATCTTAAACATATTAGTTAAACCGTCTAACATTCCCATTATAAACACTCTCCTATATCTAATAATCTGACTTTCTTTAGTATCCCCAAAACATATTAATGTGAATAGTCCCTGGCTCCAAATATCGCTGTTCCAACCCTTACATGAGTTGCCCCTTCTTCCACAGCAACAGTATAATCGTTAGTCATACCCATGGACAAAACATTCATGTATACATTATCTATGTTTTTGTTATTGATGTCAACCAGTAATTGCTTTAATTCTCTAAAATACTTCCTGTTATCTTCCGGATTCCCAACAAATGGTGCACTTGTCATGAACCCTCTTATCTTAATTCCAGGAAGCTTTCCAATTTTCCTCACAAATTCTTCCGCTTCATCACATGTTACACCGAACTTGTTCTCTTCTCCTGCAACATTAACCTCAATAAGAATATCCTGTATAAGACCTTTCTTTACTGCTTCATCACTTATTGCAACTGCAAGTCTTTCCGAATCTACTGAATGAATCAATGCAGCTCGTCCTACAACATATTTTACCTTGTTTCTCTGCAGATGTCCTATCATATGCCATGTTATATCATTAGGAAGTGTATCTGCCTTGTCCACCATCTCCTGAACATAATTCTCACCAAACTGTCTTATTCCACAGTCATATACTTCCATAAGCATATCCTTAGGCTTGGTCTTGCTTACTGCAACAAGACACACATCTTCTGGATTTCTTCCTGATTTCTCACATGCTTTCTTAATATGCTCTTCTACTTCAATAAGATTATCCTTTAACATAATGCCTCCTGAATGTCATTAATCTGATATACCAAAGCTTTAATATATCATCTCATTCTCTGAATACTTGTCTGCATCCAGAATTATTCTGTCATATATTGACACACCATGACTAAGCGACTGTTTTAATATGTAGTATTCATTATTGCCATCTATTACTTCTACAAGCTTAAATACTGTATATCCTGTATTAACACAATACACACCTCTAAGCTTTTCAACCGGTCCTACAACGAACCTGTCACTTGAATCCATCCTGATTATTCCAGTGCCGGCTGCCAGTTCTGTCTTCTTAATATACACAGCCTCATCATTTGACTTATATATATCAACAGCCTTAAATACCTGATTCAGCTTACCATCTGAATCGCTCTGTTCTACAAGGAATCCATAATCACCCTTTTCACCATTAGTTATGAGGTATTCTTTAGGTATCTTATAGAATTCGTTCTCGGTTACCGCCGATACCGGAACCTTGATTCCTGACTTTCCTGACACAATTATCTCAATATCAAGGAATCTCTCTGTAGCATATCTTATCATATATTTTGATAATGTTATCTCACCATAGGAGTTCTTACCATCATTAACTATCTTGAATGGAAATGTGCCTGTAATATTATCCTTGGTAAACTTAATTGATAATGTATCCTTAGATGAAAGAGAATACTTATCTATATCTGACTGTGTAATTGGAAACATAAGTGTCCAGTTCTCACTTGTAATAAGCTTATATGCAGGATCTGAGGCTGTAATAAGCTTTTCTGACTTAAGACTCTGCTTATCATATGATTTTTTCTTAAAGTCAACACTGCCAATTGTTTCCTCGGTAACTCCTTCATAACCATCAACCGAATAAACAACTATACCCGGTTTATCTGACTTTGCAGTCTTAAAAAGGTCCTGACTTCCTGTGCTTGCTACAATTGAATCAAGATTGGCCATAATATTCTCATTAATAGACTGTAGTACAGTTGCATTAAGATCTGACTTGAGATCATAAACTGCACTGAATCCACTGTCTGCATACTCAGTCTTGTAATTAGTAAGTGTATTCTTAATGACTGTAAGATTCTCATCTGAAAGTGCATTGCCATCTCCTGATGTATACTGTGCAAGTATATCTGAAACTCTTCCTGTCTCATCAACCGTATACACTGTATCACCGGTCATAACTCTTGTTCCCTCTCGCTGATAATAGTTAATATCACCAGAATATGAAGAATTATAGACTTCTTCCTGTCTTAAGGCAACTGCTGTAAATGAAGCATTATTCATTAATGATCCCACTTCAACTTCATATGTCTGTACCTTTGCTTTTGAAACATATATAACTATAAAGCACACAATATATACCAGCACTATTCCAAATATAATTGCTGCTGCTTTCGGCTTTCTTCTGTATCTGACTACTTTCTTTCCCGCCATGATAAACCTCATTATTTCCGCACTTTATCTGTGCTGATTCACAAACACTGTAATTGTAGCATTTTAGACAGTATGATACAAGGTTTAAAGTCGTCAAGTTTACACTTTTTCTCAACAAAATCCATATTTTACCAGTATGATTTATCTTACATTTTCCATACTAATTTCAAAACCAAATCCGCAATTTTTAAGGAGGCATTTTATGAATTCTAAACCTATAGACTACATTGCTCTTACAATTGCCATTGTAGGAACGCTTAACTGGGGACTTATCGGTTTCCTCAACTTTAATCTTGTGCATTTTATCTTCAGATCAGTTATGGTTGACCGTATAATCTACGCACTTGTAGGTCTTTCCGGCTTATATCTTTTAAGTACTTACGGAAGAATCAAGGCACTTGGTGAAGATATGTAGCAAAACAGGCTGCCAGTTATCATAACACCGGCAGCCTGTTTTTATTATTTTCTATTATTGTCTTGCTTTCATTATTCTGTCAAGAAGTGCATCTGCAACCTCTTCCTTACTCATCATAGGAAGCTCCTCGACTGCATCTTTAGTAATAACAGTAACCACATTGGTATCTGTTCCAAATCCGGCTCCTGCCACCTTGACATTATTAGCCACTATCATATCAAGATTCTTCTTTGTGAGCTTCACCTTGGAATTGTCAAGCATATGCTCTGTTTCCATTGAGAATCCGCACAGGAACAATCCATCTCTTTTACTGCTTCCAAGTGTGCCGATTATATCTTTAGTCCGCTCAAGAGGAATTGACATATCACCATCTTTTTTCTTAATCTTTTCATCGCTCACATCAGATGGTCTGTAATCTGCAACTGCTGCTGCCTTTATTATGATATCTGCATCTTTAGCACTCTTAATTACTGCATTATACATATCCTCTGCTGAAACAATATCCACCATCTTAACAAATGGCACCGGCTCAAGGCTTACTTTTCCTGATATAAGTGTTACATCCGCTCCACGAAGCATTGCCATCTTAGCAATTGCATATCCCATTTTTCCAGTAGAATTATTAGACAAGAATCTTACAGGGTCTAACTTCTCTCTTGTAGGTCCTGCAGTAACTGTAAGCTTAATCCCAGCCATATCCTTATCTTTAGCTATTGTCCTTAAGATGTAATTAAGAAGAACCTGCTCCGATGGCATCTTTCCTGCACCTGTATCACCACATGCAAGATAACCGCTGTCAGGCTGGATAATTTCATATCCATAATGCTCTAATTTCTTAAGATTATCCTGTACTATAGGATTAGTAAACATATTAGTGTTCATCGCAGGTGATATAAGCTTTGGACATTTGCATGCCATAATTGTTGTAGTCAGCATATCGTCTGCTATCCCATTTGCAATCTTTCCTATTACATCTGCCGAAGCAGGTGCTACAAGGAATATATCAGCCAGCTTTGCAAGGCTGACATGCTCAACATTAAACTGGAAGTTTCTGTCAAATGTATCAACTAAGCACTTGTTTCCTGTAAGTGTCTCAAATGTTATCGGATTAATAAAATTGCATGCATTCTCAGTCATTATAACATGCACATTGGCATGCTTCTTTACAAGCATACTTGCAAGATTAGCAATCTTATATGCTGCTATACTGCCTGTTACTCCAAGAACAACTGTCTTTCCCTTAAGCATATTATCTCCTCCCGCTTATGCGTTCACTATTCTAGACATTTTTATCATAAATGTATTTCAAACCTCTTATAAGAAGTGCAGGGTCTGTCTCAATTCTGTTTCTGCAAAATGGAATTATAACCTTACTAAGCCCCCCTGTTGCCACAAGCTTTGCAGCAGGCTTTCCGTTCTTTCCGAATCCACAGCAATCTATTATTCTGTCAATAATTCCATCTATACTTCCTGCATGTCCGTATATAAGGCCACTCTTCATACAGTCAACCGTGTTCTTTCCAACCGGCCCTTTAGGTGCATCAAAGCTGATTCTTGGAAGCTGCGCCGTTCTTGATGAAAGTGAATTCATTGAAACACCTGCTCCCGGAAGAATTGCACCACCTATATAATTACCATTCTCATCAACTGCGCTTATAGTAGTTGCAGTGCCTATATCAACTATAATAACAGGTGCGCCATAATCATGTGTCGCTGCAACTGCATCAACTATTAAGTCACTTCCCACCTGCTTCGGCTGGTCCATAAGAATGTTAAGCCCCGTCTTTACTCCGGGTCCTACAACCAGAGGCTCTATATCTACAACCTTTTCAACAGCAGCTTTAATAACATTAACAAGCTGTGGAACAACTGATGATATAATTGCACCATTGATATCCTCTGATTTTATATTATAGATTTCAAGAACATTCTTAAAGCTGATAGCATACTCCAGCTCTGTCTTTGAAAGATCTGTACTCAGCCTTTCCTCAAATATTACTTTATCATCATCAACGCAGCCAATAACTATATTAGTATTGCCCATATCTATAGCTAATATTGTTCCTTTAGTATTCTTTCTTGACATTAATTATACCTCGCTAATATAGTAACCCCGTCACAGATAAGCTTATCAGCCATACATTCATATATATCATTAACAGGATTATCCTTAAACTCATCAGCGGCTATTGCCACTCTTATATAGTTCTTTGTATATCCTGTATAATATGACCTGCCATCTATTTCTGTCAATTCTTCTATAAGAACTTCGAGCCTTTTTCCGATATACATCTTTCTGTATTCAAGCGACTGTGCCTTCTCTAACGCAAGCAGAACTGCACTTCTTTCTGACTTAAGAGTGTCTGCTACCTGCTCCTTCATCTTGTCAGCAACAGTTCCCTTTCTTCTTGAATATTTGAATATATGCATTTCGTAAAAATGTACTTTCTCAAGGAACTTGCGTGTCTCTAGGAAATCTTCCTCTGTCTCGCCCGGAAATCCCACGATTACATCAGTAGTTATTGCCGGATTATCAAACACTTCTCTTAACTTTACGCAGCCCTCATAATACTCTTCTGTATTATATTTTCTGTTCATTGCCTTTAATGTCTTGTCGCATCCACTCTGTAATGATAAGTGAAAATGTGGACATATCTTTTCTAATCTGGCAATCCTTTTTGCAAATTCTTCTGTAATTATTCTTGGTTCAAGCGAACCTAAACGTATTCTTTTAATTCCTTCAATCTCATGGATTGCCTCTATAAGTTCTATAAGACTTATATTCTCAAGGTCTGTTCCATAAGATGATATATGAATTCCTGTAAGAACAACCTCCTTAACACCTGTAGCTGCAAGCGTCTTAACCTCATTTACTATATCTTCAGGCTTACGGCTTCTTACCCTGCCTCTTACATATGGTATTATGCAGTAAGAACAGAACTGGTTGCATCCGTCCTGAATCTTGATATACGCTCTTGTATGTTCCCCTGTCTGGTTAATCCTAAGCGATTCATACTCCTGATACTTGTCATTAATATCAACAAGATAGCTTGTTTTATCCGAACCGCCAAAATAATCATTTAATGCTTCAACAATACTTATCTTCATATTATTGCCAAGAATGATATCAACACATTCATCCTTTTTAACTCCGTCAGGGTCTGCCTGCACATAACAGCCAGCAGCAACAACAACCGCCTCCGGATTCATCTTCTTTGCCTTATGCAGCATCTGTCTTGATTTTCTGTCAGCAATATTAGTCACTGAACATGTATTAATTATATATATATCAGCCTGAACATCTTCACTGAAAGGCACTATCTCATACCCCTCATCCCTAAGCATTATCTCCATTGATTCTGCCTCATAGGAATTAACCTTACAGCCCAGACTGTGTATAGCAACTTTTTTCAATTTAATCCTCATTTCCTGTTAATTTTTGTTACATTTCTTTATTGACATAGGTTTAACAAATAGATATTATAGTTTATAGAAAAACATTTAAGGAGGTATTCTAATGAAAACTGTAAAGATTTCATTAAATTCAATCGACAAAGTAAAATCTTTTGTCAACGATATCACTAAATTCGATGTTGACTTTGATCTTGTTTCTGGCAGATATGTAATTGATGCCAAGTCTATAATGGGTATATTCAGTCTTGATCTTTCTAAGCCAATTGACCTGAACATTCATGCAGACAATGATATTGATACAATCCTTGCCGTATTAAAGCCATACATCGTTGAGTAATGATGTGTAAGCACATATAAACCGCTTTATCTGTTACAGATAAAGCGGTTTTATTTTATTCAATTACGATTTTTTCTGTTGTCTCAATTGCTGTCTTGTAAAGCTCCTCAATAACTCCGTCAAGGTTAGTCTCATGCTGCTTGATAACATTAAGATTAGGCTTGGTTACAGGGTGCTTTGCAACGAATATTGTACAGCAGTCCTCAAATGGCTGTATTGATGTCTCATATGAGCCAATCTTTTCTGATATATCAATAATTTCCTGCTTGTCAAAACCAATAACCGGTCTGAATACAGGCATTGTACACACTTCGTTAGTACAGTAAAGACTTGCCATTGTCTGGCTTGCAACCTGTCCGATACTCTCTCCTGTAACAAGTCCCTGACATCCACTCATCTTTCCTAAATCTTCAGCAATCTTCATCATATATCTTCTCATAATGATTGTAAGCTCATCATGTGGACATTTCTCATATATAGCCATCTGGATATCTGTGAAATTAACAACATTAAGTGTAATAGGACCTGAATACTTAGATACAATCTTTGCAAGGTCAATTACTTTCTGCTTTGCTCTTTCACTTGTATATGGTGGAGCATGGAAGTATGTTGCTTCAATCTGTACACCTCTTTTGGCAACCATATATCCTGCAACAGGGCTGTCAATACCGCCTGATAATAAAAGCATCGCCTTTCCTGCTGTTCCGATTGGCATTCCGCCAGGACCCGGAACCTCGATAGAGTAAATATTGATTACATCTCCTCTTATCTCAACCTGTAAAAGAACCTCTGGCTTATGCACGTCAACCTTCATCTCTGGGAATGCATCAAGAATTCTTCCACCAAGCTCCATATTAATCTCCATTGAGTTCATTGGATAATTCTTTCTTGTTCTTCTTGCATTAACCTTGAATGTAAGATTCTTATTCTTATATGCCTTATCAAGATAATTGATAACCTGATTAGCAAGGTCATCAAAACCGTTATCTTCAATCTGAACTACAGGACAGATTCCAACTATACCAAATACTCTTGTAAGACTCTCAATTACCTCATCATAATCATAGTCCGCAAGTGCATTAACATAGATTCTTCCATCTGCTCTTCTTACATCAAATTCTCCCTCAACATCTTTAAGTGAAAACTTAATCTGTCTTACAAGGGCGTCCTCAAAGATGAATCTGTTCTTTCCTTTAACGCCTATTTCTCCATACTTTATCAAAAATGCTTTATACATCGTTTTCCGCCTTTCCTTTGCATATCAAGATTTGTGCAAAGCACAAATCTTGTGTGTGAAAATCTATTTTCACACAATTATCGTCTTGTGTACTTCCTAAGCATTGGAAGCAGCTGTTTAAGTGTTTCTATTGTGTATTCAAGTTCTTCCTTTGTTGTCTCATAGCAGAAGCTGAACCGAAGTGTAGAATCAAGCAACTCCTTATCAAGTCCGATTGCAACAAGTGTATTGCTCAGTCCCGGCTTGTTAGATGAGCATGCTGAACCTGATGATACATATATTTCTTTATCTTCAAGTGAATGAAGAAGCACTTCTGCCCTTACTCCCTTAAAGCTTGCACTTACAATCTGTGGTGCCGAATCCGTACCCTTCTTGCTGTTTACCTGCACATCAGGAATCTTTTCAAGCTCATCTATGAAGTAATCCTTTAACTCATACAAATGTGCTATCTTGCTTTCAAAGTCATTATTATATATAAGCTTTACGGCAGTTGCAAGTCCTGCTATAGCAGGAACATTTTCAGTTCCTGAACGCATGCCCTTCTGCTGTCCGCCGCCATATATAATAGGCTTGATTCTTGTCTTATCATTAATGAATAAGAATCCGCTTCCCTTAGGTCCGTGAATCTTATGCCCGCTGACTGATAACAGATCAATACCAAGCTTCTTAGGATATATCTTATATTTGCCATAAGCCTGTATCGCATCAACATGATATACAATATCAGGATTATAATCTTTAATTATATGTCCGATTTCTTCAATCGGTTCAACTGCACCAATTTCATTATTAACATACATTACCGAAACAAGTATTGTCTCATCATCAAGCGCATCCTTTAGAGCCTCTATATCAACTATTCCGTCTTTATCAACTGGAAGATATGTTATTCTGAAGCCTTCTTTTTCAAGGAAATTGAATGGCTCTTTAACTGATGAATGTTCTACAGATGATACTATGCAGTGCATTCCTTTTCTTTTATTAGCCATTGCTGTTCCGATTATTGCCATGTTATTAGATTCTGTTCCACCAGAAGTAAAGAGTATCTCCTTATCCTGACACTTAAGAGTCTTTGCTATTATCTCTTTAGCTTCACGGATATATTTCTCTGCATCAACGCCCTTCATATGCTTTGATGATGGATTACCATAATCTTCTGACATAACCTTTACTGCTGTTTCTACTACCTCTGCTGCACATTTCGTTGTAGCAGAATTATCAAGATATGCTTCCATATTGCCTCTTTTCCGCTTATTCTTCCATATTATACATAAGCACTGACAACAGCATCATTCCCGCTGTCTCAGTTCTTAATATTCTCTTGCCAAGTGTTATTATCTCACAGCCTGCATTTACAGCCTCGTCAAGCTCTGACCTGTCGAATCCGCCCTCAGGACCTATGAATATGCCAACAGATTCTCCATGTCCGATTTCTTCAATCACTTTTCTGGTCTTTTCCATGCCTTCTGCACACTCATATGGCAGTAAAAGCTTATCTAGTTTTCCTGCATACTCAAGTGCCTGCTTAAATGTCATAACCTCTGTCACCTCAGGCTGGATACTTCTCTTGCTTTGCTTGGCTGCACTTAATGCAATGCCATTCCAGCGTTCGACCTTAGCTTTAGCTTTCTTCGCATCTAGTTTTACAACGCTTCTTTTCATTGCTACAGGAACAACACTGTATGCTCCGAGTTCTACAGCTTTCTGTATTATAAGCTCCATTTTGTCAGCCTTAGGCAGTCCCTGAAACAGGATTATTCTTGAAGGCAGTTCTTTCCCCTGCTCGTCCTTGCTTAGTATATCTGCCCTTATATATTCATCCGACATAGAAGCAATGCTGCATTCATAATCAACATTATCTCCGCTGCTTATAAGAAGCTTGTCGCCTTCTTTGAATCTTAATACATTCTTAATGTGATTAACATCACTTCCAACTATATCTATATATGAATCATGGATATTCTCATGCTCTGCAAAAAAATGATACATACACTACTTCCTTCTTGCTGTGATATTAACCCACTCGCCATCATGGTTAATCTCAACTATCTCTAACTCAGGATTCTTCTTAAATGCCTCTGCTACCTCATTTTCCTTAGTATCTATAATACCGGAAGTAATAAAGTAAGCACCGTGCTTCATATGCTCATGTATGCATGTTGAAAGCGGCTCTAATACGTCTGCAAGGATGTTGGCACACACAATGTCGTAGCACTCATAGCCGCAGGCATCTTTTACAGCTTTATCATCAATGATATTACCCTCAATAACCTCAAGCTGCTTCTTATCTATATTGTTCTGCTCTGCATTTTCCTCTGATGCAATAATTGCATTAGGGTCAAGGTCTGTACCAAATGCATGCTTTGCACCATATTTTAATGCAACTACTGAAAGTATACCGCTTCCACAGCCGACATCCAGCACCTCATCACCATCTTTTACATACTTCTGAAGCTGCTTTATAACCATTCTTGTAGTCTCATGTGAACCTGTTCCAAAAGCTGTTCCCGGGTCAATGCTAAGTACCGCATGTCCTTTCATCTCCTCTGTCTCCGGCTCCCATGTAGGTTTAATGAATAAGTCTCCTATTGTAAATGTATGCCAGTACTGCTTCCAGTTATTAATCCAGTCCTTATCCTCTGTCTCTGATTCTGTGATTGTACCCTCACCAATATCAATAAACATTCTTAAATCTTCAAGTTCTGCCTTGACCTTCTCAAGCATTGAGCCATCATCTTCTTCACTGTCAATGTAGAAATTAACCTTAGCCCTGCCATCATCAGGTGGAAGGTCAGGTATAAAATCTACAAACATTGACTTAGCCTCTTCCTTAGTAAGCTGTACATTATCCTCTATTTCGATACCTTCAATTCCAATATCATTAAGTGCGCTGCTTATCATATCAACTGCATCTGTAGTTGTCTGGATTGAATATTTATTCCACTTCATATCATTGTCCTTTCGTTAATACAAACATTTTACATCTGTAAAAATGCTTCATATCCCTTTAATGTCTCATATAGGTCAGCCTTGCTTATTACCTCGTATGGTGCATGCATATTCTGTACAGCAATTCCACTGTCGATTACATTCATATCAAGATTAGCCAAGATATATGCGATTGTTCCGCCACCGCCTGCATCTACCTTTCCAAGCTCTGCCATCTGGAAATACACATCTGCATCATCCATAACTTTTCTTAACTTTCCAATGAATTCAGCAGAAGCATCATTAGAACCACTCTTTCCTCTTGAACCAGTATACTTGTTAAATACCATACCTTTTCCAAAGAATGCTGAATTCTTCTTTTCAAATACTGATGCATAATTAGGGTCATATGCCGCACTTACATCTGATGATAACATATAAGAATTAGCAAGTGCTCTTCTTAATTTAAGCTCTGAATAATCACCACATCTGTCCATAACCTCTGCGACCATATTTTCAAAGAATCTTGAATGCATACCTGTTGCGCCGACGCTTCCAATCTCCTCTTTATCTACAAGAATACATACGCCCGTTCTTGTAACCTGTGGTGTATTAAGTAGTGCAATAAGCGACGGATAAGCACACACTCTGTCATCATGTCCATATCCCATAATCATGCTTCTGTCCAGGCCATAATCTCTTGCAGGTCCTGCCGGAACAGCCTCAAGCTCTGCTGATAAGAAATCTTCCTCTTCAATTCCATATTTTTCTTTAAGAATTGCAAGAATATTCTTCTTAACTGCTTCCTTTTCTTCCTTATCCTCATCTGTATTATCACTGTCTGATGCTGCCGGCATGCTTCCTATAAGGATATCAAGGTCCTCGCCCTCAACCACCGAGCTTCCTTTCTTTTCCATCTGTTTAGCAGCCAGGTGTATAAGAAGGTCTGATACTCCGACAACCGCATCGCAAGCGTCTTCTCCGATTACTACTTCAACACATTCGCCATTCTTTAATGCAACAACACCATGAAGTGCAAGAGGAATTGCTACCCACTGGTATTTCTTGATTCCTCCATAATAATGTGTATCAAGAAGAACCAGGTCTGAATCTTCATACATAGGATTCTGCTTGATATCAAGTCTTGGTGAATCAATATGTGCCCCAAGTATATTCATACCGGTGCTTATCGGTTCACTTCCAATATTAAAAAGCACTATTGCCTTCTTCATATTAACAGCATATACCTTATCACCTGCTTTAAGTGTCTCATTAGCTGCTATTATCTCCTGTAAATCTCTGTATCCGGCTTTCTTTGCCAGTTCTACAGCCTTTTTTACACATTCTCTTTCTGTCTTACACTCAGATATAAAAGTCTTATATTCATCTGCAAATGTGAATACATTGTTCTTATCTTCGTCTGAATATTTCTTCCATGCATTCTTTCTTTCCATAATGTCAACTTCCTTTCTATATTCCTAATGTTATCTGACCATCAGAATCTTCCTGATTATCTGCATCAAAGCTTTCGCTTGCAAGCTCTAACTCTGCCTCTTCCTTATATTGTTCAACCATATCTTCACTGATTGTTGGAAGCTCGTCTATCGACTGTACTCCAAATGACCTTAAGAAATCCTCTGTTGTTCCAAAAAGCATTGGTCTTCCCGGTGCATCAAGTCTTCCAACTTCCTTCACAAGACCGAGCTCAACAAGCTTGCTTACTGCTCTGTCTGAATTAACACCTCTGATATTCTCTATCTCTATCTTAGTTACAGGCTGCTTATATGCTATTATCGACAATGTCTCTAATGCCGCGTCTGTCAATGTATATCTTCTTGGCTGGCTGCACACTCTTATTAGTGCATCATAATATTCCTGCTTGGTACACAGCTGGAAGCTGTTCTCAAGCTCAATGATTCTTATTCCCCTGTTCTCTGATTCATATTTATCCATAAGATTGTGTACTATCTTAACAGTTGTATCCACATCCTGTTCTATGGCATCTGCAAGCTTACCTGCTTCCACAGAATCACCCATAGTAAAAAGCACAGCCTCAATTATGCCTTCCATCTGTTCTAAACTCATCATTCTACTCTCCATTCCTGCACATCTTTTCAGTGCATTCCAAGTTTGTGCCTGAGCACAAACTTGCGTGTGAAAAAACTTGCATATATGGTTTTTTCACACTACTCCTCTGTTATATCTTCAATAAGCTCAGGATCCCTGACCACCCTTATGAATATATCATCCTCCGGGCATTCCTGCTTAACCTCAACAAATCCGGTCTTAATAAGCTCTAACACAACTAAAAATGTTACTATAACAGCAACCTTTGATGGATTATTCCACAAAAGCTCCCTGAAACTAAACTCTTCATGCTCCATCATAAATGCTTTAATATCCACAAGCTTTTCACTCATGGTAACTTCTTCTTTCTCAATCTTTCCAAACTTGCTTCGTACAGGATCTATCTTATCTTCCTTACGTTTACAAACATCAGCAAATATTCTGTTAAGACGCATAAGTGTTGTATCACCAATAACCTCTGTAAGATCAACCGGCGGTGTATATGCTGCAACCGCCTCCGGAATACTCTGCTTCTTATAATAGGTTCTCTCTGCATCTGTATGCTTGTCCTTTAATTCCTGTGCCATAGCCTTATACAGCTTGTACTCTAACAGCTTTTCAACAAGCTCTGCTCTTGGATCTTCCTCATTGCCTTCCTCATCCACTTCCTTAGGAAGTAACATTCTTGACTTAATATCAAGAAGAGTTGCCGCCATTACAAGGAACTCACTTACCACATTAAGATCTTCCTTCTTTAGCTGCTCAACATATTCCATATACTGTTCTGTAATCATTGCAATCGGAATATCATATATATTAACTTTATTCTTATCTATCAAATGTAAAAGAAGATCTAAAGGTCCTTCAAACACCTGAAGCTTAACACTTATTCCCATATCTGCCTCGCTATATTTACTGTGCATAATTACACGTATCACATTTTACATAAAATAACTGCTGTTTGCAAGTAATTGCTAAATTCTATAAAATAACATATAATATCTTGAAAACATTCAATTAAGGATTAAGGTATAAGAATGCTCAATTTAATATTATTAATCAAAAGAATTGTCACTAAAATATCTGAAGACCGCATCGGCGACTACGCATCCTCAGCATGTTACTATCTCATGCTGAGCTTTTTCCCGTTTTTTATTGGTCTTTTAAGCCTTATAAAGTTCCTGCCAGTTTCCAAGGCAGACCTTCTAAAAATCATATACGGCGTTCTTCCAACTCAGCTACAGCCTATTGTCCGGGCAATGCTCACTGATATATATGACAATTCAACAACTGCATTAACTCTCATTACTGCAATTGCTATCATATGGGCTGCCGGTAAAGGTTTCATGGCTATTGTCCGTGGATTAAAACAGATATACAGAAAAGATAACCAGAAGAACTGGCTTTTCCAGAGAATAAGAGCAAGTATCTATGCCCTTATATTTATGATTCTTATTATTGCCAGCCTTATACTTATGGTATTTGGTAACAATATTATGAACTTCACTATGAAATATATACCACAGCTTACTAATGTAGTCGTGATATTCAGAGGAATATTTAACAGTAAACATTTTCTCTTTCCAAGTATATTCACACTCTTCTTTACTATAGCATTCTCACTTGTATCAAGAAGAGGAAAAAAGTTCTATAAAGAGATTCCAGGAGCTTTCTTTTCTGCTTTGGGATGGTATCTTTTTACAGCACTGTATTCTCTTTATGTTGGCCACTCACCGAACTTTTCATACATGTACGGTAGTCTTGCTACTATTATCATAGCACTTATATGGATGTATGCCTGTATGATTATAATATTCATAGGTGCAGAGATTAACTACTTCATTAATGATGAAAAAATATTCAAACATTATCTTGGGAAGAAATCAAAGTAAGCGTAGTCCCTCTGTAGAAGAATTCCAGAATCTGCGCGTAAGTCATGGATTCTGCCATTTTATTGGCAGCATTCTGACTCATGCCGATTCCATGTCCGTAGCCACCTCCTGTTATCTTAAAGCCTGTAAGCTTCTTTCCCTCCGTCACCTTCTCAAACACACAGAATGTACTTGGCAGATTAGCATATCTTGTCGTTCCTGACTTAGTGTTCATATCCACATTTGCATTGCCAAATGCTGCCCTAATCGCTGATTCACTGTCTATCACTGTCTCGCCTTTATCACCTGTAACCTTAACTTTTACTGCCGCTCCTCCATTAACACGCTCAAGTACTTCAATATCTTTTATGTTTCCTACATTCTTCCCTGTAGAACGTGCAAATCCTTCACTTATCTCTTTAACAGATTCCTCCATGCTCCATCTGTACAAGGTGCAGTCGTAATCATAATCAGCCTCATTTTCACCTTTTATAAATGTATTGAACTCCGATTCTACTGTCAGTGTAAGCCCTCTGTCCACTCCACCAACACACTCTGCAACAAAATACGGATAGTTTTCTGTTGTATTGCCCCAAAGTGTAACGTCTGTTGTGCTTCCACATGAGGTTGAATAGTAATATGTCTTAACAACTTCTCCGTTATATGAAAGCACCTGTCCCGCTGTCTCATCTACTGCAGTATCTGTTGATTCTGCCCGCTGTGAGTTATTATATACCTGAAACTGTATTGAGTCATCAATATGTGCTCCATAAGCACTATAGTAGTTATTAGAAAGTTCCGTATAAGCATAGCTTCTTGCACATACAGCCTGACATTTCAGTGCTTCAAGATTAAACCCTGACGGCATCTCGCTAGGAACAACTTTTTTAAGATAATCTTCTATCCCCACTTCATTTACAACAACAATTCCCTCATCATACAGTGAAACTTCAATAGTTCCGCCATATGATGGTGTTCCTATGCCTCTGTTTACTGACTGGAACTGTATCTCACCTGATTTAGGAATTAGTTTTATTCTGCCCTCATTAAAGTCTTCTGTATCCGGATTAAACACAACCGTCTCCCCGGGTGCCGTCTCATAAGATTCTTCACCAGTCTCAACTATCATTCCTGAATCAGCACAAAAAACTGCTTCATTAAAAAATATATCTCTGAATCCGCTTGTCTTGATAATCACTCTTATATTGTCAGCCTGCAAAGGTTTATTCTTAATAGCACCACAGACTTCTCCATCCGCCACAATAAAATCCTGTAATGCATAACCGACAATTATACTGCTGTAATTACTTATCAATGAGTTTTCTTTTTCATACATAATAAAGTCCTCATCCAGCTTAACAGAACCATAACCTTCAATTTCAACGCTGTCTTGTGAAACTGACAGCACCTTTCCACTTACAACATCCGTCTTGGTATTAACTCCAACAATCTTTCCATCCTCAACGGTAATATCACATAAACACCCAGTTACATCTTCTGCTATCTTTCCACTATTGAATTTCTTTATATTACCATACATATTAGCAGTTATCGTGTTGTCTTCTATATTAGTTACATATACATTTTTATAAATATTGATTTCTGACGATGTGTCCTGATATCTTGATTTAATCATATGTGACATATATATACATGCTGATGACATAAAAATCACCAGTGCAGAATAGACTAAGAATATTATTTTTGTTCTCTGTTTCATATACTATTCTCCATACTAAATTAAGTGTCCTTGTTCAGACAAGCTCTTGATAGTATATGCTGAAAATATGTGTTTTAGAACTAGGTATGCTCATCGCTTTTCGCACAAAAAGCTTATATGCCAGAACTAAGTTCTGGCATTGTCGCGTTGCTCCTCGAATATAAAATCATAAAAAGCTACGCATGCAAGCATGGCCGCTTTTATAATTTTATATTCTCATCGCTTTTCGCGCAAAAAACAGGCTGTCACTTATGTGACAGCCTGTTAATAATATCCCAAAACGCCGCTCCCCACGCTTTCGACTCCTAGCGAAGCTAGGTGGGCAACCGCATCCAGACCGCTGCCTTCCACTGACTAAGGAGGCTTGACATTGGAATGGAGATATAGGAATCCCGTCGATGAAATGTAGGATCAAAATAATGTGGTTTTGCGAACGTCCCAGGAAATATTCAATTGATACGTAATCTGTACCGATGTATTGATTATACATCTTCTTTACTGATTACACAATATTATATGTCAAAAAAATTCAAATATACCTGCGAAAGAATACAATTCAGACGCAGGTATATAATCAAAGTTCAAACTCAGTAATGATTGAAAATTAAAGCTGTGGACCAGCAGCAACTAAAGCCTTACCAGCTTCGTTACCTGTGTACTTAACAAAGTTCTTATTGAATCTTGCAGCAAGATCCTTAGCCTTAGTCTCCCACTCAGAAGCATCAGCATATGTATCTCTTGGATCAAGGATTGCTGGATCTACTCCTGGAAGCTCTGTAGGAACTTCAAAGTTGAACATAGGAATCTTCTTTGTTGGAGCTGTATTAATAGCACCTGAAAGGATAGCATCAATGATACCACGAGTATCCTTAATAGAGATTCTCTTACCTGTTCCATTCCATCCTGTGTTAACTAAGTAAGCCTTAGCTCCACTCTTTTCCATCTTCTTAACAAGCTCTGCTGCATACTTTGTAGGATGAAGCTCAAGGAATGCCTGTCCGAAGCAAGCTGAGAATGTAGGTGTAGGCTCTGTGATTCCTCTCTCTGTACCAGCAAGCTTAGCAGTAAATCCTGAAAGGAAGTAGTACTGTGTCTGCTCTGGTGTAAGAATAGATACTGGAGGAAGTACTCCGAAAGCATCTGCTGAAAGGAAGATTACATTCTTAGCTGCTGGAGCTGAAGAAATTGGTCTTACTATATTCTCAATATGATTGATTGGGTAAGATACACGAGTATTCTCTGTTACGCTCTTATCTGCGAAATCAATCTTTCCATTCTCATCAAGTGTAACGTTCTCAAGAAGAGCGTTTCTCTTAATTGCATTGTAGATATCTGGCTCTGATTCCTTATCAAGGTTGATAACCTTAGCGTAGCATCCACCTTCGAAGTTGAATACGCCATTGTCATCCCAACCATGCTCATCATCACCGATAAGGAGTCTCTTAGGATCTGTTGAAAGTGTTGTCTTACCTGTTCCTGAAAGACCAAAGAAGATTGCTGTATTCTCTCCGTTCTTATCTGTGTTAGCTGAGCAGTGCATTGAAGCAATACCCTTTAATGGAAGGTAGTAGTTCATCATAGAGAACATACCCTTCTTCATCTCTCCACCATACCATGTATTAATGATTACCTGCTCATGGCTTGTAATGTTGAATGCAACACATGTCTCTGAGTTAAGGCCTAATTCAGCATAGTTCTCAACCTTAGCCTTAGAAGCATTATATACAACGAAATCTGGCTCGAAGTTCTCAAGTTCTTCTGCTGTTGGCTTAATGAACATATTAGTTACAAAATGTGCCTGCCAAGCAACTTCAACGATGAAACGAACTGCCATTCTTGTGTCCTTGTTAGCTCCACAAAATGCATCAACTACGAAAAGTTTCTTATTAGAAAGCTCTGCCTTAGCGATGTCCTTAACCTTAGCCCATACATCTTCTGACATTGGGTGGTTATCGTTCTTATACTCATCTGATGTCCACCATACAGTGTCCTTAGAGTTCTCATCAACAACAATGTACTTGTCTTTAGGAGAACGACCTGTATAGATACCTGTCATAACATCAACAGCTCCAAGTTCGCTTTCCTTACCAACTTCATAACCTTCGTTAGTAGACTTAGTCTCTTCCTCGAATAATAATTCATAAGAAGGATTGTAGACGATCTCTGTAGCACCTGTGATGCCATACTTGCTTAAATCGATTTTTGCCATCTTACATAAACCTCTTTTCTTATAATTTCTTGTAAATTATTACAAAATTCTTTTTAATTCTATACCATGCCCTAATTAAAATCAATAAAAAATTGTTAAATTTTTCTCGAAATCGTGTATATATTAATTTTATTAATCAGTTATTCTTTAGGAACCGTCTTTTCGTACTTGATATCTTCAATTGTTTCACTTGAAAGCCTGATAGCCTCAAGTACCACATTTTCTGCAACTCCCATGTTCTTTGCTACTTCTTCCACCGTAGGTTTTCTTCCTAATTCTTCTTTAAGTCTTATTCCCCAGTCATTTACAAGATTGACTTTATTGAGAATTTTTCCCGAAACCATATTAACATCCGTCTGTTCATCTATAAGCATATTAAGACTGCCTTCAATAAGCTCCTTAACTGCTTCGTCAATTCCTTTAAGCACATTAAGAAGGTCTTCCTGTCCACCTTCTTTAATCTTATCCTTCCACTCATAATTATTAAGCCATTCCTGCTGTCCTATATATGCTGTCATAGCCAGATTGGCCTCCTGTACAAGGTCACATGCAAGAACTCCCTTTCCTCTGAATGGTTCTATCCATGACGCAATCTTTTCAAGATAACTTTCTGTAAGCAGTTTTAGTGATTCTTTATCATTATCCTCAACTATGTTCATAAGAAGATATGATCTTGTAACATCTGTCATAGGCTGTATTCCTGATATATCCTGAAGATATATTTTCAGATACTTCTCATCCTCTTCATAATCAAGATGACTTACAATATCATCCGCAACCTTCTTATCTTCCTGTTCTTCCTTAGAAATATGTTGTCCTGACTCATCAATATTATCATCTGAGGCACTTTCCATCAGCTTCAGGAATTCATTATCTACGCTGTCTTCACCCTGTATCTTAATTCCATTAGCCATCAGATATCCTGAAATCATCTGGAATTTGGCATCATCTAATGCCATATCTTTAAAAAAGCTGTGTACATCCTCTCTTGTAACAATATTGCCATTAACCTTGGCATATTCTTTAATGCTTCCGACAGCCTCCATAAATGCTGCCTGGGAATCTTTATTTTCAGCCATATTATCTAACCTCTTTCAACTTAATTCGTTCTGTATAATATAACACATAAGTACGCATTTGGTAAATGTATTATTTCAGTATACACATTTGACAAAAGCAGACCCACAGCTTATAGTTTATATAGAATATAAGAAAAGAGGAGATTTCATAATGAGAATCGCATTAATTAATGAAAACAGCCAGGCTGCAAAGAACGAGATGATTTATGCATCACTTAAGAAGGTTGCAGAAAGCAAGGGACATACAGTTGATAATTATGGTATGTACTCAGCTGATGATAAAGCACAGCTTACATACGTACAGAACGGTATCCTTGCTGCTATTCTTTTAAACAGCGGTGCTGCTGACTTTGTGGTAACAGGCTGCGGTACTGGTGAAGGTGCTATGTTAGCACTTAACTCTTTCCCTGGAGTTCTCTGTGGACATGTTGTTGATCCTTCAGACGCTTATATGTTCATGCAGATTAACGATGGTAACGCTATCGCTCTTCCATTTGCAAAGGGCTTCGGATGGGGTGCAGAACTTAACCTCACATACATCTTTGAAAAGCTTTTCGAGGGTGAACCAGGTTGCGGATATCCTAAAGAAAGAGTTGTTCCTGAACAGAGAAACAAGAAGATTCTTGATGGCGTAAGAGCTGTTACTCTTAAGCAGGATCTCGTAGAAGTTCTTAAGGAGCTTGATCAGGATCTCGTTAAGGGTGCTGTTGCAGGTGAGAAGTTTGAAGAGCTTTTCTTTGCTAACTGCAAGGATGAGAAGATTGCTGAGTATGTTAAGACTCTCAGATAATTAATTCTGCATTGTACTTAAAAAGGTGTCTCCGTTAATCCGGAGACACCTTTTTCTTTTACTTATTATGCTGCTTTCTGTATAAAACCAGCTTTAGTTATTGCATATCTTACTGTCTTTCCAAGAAGTGTTGCAATAACTATCTTAACAATATCAAATCCGATAAATGGATATACACATACTGTAAGTGCATATGTGACTGAACATTTCATAAGGTATACAAACCATACCGTACCAAATGCATATGCAACAGCAGTTCCAACTACCCAGCCTAACATTGTAAGAAAAATATTTCTGTGTGAAAGCTCAATCACAGCTCCTCCAATAAGTGCCATGAATATGAAACCTATAAGATATCCTCCTGTTGGTCCAAGAAGCTTTCCTAATCCACCAGCAAATCCTGAAAATACAGGAAGTCCTACAGCACCAAGCAGCAGATATATTCCATAGCTTCCTGTTCCTGCCCATATGCCCAGTACAAATACTGTGAAATAAATCACAAGATTAGTAAGAGATATTGGAATCTGACCAATTGGAACTGAAAGTGGTCCAAGAATACATGTAACTGCTGCCATCATAGCCATAAATGTCAGCTGATAAATAGTAACTTTTTTGCTTTTCATAGTTAAAGTCCTCTTTTCAAATGTAGTAATACAACATTTGTTATTGTACACACTTAAAAAGCTATTGTCAACCTATTATTATTTTAAGTTAACATTCAGTTAACATTACATTTTACAATGCTATTGTAATATATACTGTATCATTCCCGGTCCCAGTTCTGGTGTCGGTCTTGCGATAAATCCATGCTTTTCATAGAATATCTCTCTGCCCTTGGCACACATCAGACAAAGCATCATTCTTGTGTCTTCCTGAGTAATTCCTTTGACATAAGCTATTATATGTTCTATAAGCATGCTTCCTATGTGCTTACTCTGATATTCCGGTATTATTATTAAATCCTGGATATAGCTTATTACAGCCATATCTCCAACCACTCTGCCCATTCCTATAGGCTTGTCATCATCATATACTGTAAATACTTTCACGCTGTTATTCAATGCTCTCTGAGCCTGATTTTCATCTAACTTAATCCAGCCGACTTGTTTTCTTAATGAAAGATATATATTAACATCTCTCATATCTTCTACTATTCTTATCATAATCTCTATTTCCTACAATTTTTTTAACGAATGGAATTATACTCGCTTTATTTATTAATGTCCAGTGTGCTATAATAGCAAAAAATAGGAGGTATGCATTTTTATGATTACGGTAGCTAAAGACAATTCTGGTGATTTTGATTCAATACAGAAAGCAGTTGATTCTGTTTCTGATAATAACAACGAAACTATATTTATCAAAAAAGGAATATATAAAGAACGTATTGAAATCCGGAAAAATAATATTACCTTAATTGGTGAAGATACAGATGAAACTATTATTACTGAGGGTTTCTATGCAAGAATGATTATGCCTGACGGCTCTAAGCGCGGAACTTTCCGTTCATATACATTTCTTGTATATGCCAATAATTTCTCTGCAAGCAATATAACATTCGAAAACAGCGCCGGATTTGGTGATAATGTCGGTCAGGCAATAGCTGTATACGCTGAAGGTGACAACATCACATTTAAGCACTGTAAAATTCTCGGTCATCAGGACACTTTATTTACCGGTCCGCTGCCTCTTAAAGAAAAACAACCAGGTGGTTTTACAGGTCCAACAATAGACGGTGAAAGAAAGCTCGTTCACCAGTTATATGAAGACTGTTTTATATGTGGTGAAATTGATTTTATTTTCGGAAGTGCCACAGCTTATTTTAAAAACTGCACACTTTTTGCATTAAACCGGAATGAACCCATCAACTCTTATTATACTGCACCTTCAACATATGAAGGTCAGGCTTTCGGTTATGTATTTGATAATTGCACATTTACAGGAAACTGTCCGCCTAAAAGCGTTGCTTTAAGCAGACCTTGGAGAATTCATGCCAAGGTTGTTCTTCTTAACTGTGAATATTCCGATCAGATTATTGATGAGGGCTTCACTGACTGGAATAAGCCTGAATCACATGAAACTGTATATTATGCTGAATATAATGGACATGGCGATGGATATAAGCCTGAAAAAAGAGCAGCCTATGTTCATCAGTTAGATGAAGCACAAGCTGCCTTTTACAACATTGAAAATGTTATGCATTCTTAATTGATTGTTAATGAACCAAGCGATGTTCCTGATGATGTTGCCGACATAACCAAACCGGCTAATGAATTGGCATCGCTTTCTTTTACCTGAAATAATACAACTACTTCTTTACTCTCTCCTGCCGCCAGTGAAACATTCTTAAGTGTTGTAATATCATTCTTAAGCATTGAAGCATAATTGCTTACAGCTGTTGAGCCGGCTGTGAGCTTTAATACAACACCACCTGATGATGTAAGATTAACTGTTGAACCACTTGTATTAGTAAGTGTCATCTCAACAGCAACAACCTTACAGCCTGTCTGTGACGGCACTGAAACCACATAATTATCTGCCGGATACTGATTTCCCACAGTATAATCCTTATATGTAAGTGTCACACCATTAAATCCAAGTGCAGTTGGCAGCCCTGTTAATAAATCTGCTGATGCGTTCGCTGAATTACCTGACGCCTTAGTAGTCTGTATTGTATTATTATGTCCTGTAGTTGCAGACTGTGTCTGTGACGGTTTCTGTATACCAGACGAACTTGTTGTACCTCCACCATTCTGTGCTGAATTAAGCTTCTGATATTTCCATTCATTATCATATGAATACTTAAGAAGCGTTCCTGCTATATACTCAGCAACCAGATCATTATCTTCATTGGTTAATGTTACATCATCTTTGCCACAACCTGTGAGTGCAGATATACACAAAAGCACAAGCAGACCTGTTATAACTTTTTTCATATATATTTCCTCAATTTCCCTTTATAATTATTATCACCGTTCATGATGAATATACCAATTATTCTCATACACTGATAACAATTATATCATATTATGATTTACAATCAAGATTAAACCAGAATTCTACACCATCAGATACATTTCTGACACCATATTCCTGCCCCATTGAATCCATGATAGCCTTTACAATAGACAGTCCTATTCCATTACCTCCATATTCTCTTGTTCTCGCTTTATCAGTCTTGTAGAACTTCTCCCATATTCTTTCAAGATCTTCATCAGCAATATTCTTTCCACTATTATATACAGTAACGGTAATAGTTCCCCCATTCTCTGATTTTTCAGTTCTCACCTCAATTGCACGCTTTCCATCACAGTGATTAAGTGCATTAGATATATAATTAGTAAGCACTTCCTCTGTCTTGTATTCATCAGCCCACACAAAATTATGCTCATTACGGTTATCAAATACTATACTCATATTTTTCTGTCCCGCTCTTATTGCATTGGCATCTGCTACAGAAGCAATAAGCTCATTAATATCAAATCTCTCCATCTCAGGCTCATCATTTCCGAATTCTATCTGATTAAGTGTAAGAAGTCTCTTAACCATTGTATTCATCTTGTTTGCCTCGTCCATAATAACATCACAGTAAAATTCCATGCTTTCAGGATCATCTGTTATGCCTTCCTTAAGACCCTCTGCATATCCTTGTATAAGTGCAATAGGAGTCTTTAACTCATGAGATACATTTGAAAGAAAATCTGTTCTCATTATCTCGAGCTTTTCTTTTTTATCAATATCTTTCTTAAGTTCAAGGTTAGCCTTCTTAAGCTCTGCAATATTCTGTTCAAGCTTCTCAGACATATTGTTCATGCTCTTTCCAAGCAGACCAATCTCTCCCTTATCACTTCCCTCATATCTTGCATTGAAATCCATCTCTGACATCTTCTCAGCAATATTAGAAAGCTGCTTAATCGGTCTGGTAATATATGTTGATACTACAAATGCTGCAATTATACCAACAGCAAGAATTGCTCCTCCAACATACTTAATAAGAGTTGTCGATATATTTACATTATCTTTTATTCCCTGGATAGGAGTTCTTAATATAATTGAATATCCATTGTCAAGTGTACCCCATATCTCAAGATAGTAATCTCCAAGCCTTTCATCATACACCTTCTGTAACGTGTAATTATCATTGGAACTTATGATTGTCCTGTTCTCAACAAGTGATGTACCTGACATATCAATAATATCTTCCAGACGCTTTCTATGCTCCTTCTTATCATCCTTGTCTGCCGGGTTATCTGAATCATCTTCCTGATCCTTAGGTTCCGGTGCTTTATCCTGTGAACCATTATTCTTAAAAATATCTCCATTAAATATACTCATACGAAGACGTTCCATCATTGAATCATCTCCCTGAGTACTTACATATATGGTACACCAGCTGCTGTCAACTACAAGCACAGATATTCCCTTTGCTGTAGATATATTCTCCATATCAGCACACATAGTATCTTTATCTATCTGTAAATCAGTATATTTCTGCATGATTTCATTAACATTCTCATAAGAATTAATCATGCTCTTCTGCTTACGGTTCATATACACTTTTTCTGAAAAAATGCTGTTAAACCCAATAAGCATTGCCACAAGACATGTAACAGTAACTACCAGAAGAAGTGTAATCTTAAACTTGATTGAATGTATCTTCATCTTTAATTGCCTTCCTTATTCGCAGAATCAGTCAACAATGAACTTGTAGCCCATACCCCAGATTGTCTTGATGTAATCGCCCTTCTCCCCCATCTTCTTTCTTAATTTCTTAACATGGGTATCTATAGTTCTTGCATCACCATAGTAATCATAATTCCATACATTGTTAAGAATCTTCTCTCTTGACAACGCAAGCCCTTTATTCTCAACAAAATAAGTAAGCAGTTCAAACTCCTTATAGCTTAACTCTATCTCTTCACCATCAATCTTAACAATATGTGCCGCTTTATCTATAGTAATTCCACCAATCTCAATTATCTCGTTGCTGTCAACACCATATGCTCGTCTTATAATAGCATCAACTCTGGCTGTAAGTATCTTAGGTGAAAATGGCTTGGCTATATATTCGTCAGCACCACATTCAAAACCTTGTAGTTCATCCATCTCCTCACCCTTTGCTGTAAGCATTATAATAGGAACTTTAGAATCCTTTCTTATCTGCCTGCACACTTCCCAGCCATCCATTCTTGGCATCATAACATCAAGAATTATAAGTGCAATATCCTTGTTCTCCATAAATGTATCTACAGCTTCTACACCATCAGCCGCCTCTATAACAGCATAGCCTTTTCTTGTCAGAAAATCACTTACAAGCTTTCTCATTCTGCTTTCATCATCTACTACTAAAATCTTCATCTTATCCATATGTAATCCTCACTTTCACGGTGAATTAATTATCTATATACTATCTGATAAATATGTTTAAAATGTGTACTCTATTCATATATTTATATTATGACTACTTTGTTGACTGCTGTGATGATGATTTTAAAGACTGCTTTGATTCAAGCTCCGCTTCCCTTGAATTAAGCTCTTTCTCTTTTTCCTTTAACTTGGCTTCCTTAGATTCAAGCTCTGTCTGCCATGAAGAATACTTATTCTGTACATTCACTTCATAATTAATGACATTAGAATTAGAGCCTGTCTTAAGAATAAAAAACATTGCAATTAACGCAATAACAAGAAACACATTTACAATCATAATTCTCATATAATTATTCTTGTACTTTGCCACCTGAATTGAGAGAGTATGCAGCTCACTTCTATGCTCATTTCTTTCACGTCTTCTGTCAATCGCAATCTGTGTTTCACTCTTTACCGGAATCGGCTTAATCTTATCATCTGGAATATCTGGTGAATTATACAGAAACTGCTGTAAATTCTTGAGATAATTAAGTCCAATTGATGTATAAAATAACTGTCTGTCAATTATCTTATTATACAACACATACACCTGTTTCGGATCTTTACTGTCCGTCTTTCCAGACAGATACTTAATAGCATTCATCTCATCTTTTGCTTCCTGCGCTTCCTGCTTCGTCTTAAAAGTATATCCACCGACAACAAAGCCTTTATCTTTATTCACATTCTTATTATCGCTCATAAGTTTCACTTCCCTAGTCCAAACATTTCACGGCATATCTTTTTGCCACTCTCTGTTTTAAAAATGTTGTTATATACCTTTAAAGCAGCTTCCTTTGTAAGATTATCATCGCATATGTTAACTAAGAAATCTGCCTCAACAAGTATCTGGTAGTCAATACCATCAATATTGTTGTATGTATGATGATGTCCTATCAGATACTGCACTCTTTCTGAAACTTTGCTGTCAAAGCCAAGCCTGTCTAGAAGTTCTGCGGCAATAGCAGGGCCTTCTTTTTCCTGCATTTTTCCTCCGCACTCACCATATTTTTCCTCACATGTATGAATTCCGATATCATGTGTAAGTGCCGCTGTTTCAATTATAAATAGACATTTGTCATCAACATTTTCCATCTGTGCAATCAGCTTCGCATAGCTGTGAACCTTGCAAAAATGCTGTATTCTCTTAGCGTCTCCTCTATATAATTCAATCATTGCCATATGAAGTCTGTTAATCATAATGTCTCCTTTTAATAACCAAGTGTATCATTTACAAGTATTACATGTATTCTTCCGACATGGCGTGAATATCTTGTAATCAGGAACTGACAGCATAATGTGTCTGGTGATTTGCAGTCAAAGCATTTGCCGGTTGTTTTACAAGGTGTCTTGACATCAAAATTCTGCGCATTGGTTGGTGCAGCTATATTTCTTGCACGCTTCATTGCCGAATCGAGGTCTGAACAGACTTTGTTCATTCCAACTATGAAGATTACCTTCTTTGGTCCTTGTGCTATGCATGAAACACGGTTAGAATTGCCATCAATATTTACAAGTATTCCATCACTTGTCATTGCATTTGCACTTGATAAGAACACATCCGCGTCATATGAAGCCAGAAGTCCCTCTCTTGGAGTCATCTTAGAGCGGTCTATATAATTGTAATTACCCTCCTTCAAAGCCTCCACAAGTCCAATCTCCTGCGCGCTGTGGCAACCGCCCATAGCAATTGTGCTTTCCTCGTCAATTAACTCCAAAGCTTGCTTTAAAGCAGCTTCTTTATCCTCTGCATAATATCCTGACATATTTCTTGACTGTAAACCCTTAATCACAGTCTGTGCCAGTACTTCATTTCTTTTCTTTACATTTTCGTCCATACTTGTATCCTCCAGTTATATTGTAATCAACTTTATCAATGTGTCCATTATAGCATACATTTCTACTTGATACTCATAACAAACTTTTCAAGCTTCTCCTGATTATCCTTTGCAGCATTACTATTGCGGTCTGCTAACGCAACCTGACTTTTTATATTTTTAAGACTTTTTGACAACTGTGCAAGACATCTGTCATTGTCCCCGCCACCGCTGAATGTAAACACAGCGTCTATTTTATCTGCCACGCCGTAATTTTTTATAAATGTGTTGACCGGGGACGCAGGCATACCTGCCCATACTGGCATACCCAATATAATTTCGTCATAATAATCTATGTTATCTGGAACACCTTTTATCTTAGGTCTCCTTACAAATGTTGACTGCATTCCTCCAACAAACATCTGCCTCACTGTATTCTTGGGTAATGGCTTAACTAAATCTATCTCAAAGATTTTTGCTCCCAGCTTTCTTGCAATAACCTTTGCAGCTTCCTTTGTATTTCCTGATAATGAATAATAAACAACAGCTCTGTTCATAGCTGACTCCTCCTGAAATGTTATATATTCCTATATTACGATATTATATATTTTACGCTTTTGTGTATTAAGTGGCAATCACTTATAATAAAATAAAAAAGATGCAACAATCTGTTTCAAATTGCTGCATCCCATGTTAATCATTTATTATTGATTACATATCTTATATTGTCATTGATTCAAAATACTTTAGCGTATTTTGCAATTTAATCAAAAATCAATTTGTGATATATCTATAGATTTACATTTAAAATATAACTACTTGCACATCTCAGCCACAACCGCATTGATAACCTTGCCATCAGCCTTGCCCTTAAGCTCTGACATGACAGCTTTCATTATCTGACCCTTGTTCTTAGTAGCTATGACATCTGCAAACTTCTCATTAAGAATTGTTCTTACCTCATCCTCTGAAAGCATTTTAGGTGCAAACTCTGACATAACAGCCAGACGTGCATTATATTCTTCTAATAACTCAGTTCTGTCCGCTGGACAAGTATCTATCTGTTCCTTGATACTCTTAAGCTCTTTTAATATAGCCTGGTCTACCATCTCATCAGGGATATCTTCACGACAGCCCGAATCAATAGCAAGCTTTTTAGCCGCAGATACAAGTACTGCTATAGAATCCTTTCTCGCCTTATCTCTTGCCTTCATGGCATCAATCATAGCTTTCTGTAATGTTGTAAAATCCATTTCTATAACCTCCCTTAAAATCACTACCATAAATTGTAAATCAATTTAACCTCAATTACAATATTTTTTGTTAAATCATGGCTGTACTCATGATATAGATTATTCATGAGTTACGTTTATATTGTACATTTTGACTGTTGAGCCTGCATTCTCACTATTATCTTCACAATCCTGAATATAATTTCCAGCTTTAAAATAATTATAAAAATCAATCCAACCTGTTGTTACCGGATTATAACTATATTCATATTTTTGTGATATTCCATTACTACTAATTGAAACATAACCTGTACCATCAATTATCTGTATAGATATTGTGAATTTCTGGTTCAGCTCTACTTCGTCAAAATAATATATTTTCTGGTCTTCATATGATTGAGGATGTGCTTTATAAGTAATAGCAAGCCGTTTTTTGTTTCCCTCATATATTACCTTCAAAGGAACTGGTCCATTATCACCATTTGGATATATCCCATGCACCTGACATACCATCACTCTGCCATTTGCTGGAATTTTTGTCACTGCCTCTTCAACATCAAGACAATGTCTGCCATTCCAGTCCCAGTTCACTGTTTTATCGTCTCCCATCATTTCCCGCAATTCAGAACGTGCATATTTTGTGTTAACAGTTTTGGGGGCACTGACTGGTGTATTAAATACAAATGCACTATCTGAATCGTCATAATAAAAATATTCACTTGAATAATTGTCAAACGAAATACCTGTTCCTTTTCCTACTTCTTTAATTTTCGTATCGCTGCCATCCTGTAATTCTGGAATCTGTAATTTCCAATGAGCATTCAGCTTTTCAATAAATATTGATTTATAATTAATTGAATTATCCTCTTCTGCCTCAGATACAGGCCACACACAACCTGTAAATACTATGCCCGCAATTATTCCACTTATAATGAGCATAGTCCACTTGTACTTTCTTATCCTCATCACAACCCCTTATATATCTTCTCTATCCACGCCATCACTACATTTTTAGGTCGTGCAAATGGCTCTTTATGACTAAGCATAAAATATGGTGCTTTTATCTTTTCAAGCGCATTAATCTCTTCTTTTAAAAGGCTTTTATTATATTCTCTTACTGGACCCTTAGTTGCCGGATACAATGCATCTCCAAGGAAGCAATATCTCCCGTCTACTTCCATTGCTACACTTCCTTTTGAGTGACATGACGGAAGCTGAAATATATGAAACTTATGAAAACCAGCATCAATATACATATCATCAGATACAATTTCACCTTTATTAGTGTGCTTATAAGTATATTTCCCTTGATAAATTTTTATCCTGTCTTTTATCTGTGGATGTCCTTTATCCTGCGCTTCATCATTCTTCCATAATCCGCATATTTTATCCAGATTGCCAATATGGTCAAGATGAAAATGTGACAATACAATATTAATATTTTTACCATCACAATTAATCTCTTTTAAATGTTCTATAACATCGGGATGATTTCCGACATCATAAAGCCATATATCATCACTTCCCTCAATTACCACAACATTAGACGACAACGGCGATTCCGATGGTGTGATATAAGATATTCCATGCTCTATTTCTATTATATTCAATTCACTCATTGTTATATATTAATCTCCACGGTTCAAACTTTTTTCACAGATTCATCACCAGTTATTCATATTATACCGCTATTATTCCATTATCAACAAGTGAATAATATATCAACAGATAAAACCATAATTAACTTATCAGACATACCTGCCTTAGCTGAGTATTTCAACCATAATACTGGCACAAATTGGATCAAATACTGTATCTGCCATCCTTTCAATATTGTCCCTGATATCGGATATGTCTTCATTCCTGCCTATGTGTCGGTCAGCATAATCAGCTATTGCAACAATACGTGCAAGCAATGGAATATCATCGCCGCTTATACCCTCATTAAAACCACTTCCGTCATAATTCTCGCGGTGATATCTGACTGCCTGTGCAATTCTTTGGAATTCATCTGTCTGTAACATATTAATAATCTGATACCCCTTACTGACATAGGTCTTAAAAATCTCATACTCGTCATCTGTAAGACCAGCCTTGTTAATAAGTGCATCCGGTATGCCAATCATTCCAATCTCATGCAGTAATCCTGCCTTATAAGCATCATCACATGATTTCTTATCAAGATTCATTCTCTGTGCAATACTCCTTGAATACTCTGCCACATTATTACAGTGCTCCTCTTCTCCCGGTATCTTGGCTGCCAGAGCTTTGGATATTGTATTGATAACCTTCATTGACATAGATTCAAGCTTTTTCTTCTCATCATGCACACGTTCCTCAAGTATCTGGTTTCTCTTTCTTTTTTCAACCCAGTAACGCTGGATAATATACATAAGGCAGTATGATATAAGAACGAAACATATAAACAGATATGGAAAACGAAGCGTTATATTATCGCCGTATATAAACTTGGCTGACATAGCAACATTGAGCCTGAAACACACAATTACCATAATTAAAAACACAAAATTAAGCACAATGCTGTTACGTATTCCAAGCACAAATACAATTCCACATGCAAATATCATGGAAAACATTACGCTGAAATATCCGATACTCGCATGATAATACACATAAAATACTGGTATGCTTAGAATTATGCACACTATCGCATCTATCCATGTTCTGTAATAAAATCTTGAAACCATTATATTAATAAAAAGAACTGTGACCATTATAATTAATGATATTATATAATCATCTGGTGCTCCATAGACAATTCCATTAGGAATACTGATAGCCCATATAAATCCAAATACAACCTTAATCCAGAATGCAAGGCTCTTATCTTCATATGGACACATTATCACTTCCCATATATGCTTTATTCGTGATACTACTCTGGTATTCTCTGACATATCTATATTACTATCCTGCCTTCCTCAATCAATGTAATTACAGTTTCTGCAACAGATTTATCAAACTGTGTTCCAGCGCCCTTCTCAAATTCACCGATAATATAATCCTTATCACAATGCTTTCTGTAACATCTGTTAGAATTCATCGCATCAAGTGAATCTGCTGCACTGATTATTCTTACCATCCATGGAAGTTCTTCTCCCTTAATTCCATATGGATAGCCCTTACCATCATATCTTTCATGATGGTACACAGCCCCCATATCTGCCTGTGGAAGAAATTCCAGACCAGATAATATCTGACCGCCCCAGACTGTATGATTCTTCATTATTCCATACTCCTCATCTGTAAGCTTTGCAGGTTTGTTAAGTACCGCATCTGGAACTGCAATCTTGCCAATATCATGCAGAAAGGCACTTCTATATATCAGTGAAATCTCTTCGTCTGTGAATTCATGTCCCTTCAGGTTCTTTGCGATAAGCTTGGAATACTCTGCAACCCTCTTTGAATGTTCCTGTGTATATTCATCCTTTTCATCAAGCATCTGGCTTATTGCTGTAACAGCATCAATCATAAGCTTCTTAGTCCCCTTTACAGCTTCAAGTACTTCTGCTTCAAGATTTTTCTCATTATCCGCCTGTCTTATCTGATACATCTTATAGAAAATATCCATGACAACTACAAGAAGACAGAAACCCCAGTAAAAAATCGGATAATAGAATAAATAATCCCTTGTGTAATTATATATAAGCATATTATTAAGAGGAGTCCAGAATAACGCCGTAATATACAAACCAAAAAATATACACACCGGCGCACCAAATGGCATGCCTAAAAGCACAAGTGTTATGACTGGCAGTAATAAAAACCATAATAGTGAAAAGCCATCATTAACTCCCACAATTGATAAAATAACTGCCAATATAAAAAATACTGCAACAGCAGCCTGACATATCATATATACATTTTTAATGTATTTTAATACAATTACAAGCACTATACTCATAACTGCAACTGCCAGTGTCACACCACCGATAATATATTTACCAAGCTTAAAATTCTCTATGTCAATCAGCAACATAACTAATACAAATATCATCATGACACTTTGAAGTGCCTTGGTATCTACCCTGACAGTTTTCTCATATCTGCATACCTGCCTGATTGACTCCACTATCTCCGATAAAAATCTCATTCCACGTTCCCCTGTCAATTTATCTTTATTATTACTATAATGATTGTATAATACTCACATTTTTAATTCAATTATTTTTGTATATTTTTGGCCGTATATTGTGTTATAATTAATGTGGTTTTTGTTCGTAACTTTTTATTAGCTAATCAAAGGAGATTACTATGACAAATATTGAAAATGAATTTTGGGAAGGCATGAATGGCATGTTTCCAGACATTATAAAAGCAATTACATCACTCTCCAGCAAATCATATGTATCAATTACCAATCTGAAGACAGGTGTAACATGGTGGTCACAGAGGGCTAGGGATTATTTTCATCTTGATGATAATTACATTATACGTGGTAAAGAAAAAGGCAGTAAGATGATTCATCCTGATGATATTGATATATTCAAGCAGGGATTTAAAGACAGAGTCAGTGGCAAGAAGCTTGATGAACCTTGGGAATACCGTATCCTTGATGGCAGCACTTATAATCGTTTTACTGCCAGGGCTAAGATGCTCTATGATTCTTATGGCAAACCTTTTATTATAGTTATCCGCTATAATAATTCTGGTATCGCCGATGAGATTGATTCTGTAACAGGTCTTTATACAGAAGCTGTTCTTGTCAAGAATATTGAGGATTATGTAACTAACAGGCGTCAGTCTGCACTTATGAAGATTGGACTTGACCAGTTCAGCCATATCAATGTAATGTACGGTGCTGCATTTTCTGATAAGATATTAAACTGCGTAGCCCAGTCTCTTATACATGTACTCAACGATGCTGGATTTGTATACAGGCTGTCTGGTGCCAAGTTTGTCATTACATTTGATAATATATCGCGTGATGAAATTCACAATATATATAACAAAATCACTGACACTTTATCGAATACAATCGAGGTTGAGGGTAAGAGAATTCCATTAAAGACATCTGCCGGTGCGATATTTATTGAGCCTTATATGAAAGAGACTAATGCTATCCGCAGCAGACTTACATATGCCCTTAACCACTCGCGCGATGAACATCACGGTGAGCTTGTCATATTCAATGATGAGGCTTGCGAGAACAATGAGAACCAGTTTGAATTAATAAGCATTATCCACCAGTGTGCCACTAAGAATTTTGAAGGCTTCCGCTTATTCTACCAGCCTATAGCCGACACTAAAGATGATAAAATCTGCGGCATGGAAGCATTAATCCGCTGGCAGCTTGAACCATATGGTCTTGTATCACCGGGAGTATTTATGGAATGGATTGAGGAAGATCCATGTATATTCGATCTCGGCAACTGGATACTAAGGACTGCATTAACTGATATTAAGAAAATGCGTGACAAGATACCCGGTTTCTTTGTTAATGTCAATGTCGCCGCAGCACAGCTTGAACGAAAAGAATTCAGAAGTTCTGTTCTTAATATTCTTAAAGAAACTGGTGCCAAGCCAGATGAATTATGCCTTGAATTAACTGAACGATGCAGGAATCTTGATATCAATTTCTTAAGAAATGAAGTAGCCTTCTTCCACTCTCAGGGAATCAAGATTGCCCTTGATGATTTCGGAACGGGTAACAGCTCATTAAGCCTTGCTCTTGAATTACCATTTGATGAATTAAAGGTTGATATGAGTTTCATAAGAGACATCAAGAATAAGCCACAAAATCAGGCTATGGTTCAGTCAATTGTGGACTACGCAAAGCGTACTAACACTGACACCTGTATCGAGGGAATTGAAGATGAGGAAGTCAATGACTACATAAGCCAGTTCGGAGCCACTTTCCATCAGGGCTACTTCTATTCTAAACCAGTGCCTATCGACCAGTTTGAGAAGATAATCACACAATAAAATTTAAACGCACAAAATCCGAACTCAAAGAGTTCGGATTTTGCATCAAAAATGGACCAGAGGGGAGTCGAACCCCTGTCCGAAAACCCATTCCCTGTTCTTCTACTATCATAGTTGATTGTTTAACATTCCCTCCGGTACACGGGAATCAACACCCTTGCACCTTTAGTAGCTTCATGATACGACCAGCATCTCAAAGCTTTGATACTGTCGTTTCCTACATGTTCGAAGCCTGGGTCTTAAAGTGTAGGTGCTTTAAGTCAGACTGCTGCAATTAGGCAGCGTATGCTAAATTATCGTTAGCGTTTATATTTAAGTTTGGATTTTGACGCTTTCCTGCGGATAGCTTCACCAGCTTCAAGATCCCCGTCGAAACCTTTACTAGCCCGTGTGTAAGCAGTTTTATCTGCTTATTTATATTAACATTGGCATAATGCCAAGTCAATGAACTTGTTATTCAAAACTGATAAAATATTTCTAAAATCTGAGATTCTTGTTCTTGAATTCCTTCTGTGCATCTCTTATCTGGTCTTTCTTTGCAATAGAATCTCTCTTGTCAAAGTTCTTCTTACCTTTTCCAAGACCAATTTCCATCTTCACCTTTCCCTCTTTCAGATATACCTGAAGTGGAACAAGTGTGTATCCTTTAATTGTAAGTTCACCTGTAAGCTTATTAATCTGATTCTTGTGAAGAAGCAGCTTCTTAGGTCTTAAAGGATCTTTATTGAATATATTTCCCTTCTCATATGGTGTAATATTCATACCTAATACATACACTTCACCATTCTCAATCTTAATGTAAGATTCCTTAATTGAGCACTTACCTGCTCTGATTGATTTAACCTCAGTGCCGTGAAGTACCATGCCCGCCTCGTATTTCTCTTCTATAAAATAATCAAAATAAGCTTTCTTATTGTTCGCTATAAGTCTGTTTCCTGATGCGCTTGTTTTTGATGCCATGTCAGTCTCCATTCTATTCTATGCAAATGCAAAATCAATTGTTCTTAGTATCTTATCGGTGCCTATAACCACAACCTTAACCTTCTGTCCGAGCTTGTAACTTCTGTTTCCAAGTTCTCCTACCATCTCATAGTGTTCCTCGTCAAATGTATAGAAGCCCTTCATATTATTGACAGAAACCATGCCCTCGATAGTGTTTGGAAGCTCAACATATACACCCCACGCGGTAACACCTGAAACAACTCCGTCAAATGTTTCTCCGACAAACTGTTCCATATACTCAGCCATCTTAAGCTTGTCTGTATCTCTTTCAGCGTCTGCCGCACGCCGCTCCATAGCACTTGTCTGGACAGCAACATCCGGTAATATTGCATCATAGTGGTCAGCTCTCTTAGGACTTAAACCTCCGTGAAGATTCTCCTTAATAATTCTGTGAATCTGCAGATCAGGATATCTTCTGATAGGCGATGTGAAATGACAGTAATACTTGGCAGCAAGTCCAAAATGTCCTACACATTCAGTAGTATACTTAGCTTTCTTCATAGAGCGGAGTGTCAGTCTGCTTATAAGATTCTCAGCATCAGAACCCTCTATCTCAGAAAGAAGCTTCTGAATCTCCTTAGGTCTTAAATCATCAGTAAGCCTTAATGTATAACCGAAGTTATTAATAAATGTGGCTAACTTACGCATTTTTTCCGGATCAGGATTCTCATGAGTTCTATATAGAAATGGCATATCCTGCCAGAAATAATCCTCTGCAACAGTTTCATTAGCAGCAAGCATAAAATCCTCAATAATCTTAGTTGCTACATTTCTGTCATATGGCTTAATATCAGTTGGGTGACCATTCTCATCAAGTATAATCTTACTTTCAGGGAAATCAAAATCAACCGAACCTCTTGCAAATCTCTTCTTTCTAAGAAGCTCCGCAGCCTCTTCCATCATATGAAACATTGGAACAAGCTCTTTATACTTCATAATTTCATTAGTATCATTATCTACAAGAATCTTTTTTACGCTTGTATAGCTCATTCTTCTGTCTACATTAATAACAGTTTCACATATTCTATGTCCAACAATATTTCCCTTTTCATCAATATCCATAAGGCAGCTGAGTGCCAGTCTGTCTTCTCCCTGATTAAGTGAACATATCCCATTAGATAACTTATGCGGTATCATTGGAATAACACGGTCTACAAGATAAACGCTTGTACCTCTCTTAAGTGCCTCTTTATCCAGCGCGCTTCCCTCTGTAACATAATGGCTTACATCCGCAATGTGGACACCTAGATGATATACAGGTCCTTCTTTCGAGATAGATACTGCATCATCCAAATCCTTCGCATCCTCACCATCTATAGTAACCATCTGAATATTTCTTAAATCAACTCGTCCAGCCTTATCCTTTTCACTGACAACATCAGGAATATCATTAATTGCCTTCTTAACTGATTCAGGAAACTCCACTGGTAAATCATATGCCTTGATAATAGACATTATGTCCACACCCGGGTCATCTATATGTCCAAGTACTTCTGTGACCTCCCCCTGTGGATTCTTACTCTGGCTGCCGTAATCACTTATAGAAGCAACTACCTTAGAACCTTCAACCGCTCCATTCATGAATTCCTGTGGTATAAATATATCACAGTTAATCTTTGCATTATCAGGAATAACAAAACCATACGTTCTGTTCTTCTGGAATGTTCCGACAACTTCCTTAACCTCATGCTCAACAATAGCAACAATTTTACCTTCAGCCCTCTTACCGCCATTCTTCTCAGTTGTTATCACAACCTTGACTTTATCATGATAGAAAGCATTCATCGTGTCATTAGCCTTGACAAATATATCATCTTCCCTGTCAGGTATTACTACAAAGCCAAATCCCCTGCTTGTGCTTTCAAATGTTCCAACAAGTGCTACATTTTCAGGCTTCATATACTTACCCTTCTTTGATACACCTATTGTTCCATCTGCAACAAGACTGTCAAGCACTTCCATAAGCTCAGAACGCTTAGCTTTAGGAATATCGAGAAGCATAGCGATTTCTTTAGCTTTCATTGGAACATACAGTTCATTATTAAGAATCATATCAGCAAGCATCTGTCTTCGCTGTTTAAATATATCCTTCTCCATATCCCTTATATCCCTTTCTAACCATTAAATATACAGATTCTACCAGATTGCTCGTAAAAGCAAAAACACTCTTAAGAAATTATCCGTTTCTTAAGAGTGTTCGTAATTTAGAAATTAAAATTAAGTATAACTGCTATAACAACAAAAAGAATTACAAGAATCTTGGTTATCTTAACAAGCTTGCCTTCCATTGAACGGCCCTTGTTCTTACCCCAGTATGAATCAGCAGCACCACTAATTGTTCCTGACAATCCGTTCTGCTTACTTTCCTGCATAAGAATTATTATTGCTAAAGCTATACAAATTACTACAAATACTCCCATTAAACCAATTCTTAATACATCTCCGACAGACATATGAAACAATGGAATTATCTTATTCATACCATCCTCATTCCTGCGCATCATGCGCTTTTTATTACATAATTATGCCAATACGGCAACATAGGTCATTCTATCACAAATAAACATTTTGTGCAAGAAAAATCAACAAATTAATTTCAACCCTTTGATTAGTTCTTCTTCACAAGAAGAGACTCACCTGTCATCTCAACTGGTTTCTCAAGTCCCATAATTTCTATAAGTGTAGGAGCGATATCACATAATCTTCCACCCTCACGAAGTGTATAATTCTCATCATAATTAACAAGAATGAATGGAACAGGATTAGTTGTATGCGCTGTATGTGGAGCTCCTGTTTCGTAATCAATCATCTTCTCAGCATTTCCGTGGTCTGCGCAGATGAAGAGAACTCCGTCAACATCCTTTACTGCATCTACAGCCTTTCCAACAAGCTCATCAACCTTCTCTACAGCCTTGATTGCAGCTGGAATAACGCCTGTATGTCCAACCATATCAGGATTAGCGAAGTTGATAATAATAACATCATATTTGTCAGACTTTATAGCCTCAACTAAGTCCATACCTACTTCCGGAGCACTCATCTCTGGCTTTAAGTCATATGTTGCAACATCCTTAGGTGAGTTAACAAGTAATCTGAACTCATCAACATTAGGATCTTCAACACCGCCATTAAAGAAGAATGTAACATGTGCATATTTCTCTGTCTCAGCAAGTCTTAACTGCTTCTTTCCATGATTAGCAAGGAATTCACCAAATGTGTTCTTAATATTCTCTTTCTTGAATGCAACCTTCTTGTTAGGGATTGATTCATCATAATCCTTGAAGCATACAAATGTTAATGGAATAAATCCTGTCTTTCTTTCAAATCCTGTAAACTTATCATCGCAGAACGCTCTTGTCATCTCTCTTGCACGGTCTGGACGGAAGTTAAAGAATATAACAGAATCATTAGCCTTAACTAATGAAAGTGGCTGACCATCTTTACAGATAACTGTTGGCTCAACGAATTCATCTGTCTTACCATTATCATATGACTCCTGAAGTGCCTGTGTAGCTGACTCGGCCTTAATGCCATCACCTGTTACAAGTGAATCATAAGCCTTTTCTACTCTGTCCCAGTTATTATCTCTGTCCATTGCATAGTAACGACCTGATAAAGATGCGACCTTACCAACTCCGATTTCTGCCATCTTATTCTCAAGTGTCTCAACAAATCCCTTAGCTGAAGCTGGAGGTGTATCTCTTCCGTCGAGGAACGCATGAACATATACCTTAGATACTCCCTGCTGCTTTGCCATCTCTAAAAGTCCATATACATGGCTTAAATGACTGTGAACACCACCATCTGATAAAAGTCCGAAAAGGTGAAGATCCGAATCATTCTTCTTGCAGTTCTCCATTGCCTCAAGTAATTCTTCGTTCTTAAAGAATGTACCATCTTCAATATCCTTAGTAATTCTTGTAAGATCCTGATATATAATTCTACCAGCACCAATATTCATATGACCAACTTCTGAATTACCCATCTGTCCGTCTGGAAGACCTACAGCAAGTCCTGAAGCATATCCCTTCTGGAACGGGCATTCCTTCATAAGCTTATCCATAACAGGAGTATTAGCCATAGCAATAGCATTACCCTCTGTTCTATCATTTAAACCATAACCATCAAGTACCATTAAAACTACTGGTTTTTTACTCATAATGTGATTCTCCTTTAAATGTATTCTAATTAATTGCCTATAGCATGATAGCACATTTGTAAAAAAAATCAAAGACCTTGTCTTGAATATTATCATCAAAACAAGGTCTTTTCATGCTTATTTACTTATTATAATTAACTATATCCGCAAAATCCGGCTTGAGACTTGCACCTCCTACCAGTCCACCATCAATATCAGGCTGGGCAAAAAGCTCTGCTGCATTAGAAGCATTAACACTTCCTCCATAAAGAATCCTTATCTGATCCGCTGTTTCTTTATCATATAACTCTTCGAATACAGTTCTTATAAATCCGCATACTTCCTGTGCCTGCGCTGTAGTTGCAACCTTTCCTGTTCCAATAGCCCAGATTGGCTCATAAGCAACTATTGTATGAAGCACCTGATCTTTAGTAACACCAACATATGCTTCTACTATCTGTTCTTTAACGAAATCAAGTGTAATCCCTTTTTCTCTCTGTTCAAGTGTCTCTCCACAACAAAGAATTGGGATAATGTCATGTTCAAGAGCTTTATGAAGCTTAAGATTAAGAACTGTATTGCTTTCGTTAAAGTACATTCTTCTTTCTGAATGTCCTATGATAACATGGCTTACCCCCGCATCAACAAGCATCTCTGGCGATAATTCACCGGTAAATGCTCCTTTCTCCTGATAATATACATTCTCTGCCCCAATATGTATATTAGATCCTTTCACTGCCTCCACTACAGGTACTATGTCAATTGATGGCACACAGAACACAACATCAACATCCGGATTATTAACATTCGGTTTCAATTCAGTAACGAGCTTAACTGCCTGGCTTGGTGTCATATTCATCTTCCAATTGCCTGCTATTACTTTTCTTCTCATTCTACGCCTCCCCACAGGAAATTATCCATAATAACATATATATGGACAATCCTATTAAATTATTCCCATATAACTATCCTAGTAAAATAAATAATAGCATACTTTAATACATATTTCAAGTATAGTTTGTGAAATAAATAACAAAAATCCGGACCTTACTTAACAAAAAATAAGATCCGGATTAAAAATATTATTATATAACTATGTCAGTAAAATTAATTACTTATCGTTAGCTGCAACTACACCTGGAAGTTCTTTACCTTCAAGGAATTCAAGAGATGCTCCACCACCTGTAGAGATGTGTGTCATCTTATCTCCGAATCCTAAGTTGTTAACAGCAGCTGCTGAATCACCACCACCAATGATTGTTGTAGCATCTTTAAGCTGTGCAAGTTCTTCTGCAACAGCAATTGTTCCTGCTGCGAAATTAGGGAATTCAAATACTCCCATTGGTCCATTCCATACTACAGTCTTGGCATCCTTTAAAGCTTCCTTGTAAAGCTCACATGTCTTAGGTCCAATATCCATACCCATGTCATCATCTGCCTGATGTCCTGCTTCTACGACATGTGAAGGAGAATCATTGCTGAATTCCTTAGCTACAACTGTATCGATAGGAATAAGCATTTTAACGCCCTTTTCTTCAGCCTTCTTCATCATATCCTTAGCATAATCAAGATAATCATCCTCTACTAATGACTGACCTACATTACCACCATGTGCTTTCTGGAATGTATAAGACATACCACCACCGATAATAAGTGTATCAACCTTATCAAGAAGATTATTGATAACTGAAATCTTAGAAGAAACCTTTGAACCACCAAGAATTGCAACGAAAGGTCTTACAGGATTATTAACTGCATTTCCAAGGAAATCAATTTCCTTCTGCATAAGATATCCAACAACAGCTGTATCAACATACTGTGTAACACCTACATTAGAACAATGTGCTCTGTGAGCTGTACCAAATGCATCATTAACAAATACATCTGCAATAGAAGCTAAATCCTTAGAAAATGCTTCACCATTCTTAGTCTCTTCTGGTCTGAATCTTGTATTTTCAAGAAGAATAACATCTCCATCATTCATTGCAGCAACAGCTGCTCTTGCATTATCGCCTACAACAGTATCATCTGCTGCAAACTTAACTTCCTGACCAAGAAGTTCTGAAAGTCTCTTTGCAACTGGTGCAAGAGAAAATGCAGCATCTGGTCCCTTTGGCTTTCCAAGATGTGAACAAAGAATAACCTTTCCTCCATCAGCAATAAGCTTCTTGATTGTTGGAAGAGCAGCTACAAGTCTTGTTTCATCTGTAATTCTGCTTCCATCTAAAGGTACATTAAAATCACATCTGCATAATACTCTTTTGCCCTTTACATTGATATCATCAATAGACTTTTTATTAAGCATATTAATATCCTCCATATAATACATAAAATAGCTACATATACAGCTTTATAAAAAACCGGAGAATAGTCATACCATTCTCCGGCAAAAACAATCTAAATGATTAGTTTAATTCAGCGAAGTACTTAATTGTTCTAACCATCTGGCTTGTGTATGAGTTCTCATTATCATACCAAGAAACAACCTGAACCTGGCAACCACCGTTTGGAAGTTCATTAACCATTGTCTGAGTAGCATCAAATAATGAACCAAATCTCATACCAACGATATCGCTAGATACAATCTGCTCTGTATTGTAACCGAATGACTCTGTTGCAGCAGCCTTCATAGCAGCATTAACTTCATCAACTGTAACCTTCTTAGCAACTACAGCATTAAGGATTGTTGTAGAACCTGTAGGTGTTGGAACTCTCTGAGCAGCTCCAATAAGCTTTCCGTTAAGTTCTGGGATAACAAGACCGATAGCCTTAGCAGCACCTGTTGAGTTAGGAACGATGTTGCAAGCACCTGCTCTAGATCTTCTTAAATCACCCTTTCTCTGTGGTCCGTCAAGAATCATCTGGTCACCTGTGTAAGCATGAATTGTACACATAATACCTGACTCGATTGTTGCACAATCGTTAAGTGCCTTAGCCATAGGAGCTAAGCAGTTTGTTGTACAAGAAGCAGCTGAGATAATCTGATCATCTGCTGTAAGTGTCTCATGGTTTACATTGTAAACGATAGTCTTAAGGTCGTTTCCAGCTGGAGCTGAGATAACTACCTTCTTAGCACCTGCATTAATATGAGCCTGTGCCTTAGCCTTAGATGTATAGAATCCTGAACACTCAAGAACTACATCAACACCAATCTCTCCCCATGGGCAGTTATTAGCATCTGGCTCTTTGTAAATCTTGATAGTCTTACCTTTAACTGTGATTGTACCAGCCTCATCATCAGCTGTTACCTGATCTTCCTCACCGAAGTTAACATATCTTCCCTGTGATGAGTCATACTTTAAAAGATGAGCAAGCATCTTAGGGCTTGTTAAATCGTTAATAGCAACTACCTCATATCCTTCTGCACCAAACATCTGTCTGAATGCAAGTCTACCGATACGACCAAAACCATTGATTGCAACTTTTACTGACATAAAAACAATTCCTCCTAAAATGAATTTTTATAACATAGTTTGTTAAAATTTCAACTACCGTGTATTTTACATAAGAAGAAGCAAAATATCAAGGCTTTCTTCCCATTTTTTACATTTTTGCACTTTTTTCAATAATAACACATTATCAATTAGTCATTTTGACGAAACTTTAACAAATTCTGTATCCAATATTATCTACTTAACACTAATCCCCGCTTAATACTGACTTAAAGGAAACATTTCTTTGTATTCCTCAAAATATTTATCAAAATTAGTTCCATTATCTTTCTTGAGATTAATAAGATACTCATGTGTATCAAACACATTTAACTCAAGCTCAATAATCGCAACTGCCACGTTAGAACAATGGTCAGCAATTCTCTCGAAATCTGTAAGCAGATCATTAAATATAAAGCCCTGATGAAGTGTACATTCACCTTTCTGGACACGCTTGACATGATTCATCTTCATTTCATCACAATATATATCAACGAGTTCTTCTAACGGCTCTGTCTTATAGGCATATTCAACCTTGTTCTGTTCAAATGCATCTATTACATTTCCAACTATTTCTTTCATAATTAATGACATCAGTTCAACATCTTCAACAGCACAATCAGAAAACCTAAGCTTTTCATTAAACAGTTCTGCTGCTGCCTGTGATATGTTAACAGCATGGTCACTTATTCTCTCAAAATCAGAAATTGTATGGAGAAGCTTTGAGACCTCCTTGTTCTGTCCAGAAGTAAGCTCCTGCTGTGTAATCTTTACAAGATAAGTTCCAAGCTTATCTTCATATCTGTCAACCTTATCTTCTCTTCTCTGAATCTTGTCATATTTTTCCTGCGAAAATGTATCCAGTAGTTCCATGGAACGAATAAGATTTTTCTGTGCCATATGTGCCATTGAACAAAGAACTGTCTTAGCCTGTTCAATAGCAACTGTAGGATGAGCAATAAATCTGTCATCAAGTACACTGATTTCAACAATATCTTTATCTTCCTCATCAACAACCTCCTTGAAAATTGCACATACCATCTTTTCAAGGAATCTGATGAATGGAAACAGTACAGCAACTGTTGCAACTCTGAATAATGAGTTCACAAATGCTATCGAAACAGTTGTCATCGTTCTGTCCATAAATGAAAAATGCACAAAATGATTAATACTATAAAATACTACTGCCCATATTAAAGCACCAAGTGCATCAACAAGAAGATATACAAATGCTGTTCTCTTACCATCTGTAGTCGCACCAAATGAAGAAATGATAACAGGCATGGCAGCTCCGACAGCAATACCCATTATAATAGGCAGTGCTACTGAAAATGAAATAGCTCCTGTAACTGATAAAGCCTGAAGAATACCAACTGTAGCAGATGCACTCTGCAAAACGGCAGTAACCAAAAGTCCTATAAGTATTCCTATAAATGGATTAGAAAACTTGGTAAGCATATCAATAAATGCCGGCTCAGATCTTAATGGTGCAACTGCTGCACTCATGTTCTGCATTCCTACCATAAGGATACAGAAACCTATCATAATATCACCTATATGCTTTTTTGTAGGGTTCTTACAGAACATCCTAAACATGATTCCGATAACACCAATAACAGCAGCAAGAACCTCTGTTGAAAGTAAGTCTACCCATCCGGCACCACCACTGATATCAGAAAGACATAATACCCATCCAGTAACAGATGTACCTATAATTGCGCCCATAATAATACCGATAGCCTGTTTCATTTTAATCATACCGGCATTAACAAAACCAACAACCATAACAGAAGTTGCCGACGATGACTGGATAATTGCCGTAACACCTGTACCAAGCAGTACTCCCTTAAGAGGTGTATTACTTAATCTATACAGAATAACTTCCAGTTTGCCACCAGCCACTTTCTTTAATCCATCTCCCATAAGCTGCATTCCAAAAAGGAAAAGCGCTATTCCTCCGAGAAGAATAATCACAATGTGTATCAATTCAAAACTCACGAAAGCTCCTATCTGCGCATAAAAGTCAAGGTCGGACAGCGTAGTTGGTACTTCTACATCTATGCGCATTCACATAATCAGAATTTATACGCTGTCTTCTTAATAATATCAATACTAATAATCATTTTCAAGGAAAAATTACCTATATTTTACATTAGCTTACATGTTCTACATAAACATCAAAAATATCAATTGCGGATTAATTATGTTTATGTATAATGTATATTGACATTTAAGCATATGACTAATATTTGATGGAGGACATTACTATGCTGTTATCAGATTCACATATACATACTATGTTCTCTTCCGATTCAGAGGAGAACCCTGTAAATGTTGTTAACAATGCTATTTCACTGGGATTTAAGCACATCTGTTTTACCGACCATAATGACTTTGATGCTCCTTTAGAAGATGGAAAAGTCATGTTTGACCTTGATTTTCCGGAATACATTAAGTATTTCCAGAATCTGAAAGAATCATACAATGATAAAATCAATATTCACATAGGTGTTGAACAGGGACTTATGAGAAGCGTCGCTGACAGAGTTAATGCTTATGATTCTGCAAAACAGCTTGATTTTATAATAGGCTCGTCACATCTTGTATATGGAGAAGATCCCTACTACCCTGAGTTCTGGGAGAAACGTTCTGCAAAGGATACTGTTTTAACTTATTACGAAAGTATTCTTGATAATCTTAGCTGCTGTCACAACTTTGATGTATATGGTCACCTTGATTATATTGCAAGATATATACCTGCCAATTCTTACACATATGACTGGCACGATTTTAACGATTTAATCTGCATAATTCTTAAAACAATCATTGAGCAAGGAAAAGGAATTGAGATCAACACTGCCGGTCTTAAATACGGAATGCCTGAACCTAATCCATGCCTTGATATTGTTAAAATCTATCACGACCTCGGAGGAGAGATAATCACTGTAGGTTCTGATGCACACGAAGTTAAGTTTTTTGCTTACAGATTTGATGTCGTGGCTGATATGCTTAAGAACGCAGGATTTAATTACTACACAATATTTAATGAAAGAAAGCCTGAGTTCATCAGATTATGATGAGCCCAGGCTTATTTTATATACATGTATCTTATCTGCACCTTCTACATACATCTGTAAAATCTGAAGCTGTAAGGTGGAAGAACTATTTTTCCAGATAAGTCTTCCTTCTTACCTGTTATAAGATTAAGTGCATCTGCACATTCTGTATCAAAGTACGCTGTGTACTCATTCTCATCTGCATTAATTGCAACAAGCACTTTTTCTCCATCTGCTTCCCTTTTGAATACATATTGTCTGTTTGTAAGCACTTTCTTTGTGTAATCACCATAGCTTAAAGCCCTGCTGTTATGATACATTTGTCCTAATGAACTTATTGTATCAGTCAGCTCGTTGTATTCTGGCTTATCAAACGCCGGACGCAGGATATTGTCATTGCCGCTGCCCTTAACTGCCTCGCATCCCCATTCACTTCCATAATATATACATGGAATTCCCGGCATACCGAACATAAGTGCATATATAAGCGGCAGATGTGCTTTATTGGTAAGTGTGCTGGCAATCCTTGAAACATCATGGTTATCAACAAATGTAAGCAGATGTTTTCCTGTATACAGACACCATGGCTCTTTTCCAAACTGCCTTTCTATGCTGTGTGCAATCTCAAACATATTCATTGAATTAAAGCTAGAATACAACCCCTTATAACACTCATAATTAGTTGCACTGTGCAGGCATTCATTCCCCACAATTGTGTTGTAATCACCATGAAGCATTTCTCCTACAAGGAAAAACTCCTGCTTTATCTGGTCTGTTTCGTATCTTAAACGCTTCATGAAATCCCTGTTAAGGCAGTACGCAACATCAAGTCTGATTCCATCAATATCAAATTCATCAACCCAGCCACGCACCGACTCAATAAGATAATTAACCACATCAGGATTATTCAGATTGAGCTTCACAAGATTGTAATATCCTTCCCAGCCCTCATACCAGAAGCCGTCATTATATGGTGAATTGCCATCAAAGCTGATGTTAAACCAGTCCTTATAGGCAGAATCCCATTTTTTCTCACATACATCCTTAAATGCAAAAAAGCCCCTTCCGACATGATTAAACACACCGTCAATGACTACCTTTATTCCTGCCTCATGCAGCTTTGACACAAGCTCTGCAAAATTCTTATTAGTTCCTATTCTTTTATCTATCACACGGTAATCCCTTGTATCATAGCCATGATAATCGCTCTCAAAAATCGGAGAAAAATACACCGCATCAGTTCCTAACTTCTGCAAATGCGGTATCCAGTCTGCAAATTCTGATATGCATCTGTTCATCACCCCGTCGTTGTCTCTTAATCCATCACAAAATCCAAGTGGAAATACCTGATAAAACACCGCTTCTTCGTACCACATATTATTTTAACCTCCGTAACTGTCTGATATATTAATATTAAGCCAATTCCCGCAGTCTGGCAACATCTTTCTTAATACACTCAACCACATAATCAGCTTCCCTGTGTGTAATTGTATGGTTAATTGTCAGCCTTAGTGAACCTTCTGCTATTTTTTCATCAAGTCCAAGTGCAAGAAGGACATGTGAAGGCTTTCCTGAATTAGATGTACACGCCGAACCTGCAGATGCGCATATTCCCTGTTTGTTAAGCATTACAACCAGCATTCCGCCATTAACATACTGAAAACTGAAATTCATATTGCCCGTAACACGGCTTTCCCTGCTTCCATTAAGTCTTGAATAAGGAATTTCTCTTAGTATTCTCTTAATCATATAGTCGCTGATTTTCTTTTCCTGCCTTGCCCTGTCAGGAAGTGTTTCATAAGCAATTCTTGCCGCCGTCGCAAGTCCTGCAATCCCGGCTACATTTTCAGTGCCTGCCCTAAGTCCGTTCTCCTGTCCGCCTCCATGCATGAACCGTTCTGGCTTTCCGCCCCTGACATACAGAAATCCTACGCCCTTTGGTCCGCATATCTTATGTCCGCTTACATTTAAGAAATCCACGCCCAGCTTTTTCACATCAACATCAATATGTCCAAATGCCGCCACTGCATCAGAATGAACCTTTGCACCATACTCATGCGCAATTTCACATACATTTTCTATCGGCTGGATAGTTCCAATTTCATTATTAGCAAGCATAACTGACACTAAAAATGTATCATTTCTAATCATCTTTTCTAACTGTTCCAGCTTAACAATTCCCTGCTCATCAACTGGTGCAAATGTGACATCTATTCCATAATTCTTAAGCCACAGTGCCGATTCCGTCACCGCATGGTGTTCTATTGAACTTACTATTATATGTCCCTGTTTTCTTTTCAGGCTCTCTGCTTTAACTGCCCAGTTATCCCCTTCCGTTCCACCAGAGGTGAAAAATATTTCATTTCCGTCAGCATTTATTATATCCGCAATAATACCTCTTGATTCCTCAACAACATTTTTAGCTTTTTCAGACAACCTGTACACACCTGACGGGTTTCCATAATCTCCCAAAAGATATGGAAGCATTGCTTCAGCCACTTCTTTTCTGACGGCAGTTGTCGCCGCATTGTCCATATATATCATTATATTTCCGCCCTGCAATTCCTTATAATATTGTATTCAGGCAGGGCATATATTGTTAATAAGTCTATCTGCGGTATCTGCTATGAATAATAAATTATCCTTAAAAGGTGGCATATTCAAATCCGCCATAATACTTACAATTGCCGGCGTTCTATCAAAACTGCTCGGATTTTATTTTCGGATACTTCTCACTAATTATACAGGTGCTGCAGGAGTCGGACTATTCCAGATGTGCATACCTCTTATTGCACTTGCATTTGCAGTATGCTGCAGTGGGTTTTCTGTAGCTGTTTCAAAATATTCAGCATCATCTCCATCTCTGAAATGGCTTTTCTGCGTATTAAAGATTACTATTTCTCTTTCAATTGTCGTTATGCTTTTATTTCTTATATTCAGCGATTTCATTGCAAACCATATATTTATGGAAAGCCGCTGTGAGGGAATAATCCGTATAACTGCAATCTCTCTGCCATTCATGTGCATACATAACTGCTTGTCTAATTACTATTACAGTCAGAAGGAATCTTTTCTGCCAGCCTCCTCGCAGCTTGTCGAACAGCTTGTGCGTATTGGCACTATTATACTTTATGTGCGCATAAAAAATGTATCAACAATATCAATTGCTGACGCAGTTACCGGTAATATATTCGGTGAATTTGCAGCTGCCACATACTGTGCTATTCCGCTGTTTTTCCGTTCCATTCATAATAAAAGCATGACGCAGAAGCTGTCCTGTTCACTCCGTGAATACAAATATATTGTTAAATATGCATTTCCAATTAACGCCAATCAGACTATTCTGCATCTGCTTGAAGGGACAGAAGCAATTCTTATTCCCGCAATCCTGTGCATGCATGGACTGTCCAAAGATGATGCAATAAGCCAGTTTGGTATACTTACAGGAATGGCTCTTCCTCTTGTGCTTTTCCCATGTACGGCAGCTAATTCATTTGCACTTATGCTTCTTCCAAAGGTATCTGATGAAAGTTCAAATGTCCTGTCTGACCATCTTGCTGTGACAGTAAAAAGAACAGTTTCCATGTGTTTGAGTCTCGGCATTATAAGCATATTTTTATTCATTAACTATGGTGCGCGCCTCGGTGCAATGATGTTCCACGAAGACTCTGTATACATATACACCTGCATTCTTTCATGGCTGTGTCCTTTCCTCTACTTAAAAATCAGCCTTACAAGCGTGACTAATGGCATGGGACATACCGCCCTTACATTCATAATTAATATAACCGGAATTATCATCCGGCTTGCCTGTGTATTTCTGCTTATTCCAAAGCTTGGCATAACCGGTTATCTGTATGGTGTTCTTATTAGCAACATATGCATGAGTCTGCTTTACATTTTTAATATATACAAGAAGCTGAACATCCAGCCAGACCCGTTTGGCAGTATAATTGTGCCATTATGTATTGCGGTCATATCTATATTTTCATCAAGAATTATATGCCGCATTGTATTTGGTCTTATAATAAAAGAAGCAGAAGAATGCACTCTCCTGCTTACCGGTGCCGCCATATGCTGCATTGTATATATTATTCTCTTTATTCATGAACAATCGGAACAGCGTCCTTTATAGACGGTGCCGCTTCCCAATAGTCAAGTCTGGATTCGTACTGCTGCCTTATCCATTCCACGGCAGCAAGACGACCATCTTCTGTCAGTTCAAATATCTCTGTTGTCTTATCTTCTTCCTTAACAGCACATGAAGCATATGGTCCGCGCCACACGCACGCAGAAAGCTTTAAATCAGGCTTTTCTCCTGTCTGCTTAAGCATATATCTCATTCCATTGTGCTGTCCTGTATACACACCCTTGTATTTGAAGAAATTAAGTGGCATTATTCCATTCGGATCAATCATTGCCATCACCTTCCACACCATTATTATTCTTTATAAGCTTTTCATTATAAAATGCACCTGCAAGATACATAATCCCTATTACAACTGGAAGGCATATAAGAATCAGCGTGTTACCAGTTATTGAATACTTAGATACCACAAATACTATTATTAAATCAACAACTCCTGCTATAGTCATAACAATTCCATAAACTTTGATTTTCTTTGCAGCATCAACAGCACCTATGTTTGTCATTCCATAAAATCCAGCAATTGCAAAGTAAACTCCTTCCACAATAACTGCTATAAATGCTATATTCAGCAGCTTGACAGCCATATATAATGCCTTTCCCTGCTCTGTTGCTGAAAATGAATATAGCTCCGACATAATATAAAACGCATAAAATGCCATTATAATTCCCATCGTTACCGCAAGCATTGATGCTAATTTAAGAATTCTGCACTTTGACTTTTCTGTTACTACGCTCATGTTCTTATCTCCGTTTTCTGATGATTAATAATTATAACATGGAATGGGGGATTTTTAAAGGGTGTGATGTATAGCACGAGTCCATTATGTATTGATTATTCTTTATTATTAACCCTCTGTGTATTCTCATCTATATCTTTATAACCATACTTTTCATCCCGGTATGAAGCTAATTCTGCATCGTAATCTGTAATATTTCCCTCTTTTATCATTTTTAATAATTCTTCTAGTGCTTGTTCTTTTGACATTGTGTTCTCCTGTATAAACCCATTACAGCTATCTTATAAATAAAAAAGCATAATTATTATTGGATGGGCGGTGTATCCATCATCTCAGGTACTCCGAGGAGTGTGTCAGGAACCATTTCCGACCTCAATAATAACTATGCTAATCAACAATATATTCTTTTGAGCAAAAATATACACACCATTTATTTCAATAATTCTACAGCTCCCTTAAATACAGTAATTATCATAACTTTCATTAAGGTCATAAGGAGTTATCTGGTATACATAATAATTCAACCAGTTCGTATAGAGGTTGTTGGCGTGGCTTCTCCATGAAAGCAATGGCTTTCTGTTGCAGTCGTCATCAGGATAATAATTTACTGGAAGGTCAGGCTCAATTCCTTTGTCAATATCACGCTTATATTCCTGATCAAGAGTTAATCTGTCATATTCAGGGTGTCCCATAACAAATATCTCTTTCCCGCCATCACCAAGAACAATATATATTCCTGCTTCATCTGAATCAGCAAGTACTTTAAGTCTTGGATTGTCAAGAATCTGCTGTCTGCTTGCCTGTGTATATCTTGAATGTGGTGCCATGAATACATCATCAAAGCCTCTTACTAAAGGCTCTTTTCTATTCATAACCCTGTGCTTGTACACACCTGACAGCTTCTTCGGAAGTAATTCCTTCTTAATACCATAATGGTAATACAATCCTGCCTGCGCACCCCAGCATATATGAATTGTTGATGTAACATGCTTCTTAGACCACTCCATTACTGTTATAAGTTCATCCCAGTAATTAACCTCTTCAAATTCAAGCTTCTCAACAGGTGCACCTGTAATAATCATTCCATCATAATTATTGTTCTTAATCTCTTCAAAAGTCTGATAAAACTTCTTAATATGTGAAGCTGATGTATTCTTTGAAACATGTGATGACATCTGTAAAAATGTAACATCTATCTGTAAAGGTGTATTAGATAACCCTCTTAAAAGCTGTAATTCTGTGTCCTGCTTTATAGGCATAAGATTAAGAACTATTATCTCCAAAGGTCTTATATTCTGTGAAATAGCTCTGTTTTCGTCCATGACGAATATATTCTCTTCTTCCAATTCTGCTTTAGCTGGTAAATCACTCTGAATCTTAATTGGCATTATTGTTCCTTCTTTCTGTTATCATTGTTGTCTGATTATATCATATCACCTTTAATAACTGAACCAAAGTATGTGAGTTTTCTTTATATTTTTTTGTAACTTTGGTGTCAAACCTTTTAAAACCATTCTGCTTTTCATAAAAATCTAATAATCTATCCTTATTTTCAGATTCTAGAAAAACAACCATCCCACCAGCCATATATTGTAGTTCTTTTACTTTTCCAAGCGCAATTGAAAGCAAATTGTCTCCCGAAATTGTATTTCCAATACTATCATCATAATTTTTGCCTAACTGTGCTATCAAATATGCTGACAACGAATATTTTCCATTATCAGAGTTCTGTTCACTTACCCTTGCAATTTTTCTTCTTACTGTATTACTAAATTCATCTGTATTAACAGTAATTGGTTTAATTGTTATTGTAAAATACCCAACTATATTATTCTTGTCTGGCGAAATCACAATATATGTAACCGACTGGTTTTTTTTTGTAAAATCTATAGATTGTTCTGTAAGAAAACTTTCAACATCAAGATTTTTCTCACATTTAAAACTGGAGAAAACCTGCCTGAGCATGTCTTCTCCAGCTTTTCCCATTTTTATATATTCTCTGATATTTAATACTAAAAAATCATCCTCCATATAATTCTTTCCACTTCTCCATTACTCTGTATACTTCATCTGTTTCATGTATTTCTCTGTATCTGCAAGAAGATGGACTTGATTCTGAAAGAGATTCTTTATATGACATTTCAATCGCATCAGCGAATTGTTCAACCTGTTTCTTACCTGAAACAACAAAATTCTTGGTAATACTTGAAGTAGCCATACATAATCACCTCCATATCTTTCTTTAACAAATTGTTTTCTATTAATATTATATTAGACATATATAACATTATCAACCTGTTAATTCTTTACTTTATCATTTCAATAAATTCATCAATCGTAAGCACCTTAACCCCCAGTGAATTAGCCTTATCAAGCTTAGAGCCTGCTGCCTCTCCTGCAACAAGATAATCAGTCTTTTTGCTGACACTTCCTGTTGCTTTGCCTCCATTAGAAACAATCAGTTCTTCCATATCCTTACGGCTGTAATTATCAAAGCTTCCTGTTACAACAATCGTCTTTCCTGCAAGCTTATCTGATATTTCTTTTTTCTCTGGCATCTGCATATTAAGCCCTGACTGTCTTAACCTTTCTATTAATTCAATATTAGCTTCATCATGGAAAAAGTCATATATACATTTGGCTGTAGTTGCGCCTATATCAGGAATATTCTGCAATTCTTCTTCACATGCATCAGCAAGTGCCATAAGATTATCATAATAATTCATAATCTGCTTGGCTGTATTCTTGCCGACATTTCTTATTCCAAGTGCAGTAAGCAGTCTGTCTGGTGTATTCTGTTTAGACTTCTCAATAGCTGCAAGCAGCTTATCAGTATTCTTCTCTTTTCCTATGATTCCCTTCTCAATAAGTTCATCTCGGTGTTCTTTCAATGTATATATATCAGCATAATTGTGTATATATCCTTCTTTTATAAGGGCATCAACAAGAGTTTCACCAAGTCCCATGATATTCATGCAGTCAAGAGATGTAAAATATGCCACTGTTCTTGACAACTGTGCTGCGCATGACGGATTAACACATCTTATATCTGCTGTGTCCTCTTCTCGTACAAGAGGTTCCCCACATACAGGACATACCTTTGGTGCTTCAAACATATGCTCAGGTGCCTTTACACATCCATTAAGCTTAGGAATAATCTCTCCACTCTTAAAAAGCTTATATTCCCCACCAATACCTATATTCATCTGTGTAATATAATCCTGGTTATGAAGAGTCGCTCTTGATACACTTGTACCACAAAGCCTTGCAGGCTTTCCGGTTTCCGGATCATGGAATATCCCTGTAAATGTAAGTTTTCCTGTTCTTCCCACATCTACAAGAATATCATCCATAACAATAACCTTTTCTTCCGGTGGATATTTGTATGCAATATGACCGCTTGAATACTTGCTTCCTGCAGGGAACTCCTGTCTGAATGCGATATGGTCAATCTTTACAACAGCACCGTCAATGTCATATGGAAGTTCTTCTCTCATTCTTCCTATCTCGTCAATTGTTCTGACAACCTCTTCCTTAGTCTTACATATCTTATGATATACAACCGGTACACCTGCTGCCTTTAATATATCCATTCCCCTGCCGTGGCTTTCCATAATCACATCAGGTCCATCCTGTACATTAAAGATAAACATCTTAAGACCTCGCTTCTTCGTAATTGAAGTATCAAGCTGTCTTAATGTTCCGGCCGCAAGATTTCTGGGATTAGCAGCTGTTTTTTTCTCAAGTTTTTCCTGTTCTTCATTATATTTTTCAAAATCTTCATGGCTCATATACACTTCGCCACGAAGTTCTAGTGAATCATAAGGAAGGTCAATAACCTGTAACACATCCCCCACTACCCTTGCATTAGCTGTCACATCCTCACCAATAAGACCATCTCCTCTTGTCTCTGCCAACTGCAAATGCAGCTTCCCATCTGCTTCTTTTACATATCTTAAGCTCATGCTTAAACCGTCAATTTTAGTCTCTACTGAAAATGTGCAGTCAGGATGCATGGCATGAACCTTATCAATCCATGCACACACTGCATCTTCTGAAAACACATCTTCAATAGACAGCATAGGTACATTATGTGTGACCTTAACCCCGGCTTCTCTTTTTACAGTGCCACCAATCTTCTGTGAAGGTGAATCAGATGTCACCCATTCCGGATGTTCTTTCTCAATCTCTTTAAGCCTTATCATAAGCTTATCATACTCATAATCGCTTATCTCCGGCTCGTCCTGATTGTAATATCTATCCATATGATAATCTATCGTCTTCTTAAGTTCTGAATATTCCTGTAATAAATCCATAATCCGCTCCTTAATTATCAGCCTGTATGTTGACTGTTTCTATCTGCTTATATATCTGCTCATAAAGTGTATTAAGCTCTTTACCGTCAAGTTCCCTGTACTCACCAGTCTTTAAATCCCCTAATTCCACATTCATAATCCTTATTCTTGTCAGTTTAGTTACACTATATCCACATTCCGCACACATTCTTCTTATCTGTCTGTTAAGCCCCTGTGTAAGAATTATTCTGAATGTCTTGTCTGATATCTTTTCCACAACACATTTTCTTGTAGTTCTGTCGAGTTCCTTAAGATATATTCCTCCTGACATTCTCTTTATAAATTCTTTATTAATTGGTTTATTAACTGAAACGATGTATTCCTTCTCATGACCATTAACGGAACGAAGCAGCCTGTCCATCATGTCGCCATCATTAGTAAGCAGTATAAGGCCATCAGACTCTTTATCTAATCTGCCCACAGGATATATGCGTTCCTTATATCCAATAAAATCTACTATGTTATTCTTTCCCTGTTTATCAGTTGTTGTACATACAATTCCTACAGGTTTATTAAAAGCTATGACTACCTGTGGCGGTGTGGTGTTGTCAACTTTCCTGCCATCAACACATATAATTGTATTGTCTTCTACCATCTCACCCATAACTGCAATTCTACCATCAATTGTGATACGTCCTTCCTGTATCATTCTGTCAGCTTCACGTCTTGAACAGACTCCATGGGCACTGAGATATTTATTAATACGCTCTGACATGTTTCCTCCAATTCTTATCTTCATTGCTGATAAGTTCAAATCAATATACAGATGTATTAATTCTAACAAAAGAAAAAAATTAATTCAATTGTTGCGGGTTTTAATTTAATAATGTATAGTATATAAGCATATAAATTATTATATGTTGTGTACATGTAGCTTAGCTGGATAAAGCGTTCGCCTCCGGAGCGGAAGATCGTGGGTTCGAATCCCATCATGTACATTATTGTATTATTCTGTCCCTACATAGTTATCAATCTTTCTGTTCTATTATATTCATATACATGATCAGAAAGGACTTCATCTGCAGCAACCCCTTCTGTATTAACTTCCTTTACCATATTAACAAGTTCATCTTTCTCAAACATCGAAAGCTTAGGAAGAAGTATAACCTCATGCACTGATGAAGGTAGTATATACAGATCTGCTCCCAGCTTCTGCGCAAAATCATACAATACATTCTCATATAATATGCAGGCTGCACCATTCAGTTTGCTTTCATTCGTAAGCACATACATATCAGACGGAACATAATCTTTTAAATCAACTTCCTCTCCATCCACATTAACACCACATTTTTCAAAAAGTGCGGCCATTGAACTAATCTTACTGTGAAGCAGATCCGGTGTATTCTTCAAAGCAGCTTTATACACATCATCAATAGTTACATTCCAGTTTTTCAGATTGTTATTATATATTAATGCTGTTGCACTTCTTCCATATTCATTATCAAGCAGACAGTAAAACACCACAGCAAGGTCAAGTATTCTCTTATGCGGCACCTGTTCGAGCAGTTTTTCATTACTTCTGTAATTGACGACCTTATAAACAATCTTGTCCTTTATAGTGTCAAAATGCTTAAGAATATTTACATCAAATGTAACATTATTCTTATTCTGTTCATATATAACCTCTATCTGTCGTATTATGTTCTTAATATTCTCACCATTCGTATACAATTCATAAAAGCTGTCCAGATATATAGTTGGCGCGATGTCTTTCCCCTTCTCCATAATAACAAGCCCATCCATCTCACAGCCATTATTCTTAATCACATGATTAATAGTAATATTACCACCTTCTCCAGCTATATACCCTGCATTCATCTTAATATATTCCACAAATTCCTTATACTCCATATACCTTTTCCTTTCAAATGTTTCCTATCCCCCTGCGCACGGAATTTAATAAATGTTTTGTACAAGTAATATAGTATATTAATAGCAAATCTCTGTCAACAATATATATAGTATTCTATATGTTTTGTCGTGTTCTGTTGAGTTTATGTCGCATTTGGTATAAAAAATGTCGCATCTGGTATAAAAAAAGCTTTTTTCAGCTCATTTTACCAGATACGACTAACACAATATATAGTATTATTCAATTATTCATGCCAACTGTTTTAAAACGTCAGTTATAAGCTCCCATGTCCTTTGTGTCGAAGCAATATCCAATTTTTCTTTTACAGTATGGATATCAATTATATCAGGGCCAAACGATACACAGTCAAGGTCATCAATCTTTGCAGCCATAATACCGCATTCAACACCTGCATGCATTGTTTCCACCAAAGCCTCTTTATTAAAAAGTCTATTATAAGATTCACACAGCATATCCCTGATTGCAGAATTCTTCTTAAATTCCCATGCTGGATAAACACCTTTAAGTTCATAAGTTCCACCAAGATATTCAGTCATTTTTCCAACCTTATCAGTAAGATATTCTTTTTCACTCTGCGAACTGCTCCTTATTAAGTAGGTTGCTGCAAATGTTTTCTCAGCCAGCTCTGCAACCCCCAGATTAAGTGAAGTCTGCACCAACCCCTTGATATCATTACTCATCTTAACAACACCATCAGGTATAAAATTAAGCACATTTATAAGCATCTGTGTTGTCGCATCATCACATGCCAAAGTGCTGCCTTCACCTTCACAATTCACCTTGATGGTAAGATGTGGGTCAGTAACCGAATACTCCTCTTTCAAGACATTTGCAGTATTATTAAGAAGCTCAGTGACCTTATCTGCTTCCTGTGTCATTATAACCGCATCAGCAAATGGAGCTATAGAATTATCTTTTTCACCACCAGATATGCTTACAATATTCACACATTCTTTAACGTCAAAAAGAATACGTCCCATCAGAATATTAGCATTAGCTCTCTGGCATATTATATCTGTTCCAGAATGTCCGCTTGTAAGACCATTAATTTTAATAGACATCTGCGTTCCTGTCATATCCGATTTTTTCAATGGATAAGAAGCCTTTAAAGTTGCTCCTCCTGCACATCCTGAAAGGAATATTCCTTCCTCCTCAGAATCTATATTAAGCATAATTTTACCTTCAAGACAGTCAGTATTAATTGCCTCTGCGCCAAGCATTCCAATTTCCTCGTCTACCGTAAACACAGCCTCAATCGGCGGATGACACACATCCTTGCTGTCTAATATAGCAAGCGCATAAGCAACTGCTATTCCATCATCAGCACCTAAGGTTGTCCTGTCAGCCTTGACATATCCGTCATCTATATAAAGGTCAAGACCATCTTTTTCCATATCTTTAACCTTATCATTCGTTTTTACAGCTACCATATCAATATGTCCCTGCAAAATAACAGGTGCAGCCTTGCTCTCGCTGTTACTTGCCGGCTTTTTAATTATCACATTATAACTTTCATCCTGCTTAAACCACAGATTTCTCTCACGTGCAAATTCACACAGATAATCACTTATCTGCTTCACATTGCCTGAGCCATGTGGAATTGCACATATCTGTTCAAAATATTTAAAGACAGCGTGTGGCTGTAGATCTGCTAAAATGTTGTTACTCATATTTTACCTCCTTTACCTCTCCATATAATCAAGTGTTTTTTTCAATAAATTCAATACTTTTTGATACCT